>Ga0316225_1000686_pt1 | contig 38595 bp, 31 predicted proteins | sample TBH18015metaG_FD_206010 | JGI IMG/M metagenome (GOLD analysis project Ga0316225, IMG submission 206010) | Freshwater microbial communities from Trout Bog Lake, Wisconsin, USA - TBH18015 | ecosystem: Environmental > Aquatic > Freshwater > Lake > Hypolimnion/Profundal zone | place: USA: Wisconsin... | reverse complement strand
GAAGCTCACGTCCGGCGAAGACCAGGTGGTGTTGATCACCAAAGAAGGCATGAGCATCCGCTTCGCCGAAGCGGAAGTCCGCTCGATGGGCCGGGCCGCCGTCGGCGTGCGGGGCATCAGCCTGGATGCCGGGGATGCGGTGGTCGCCCTGGCGATAGTAGTCCCAGACGCCACCTTGCTGGTGGCCGCCGAGAACGGCATCGGTAAACGCACCCCCTTCGACCGGGTGCTCGATGACGGCACCGTGGAATCGGTTTATCGCCTCCAGTCGCGCGGCGGCAAGGGCATCATCACCATGAAGTCCAACGAACGCACGGGTGCCCTGGTGGGAGCCTTGACCGTCCGAGACGCGGATGAGATCATGCTGATCACGACCGGCGGGCAAATGGTGCGCACTTTCGTGAAGGACATCCGGGAAACCGGACGTAACGCGCAAGGGGTAAAACTCATCGACCTCGACGGGAACGATAAACTCCAAGCCATCGCCCCGGTCATCAGCGAGCAGCAGGCCGAGGCTGCCGTCGAGCTACCACCACCGACCGCCACCGAGCAACCCCCGATCTGATCTCCTCGGGTGGCGCGCAAGCAATGCCGCACGGCGGGATTGACCGCCTGCGGCACCATTGACACTGCCGGAACTTCGCCTCGGGTCGGCGATTACTGAGGGCCTTAACCGTTCACGGCGGCGTGGTGCTTGGCCACCTCGGCCCAATTGACCACGCTCCAGAAGGCCTTGAGATAATCGGCGCGGCGGTTCTGGTACTTGAGGTAGTAGGCGTGTTCCCACACGTCGCAGCCGAAAATGGGCGCGCCCTCGATACCGGAAATGGCCTTGCCCATAAGGGGACTGTCCTGGTTGGGAGTCGAGGCGATCTCGAGTTTTCCCTGGTTAGCCACCAGCCAGACCCAGCCGCTGCCGAAGCGACCCAAGCCCGCAGCCTCGAATTTCTCTTTGAAGGTGTCGAAGCCGCCAAACGCGGCCTTGATGGCGTCACCGAGTTTTCCCTCGGGCGCGCCGCCGGCTTTGGGGGCCAGGAGCTTCCAAAACATCGAGTGGTTCGCGTGGCCGCCCCCGTTGTTCCGCACTGCGGTCCGGATCTCCGCCGGCACGGCGTCCAGGTTCGAGATCAACGCCTCGACGGATTGGTTCTCCAACTCGGGTTTCCCCGCGATGGCCTTGTTGACGTTAGTCACATAGGCGGCATGGTGTTTGCCATGATGGATTTCCATGGTCAGCGCATCAATGTAAGGTTCGAGCGCGTCCTTAGGATAAGGAAGCGCAGGTAGTTCGTATGCCATAATCTATTGAATTAGTTTCTATTCATAACCCGGCGCAAAATCCTTGCGCAGATCGTTTTTCGGGTCGGTTTCGCAACTCCACAACATACCACGTCTGTGGCGTTGTCAAGCCAGCCAGGAAGCGGGAGCCAAACGGGGCAGGATCTCAGCCGACTGCGCGGCTCGGCCACCCCTCAGCCCAAAGCCCTCGCAAATCCCGATCCCGAGGGGAAACTACCCTTGGGCCATTTCCACAAAGTTCGCCAGCAGGCGTAAGCCGATGGTCTGGCTCTTTTCCGGGTGAAACTGGGTGGCAAAGACGTTTTCCCGCCAAACGGAGGAGGCGAAGGTCTCGCCGTAAGTGGTCAGGGTGGCGATGATCGAGGGGTCCAGAGGCTTGGGAAAAAAACTGTGAACGAAATAGACATAGCTGCCGTTGGGAATGCCCCGGTAAAGCGGGCAATCGGGCCTCGTTATTTCGAGCTGGTTCCACCCGATCTGCGGGATCTTGAGGCCAGCCTGGGCTGAAAAGCGCACGACGCGCCCTGGAAACACGCCCAGACCGGGCGCGCGACTGTTGAACTCCTCGCTTTTGTCGAAGAGCGCCTGGTAACCGACGCAGATCCCGAGGAAGGGCCGGCCAGATTGGATGAAGGCCCGGCAGGCGGCGAGCAACCCCTGGCGTTCGAGCGCCTGGAGGCAATCATCGAAGGCCCCCACGCCCGGCAGCACCACCGCGCGGGCGTCGGCCATCGCTTCGGGCCGTTGGGCGATGCGGACGTGGCCTCCCGCCTTGACCAGCGCCTTATGGACGCTGCGCAGGTTGCCAGAACCATAATCAAGCAAAGCAATCACAGGGCTTAGGTTATGGCTTGGCGGGCCGTCTGGCAATCCGAGGGCATTAACTTTTTCGGTGGCCGTGCCGGCAGCCCTCGAGGCAAAAAGGCGAAGGTCCGGTTCGAACTGGAGCCGAGTCCGCCCTCGGAACTCGACGGCGGCGGCGGCCAGTCCCAGGCGCAAGACCCCGCCAAACGAAGGGTCTTTTTCCTGGCCGGCCCACCCCGGGCGGTGAGGTAGTTTCTGGCAGTTTGTAGTTGCACCGGGCAGCCAGAGGCTAGACAATTCCGGGGTGACTCCACGGAAGAAATCTGAAGTCAAGCCTCTCGAATCGAGCCGAATCCTGGTCGTGGACGACCACCCGATCGTACGAGAGGGTCTCGCGGAGGCGATCGACAACGAAACGGACCTGTGCGTCTGCGGTGAGGCCGAGGACCGCCACCAAGCCATTGCCGCCATCCAGGCCGGGCACCCGGACCTCGTGATCGTCGACCTCAAACTCAAGGACTCGGATGGATTCGAGTTGATCAAAGACATCCACGCGCGCTGGCCGAAACTGCCAATGCTCGTCGTGTCCATGTACGAGGAATCGGTGTATGCCGAGCGGGTCATCCGCGCCGGTGCGCGGGGCTATATCACCAAGCAGGAAGCCACCCGCAAGATCATCGAAGCGGTCCGGCGCGTCCTGTCGGGCAGTATTTATCTCAACGACAGCGTTGCGGCCCACCTCCTCAGCCGGCTGGCCACCGGCGGGGTCGAAGCGGTCACCTCCCCGGCCGACCTCCTCACGGATCGGGAGCTCCAGGTCTTCGAACTCACTGGCCTTGGTCTTAACACCCATCGCATCCCCGCCCGCCTCGGTGTCGCGCCGAAGACCGTTGAGACTTACCGCGCCCGGATCCGGGACAAACTGGACCTCCAGGATGCGAGCGAACTGCTCGAGGCCGCCATTGCCTGGTCTCATCGGCCACGCGCTTAACGCGGACGGTGAGCCCGCCTGGTGGCAGGGGCCGTTCAGGCAGTTTCCAGGCTGGAAACGACTCCTCTTAGTAGGGTTTTTCCTGACAGAAGAAATCAGGCACTCCCTGACTTACAAGGCCCACTGCTTAGTGCATAATTATGACCGTCGGCGGAGCGGACCCGCGGCTCCGACGGGGAGGGACGACGAGGGGTTAGGGCAAAGGGTAAACCGGGGTGCGGGTGTGGTGCTCAGGGGGACGAGCGGGCGTACGACCAGTGGTTGGCCGGGGCTGTGCGGCAGGGGTTTGCTAACAGGGTGTTTGCACGAGGGTGCTTGCCACTTGGTCGTCGCCTTTCCCCATTTCCAGGAGTGTTGTTGTTCCCTTTAGCCGCTGGTAAGGCTGCGCGCTGACCAATTTGCGGGTTCCCTGCGATCGTGTTGCCTGCATCGTTTGTCTTGCGCCCCGGCCTAGAATCCCCTACAAGCTTGCCAGCCGCACGCCGCCCCGTCCGTCAGCCAAATGGAGGCGCGCCCGGCGACTTGGTAACTGAGTGCAACTGAAAGAGATCAAACTATGGCCGTAGCGAACAATCCGACAACGCCGACGTTGCAAACCCTCCCGGGCGATGACGTCCGCCAGATCATGTGGCGCTACGCCGACCGCTATGATCTGGCCATGCTGGTGCAATCCGCGCGCACAGTCGCTCGGGGGCCGGTCGCCCGGTTGGTAGCCAACGGCGCCCGCAATTCCCACGAGTGGACGGCCGAGAAGGCCAGCCTGCTGCCGGCCTTCGACGAGAGCGGCATCACGGCCGCCTTTCTGGATCCCGCCTACGGTGGATTTCTGGAGGGCCCCAAGAACCTGGCCCTAGCGCTGGTCGCGTTCGAACTTTCGTGGGTGGACGCGGGAGCCGCTACGTGCAGTCTGGCGGGGAACCTCGGCCTCGCCCCCATTCACGAACGCGGGACCGCCGAACAACGCACGCGCTACATGAGCCTGGCCGCCCCGCCGCAACCTGGCGAAACTCGGGCCCAGACTCGCGCGGCCTTTGCCCTCACCGAGCCCATCCCCTTTGTCGGTGTGGAGACCGGCATGCTGGGGGGCAAGGTCCGGATCGTGGAATGGGCCGATGGCCAGGAACCGATGCTGCAGGTGGACAAGCGCGGACGGTTCATCACGAACATGGGATTTGCCAACATCGTCACGGCCGCCGTGGATTCCGACGATCCGCGCATCAAGGGCAGTTGCATGGTCATTCTGGAGGAAACGGACCCCGGCACCTTCGACCGCGGCGTGCCCACCAAGAAACTCGTCCATCAGCTCAGTTCGACTAATGATCCGGTCTTCAACCTCCGGGTCCCCGCCAACCGGATCGTGGGCGGTTACACCGTCAAGGACGGCGTGATCATCCCCCGTTATTCCCACGGGGACATCATCGAGGCGGTCTTCCGCCGCACCCGCGTCACCGTCGGTCTGATGACCTCAGCCAAGCTCCTGTCGGCCGTCGCGCCCGTGATCATGTATCAGCGTCGGCGTTTCCGTGGCGGCGAAGGCGCTCCGGGCACTCCGCGGTACGAGTTCGGGCTCCAACAAAAGGAAGACGTGCTCCACCGCCTGATTGAGGTGTGGGCTGGCGGCGAAGCCAGTTCTTCCCTCGGGTTCGCGGCGGCCCGCCTGTTTGACGAACTGGATCCGTTGGAGCGCCAGAAAGACGCTCGGTTCGCGGCGGGAAACCTCACCGGCCGGGCGGCGATGAAAGTTCTGACTAAAGCTCAGCAAGACGCCATCGAACTGATCCACCTGGAGGCCAAACCCAAAGGGCACCGCGATCAGAGCCGGATCGACACCTTGCGGGCTGACCCGTTGGTGCCGTTCGCGATCCTCGACGCGGTGGCGGGCGTGCTCTGCCCCGCTTGCAAGCTCTGGAACACCGGCAACGGGGCCAACCTGATGCGCGAGGCGGTCAGTTTGATGGGCGGGTATGGAGTGACCGAGGATTGCCCCGGATTCCTGGGTCAAAAGTGGATGGATGCCCAGCTCGAGGCTACTTACGAAGGCCCCGAGGCGGTGCAGCGGCTACAGCTTTCGATCACCATGGCCAACGAGCTGTTCCTGACTCAATTCAACGATTGGATCGAGGATCTACGCCAACTCTCCGCCCGACGTCCCGGAACCGGCGCGTGCGCGCTGGCGACCGCCATGAAACTCTGGCTCTGGACCTTGCAGCATACCCAGTCCGCCACGGATGCCGACGGTGCCAAGCTCTACCACAAGACCCGGCAGAGTGTCACCTTCCCGCTGGCCGATGCGCTCTGCTGGCTGCTGGCGGCCCGCCAGTTCATCCTGGATGTGATCGAACTCGAGGAAAAGGGGCCAGCCAATCCTGGCTTAGCGGACGGCTTGGCCGGCTTCGTGCAGTTCTTCACCGATCTCTGCCAGGTTCAGAGCGCACGCGCGGCGGGTGAAGTTGGGCGTATCTGCGCCGAGTTGGTCTATGGCTTCAACCGCCATCCCGCCTGGGACGAGGCCAGTTGCCAGGCTTGTTATTGCGCCGAGGAACTCGAATCGCTCGAGGGTATTATCCCCGGGATCGACAGCGCCTCGCGCGGCTGCAGCGATGTGGCCGAGGCGGGGGAGGACCATCCCTGTAAAGCCGGCCCCTGCGTCCAGTTCACCGGCCTGGAGCCGTTCGTCCGCTTGCGGGCCAAACTCGACGGATGCCTGACGGGATCCCGCCTCGCTAAGGACCGTGCGGCCGACGCCCTCAAGACCGTAATGATCCCCGAGGCCATGGATTATCCGGTTTGAAACCTGACTAACCCCCCAGATCGCCCGCTTGGATACCACCACTGACCCAAACGCGGCTCCCGTCGTGGAGCGGCAACGCCTTGACGTGGACATCGTCTGCGTCGGCTTCGGTCCCGCCATGGCGGGTTTTCTGACGGGGCTGTCCGAGGGCCTGGTCAATCAAGACGGGACGCCTGCGATTCAAAGCGCGGTCATGCCCGGCTTGCCGCCCCAGGTCCTGTGTTACGAACGGGCCGACGACATTGGCTTCGGGGTCTCGGGCGTGGTAACGCGCGCGCGCGGCTTGCGCGCGGCCTTCCCTGGGCTCGATCCCACACAAATCCCGCTCGCCACAGCGGTCACTGAGGAAAAGGTGGCCTATCTGCTGGATCCCATTGGGGCCAGCCGCCGGTCCTGGCCGTTGCGGGCGACCGATGCGGCCATTCGTGCCTTCAAAGGCCTCGCGCCGCTCGAACACGAGGCAGTCGAACTACCCTGGACACCTCCGTTCCTCCACAAGCAGGATGGGCTCATTCTCTCGATGGGGCAGTTCATGCAATGGGTGGGCGCTCAAATTCAGAGCACCGGCACCGTCCAGATCTGGCCGGGAACCCCGGTAGCTAAACCGCTCATCGAGGACGACAAAGTGGTGGGTGTCCGCCTGCTCGACCAGGGCGTGGACAAGCAGGGACGGGCCAGCGAAGGTTTCATGCCGGGGATGGACATCCACGCAGCCTTGACGGTGGTGGGTGATGGCCCGGTCGGTCCTGTCGGCCAGCAACTCGACGCCCATTTTGGCCCGCCCGAGGGGCACCACTCCCGCGATTGGGCTGTCGGGATGAAGTTCGTCGTCGACCTCCCTGAGAACACCCCGCTCCGGGCTGGCACGGTGCTCCATACCTTCGGTTTCCCCGAGCCCGAGATCTTCGGTTTCCTCTATGTCCATCCTGGCGGAGTGGCCTCGCTGGGTATTTTCGTGCCCTCGTGGTTCGACAGCCCGATGCGGACCAGTTACCGCTACCTCCAGCACTGGATGCTGCACCCCTACCTCTGGCGATATCTCGAGGGCGGCAAACTGCGATCGTGGGGAGCGAAGACCCTGGGGGAATCCGGCCTGCGGGGCGAACCCCGCCTGGCCGGGAACGGTTTCGCCCGCATCGGCGAAGGCTCCGGCAGCACCAACGTTCTGACCGGATCCGGCGTCGACGAGGCTTGGTCCACCGGCGCCCAGTTGGCCCAGGCCGCCCTCGAATTGCTCAAGGCCGGACGGCCGTTCACCCGCGAGAACCTCGACGAGACCTACGTCAAATTCCGTCGTGCCAGTTGGGTTGAGACCGAAGGCCGCGTGGCTGAGAAATCGCGCGACGGGTTCCAGAAGGGAGTTGTCCGCGGGATGATCGGCATGGCGTTGGCTGGCTTGACCCAGGGCCGGCTGGCCCTCTCCGGCGAGCCCCTGCCCCCGTACCGCCGGATCCCGAGCCTCGAAGCCTACTATCGCGGCCGCGTCCCGCTGGCGGAGATCGCCCGGCTGCGCCAGGAATGCGCCATCAAGGGGGTCTCGCTCCACAACGCGCTCATGCAGCGGTGCGGCTGGCCCGGCATTCCCTACGACGGCAAACTGCTGGTGTCGCACCAGGATGCCCTCCTGCTCGGCGGCAAGGTCCAGGCTCCGCCCGGCTATGCCGATCATGTCGCATTCCTTTATCCTCGGCTCTGCGCCGAATGCGGCACGCGCATCTGCATCGAGGCCTGTTCCGGCCAAGCCATCACGCCCGGCGAAGGTGGCGTTCCCCATTTCGATCGCGAGAAATGCGTGCACTGCGGCGCATGCCATTGGAATTGCTCCCAGCCCCACCCGGAAGACCCCGAGCGTATGAACATCGCTTTTCGTTCCGGCACCGGCGGACTACACTCGGCCGAGAACTGAACCCCGGCGAGGTCGTGGAGCTGGTCGACCCGGCCGCTGGCACAGGAACCTGGTTCTACCGGGTCCGGCGGTGGTGACCTCGTCGACTCGGTGATTTGATCGGCCTTTTCTTCATTGCCGTTCCGGCCTCCGCGTGGTATCCCCATCCCAACGTTCTCTGCGGCGGCCTTACGCCCGGAGAATACCTGAACCATGTCAAAAAGAAGTTGGATCATTGCCAGTGTGCTGAGCTTTCTCGTCATCGTCGGGGGCGGCGGTTATGCGGTTTGGTCGAACCAGAATGCCCACCAAAGCGAGGTGCAAAGGCACAAAGCCGAGGCCGAGGCGGCGCATGCGACCGCGGCGAAAGTCCAGGCCGAGGCTGCGGATCTGAACGCAAAGCTTGCCGCGAGCCGCGCGCGCATCGAGCAACTGGAAAAGGAACGTGACAGCGTCGTCCAGGCCCACAAGAGCCTGGAGCAGGAAATGCGCACCGCCCTCGAGTCCAAGGATGTCACTATCTCGCAACTCCAAGGCAAGCTCACCGTGAACATCCTGGACCGCATCCTGTTTGACTCGGGCGAGGCGGAGTTGAAACCGGACGGCGCGGAGGTGCTGCGCAAAGTGGCCAGCATTCTCACTCAGCACGCCACCCTGAAGGTCCACGTCATCGGCCACACCGACGATGTGCCGATCCGGGCAGCGGCGCGCAAACGCTTTCCCAGCAACTGGGAACTCTCCACCGCCCGCGCCACGGCCGCGGTGAGGTTTTTGACCGAGCAGGCGGGCATCGACCCGCGCCGCCTCGGTGCGGTCGGCTACGGAGAATTCCGTCCGGTGGCCGAGAACACCACCCCCGAGGGGCGCGCCCGAAACCGCCGCATCGCCATCACCATCCTCTCTGAGGAATTGGCCGGTTCCGATGCGGTGCCCACCGTGGCCACTAACACGGTTGCCGCGCCCATGGCGCCGGCCGCACCCGCCGCCGCACCCGCTGGCGTGCCCGCAGGGGTTCCGTTTCCCGCCGTAACCAATCCCGCCCCCGAGGTCGTCCCCGCCGCCGATACGAACGAGGCGCCGGGGGCTGTTCCGAAATGAGGTTCGGTCAGCCCTGGAGGAAGGGACTGAAAGCCGCTGTGGCTTTGGTTCGCGCATGGGGAACCGCCTTTCCCGCGGACAAGCAGCCGGACGCTGGCCGGTTCAGGCTGCGGCGGATTGCATTACTTCCTTCAAGGTGCGACTGAATTCGCGCAAGCGGTAGGGTTTGGCGACCATGCCGGCGAAGCCGTACTGGTGATAATTGGCCATGATAGGATCCTCCGAATAGCCGCTGGAGACGATGGCCTTGGCGTGAGGATCGAGCGTGAGGAGACGTTGGAGGGTCTGTTGGCCCCCTAACCCGCCCGGGACGGTCAGATCCAGCACCACCACGGAGAAGGGGTGGCCGTCGGCGCGGGCGGTTTCATAGAGACGCAGGGCCTCGGCGCCGTCCTCAGCGGTGGCCACCTCGTAGCCCAAGGGTTGGAGCATGCGAGCCACGAGGTCTCGGATGGGCGCCTCGTCGTCCATCACCAGGATCCGGCCTTTGCCCACGGTCGGCGCGGAGGGAACCGCACCCCGGACAGGGTCGGAGGCCGCCACCGGGGTGAGGGCGGCCGGCAGGTAGACGCGGAAAGTGGTGCCCCGGCCCAACTCCGATTGGACGGTGATATCGCCGTCATGCTTGCGGATGATGGAATAGGAGGTAGCCAGGCCCAGACCGCTGCCTTGCTTCTTGGTAGTGAAGTAGGGGTCGAAAACGCGTGGGAGATTCTCAGGGGTGATGCCGCAGCCGGAATCCTGGACGGTGATGGTGATGAAGCGGCCGGGCTGAAGGGCGGTGCCGGAAGGCCGCTCGAGCGTTTCGTTGGCCGCGCTCACGCGCACGGTGCCGCCGGCGGGCATGGCCTGGGCGGCATTGAGGACCAGGTTCTGGATTACCCGGCTGATTTGGCCCACGTCAATGTTGGCGGGCCATAGATCATCGGCGATCTCGAGTTGCACACCGACGTTGGAACCATGCAGTACGAAAGACGACGTTTCCTGGATCATCTCGCCCAGGGAGGAGGTGCGCTTGACGGGGACGCCACCTTTGGCAAAGGTGAGCAGTTGGCGGGTGAGGTCGCTAGCGCGCACGGCCGCCTGCTCGGCCTGGGCCAGGGCCTCCGCGACGTCAGCTTGAAGCGGGGCCAGGATGCGCGCCAGGGAAATATTGCCCAGGATGATGGTAAGGATGTTGTTGAAATCGTGAGCGATGCCGCCGGCCAAGAGGCCGACGGATTCCAGTTTGCGCGCCTTGAGTAATTCCTGAGTAGTCCGTTCCTTCTCGGTGATGTCGCGAAACACCAGCACGACGCCGATGATTTGGCCGGAGCGATCGCGGATAGGCGAACTGCTACTATCGATGAGCCGCTGCCCGCCGCCGCGCGACATTAACACGACGTCCTCGCTTTGCTCGATCGAACCGCCGGTGCTCAGGACGCAAATCACCGGGTTCTCCCGGCGTTGGCGGGTCTTGGCGTGGTGCAACTGGAGCACTTCTTCCAAGGGACGGTTGACCGCCTCGCCCGCACTCCAGCCGGTGAGGATCTCGGCCACCGGGTTAAACACGAGGATACGCCCCTGGCAATCCGTGGCCACCACGGCCTCGCCGATGGACCCGAGGGTGACGGTGAGGCGCTCCTTTTCATCGGCAAGCGCGGCCTCGACGCGGCGGCGCTCGGCGATCTCCTGTTGAAGTTCGCCGGTACGCTCGCCGACGCGCCGCTCGAGGCCGTCGTGGGCCTTCTGCAAGGCCGCATCACGGGTTTGAATTTGCGCGAGCATCTCGTTAAAGCCGTCGATCAGCAATCCCACCTCGTCGTGGCTCTGTTTGACGGCACGAAGCGAGTAGTCCTTGCATTCGGTGACTTCCCGGGTGGTGCGGGAGAGGTCGAGGATCGGCTGGGAGACGACGCGCTGGAGGCGGGTGGCCAGCCAGAAGGTGATAGCCCAGCAAGCCAGCGAGACGGCGGCAACCAGGCCCAGGTAATGCAGGAACCGCGCCTTCCCCGGCGCAAACCGAGAACGCAGGTAGAGGGTGCCCACCCGATCCTGGTTATGGATCACGGGTTGGTAGATGGCGAAACGCCCCTCGGCACTTTGAACTGCGGTCGGCAGGGTGACGGGCAGGACGAACTCGGCAGGGCCCGCGCCGTTAGTGTAGCCGGCCAGCAGGCGTCGATTCTCATCAAACACGCACGCCAACTCGAACTCCGTGCGAGCCTGGAGGACCTGCAAAGTGCGCTGGGCGTGCGCAACGTCGGTGAAGGCGACTGCGGCACTCAGATTGGCGGCCAGGATCTCGGCCTGAGCCTGCAAGTCACGGTGGGCGGAGTCCTGCAGGGCGAACCACTGGTAGATGCTAACGGAGGCCGCCGCGAGGATGAGCGCCGCAGTGGTGGTCACCATCATGACGACCAGCAATTTTCGGCGCAGCGGTTGGTTGAGCAGAAATTCCATGACCTTTACTCGCCGGGTTTGGGCCGGCCCCGCACTTTGGAAGCCAGGTCGAGCACTTGCGAGCTGATTTTCAAACCGGCCGCCGAGGTACGGCCCAGATCGATGTCAAATCGAAGGTTCGCACTGACGATCATCAAGTTGATCATCACGCCCTTCTCGCCATAGTCAACCGTGTCCCCCACTGTGAGCATCGGCACCGTCTTGAGCGTGTCTAAGGTGGATTCCAGCCGGGGTTTTTCTGACGGGGCGATGAACAGGATGTGGCAGCGCGCCTGAACGGCTTCGTCCACGTTGGCGAAGCGTCGGAACTCGATTGACCGCCCCTGGACCGTCTTATTGGAGAGCACCATCTCCAACCTGGGCCCGAAGGGATCCTTTCCCAGCACTCCGATGAGAAGCGGTGCTTGGGGGGTGGCAAAACAGGTGGAAGGCCACTCGACGAACATGGCGACTCGCCTGAGAAAGGCGGCTTTAAGGTCATACTCCTGGCCCCCCCGGAGGCGAGGCGGCGCGGCCCGCCCCCCCGGAGGCTAACAGGAGCACGATGAGCGCCGTCAGCCAGGCGCGGTCCAGGGTCAAGGTGAGACCCCGGAGGCCGCCCAAGCGCCCTTTTCCACCACCATGACTTGAGGAGTTCACTGAGGAGTGAGGCCTAGAAACGGTAGGTGAGCTTGACCCGGAAGGAGCGTCCATCCTGCCAGAGGAGGTCCTGAGTATGGCCCGGACCGCCGGGGAAGGCGTAACGCGCGTCCAGCAGGTTATAAAGGCTGGCGGAACACTCCAATCCCTTGAGCAAGCGCCGGCTGAAGAGCGTCCAATTCACGGTGCAAAACCCGTCTATCCACTCCCCGCCGAGCGTCTCGACGCCGCTCGCATATTGGACCTCGACGCCGGTGAAAACCCGGTCCTTCCACAAGGGGACGAACACGTTGAGTTTGGCCAGTTGCTGCGGCGAGTTGACCAACCGGTTCCCGGTGGCCACGTCCTCAGCGCGCTGGACCGCGTAACTGGCGCGGGCCCGCAAACCCCACGCGGGGCGCCAATCCAACCCCGCCTCGATACCTTTGGCATCGGCTTCCCCGGTGTTCTCAAACATGTAGGAATTCGGGGCCACCTGGGCCTGGTTGATGAGGTCGTCGATATGGTAGTAATAGCCGCTGAGGCTCAGTTGGAGATCGGCGGGGAGCCCCTGCTCCACGACCAACTCGTAGGTCTGAATCTTCTCGGGCTGCAGATTGAGGTTGCCCAGGTTGTAGGGCAGCACTTGGTAGCGGGTCTCGAAGAGGTTGGGGGAGCGAAAGGCGGTGCCGTACAGCAACTTCAGTGTGGTGCGGGGCCGGGGGGTGTAGATGAGGCCGAAACGCGGATTGGCCGTGCCGCCAAAATCCTCATAGTGGTCATACCGGAGGCCGGCGTTGAGGTGGAGGTTCTTCAGGAGCGCGATTTCCGCCTGGCCATAAACGGCCAGTTCGAGGCTGGAGCTGCGATCGTCCAGATAGACGATTCGCGGGGACACATTGTAGTAAGACTGGTCCTGGCGGAAGTTGTCCCGCCACTCGCCGCCTAGAGTGAACACGTGCTCACGCCAACGCCGCACCCACTGAAGCTCACCGCCCACGGTTTGGGCGACATCGTCATCGCGAGTCAAACCGAGATCGAGCGGGGTCGGAGGGCTGCCGGGATAATCCGCCTGATAACGATAATCATCAAAATAAACCCGGGCCATGAAGTCGTTCTGATCATCCAACGAATGTTGCCACTTCAGATCCAAGTAACCATGATCGTCCTCGGTGTTGTAGCGCGGGTCATTGAATAGCGTGGACCACGAGGCGGTCGGGATGTACTTGTCCCGCGTCACGTACGCCGCGGACAAGGTGAGATCCTTCCAGACCAGGCTCCCGTAGAGGTTCAGGGCCTCCTCGCCATCCAGGTTATGGGCGATGCCGTTGTTGTTGGCCGGCTGGTTGAACTCCGGGAAGTAGAGATTCCGATTGCCCTGACTGTCGTAATAGGAGGCCGAGAGCACGAACTGGGCGCCGCTGTTGGTGAGCGTGCCGGAGATGGTGAAACGCCCTTTGTAACTTTCCTCCGTGCCCACTTCCCCGGACACCTCGACCGTCTTGAGGTCGGCCGCGCGTTTGGTAATCACATTGATCACCCCAAAGAAGGCGCTGCTGCCATAGAGCGAGGATGAGGGGCCGCGCACGATCTCGACCCGGTCAATCAGGTCCACATCGAGGACAAACTCGCGTCCGATGAAGCCGGCACCAAACAACGCATCGTTCATGCGGTGGCCGTCCACTAATAACAGCACGCGAGAGTTGTAATCCGAAGGCCGGTTGAATCCGCGGAACCCGAGGTAGGTGTAACTGCGATCCGCGGTGACATAGAGGCCCGGCACACTGCTCAACACATCGGCCAGGGTGCGGTAGCCATAGATCTGGATCTCCTGGGAGGTGATCACCGTGACCGACGAGGGCGCGTCGGCGGTCTTTTGCGTGAACCGGGAAGGGGTGGAGACCTGCTCGATCTTGACCGCCATCAACTCCTGCAAGGAAAGCTGGGTGAGATCGGTTGCGGCGCCACTGCCCGCCGCTTCCTCATAGGCGGCGGCCAGACAGGGCAGCAGGCAGCCCATCGCCGCCAGCCACCGGAGCCAGCTTCTCTCCCACCCGCGATTCGGCTCAGAGGCTTCCATATCCGCAGCCCCCGATCACGTCGGTGTAGCTGTACGGCGGGTAGGACTGGCTTTGGCCCTGCCAGTCCGCTTCGGGCACGGAGCCGGAGACCAGGCCCTGGGCCCGCACGGCGATCACGGCACCCGGCGCGAGCGCCTGGTCGATGCGTACCTGCCACGAAACCGTCGTAACCGACCCGGCGGGGAAGTTGCCGATGGCGACCGTCGGCGACCCCAGCACCGTCACCCCGGCCGGCGGCGCGATCGTCGCGGTCACCTCACTCGCCGGAAACTGCGAAGGGTCAAACGGGGCTGGGCAAGGGTAAGTCACTGAAGCTGTAACGGTGGCCAGACCTCCGACCCCGGTGGAACCGGTAACGTTCACGCCCACGGTCCACGGCAGGATGGCCACACCATAGAAAGGGAGCGAGGTGCCATAACCCACGTAATTCCAGGCGGTGGCGACGTCGGCATAAGTCCAGGCGACCACCCCGGGCATGCCTGGCAGGTAGCGCATATCACGCCCCCAGGGATCACTGAAATAAAGGATGCCCTGATTGTCATCATAGCCGATGGCCACCCGGTAATGGGCGCCGCCTTTGAAGTCGGTGGCGTAATACATCAGCAAGATTACCGGGATATCCGCCGCTAACAACCCCTTCAGATCGTCCAGCCAGATTGCCCCGCCGGCATGGGCAAAAGACGCGTAGCCCAGCGCCTGGCCTGGGAACCCGGCGGTCGGTGCCGCATTGGGGAAAAAGCTGCCCTGGGCCGCGCTCAACTGACTGAATTGTCCGGCCCGCTGGATATCGAAAGAGTAGGTACCAATAGAAGAACTGCGCGCGACGTCCGCCATGGCCTTCTGGTCCGGATCGATGCCCCAGTAGTCGAGGACGATCTCCAACGACGCCGGGCCGCAAAAGAGCCCGTTCATCTGGCGATGCCAGGGCACGTTTTGAATGAGGTGAGAAGACGGAAGAGCGGCTGAGCGCACCGGAGTTGGCGCCAACAGGCATCCCGCCAGGAGTGACAGAATAAGATTCTTCATCGGGCAAATCCTAACGATCCCTTCTGGCGGAGGCAATGCAAAATGCCCGCCCGGCATGGGATGGGGCGCATCTCAGGTTTGTAGGGAAAAACCTGCTGAAGCGGTTGACAACGCGGGTCTGGCTGGGCAACACCCCGCTGGAAGCGGTGTGTTCATGAGAGGGGAAGCCGGTCGCCGAAAGTGTGCGTAAGGCAGGCTTGCTTTCTTCACCATGAATGCTAAAACCAGGAGACAATCAACCGATAACATTTATGAGAACGAACCTCCTCCGCAATAGCCTGGTGGTGGGGCTTGGGCTGGCCGCGCTGATCGCCTCGGCGGCCGACCCAGGCAACGACACCGAAACCAAGGAACAGCGCGACGCCCGCATGAAGTGGTGGCGGGAAGCCAAGTTTGGAATGTTCATCCATTGGGGCGTCTATTCGGTCCCGGCCGGGTTTTACAAGGAACAACCGGTGCGAGGCATCGGGGAGTGGATCATGAACCGGGGCAAGATCCCATGCGTCGAATACCAGGCCTTCGCCAAGGAGTTTAATCCCGTCAAGTTCAACGCGACCGAATGGGTGAAGATCGCCAAGGACGCCGGGATGAACTACATCGTCATCACCAGCAAGCATCACGACGGGTTTGCGATGTTCGATTCCAAGGCCAGCGATTGGAACATCGTGAAGGCGACGCCGTATGCGAAAGACCCGCTCAAGGAGCTGGCGGCGGCCTGTCGGCAAACGGGCATCAAACTGGGTTTTTACTATTCCCAGGCGCAGGATTGGAACAATGGCGGGGCCGCTTCGGGCGGCAAATGGGACCCGGCCCAAGAGCACGACATGGACGATTACATTGACAAGATCGCCGTGCCGCAGGTGCGGGAGATCCTGAGCAACTATGGGGCGGACACGCCCGCCGTGCTGTGGTGGGACACCCCCCGGGACATGAACGCGGGCCGCGCGGAACGGCTGCTCAAGGTGGTGAAAGAGCTCAAGCCCGGCATCATCATGAACAACCGGCTGGGGGGCGGGTTCAAAGGCGACACCGAAACGCCGGAGCAGAACATTCCGGCCAACGGTTTTGCGGGCCGCGATTGGGAGACCTGCATGACCATGAACGGCACCTGGGGATTCAAGCGGGACGACAACAATTGGAAATCGACCGAGACGCTCATCCGCAACCTGGTGGACATCGCCAGCAAAGGGGGTAATTACCTTCTGAACGTGGGCCCGACGTCCGAGGGCTTGATTCCGGCGCCGAGCGTGGAGCGACTGCAGGCCGTGGGCAAGTGGATGAAGGTCAACGGCGAGGCCATCTATGGCAGCAGCCCGACCCCCTTCGGCGCCGAGGCGGGGTCGTTCAGCGAGACGGAAAAGGACAAGAAGGGGAAGGCGGCCTTCAGGCCGTCCTGGGTGTGGCGCTGCACGACGAAACCGGGCAAGCTCTACGTCCACCTCTTTAAATGGCCCACGGGCGAATTCCAGCTTCCGGCGGTCAACGGCAAGGTGACGCAGGCCTGGCTGCTGGCCGATCCGGAGCACAAACCCTTGAAGGTGAAGCAAACCGGTTCAGGTGTCAGCCTGTCGCTGCCCGAAGCGGCGCCCGACCCGATAGCCTCGGTCGTCGTGCTCGACCTGGCGAAGACCGAGCGGTTTTGAGCCCGGGCCGATCCGACTCGACGCCGGAGTCGGTTGGGCCCCGTGAGCCCGGGGGCGCGGCGAGCGCATGGCTAGGCGCCGGCCTCGGGGATCGTGCGCGCGGTTTCCTGGATTAATTCCCAGGCGCGGCGGACGTGCTGCGCCTCGGTCTGGCTTTGGCCGACGCAGAAGCGGAGGGTGAAACGTCCGTTCAGGACGGTATGGGTCAGGTAGAGCTTGCCCGAATGGTTGAGCCGTTCCAGCAACCGACGGTTGAGTTCGTCTCCGCCGCGATGGGCGAAACAGACCAGGTTCAAGGGGGCGGGGACGATCAGATCAAAGTCGGGGGAAGCCTGGATCCAGCGCACAAACTCCTGCGCCAATTCGACGTGCCGGCGGACATGGTATTGCAACCCTTCGATGCCGTAATGGCGGATGACGAACCAGAGTTTGAGGGCGCGGAAGCGGCGTCCGAGGGGCACCTGCCAGTCACGGTAATCGATCACCGCGCCCGATTCACTGGCCTGGTTCCGCAGATACTCGGGCAAGACGCTCAACGACTGGATGAGCGCGGCTTTATCGGCCACGAAGAAACAGTCGCAATCGAAGTTGGTGAACATCCACTTGTGCGGGTTGAAGGCGTAGGAGTCGGCCAAGTCGACGCCGTCCAGCAGGGGACGGAACTCGGGGCAGAGCGCGGCGGTACCGGACATCGCGCCGTCCACGTGGAGCCAAAGTCCGTGCGCGCGGCAGATGCCGGCGATAGCCCGCAAGGGATCGAAGCCGTTCGATGAGGTGGTGCCGGCGGTGGCCGAGACGAAGCAGGGTTGGAGGCCGGCCTCGCGGTCGGCCACGATCTGCCGTTCGAGGGCGTCGGCGCGCATGGCAAAGCGCTCGTCCACCTCGATGAGCCGGAGTCGATCCCGGCCCAACCCGGCGATCTTCACGGCCTTTTCCACCATGGAGTGGGCCTGGGACGAGGTATAGGCGGTCAACCGCCCGTCGCAGCCTGAGTGGTTGCTTTTGAAATTGGTGGTCCGTTCGCGTGCTGCCAGCAGGGCGCACAAGACGGCACTCGAGCCGCTGTCCTGGATCACCCCGCCCCCTGCCCCGCCCGATTTAAAGCGGGCGGGCAACCCGGTCAGGTCGGCCATCCAGTCCATGACGAGGGTCTCCAGTTCGGTGCATGCCGGGCTGGTGGTCCAGAGCATCCCTTGGACCCCCAGCCCCGCCGAGAGCAACTCGCCCAAGATCGACGGGCCGGAATTGTTGGCGGGGAAAAAGGCGAAGAAATTGGGCGATTGCCAATGCGTTATCCCGGGCAGGATGAGTCGGTCGACGTCGGCCAGGATGGCGTCAAAGGGCTCGCCATGGATTGGAGGAGCGGCGGGCAGTCCGGCGCGGATTTGACCGGGCTGAGCCGGCGAGAGCACGGGGAGTGACTCGACCCGCTCCTGGTAATGAGCGACCCAGTCCACCACCGCGTGGCCCCACCGCCGGAATTCCTCCGGCGTCATGTGATAGTTGGTCACCGACTCACTCCGCCAAGGCTAGTTCGGTGGCAGGCGCGGATTCGGCCGCCGGCTTGGGGGGAGGCCGGAAGAAGAGGGCCAGGGCGATAGCAGCGACGGTGGCGGCGGCCAACGGCACCAGGAACAGGCTGCGGAAGTCGGTCACCTTGTCATGGGTGAAGACGTTCTGCATCAAGTAAGGGCAAACCCAATTGGCGACCAGGGCGCCGACCCCGAGGAAGACGGCGTTGAAGAGCCCCTGCGCGCTCGACCGAATGTCCTTCGGGAAATACTCGTCCACGAAAATGTAGACGGTGGCAAAGAAGAAGGCGTAGCACACGCCGTGGAGCAACTGAATGACGGTGACGGCCGCGGGCGAGGGGCAGAAGGCGTAGACCGCGAAGCGGGCGGTGTGGCCGAGGATGCCAATGACCATGGTAGTGCGCCAGCCTAAGCGCTTGAGCGTGGCCCCGAGGATAAACATAGTGAGCATTTCGGCAAGCTGGCCGATGCTCATCACGGGCATGACCCAGTTTCCGGCGATCCCGACGCCGCCCGCCGCAGTGCCCGCCACCAGGAAGCTCCCGGTCCAGTTGAAATAGCAATAGAGGACGAAGGCATCGATCAGGGTAACCACCCACAGGACGAGGACGAAGGGATGTTTGAGGAGTTTGGCGGCCTCCAGCCAGGCAAACCGGTCAGCCCCGGCTACGACTTTCTTGGGGGGTGTATGGGGCAGGAGGAGACTGAAACCCGCGAGCACGAACGAGGCGATTCCGGCGACGATGTAGGTCCATTTGGTGGCCTCCAGCAGCGGTTGGCCGGTCAACCCCGACCCCAGGACCGTGCGCAGCCATTCCACCAACCCGGCGGGGTTGGCCTGGTGGACTTTGTCCCAGTCCACCAGGATGAAGGTGAACGGCCAAGCCGCCAGGATCCAGCCGATCGTCCCGCCAACCCGCACCAAGCCGAATTCCTTTTGGGGGTCCTTCATGTTGGCGAAGGCCACGGAATTGGCGATCGAGATGGTCGGCACATAGAGCAGGCAGTGGATGAACATCAGGCAGGAGAAAACCCGGAAGTCCCGCGTGAAGGCCAGGAGCAGGATGGCCACGCCGCCCACCAGATGACTGAAGGCGAGAAACCGTTCCGCCGCGAAGTGCCGGTCGGCGTATTGGTTGCTGAAGAACATTCCGATGATGGCGGCGACCGGAAACGCGCTGAGGATCAGCGACTGCTGGGCGGCGCTGAAACCCAGGCTTGGGAGATAGCCGTAGATGAGCGGGAGCCAACAGCCCCAGATAAAGAACTCCAGCACCATCATGAGGAAGAGTTTCAGGCGGATCGCGCTATTCATACGTCAGGTCAATTCTGCCCCCACCCTAGAAGAGACCCGCTCCGCTGGCAAGCAGCAGAAGCAGAAAAGAGGGGGCGCATGCTCACGCTCTTCGCGGACGCCGAGGTCAGTGACAAAGCGTATCGGTGGCGTCTTGGCCGGCGAGTCTTGGCGGCATCCGGCGCCAAAGGCCCCATCTTCCGGGCGGTACGCCCGGTGAACCCGCCGGCGAGGACGCCTGCGCTAATCTGAGAACCACCGTGCCGTCCACAGAGGGGGCCAGCGGGTGGCAGGCGAAAGCATTTTCTCATGAATAAGCGAGTTCAGGCGAGTTTAGGCGATTTTACGGGGCTTTTTGGCCGGCGCAGAGGTGAGTTTAGGTGGTCGGAGACTGGTCGGGGGATGGGCTGAGTCAAGGTGCTTTATGGCTAGGTTTTTATTTTTTAGCTTTATTAGATTTTATTAATCTGGATGGGCTCGGATTGGCCCGGGGCGCAACGGCGCCGTCGTTCGTCGTGTTGGAGGGCGGCCCTCGGGGGAGCGTCCGGCCGGTTTTCTTATGGTGCCGCATGCAAGCCATACGGGGATTTTGGCACAGATTGGTCGGGGCAAGAAACGTTCCGTTGTGTCCATTGCTTCCATTACCATCTTTTTTGAAGGGACATTAGGACCGCTTCGACCAACCAAGCGATTTGCTCAGGGCGTTTCAGCGCAGGTGCCGGTCATTTCCTGCGCGGTAGTACCGAGTGCGGTTAAAGTGGCCGCGTCGGTCAGATCGAGCAAGTTGTGCAGGATGCCGTCCACACTGACCACCACCCAGGGCGCCGTGCGGACAGGGACAGGCCCGCCGGGCAATAAGACCAAGGCGGAGACTTCGATGAAGGCGGTAATCGGGTCGTGCGCGAGGTAGATGGAATCGAAACCACCCTGGGGCGTGAAGCGGGCACCGGCGAGCTTCGCGGCGCCACCCCACGCAGGATACGGAAGGTGTACTCCTGGCCCGCCAACGTCTCGGTTCCGCGAACGCCGAGCCATTTCCCCCTCCATTTGACGGCGGGCTTGATCCTGGCAAGTGCATTCGTCGCTTCCCGGTAACTGACCTGGAAGGTCGCCGCTCGCACTGCTGCTTGGCTCCCAAAGTGATCCATCCCGCATCCGGAGCAACCAATGACGAGAATAGCCAAATCGAAAAGTCGAGGCATGCGAGTTTTTACTGCCAACGACATCACTCTGGCACGCCGGGAAAGTGGTCACCGGCCGTCAAACGTCGCGTAAACCCGGCGTTGCCAGCAGCCTGACTGTTAGCGAAGTTCTTCATTGTCGATAGGCATCGATCCAACCCATCGTAAGCTTCTTCGAGTCTGCGAGAAGATTCGGCGGGAGCATGATTTCCATCCCTTCGTCGCACTTCTGCACCACGATTTCGACGTAGCCCGCCGGCTGCTCTGAGGAGTCAAACCTGCCGGACGCGTCCACAAGGTAAAAGGGTATTTTGCCCGACATCTTCAGGGAACCGCTTGCGCGCAACCTCGATGTAGTGAGACTGAAGCTCTCCAAATTCCTGAACCCCTTCAAAAGGACCGAGACATGCTTGGGCCAAGTCCCGTTCGTGAGCGAGATGGTCCCGCCACCTATCCCCGATCGGCTCGTTATGGCAAAGGTGGTGCGCTCTGCATTGGCGCCGGCAGCAATGGAATCTCCCGGCTGCTTGACTTTGAACTCGTAGCCACTCTGTGCTAAAGCTCCACAAGCAAGGAACATTGTCAAAAGGAATATGGTCGCTCTTCCGTCCATGACTCGCTCCGCTAACGATTATTCAACGGATCCCACTGGAGTAATGGTCCGTATACCCGTGTGCATCAGTCTCATCAGCAAAGCCTTTCCAACAGCACCTTATAACGGAAACGGCGTCGGAGTCAAGCTATTTAGAAGTCATTTAAAGAAATCGGTGGGTGAGGGCGGACAAGAAACTCCGTCCCTTCATAGGGCGTCTTGGCATTGCGGATGAGGGCATCCGCGCTCCGCAGAATAGGCACCCATGCGGGAGCGTGAGGGTGCACGGGGTGTTGCCCGCGCCCAGCGCATCCGGGCAGGGGCGATGTCGCTCCTACGGAGCTTGGTCGTTCTTTTGGGTGGGCGGTTTCTATAACCATTCCGCTCCTCTGGAGCTGGGAGATCTCGGCTTGGGATAACCGGAAGATGTATCGGCGCTACGAGCGGGAGGCGTGGTTGAAAAAGCTGCTGCAAGACCACGTGGTGGGGCACTGGCGCAAGGCCGGGGGTAACGGTTCAGGTCGCTTTCACAGACGTCGTCCGCAGGGACGCGGATGAAGGCCTCTGGGTGATCCGGTCTGGCGGTTTGGCGAAGATGTGGTAAAACCTGCGGGTGGTTAGAATATTTTGCAATGACTGGTCGGTCGGTCGGCAGCCCCAAGGGCGGCCGGGCGGGGGAGTTTTTCCACCTTGGGAACTTCCGCGCTGGGTGGCGGGGTTGGTGTTGGCGGCGGGTTTGGCCACCCGGGCGGCCGAAAGGGAGCCGACCCAAGCGGAACCGCCGTCGGCGGTGACGAAGGCCAAGGCCGAGGCGGGGAACCCGGACCGGAAGGCCAAGCCCGAGGGGCGCGTCCGACGCGGAACCAACGGCGAGGTGGTGGTGACTTTGGAGTTACCGACGCAAAAGGTCATGGGCCTGCAAACGGCGGCGCTCGGATCGGCGCGCGTCGCGCCCGAGATGAAGGGCTACGGCCGGGTCCTGGACGCCTCCCCCCTGATCACAGTCACGGCCGAGTTAATCTCGGCGGAGGCCGCGGTTGAGGCCTCGAAAGCGGAGAGGAAACGGTTAGCCACACTGGCCGGGCAGAACAACGCGTCGGCACGCGCGTTGCAGGCGGCGGAGGCAACCGCGGCGCGCGACCAGGCCCAGGCCGAATCCGCGCGGCTGCGCCTGCTTGCGGCGTGGGGCCCCGCGATCGCGAACCGCGAGGATCTGCCCTCGTTCGCCCGCTCGCTGGCGGGGCTCGAGAGTGTCCTGGTTCAGATCGACTTGGCGGCGGGGGGGGCGGTGTCGGCGGCGCCGAATGGGGCCCGGTTGTGGACGTTGGCGAACGAGACGGAACTGATCACGGCCAAACCGGTGGGTCTGGCTCCGACGGTGGATGCGCTCAGCCAGGGGCAGGGCTTTCTGTTTCTGGTGTCGCCCAACCCGGCGCACCTGGCTCCCGGCCAAGTGGTGACCGGTCTGCTGAGTCTGCCGGGTGAGCCCCAGACCGGGGTCGCCCTGCCCCGCTCGGCGGTCTTGCGCTACAACGGCGCGGCCTGGGTGTATCTCCAAACGGACGGCACCAGCTTTGAGCGAAAAGCGGTGACGCTCGAACGTCCACTCCCGGAGGCATGGTTCGTGCGGGAGTTGCTCAAGCCGGGGGATAAGGTCGTCATCGTCGGCGCCCAGCAAATGCTCTCGGAAGAGCTCAAGGGACCCGACGAAGGCGGGGAATAGCGGGCCCAGACTCTCAACCCGGAAACCACGAATGCTCCAAGCCCTCGTTAAATTCTCGCTCCAGTTTCGCGGCATTGTGCTGGTGCTGGCCTGCGTCGTGCTAGGCTGCGGTCTCCACGTGGCCAACCGCGCGAAACTGGATGTTTTTCCCGACTTCGTGCATCCGCAGGTGGTGATCCAGACGGAAAGCCCCGGGCTCGCGCCGGAACAGGTCGAACTGCTGGTGACGCTGCCGATCGAGACCCTGCTGAACGGCTTGGGTGACCTGGAATCGCTGCGGTCGGAGTCCATCGAGGGCCTGTCGATCATCACGGCGGCGTTCAAGGAGGGGACAGACATCTACCGGGCGCGGCAGGCCCTGGCGGAGAAACTGGCCGAGAGCGCCGGGGGATTACCCGCGACGGTCAAGCCACCGCGGATGACCCCGCTGACATCTTCGACGATGGACATGCTCAAGATCGGGCTGGTCTCGGAGAAGTTGACGCCGCTGGCATTGCGGACGTTCGCGGACTGGACGCTCAAGCCGCGCTTGCTCTCCATTCCCGGCGTGGCCAAATGCAGCTTGTTTGGCGGTGAGGTCCGCCAGTTTCAGATACAAGTTTTGCCCGACCGCCTCTACGCCTACAACCTGGCGTTGTCGGACGTGTTGGCCGCGGCGCGGCTCTCGACGGGCGTCATGGGGGCGGGTTTCATCGAAACCCGGAACCAGCGCATCACCCTGCAGACGGAAGGCCAGACGCTTACCCCCGAGTCGCTGGGGGAGGTGGTCGTCAGCCGCACCAATGGGCTGAGTGTCCGACTGAAGGACGTGGCCCGCGTGGTGGAGGGGGCGGAGCCCAAGTTCGGCGATTGCCTCATCCAGGGGCACCCGGGGGTGCTGATGACGATGTCGAGTCAATATGGGGCAAACACGATCGAGGTCACCCGTCTGCTGGAAGCCGCGTTAGGCGAGATGAAACCGGTTTTGGCCAAGGAAGGCATCCAGTTGTATCCACGGCTGCTCCGGCCGGCGACCTTTATCGAGACGGCCGTGGGGAACATGAAGTTTTCGCTGGTCCTGGGAGGGATCCTGGTCGCGGTGGTGCTGCTGCTGCTGTTGGGGAATCTGCGCACGGCGTTGATCTCGCTGACGGCCATCCCGCTTTCGCTGCTGGCCGCGGTGCTGGTGCTGGACCAATGCGGTATCACCATCAACACGCTGACGCTGGGCGGTTTGGCGATTGCGCTGGGCGAGGTGGTGGACGATTCAATTATCGACATCGAGAACATCTTCCGGCGGCTGCGGGAACACCGAGCCCGCCGCGGGCCTGGGGCGGGGCCGCTGGCTGCGCGGGAGATCTTCGAGGTCGTGCTCAGCGCGTCGTGGGAAGTTCGCAGCGCGGTGGTGTTCGCCACCTTCATCGTTGCGTTGGTGTTTTTGCCGGTGCTCACCCTGACGGGGCTGCAGGGGAGTTTCTTTGCGCCGCTGGCGCTGAGCTATATCCTGGCGATCATGGCGTCGCTGCTGGTGGCGCTCACGGTGACCCCGGCGCTCGCCTACCTGTGTTTTGACAAAGGCGCCGGGAAGTCCGAGGATCCGTTGCTGCAGCGGTGGTGCAAGGCCGGCTACCGCCGGGTGCTAAACTTCATCGCCCGATGGCCCCGGGCGGTGCTGGGCCTGGTGCTGATCATCGTGGTGGGTGGTCTGTTTCGGTTGCCGCAGAGCCAGGGGAACCTGCTGCCCGACTTCCAGGAAGGCCACTTCGTCCTCCAGGTGGTGACGGCCCCGGGGACCTCGCTGGCCGAGATGCTCCGTATCGGGGGCCGCATTTCGGAGGAACTCCTGAAGAACCCGCATATAGATACCGTGGAACAACAGGTGGGCCGGGCGGAACTGGGGGAAGACCCCTGGGGCCCGCACCGCAGCGAGTTCCACGTCGAACTCAAGCACGTGACGGAGATCGAGGACGACCAGGTCGCGGCCGAGATCAAGACGGTCCTGAAACAAATTCCCGGGATAAACTTCCAGGTCATGACCTTCCTGAGCGACCGCATCGCCGACACGCTCACCGGGGAGACGGCCCCGATAGTGGTGAATCTCTTCGGCGAGGACCTAGACATTTTGGACGCCAAGGCTGGGGAGGTTGCGAACGTGCTGAATGCCCTCTCGACCAATGCGAGCGCCGTGGTCAAATCGCCGCCGGGGAGCCCACGTCTGGCGGTGCGCCTGCGCCCCGAGCGATTGACTCAATTCGGGTTTAGGCCGGTCGAGGTGCTGGAGGCGATTCAAACTGCATGCCAGGGCACAGTGGTGGCCCAAATTCACCGGCAAAACACGGTGACTGATGTCGCCGTGATCCTCGAGGAGCCGGCCCGCCGGGACCCGGAGAGCATTGGTTCGCTGATGCTGCGCGGGGTCGACGGCACGCGTCTGCCGCTGAGCCAACTGGCGGAGATCGAGCCCAGCAGCGGGCGGTTCTCGATTCTCCACGAAGGGACACGGCGGCGACAAACGGTGACCTGCACGCTGGCCAAAGGAGACGTGGCCACGTTTGTGGCGGAGGCCAAACGGCAGGTGGCGGCCAAGGTGAGCTTCCCCGCCGGCGTGTATGCGGCGTTCAGTGGGACGGCCCAGGCCAAGGCGCAGGCGGATCGCGAGTTACTGCTCCACTCGGCCATCGCCGGGATCGGGATTCTGCTACTGCTGTGGGTGGTATTCCGTAGCTGGCGCAATCTTCTGCTGGTGCTGGTGAACTTGCCGTTTGCACTGGTCGGCGGGGTGATGGCGTTGTGGGTGTCGAGCATGGTGGCACCCGACCTGGGCGCCCTGACCATCGGCTCGCTGGTGGGCTTCGTCACCCTGTTCGGCATCACGACGCGGAATTCGATCATGATGATCTCGCACTTCGAGCACTTGGTAACGCACGAGGGAATGACCTGGGGACCGGAGGCCGCGCTACGGGGCGCCTCGGAACGCCTGATGCCCATCTTGATAACGGCCACCGTGACCGGGCTCGGCCTCCTCCCGTTGGCGTTGGGCGCCGGCGAAGCCGGCCGGGAGATCGAAGGCCCGATGGCCATTGTGATTCTCGGGGGCCTGTTGACCTCGACCGCGCTCAACCTGCTGGTGCTGCCGACCCTGGCCCTGTATTTGGGGAAGTTCCAGAGGGGGGCCATTTCGAGGACTGGGTCTGGATTTCCTGGCGAGGCTTGATGGTTGACAGGGAATCCAGACCGGACAGAATGGAGGTCATGACGATAACGAACCGCATCGAGCGCGCTGGCGCCAGTTCCGACCTCGCGACTCGCGGCCGGAAGCGCCGCGCGAGCTAATGGCTTAGCCGCGATCGGCGTCGTTTTCGTAGCGATCCCACTTCGACATGCCCCCCCTGCTCCAGGACCCGCCCGATCCGGTGGCCCCGCCGCAACCCGCGCGCGGCCCGGCTGGCTTCTCCGGCGTCGCACTCCAACCGAGCGCACGCGGGCCAGAAACAGTGCGCGCGCATTCCCACCGTCCGCCCCGGCCGGCCTGGGTGGAGATCGATCTGGGCCAACTCCGGCGGAACTTCGAGATTATCCATCGCGAAAAGCCAACCACCCTCCAAGTGGTGTCGGTGATCAAGGACGAGGCTTATGGCCATGGGGCGTTGGAGGTGGCCCAAGTCGCCGCAGCCGCCGGGGTGGAACACTTCGCGCTGGGAACGGTCGAGGAAGCCATCGCGCTTCGCGAGCGGGGCCTCGGGCAACCGCTCCTGCTCCTGGGTGATCGGTCGGAGGAGGAACTGTCCTGGTGCGTGGAGTATGACCTGACCTGCTGTGTTGCGGAGGCGCGATCGGTGGCGCGGCTGGCCGAGCTGGCCGCGCGGGCCGCCAAGCGGGTTCCGGTCCACCTGAAGATCAACACCGGCATGAACCGGTACGGAGTGGATTGGCGCCAGGCCGGGGTGCTGGCCGAGAGGGTCGTGGCGAGCAAGGCGCTGTTCCTCGAAGGCGTGCTCAGCCACTTCGCTCAATCCGACGAAGCGGACCGGCGCTTCGCGTTGGTCCAAGTGGCGCGTTTCGAGGAGTCCCTGCGAGGGCTGGCCGAACGTGGCATCCAGCCGCGGCTGCGGCACCTGTGCAACAGCGGCGGGTTCCTGGATCTGCCGCAGGCCCACTTCGAGATGGCGCGGCTGGGTCTGCTGCCGCTGGGGGTTTTTCCCTCGAACGCCTGCCGCCGGCTGGCGGGGATTGAGCCGGTGATGACGGTCAAGGCGCGCATCGCCGCGATCCAGGAGCTCGAGCCGGGCGACAGCGTGGGTTATGGAATGCACTTTACCGCGCCGGCCGCGCGCCGCATCGCGGTGCTGCCCCTGGGCTACGGAGACGGTTTTCCCCGGGTCCGCAACCAGGGGGCGGCGCTCATCCACGGACGCCGCGCGCCACTGGTCGGCAGCACGACCATGGACGCGATCATGGTGGACATCACGGGGATCCCGGCGGCGCAACTCTGGGACGAGGCGGTGATCATGGGGCGGCAGGGAGCCGAAGAGATCTCGGCGCATGAGATCGCCAGCCTGAAGAACTCGATCTGCTACGACGTTCTGACCGGATGGCGCGGCCGTCTGCCGCGGAGCTATCGAGCTTGATGCAAACGCTGGTCGAGGATTTTCTGAATTACCTGCGCCACGAACGCGGGCAGGCCGAGCACACCCAACGGACCTACGCCGCGTTGCTGGGCAAGTTCGTCGCGTGGGCGGGGGAGCAGGGGATCACGGACTGGAAGGGGGTTGAACTGCAGCACCTCATGGGTTTTCTGCAACATGAGCGTGGCCGCGGGCTGGCCCATGAACCCAAGGACTCGGGGCGGCGGCTCAGCGGGGAGAGCGTGTATCTGGAGATCGCCGCCCTGCGCGCCCTGTACCGGTTCGCCGAGACCGAGAAACTTCTCCCGACCAATCCCGCTGAGAACCTGTCCCTCCCGCGCCGTTGGAAACGGCTGCCCAAGGGTCTTTCGGACGGCGAGATCGATAAGCTGCTGGAGCCGGAGACGCCGGAGACGCCGTCAGTGCTCTGCGACCAAGCGGTATTGGAATTGGCGTATGCGTCCGGGCTGCGGCTCGCGGAACTGAGGAACCTGCGACTCGAACAACTGCATCTGGAAGCGGGGTTTATCAACGTCATTGGCAAGGGGAACAAGGAGCGGGTCGTGCCGGTTGGACGCCAGGCGGTGAGGGCCATCCAACATTATCTCGAGGCGGGACGGCCAAAGCTCGTCAGCCGCCGATCCCCCGGGAATGTCTTTCTCACCCGACGCGGCACACCGTTTGCGCCGGTGACCCTCTGGCTCCGCATCAAGCAGCGCGCCCGCCGATCCGGCCTGGCGCGCCATGTCACTCCGCACACCCTGCGCCACAGTTTCGCCACGCATCTGCTCGAACACGGGGCCGACCTCCGGGTGATCCAGGAACTCCTGGGCCATGCCAGCATCAGCACGACCGAGGTCTATACCCACGTCACCGGCAACCGGCTGCGCGAGATCCACCGGAAATTTCACCCGCGGGCCTAGCGGCAGGGGGCGGGCTGGGTGACTTTTGGCACATGACGTTGGGGCGGAGGTGCGGCTATAGTGAGCCCGTGGAAAAGTCATGTGGCCAACTTACCCGATGGATGGGCCTCGGCGGTCTCGTCGAGACGGTTTGGCCGGTGATCTCCTCCGCCGACTCGGATTCGCAGCGCCGGAAGAAGCTGGCCGTACGGGGCGGGCATTTGGCCATGGTGGCGATGGTCGCCATCGCGGTGACGGGGACCATCCTGGCCGACTTCCCGCGGTTGACCCGGTCGCGGGTGTTCGGGCTGGTGGCCGTGGCCGTGGTCTATATGGGCTGGAGCCTATTGGGCACGCGGGATGCCATCCGGCTGTTGCTGTGGGAGGGGGGCACTCCGCAACCCCTGCCCGCCAGGACGCCGGGCTACGGGATAGTGCTTTATTTTGTGGGCCAGGTGGCGCTGGCCGGGCTGGTGTATTACCTGGGGGATGTGGGACACGAACCCAACCTGGTTTGGCTGGCGCTGCTCCCCCCCGTCGCCTACAGCGTGTTCATCCTGGAGCGGACGGGCATCGTGGTGGTCTCCGGCCTGACGTTGGGGATCTTCGTGTTGAACGTGGTGCAACGCCACGGGTGGGCGGGGGTGCCTTACGCGTTGATGGCGTTTTCCTTTGCCTGGCTATTCACCCTGGTGTTTGCGCTGTTGGTGGTGAGCGCGGAGAGATCGCGGATCCAAGTCCAGCAATTGGCTGAAGAACTCGGGGCCGCCAACCTCAAACTCCGGACCTACGCCGTCCAGGTCGAGGAGCTGGCCGTAGCCCGAGAACGGAATCGGATCGCGCGGGAAATCCACGATAGCCTGGGACATTATCTGACGGTGGTGAACGTCCAGATTCGGGCGGCGCAGGCCTTGCAGGAGAGCGACCCCGCGCGGGCGCGCCACGCTATGGAAAAGGCCCAGGCGCTCACCCAGGAGGGGCTGCAGGACATCCGCCGGTCGGTCGCCACCCTGCGGGCCTCACCGCTTCATAATCGACTGCTGGCGGAGGCGTTGCGCGAGATGATCCAGGAGAGCCGTACCACGGGACTCGAGACTGAGTTCCAGGTGCGGGGAGAACCGCGCCCCTTGTCGCCGCCGGCCGCGCTGGCGCTCTACCGCGCGGGCCAGGAGGGTTTGACGAATGTCTGCAAACACGCCCGGGCCACCCGGGTGGCGCTGGTCCTCGATTTCAGCCTCCCCGCCCAGGTGAGTCTGAGGGTCACGGACGACGGGTGCGGCACGCCCGCAGAAAGCCCTGCGTCCACTGGGTTCGGCCTGCTTGGGTTGCGCGAGCGGGTCCAACTCCTGGGCGGCGAGGTCCGCGTGCGGGCCACCCCCGGGGCGGGGTTTAGCTTGGAAGTCGAGGTGCCCGGGTGAAGCCCATTCGCGTGCTGCTGGTGGACGACCAGGCCTTGTTCCGGGAGGGACTCCGCGCCCTCTTATCGGTCCAATCCGGCGTGGAAGTGGTGGGGGAAGCGGCCAACGGCGAGCAGGCAGTCCGGCTGGCGCGGGAGCTCAAGCCGGAGGTCACGCTTATGGATTTGCGGATGCCGGTGTTGGGCGGCGTGGAGGCCACCCGGCGGATCCGGGCAGCCGAGCCGGGGTGCCGGGTGCTGGTGCTCACGACGTTCGACGAGGATGAGGAAGTGTTCGCGGCATTGCGCGCCGGGGCCGCCGGTTACCTGCTCAAGGACGCGCCGTCGGAGAAGCTGCTGGAAGCCATTGAAGTGGCGGCGCGGGGCGGCTCGATGCTCGAGCCCTCGATCGCCGCCAAAGTGGTGGCCGAGTTCAAACGGCTATCCCAGCCGGCTTCCGTGAGCGATCGGCGCCTGGTCGAGCCGCTTTCGGAACGCGAGGTCGAAGTATTGCGCCACCTGGCGCAGGGGAAGAGCAACAAGGAGATTGCGGCCGCGCTCAACCTGGTTGAGGGCACGGTCAAGAACCACATGAGCAATATCCTCGGCAAACTCGGCGTGCTGGACCGCACCCAGGCGGCGCTCAAGGCCCGTGAGCTCGGTTTCCTCTGAGTCCACGCGTCACGGGAGGCGCGCCTTCTGCACGCGCCCATCGAAATAGAGGGCGTTTTTCCCGGTCCAAATCCCGCTCGCGTGGTGGAACGGGTCGGCGTCGCCGATGATGGGGGTATCGTCTCGGCCGCCGAAGAGGGTGTTCACGATCACCGCCGCCTCGTTGGTGTAGATGGTGGCCCATTGCGGCGCGGAATACGGGGCGTCGTTCAACCAGAAATTCCACTCGTAGCTGGTCTGTTCGACCGGAAAGATGGTCCGGTCCGCGGGACAGTGGAAGATCTGATTGGTCTTCTGATTGGCAAACAGGGTTACGGTAATGGGCGGCAGATTGGATTGCTGGCTGGGCAGGTACCCCGCGCAGATGGGGAGATGGTCGCGGTTATCCTGCACATACAGGGTGAGGGCGAGGCCGATCTGATGGAGGTTGCTGACGCAGGCGACGGATTGAGCGCTGCTTTTGCCGCGGCTGAGCACCGGGAGCAGCATGCTCGATAAGATGCCGATGATGGCGATCACCACCAGCAGCTCGATGAGGGTAAAAGCGGAGCGCCACGCGGCGGAGAGGGATGGGAGCTTGGGTTGCATGAGGTGGCGATGGACTTACTGGGTTTGCTGCAAGTCGTGGATGGTCCGCAACAGTTGCGAGATGACCGGCGCCGTGCTGCCGCGATAGCCGACATCCTGCGCGTTATACTGCGCGGTGGCCCGCCTCAACATGGCCTGGCTCTCGCTGGTCTCGAACCGGGCATGCAGGGCCTCCTTTTCCTGGGCCGTCAGCGAGGCGCGATAGGCCGCCACCCAGTTGGCCATCGCGTCAATGTTCGCCTGCCGGTGCTCCGCGGGCGAGTGCTTCACCAGGAACTGCATCGCTTTGATGTGCTCCACGTTGAAAAAATCCAGGAACACCCGCTCGCGGTTGGCCGGATCCGACATCGCGCCGTATCTTCCGTCCAGGTACTTCAACAGGCGTTCGTCGGGGTCTGTGAGGTTCCGCGCGGCAATCCCGGCGCGGATGTCCTTCATGATCCCGGGTGGCGGGCCGTGATGGAACACGCGGATCCACAGGAAGGCCGCCACTGCCAGCAGGACGCACCCCAGCAGGCCACTCCACAAAACCACCTTGCCTCGGCTCATCTTCATAAACGCAGGGACACTATCATATTGAAGAACAGTGTAACAGGTCAGGGCGCGGAGGGGATGTGCCGGAAGTCATGGGACACCCGCTTCGCGTTGCCCTTGGTGATAGGCTGGCGAAGATTGGCGGCCGTTTGCGTGGCGGGACCTCAAGCCCGGTCAGTTCCAACCACGGAGTTTTGGAACGAGTCTCGATTTTGGGGGGGCCGCCGTGGAGGTTCTTATAAGTTTTAGCACCTTGACCGCAATGACGTTTACGCCATAAGGTAATTCTTAGAAAGGCATTGCCTATGAGACTGATGCACGCCGATATTCGAACGAATAAATGGGGGGCGTCGATTAAAGGTAGGTGTCATAGGTGCGAGTCAGAGCAGTGCTGGAAATTGCGACGAACACTCAGACACAAATGAAACGGCTGGCTCACTTTCGTGTCCTGGGATTTTGGCTTTGGCGGGTCGCGAGCCTACGCATTCCAATGGAGCTTTTTGGAGCTTTGAATATTTGGGTCGTCCGGCACGCTTTCGGCAGCAGGCCTTGGCATGGCATGACCCTGGTTGCTTATCCGCCATACAGCGTGGTCGATCTGGTGGAAGTTGTGCAGGCTCTGGAACTGATACAAAAGGTTGATGAAAGGCGTGTACAGGGGATCGAACGCCACGTGCGCTGCATTGTGCTGGGCCGTTCGAGAAGAGTGCTTTCAAGCTACTGGCCGCTGTTTCGCGTTTGCCACCTGACAAAGCTCCCGTTCACAGAGTCGACTCGCCAGTTCGCCGTATGCCTCTACGCTCAGGAGCTTGCTCGGGGATCAACCCATGGCCGGCTGTATAGCTGGCACTTCGCTCACAGCAGGGCCAACAGGCAGCGCATAAGAAGCCTCTGCTCCATCGAGGCAAAGCGGTTTTTACGCCGAGTCGTTCGTCAGAATCGCGAGAAGGCCAGCGCGTTCCGTGAATATGTTAAAATGCTCGTGAGGATTTTTCCGGGCGCTCCAGTTCTGCGACCCCTTCGGGGTCGGCGAGAAATGGGGACCGCAGGTCCGGGGGTATCGCTTCGCTCAACCCCCGGCTAAGCGCTGGCAAGCCTCCGGCTTGCGCCGGTCGGGACCAAGAGCCGAACAAACCGGCGGTGAACCGCGAGGGTGGGGCGGCTATTTGGGCAGCAACTCAGCGACCAGCGACCGCTCCTCCTTCAGCTCATTGACCGTGGCATCGATCCGTCCCCGGCTGAACTCGTTGATGGGGAGGCCGGGCACGATCTCGACCTTGGAGGCGGCGACGCGGATGGGGAAGGAACAGATCAGGCCTGACTCGACGCCATAACTGCCGTCGGAGCAGAGACAGGCGCTATGCCAATCGCCGGGGGCGGTCGGTTCGGTGAGCGAGCGCACGCTGTCGACGATGGCGTTAGCAGCACTGGCGGCGCTGGAGGCGCCGCGGGCCTTGATGACGGCGGCACCGCGCTGTTGCACCGTGGTGATGAAATCGCCCTTGAGCCAGGCCTCGTCGGTAATGGCCTCGGTTGCGGGGCGCCCGTGGATGCGGGTGTTGGAAAAGTCGGGGTATTGGGTGGCGGAGTGGTTGCCCCAGACGGCGAGATTGGTGACGGCGGTGACGTCGACGCCGGCCTTGCGGGCGAGTTGGCCCTTGGCGCGATTCTCGTCGAGGCGGGTCATGGCAAAGAAGCGATCGCGGGGAATGCCCGGTGCGTTGTTCATGGCGATGAGGCAGTTGGTGTTGCAGGGATTGCCCACCACATGGACGCGGACATCGGGAGCGGCATTGCGCTCGATGGCCTGGCCCTGGCCGATGAAGATCTTGCCGTTGATCCCGAGCAAATCCTTGCGCTCCATGCCCGCCTTGCGGGGGACACTGCCGACGAGCAGCGCCCAGTTGACGCCGCGGAAACCCTCGTCGAGACTCGAAGTGGGGACGATGGCTTTGAGCAAGGGGAAGGCACAGTCATCGAGTTCCATGACGACGCCTTGCAGGGCGGGCAAGGCGGGTTCGATCTCGATCAGATGCAGGATAACGGGCTGGTTGGGGCCGAACATCGCGCCAGAGGCGATGCGGAACAACAGTGAATAACCGATCTGGCCGGCGGCGCCGGTCACAGCGACTCGTAAAGGCGATTGCGACATAATCATTTATTGGACTCGGGGTGCCAATATCACGTTATCACGGACGGGAATCAAGCCCATAAAGAAGCATTTTTTATCGTGGCGGCCAGGCGGCCCCGACGCCCGGTGAGCTAGGATTTTTTGCCGGACGCGGGGCCGGCTCTACCGTCCCGCCGTCCGGCGATGCGGGGCGGCTTGGTGCCCGTGACCCGGCGCCTGGTGGAGACCCGGCCGGCGCGGGCCAGAGAGGCCCGCAGGGCGGCCAATTGGGATCGCGCCTCGGCCTCCAGACGGCGGGCCTCGGCGAGTTCTTTGGTGCGGCGGCGCAATTCGAGTTGGGACACGACATGCCGGGCCAGGATGCGCAGGGCCTCTTTCTGATCCGATAGCAGTTCGCGCGGGACTTGATCGATCACGCAGAGGGTGCCGACGGCGTAACCGTCCGGGGTCACCAGCGGGGCGCCGGCGTAAAAGCGGATTTTCGGGTCCGACGTGACTAACGGGTTTCCGGCGAATCGTTTGTCCTTGGTGGCGTCGGGCACGATGAACAAATCACTCTGGTTGATCGCATGGCCGCAGAAGGAGATATCCCGGGAGGTTTCGGCGGCGGTGAGGCCGACCTTGGACTTGAACCACTGGCGATCCTCATCGACCAGGCTGATCAAGGCGACGGGCGCCTTGCAAATACGGGCCGCCAGTTCCGTGAGGTCGTCGAAGATCTCCTCGGGCACGGTGTCCAGCACCTCATACTGCCAAAGGACCTTCAACCGCCTCACCTCGTTCGCCGGAATGGGAGCATTCATGCATTTGATTCTTAAGCTTCGGGGGAGGATATGTTCATCGCTTCCAAAAGCAACCGGGAATTCCGAGGGGCGGAAGCCGCGGGGGGGCGCCTCTGGACTTTGCGAGGAAAAGACCGCTGAGTTTGGAGGTCTTCGAGCCGGAGCAGGCTAGGTTTGGGGGCGACGCGGCAAGACCGAGCGGACGGCGAAGGCGGTGCCGAGCGTGACGATCAACCCGATCAAGGTGTACCAGGGCCAGTAAATCTCGGCCCCGACCGTCTGCATCCAGAGGGCCCGGGTGGAGTCCAACTTCGGCAGCGTTTGGATCGCGGTCATGACGGCGAGGGAGGCCGCCATGCCGGCGACGACGGGGGCCGCGCGGCCCCGACGCCAGAACACGGCCAGGATCAAGCCACCCAGCAGGGCTCCACTGGTGAGGCCGCGCAGCGAGAAAGCGGCGTTGACGACGAACTGGACCTGCCGGCTGCTCAAGTAGGCCACCCCCACCAGCGCGACCGCCCAGAGGACGGTGGAGGCCCGGCTGAAACGGAGGAAGAAGGCCTCATTCCATTTCGGGGCGAGATGCCGGACGAAGTCCATGGTGGAGACGGAGGCAAGGGAGGTGAGGGCGGAACTGACGGAGGACATAGCCGCGGAAAGGATGGCCACGATTAAGAAGCCCTTGAGGAGGTGGGGGGTTTCGGTGATCATGAAAATGGGGAAGACGAAGTCGGTGGACTTGATGCCCGAGCCCGGGCGGGGCTCGGGGAGAGGGATCTGGAGGGGATGGCCCTGGTAAAAGACCCACAGCATGGCGCCGACCAGGAGGAAGATGAGGAAGAGGGGAAAGATAACGACGGCGCTGAGCACCAGCGCCTTGCGTCCGTCGGTGACGGATTTGCAGGCGAGCACGCGCTGGACGATGAGTTGCTCGGCGCCATGGGAAGACATGACCAGCACGGTTCCACCGATGACGCCCATCCAGATATTGAAGGGGGCATCGAGCAGGAACTTCGACAGGGAGGTGTCGGCGGGCGGCAGCAGGTTGAAGCCATGGAGTTTACCCCCGGCCGCCGCCTTAGCAAAGACCGCCCCTACCCCGCCCTCGACCAAGGTGGGGATGTAAAACAGGGCGAAGAGGCCCCCGAGCAAAAACAGGCCGAATTGGACGGCGTCGGTCCAGATCACGGCTTTGACGCCGCCGACATAGGTGTAGAGGAGCGAGAGGACGACAAACAGGAGGATGGCGCCGAGGATGGGATCGCCGGTGCCGAAGGCCAGCAACTTGTCCCCGAGCATGAGCTTGACGGGGATACTGGCCACATAGACCCGGACACCGGCGGCCAGGGTTTCACTGATCAGAAAGAACGCCCCGGCCATCTGGCGGGCGGGCGGGCCGAAGGCATTGGCGAAGAGTTGATAGGGGGAGTAGATCTCGCCTTTGAAATAATGAGGCACGAGCACCACGGCCAGGATGATGCGGGCGATGACGTAGCCGATGATCATCTGCAAGAAGGCGATATCGCCGCCGTAAGCCATGGCTGGGACGCCGATGATGGTCATGGCGCTGGTTTCGGCGGCCACAATGGACAGACCAATGGCCCACCAGGACACATTCTTGCTGCCCAGGAAGTAATCGCGGGTGTTGCGCTGGTCTTTTCCGAACCACAGGCCCAGGCCGATGATGCCCGCCAAATAGAGGACAATCACCGTCCAATCACCCGCGTTGAAGTAGCCGTTCATTCTGTCAATCAACAGGGTCTTACTACTGGCGCAACGTCGGGGGTTTGACCAGCAAAAAGCGCCCGTGAGGAGGGAGTTGGGGGAAGGAAGTTTTGAGTTTCGCGGTGGGGCCGGACTATGGTAGGCTTTACGAACGACCGGGCGGTTGGCCGGAGTGGCGACCGGCCCGGTTCAGATACATGTGATGAAGGCCATTTTAGCGTTGGAAGACGGTTCCGTGTTCCGCGGCGAGGGTTTTGGCGCGCGCGCCTCAGCCTGCGGCGAGGTTTGTTTCAACACCTCGATGACCGGGTACCAGGAGATATTGACCGATCCGTCCTACAAGGGGCAGATCGTGACGATGACCTATCCGCTCATCGGGAATTACGGGGTGAACGGGCAGGACGTGGAATCGTGGAAGCCGCATGTGGGGGGCTTTGTGATTCGCGAGCTTTCGCCAGTAGTAAGCAACTGGCGGGCGGAAGGTTCGCTGGCCGAGTACCTGGAGCGGAACGGAATCCCCGGGATTCAAGGGATTGATACGCGGGCGTTGACCAAGAAGCTGCGGGTGCGCGGGGCACTCAACGGATTCATCTCGACGGAGGCGATCACGGACGAGGAAGCGGCGCGGCGGGCCCGGGAATGGCCTGGGCTGGTGGGGGTGGATTATGTGAAGGCGGTAACGCATCCGGCGCCCTTCGTGTGGGATCCCAAGGACGAGCAGAGCCGGGATTTCAGGCTGGGCCGAGGCCCTGCGGAGGAGGCAGGTCAAGGGGCCGGCTACCCGCTCCCCCCCGCCGACATGCCGATTGTGGCTTACGATTTCGGGATGAAGTACAACATCCTGCGGCGGCTGCGACAGCACGGTTTCCGAGTGCAGGTGGTGCCGGCGACGACCACGGCGGCGGAGGCGATGGGATACCAACCGGCGGGGATTTTTCTCTCAAACGGCCCGGGGGATCCCGCCGCGCTGGGTTACGCGGTGCAGGCGGTGCGGGAATTGGTGGCCACCGGGCTGCCGATGTTCGGGATTTGCCTGGGACACCAGATCCTGGGCCAGGCCCTCGGCGGTAAGACGTTCAAGCTCAAGTTCGGCCACCGGGGGGCCAATCAACCGGTGAAGGATCTCGAAAGCGGACGGGTGGAAATCACCTCGCAGAATCACGGATTCGCGGTGGACCCGGAATCGCTGCCGTCGGACGTGGTGGTGGATCGGATCAATCTGAACGACCAGACGGTGGAGGGCTTTCGGCACCGAACCAAGCCGATTTTCTGCGTGCAATACCATCCGGAGGCCTCGCCGGGCCCGCATGACTCGACGCCGCTGTTCCAGCAGTTCCGAGAGCTGATCCAGCGGAAGGCCTAGCCTACCGTCCGGTGGGTGAACCTGGAATGCAGTACATCCGGTTGGCCATCGGCAACTCGGACTCGGCTTTCCACCGGGCAGCTTTCATGAACTCGACGTGCCCGTCGAAACTGAGGATGATACCGCCGGCCTTGCCGTGACGAATGCCCAGGCCGCCGTCGACCGCCGGGTCCGGATAACTGGCGCCATCATTATATCCATAGCCCTGCGGCAAACTCGGATCGAGGTCCGACGTGGTGGGCTCCCAGGAAAGAAAGGCGTCGGGGCGGAATTGGCCCAGCTTGTAGGTTTTAGTGCCTAAGGCACCGTAGCCATTCACCGCCCCATTCCAAACGTAAGTGGAGAGCTTATTGGCTCGGTAGTACAGGATGTCGGGGGAGTTGGTTTTGACATCGTTCGGGCAACGGTAGAGGTTGATGTTCTGGATAAAGGGCCAAAGCTGGCCGCCTTGCCACGCCGCCGCAGTGTTGGTGTTGAACGGCGCCGCGTAAGGATTGGGAGGGGTGGTGCCGGTGCCGGGATCATAGAGCCAGCCGGCTACCCAATCCGGATTCCAGTTCGGGTAAGCCATGCGATCCTGGTTGTCGGAACTGTACATGGTCATCGACACGCCGATTTGCTTGTTGTCGTTGACGCAGTTCAAGCGCTGGGCCTTTTGCTTGGCGGCCGCCAAGGCCGGCAAGAGCATGGCCGCCAAGATGGCAATGATGGCGATAACCACCAATAATTCGATGAGCGTAAACGCTCGAGACGAAGACTTGAAATCCGATTGTTGCATCGGTTGGGTATAACATGACCGATGGTGAATCGCCATCCCCATTTTTGGGGAGGAGGGGGGTGCCAGCGCGTATGCATGAAGGGTTCAGGTGAGTTTGGGGCGGCGGTTGGTAACAAAGGC
>Ga0316225_1000685_pt1 | contig 38601 bp, 22 predicted proteins | sample TBH18015metaG_FD_206010 | JGI IMG/M metagenome (GOLD analysis project Ga0316225, IMG submission 206010) | Freshwater microbial communities from Trout Bog Lake, Wisconsin, USA - TBH18015 | ecosystem: Environmental > Aquatic > Freshwater > Lake > Hypolimnion/Profundal zone | place: USA: Wisconsin... | reverse complement strand
GCGCCGGAGCCTATGGCTCTTCGGGGGCGATGTCTGAACCCTATGTAATTGCAGCCAAATTTCCGCATGCGCACATTCATACGCACTTGCATGACGGAGCTTCGATTGCAGAAGCATTTTGGCAGTCGCTACAGGAACCCGCTGAAGTTCTTTGCCTTGGGGACTCTTTGCTTCAGCCATATGCGGATTTCCCGGTGGTCAATGTGACTGCGCCAGCCGATGGAGCGACAGTCAACGGAATCATGCCAATCCTGGCGACGGCTTCACCCACCGGCTCCAAGACGTTGGAGCCGAATCTCGAGCTTTTCATTGATGGGCGGCGTATTGCCATCGGCAGCTCGACGGAAACTGTGAATGCGCCGCGAACAACCAGCGGCTTCAATCTCTACACAGCCACCCTTGCGGATGGCTGGCACGAGGTGCGGGTGGTGGCATATAACGCTGACTCTGTGCGAACGCAGGGAGAGAAGAAGTTCGGAATCATCGTCAACAACGCCAACCAGTCGTTGACGGTGAGCGGCAGCGTGAGCGTGAGCACGAACGGGACGAACAGTTTCACCGTCACGCCGTCGGGATTGGGCGATCTGACTTCACTTACGCTCCAGGCCAATGGTCTGACGTTGGGTTCTCTGCCCGTCGCTGGTGGAACATTGATGGTCAGCGGCACCCTGGTTCCACTGAACGGCAACTGGACAGTTTACGCGGTGGGAACGCGCGCCAACGGGCAGACAATCTGGAGCGCGCCGTTCACGGCAGCCATCACATGCCCGGCGGCTCCCGCCACGGTCAACCCTCCACTGGGGAGCAGCGCCGCCGATGTGCGTGTTTATTATGCCTCCACCACCTATAACACTAACAATTGGTCCGCGACGCCGGATTTTATCGGCGTGCTTCCAGGTGACCCAACCAAGGGGGTTTATCTTACAGGATCGTCGGTTCCCGGCCTCACGGTGCCAAACTGGAACAATTATCCCGGATTTGAACTCAACTTCTACTTTTATGCCCCCATCGACGATTGGTATGAGGTGGGAGTGTATTTCAGCAATTATCGAATATTGAACGGTATCGCATTGGATGGGCAGGATTTGACGCCGACCCTTCGCTATCCTTCTGGTAACAACTGTGCATTTGCCCCGCCAGAGCGTCTTGCGCAGGGATGGCATACGCTCCGCGTTCGAACCATCGGGAATATCAACGCTACCTCTTGCGAGGTTCTGGTGAGAGGTGGAGCGAGCCAGGATTTCGTGCCGTTCAGTCTTGCAAATGTGGCCAACACCGCCACTGGGGCAGCGCCGTCAATTGTCGGAATCACGCCATCGCAGTCGCCGGTCAGCAGCGGCTCGAGCGTGCTGCTCACGGGCAGCGCAACGATTTCAGATGGCAGCGCGCTTAAATATTACTGGACGTTATTGAATGGCGGACAGGCGATGACCACCGGGACGTATAGTTCGACGCTAAATGGAGACGCCTCGCCCGTGACGTTCTCGGCAAATGGCACGACTTCGGGCAGCACGACAGTCACCTTCGTTTACCCGGGTAACTATGTTTTCGGGTTGCGTGTCAGCGGAACGGCAGGCTCTGCCGTGACCAGCAGCTCGCTTTCCGCAGTTCAGACCATCACTTCGAATATGGTGGCTGGCGTCAACGGGATTACTTCGACCTCGAATGCGACCATGCTTCTGAGTCAGCAGATAACCAATGTTTATGCGTACTCCATGGATCAGTTTGGCAGACGCATCACTGTCACGGGCACCAATGGCAGCAATCCGACGGTGCGATGGAGCAGCACCGACCCGCATGGTGTGTTCACGCTTAGCAGCACGAATGGCGAATCTGCGCAGTATAGTTCCGTTTCCGGTTCCGGCACTTTCACGATTACGGCCACTGGAACCAATGGACGCCCGGGTTCCGCCACGGCGAAGGTCACAATGAATCCGAGTAATTCGATCTCCATCGCGCAAGGCACCACCGATTTGTTCATCATGAGCCAAAGTGTCACGGGCCACCCCGTTCAGTTTACCGCCAATGTGCCCAATGCGAATGACCCAGGGAGCGATCAGGTCACCTACCAATGGACCGTTGTTTCGGCGCCCCTTGGACAAACACTAACCCTTGCAGGCAACAATTCCGAGATCAACTCGGGTCTGGCTTCGGGACCCGGCACTTATACGGTGGAACTCGTCGTGACTGGCATGACCGGAACAACTCTCACAGAAACCCGGTCTTTCACCATTGATTCCCTGGGAAATTACGCACCGGTTCCTGAAGCCGATGCCATTTCACCCCAAAATCCAGCCCTTCAGGTGGGCGATACGGTGTTTTTCAGCGATCCCGCGATGAACCTGCAATACATGGACTACCAATGGCAGGTGAGCGTCAATTCCGGGACTACCTGGTTGAATTCCGGGACGATCAATCAGGCGACTTTTGTGTACGGCCCCGTTGCGGCGACGGACAATGGCACAATGGTCCGCATATTGGCCAGTAGCCTCGCTTCCGGCAGCAGTGCCGGCAGTATCCCCTCGAAGCTGAATGTGAGCAATCCTTCCGGCGGTGGAATAGGTATTGCCAATTATATTGACTCCACGGATAGCATTACAGCGGACGTTAACTCCAATAATGCCCTGATAACTGCGGACAACATAGGCACTATTAATTTCCTCGTCCGGCGTTCCGGCCTGAGCAATGGCGCGGTGTCCGTGACCTACAATATATCTCCCCCTGCCAATTCTGTATGGGCTAACGGAGGTGATTATTCCCCGGCGACGTTGGGCACCGATTATACAGCCAGCCTGGTCAGCGGCACACTTCAATGGGCCGCTGGCGATACGACGGATCGCACCGTGCCGGTTACTGTCATCAACAAACCTTCCCTGTCTTTGGCTGCGCTTCAGTTGCAGTTGGGCAACCCGACGGGCGGCGCGACCCTTTCGTCCGTTGATTCCCTGGCTTATGTCTGCATTAACCACGACCCTGCGTGCCAGGTCATATTTAGCAATAATAATGTGACCGTAAATAAGACCAATGGTTCCGTTACGCTCTGGGTTAACCGCGCGGGAAGCACTGCCGGATCCGCTTCCGTCAATTACCAAACGGATATCCCCGACACTCTCTACTACGCAAATCTTCCCAGTTACAATGAAACTGCGGTCGCAGGGAAGAATTACACGGCAACAAGCGGCACCCTTACGTGGGCCAATGGCGACTCGTCGAGCAAACAGATAACCATTCCGATCCTCAACGACGGACTTGTTGACGGAAACCTGCTGTTCACCGTGGGGCTCTCCTCGCAATACACTGCATATACCAGTTCGCTCTCGCTCGACGATGTGTGCTTCGTGACGATCAAGGAAGTGCCTTACCAGCAATGGTTGATGAATTGGTGGCCTGCTTCCATTCCGGTTCAGCCTGCCAATTCGACCACGTCCGGCGGCATCCTCGGTCTGGCACCCCTGTTTTTTTATCGTTTCAGCGAAACCTCTGGCTCGATGGCGGCTGCCGTGGGGCCGACCGGCTCGGTTGCGTTTACAGGGACGCTTTCGGTTACCGGCACGGGTTCTTATGCGTTGGGGCAGGCTGGACCGCGCCCGCCCACCTGGCCCGGCCTTGAAAACGCCAACACCGCGCTTACCTTGACCGCTTCCGGCAGCACGGGAACCCCGGCTCAGTACTCAGGGGGCGCGGCGCTTAATAGCGGGACTGCCAACGGATTGAATTCATATTTGGGGAATGGATTCACCGTCAGCGCTTTTGTCAAAACAAACGTCCAAAACCGTGTGATGACGCTGCTGAGCGGTTCAGCAGGCTCTCACACCCTGTTCCAGGTCACGCTGAATCAAAACGCGACCGCCCCGACCGCTGTCACCACCGATAATTTGCGCATTTTTCTCCAAGCGGATGCCAGCGCTGCCCACACATTCAACTATTCGGTGCCTTTCAACGGCCTGCCCACTGGCAGCCTTACCGATGGACAATGGCATCATATCGCCATAACCGTTTCCACAGTTTCGGACACCACTCTCTATCCACACTTCTATTTCGACGGAGCCGAGGGGAATGCGCTCAACGTGCGCGGCCTTACAACCCTTAGTTCGACGGATTCGTTTGCGAGCTTTACCAGCGGTCTGTTCATTGGCGGCAGCAAAACCGGTGGTTACTTTAGTGGCACGGTGGATGAATTCGCAGTTTTCCCGACGATGCTTTCTTCCACCAACATCGCCTGCATCGCTAGCGCTGGCTCGGTGCCCCAATTGCCCGGCTTTATGAGCGGCACGGCCAGTTTTGCGGGGGACGGGGTCCCTAACCTGATGAAATACAGCCTCGGACTCAACCCTCTCCTTCCGGTCGGGCCGGGTAGTCTCCCTTCCGCCAGAATCGTCAACAATCACCTCACTCTGAATTTTTATCGAATAAGTTACGCAACCGACGTTACCTACCATGTGCAGGCCAGTAATGACTTGATTAACTGGACGCAAATCTACACCAGCGGCACCGATTCGTACAGTGGCGGGAGCGCGCCCAGTATGCAGCTTTCCGTTCCGGACATTTTCCAAGTAACTGATCCCACCGTCACAAGACGGTTTTTGCGACTCGAGATCACCAGTCCGTAATCCCAACTCTTTCCATTCCGCAGTGTGACACGACCGCACCTCATAATTCAATTCTCGGCAGCGACCGCCGACAAAGGCCGGTCGATTTTCTCCAAGCGGTAGGAGTAACCTGGCCCATTCAACGTGCCAGGATGGAGAAAACCATCCCCTCGTCGGTAGAGTCCGGGATGCACCGCCTCCTCGGGCAGGGAGGCATCCGGGTAGAATGGCATACCGTTACTCTCCAAGCCATGATGCTTCCGGCGTGAGCAGCAAGGAAGACATGCGGGATTTGGGCCAGCATGGGATCACAACCCGGATTTGCACCCAATCGAAATAGCCTTCTCCAAACTCAGGGCTTTCATGCGATAATCCGCCCAACGATCCTGGCATGGCCTCCAAGAAGCCACGGCTCAAGCTCTCGACACATTCTTACCATCCCATTGCAGCAATTTCTTTCATCTAGTCAAACCACTCGTCATGGGGATCAAAGGCGGGCACCGGCATATTGACGATCTTCATTTTGCCAATTGCCCGATGACGACAACCGGGTTTGATCAGAATGGCGCTCAGCGGTTTGACGGGAATGCATTCACCATCCAGCTCCATATATCCTTCCCCTTCGAGGACGAGATAAATTTCCGTCAGCTTTTTATGATAGTGGGTTTTCGCATCCTCGCGGATTTCCACCAGATGCAGAGTGGCAACTGGATTATCCGGGGAAAGAAAAGCACGCTGGGTGGACCCGCACGGACAAATTACCGGCGAGATATCCGGCAAATAAACAACTTGGTAATTCTTACTCATAAACTAAAATTATACATTTGGTTTCTTGCCCACACCAGCGGAACGGCAAGCGTCAGCGGAAGTTGGCTTCGGCGATTTCGGGACGAGAGCGGCATATCTTTCCACGGATTCACAAAAACTGAAAATTCGGGCAAACGCATTGCGGTTCTTAATGCCCTCGCGTTCGGGCCTGTATTCTTTCCCCAGCCCAGGCCTTCAACTCCGCGTGCTGCTCCGGCGTGAGCCACTGCCTTGCGATACACACGGCAATCCGGGCGTCGTTGCATGCGTGATTTTGGAGCGATTTTAGAAACGCGACGATCGACGGAAACTCCGTCAGGCCCCACGTTGCGACATACGGCACGTAAGCGACTGAATTTCCTAGGGCCGCATACACCTCCCACAATTTCGTGCATGGGTAGTTCATTTCAATTCCCAAAATTTTGAAATCGGCCCGCGCAAGCGTCGGCAGATGATGGGCGTATTCCCCGCAGCAGTGGATAAATACTCCGCCGAACTCGTCGGCAATCCGCTTCAGTTGCGGAAGTTCAAATTCTGCGTACAGATCCCGGTTGAGCAGTGGCAGAAAATCCTGCGTTATGCCAACCCCTTGTCCGTCCGGCAGGATCACCCACGGCCACATGTTGCCGACGACTCGTTCCTTTCCCACCGCCGCACGATAGCGACGCAGATAATCGATTATGACGTCCGTGATTTGCGTTAGTACGTGGTGAATCAATTCAGGGGCGTCGTAAAGCGCCATCAGCAATTCCGTCTGCTCCATCATCAGTCCCAGCGTGTTCATCGGGCCTTGCAGGTCGGGGGTGCGAAGATAGACGTCATCACTTCCGACGCGCTCGCACACTTTCCGGTAGAGGGACAGAGCGACATTGAAATCCGATTCCTCGAACGGCGTTGGCAGAGCGAGATGCTCAAGATCGGCCACGCAAAGCGCGACCGGAGCGATATGGACTCCCCCCCCTTTCGACGCGGGGATGCGCCGTCCACCCCATATTGCCGGAGTCGATACGGTCCCGAAATCGGGAATAAAGGTGGGCACAACGTTTTCGCCTGTTGTCACGTCCGCCCGAATGCAGTCGGCGGCCAGTTTCACCATCTGCTCAAGGTCGGGATTCTGGCGGTAAACCGGTTCGTTGCAAATGCTGATGATCGGACCGGACTCGTTGCCGGCCCAGAAGTTTCGGAACAGATCGAGCGTTGATTCGGTGTTCATGGTGGAACGATATTGAAAAGCTGAGGTTGTTGGGCGATTCGCGCCCGGAGTCGGTCAAAGTAGTCCAGCACGCATTCCAACCCAAACTCCTTTTCGATACGAGCGATAGGCAGTTCGGGATCCAGCGATTCCAAAAGAACCACGTTCTCCGCCTGTGCCACCTCCAGCCGCACGCGGCCGGCATAGCGGTTCCGCAAGGAACGCAAAAGCTGCTGGTTGAAATCCAGATGGTACACCCCATAGTTCAGATTGATGGTTTCCTCTAGGTATTGCGGCAAATTGCCAAAACTCTCCTGACGTCCGCCAGCCTTGTTCAGCAATCTTCCCAACGGATTAATCAATTGATTGCTTAACGAATTGCTGCTCACGACATAGCAGCCGCATTCCAGGGCAAGGTAGCGCAACCGCAAACCACCACGAAACATAGTACAAAAAAAGACAATCTGAGGACGTGCATTCCGGAGCGCTTCGTGAACCTCGGCAAAGTTGATATCGAAACAGACCAGCGCACCCAACCGCCCGACCGGTGTGTCCACCACGACCGTTTGGCTCCCGGGATGTATTCCATGATCCAACTCGCCGGCAGTGGGCATCATCTTGTGGTAACTTCCTATCGCCTTGCCCTCCGCCGATAGAAATACCACCGAGTTGTAAATCGCCCCACCATCCGTCCTTTCCAGAACTGGACATATGATGATGCATCCCAACTCGCGCGCCAGCCGTGCCATGAGGGTCACGGTCTCGCCGTTGAGGTCTTCTGCAGCCCGCTCCCATTCCTGCGGCGGCAGCGCCCCATGCGCAAATAATTCCGGCAGGCTTATAATGTCTGGCCGGCCCTCCCCAGCCTCGCGCACCAGCGGCTCCGTCTGTGCGAGCAGTTGTGTGACCGTCGTTCCCTGTGACGGCTCCGGATGGAGGCTCACGGAGACTATGCGGATGGGTTTACCAGAATGGGAAGTCGTCATTTGATTTCATCCACTCGCACGATGCGCTTTTCGCGGAATGATTTGACCGCAGCAAAACATATCTTCGTGGCGCGCATTGCGTCGCTTACCGGACTGACCGGGCCCCGTTCGCCACGAATCTCCCTCACAAATTCCGCAAGCATCCGGCGGTGTCCCTTGTCCGGTTCGGGGCCAAACTGCCGGAGGACATCGCCCGTCTCTGCAGCTTCTTCACACGCCGCAGCCTTCTTCTTCAGCCAACCGGGGAGTCCGCCTTCCACACCCACCTGCGGATGACGGTCAGCCGCCAACGGATAGGTCTTGTGCAAAGGCGCACCGGCGATGCCCGCAGTGCGGATTTCAACCATGTGATCCACCACCACCGCCGCGCCTTGGCCCATCGCTTCATAAAGCTCTTTTGGATAACCAAACGTACCATTGGCGATGTCCACAATCGAGGCCAGTTGTCCTCCGGAAAACCGGATACTGACTTGTTGCTGCAGTATGCTGGTGGACATCGTCATCACGTCCACCGGCTCCGCCTCCAGAAACCAGCAGGCAATGTCGGCAAAATGCGTTATCTCGCTGAGCAGCAACCCGATTTCTGCATTCTGCCCGCGCATATGGACTGCCTTCCAACTGTACCAGTCGTCGTTAATCCGGATCGACATGCCGGCCACGCCATCGGCCTCGCCAAGATCAATGCGGCGGTCACCCTCGCGGTTGAAGCGCCACGGGCAGGGTTGTGGATGGCGCATGTGCTCTGAGAAAATTCGTTGCGCCTCTACCATCGCTGGTGAACAGCGGCGATTGTGTCCCACGCAGAACGGAATCCCGGACTCGGTAACCAGTTCCTGAATGCGGCATGCATCAGCCCAAGTAGCCGCCACCGGTTTCTCAGTGTAAACCGCCTTGCCGGCCTTTGCGGCTGCCTCGATCACCGGCACGCGGAAATGTTCCGTCGTCGCAAGCACTATGGCATCGACCTCCGGATGATTCACCGCTTCGAGGAAATCACGCGTGGTATGCTTCGCTTGGAACTTCTCGCGGCATTCGCGCAAAATATTCTCATCCGTATCGCAACACATCGCCAGCTGACACTGGTCGGAAGCGACGATGTTGGGGATATGGATTGATTGGGCTAGGATCCCGCAGCCCACCACGGCGAAACGAACGGGGTTAGATGTTGATGTGTCAGTAATCGAATTCATCATTGAATCTGGGATTTCCCATTTTGGTTTGTGTTTATGGTATTGTAACTTCAATCGAAAGCAACCGGTTCAAGGTTCGATGATAACGACACCGGAAAGACCGGCCTCAGGCGCACCGTTCGAGTTAACCATGACCGTGAGGATAACGGGCTTGATGCTTGCCCCCAGTTTCATTTTAAACTCGGCGGAAGCAGCCTCCTTCTTTTCACCGACGAGCTGGTCGTCAACCCACACCTCGGCAGAGCCGGTAATTTCCTTAAAACAAATCTGCCCGCCATTTTTTTTGATGGCGGATGGAGGAGTGAATGAAACCCTGTAGACTTCCCAAGTCCCGCCCTCGAATTTTTGCAGGGAGCCGGGTTGGACATTGACCCAGCTATTCATGTCCGTATCGCCGACCTTGATTTTGGGATCAGGCCTGACCGTTGAGATGGGCGACATGCGCCATTCAGTCAGGGCGAAGATGGGGTCTGTGGGAGGGACAAACGGAATGGGTGGCACCGGTTTTATTTCGATGAGAGCCTCCGCGGAGATGATCCCGTCGGCTTTCGCCGTCAGCACCACAACGCCTGATGTATCACGCTGGGATTGGAGGATGACCTGCGCCAGGCCGTTGAAAAGACTCCGCTCTTTCGTCTTCTCTGGCTCATGGGAAGTGTTGTCTCCATTGCCGGCACCTATGATTGTTGCAGGACCGGTTAGATCAAAAATCACGGGGAGATTGGCTGTGGGCACTTCACGTCCCTGCGCGTCCACCGCCGAGACCTTGACTGGCTGGGCATCGGCACCGTTGCCCGCGAGTTCAGGGCGATCCGGCGTCAGCTTGAGCGCAACGGGGGCGCTCGTCGTCTCCTCGGCAAAGCGGGCATATTCCTTCCCATCTTTTTTCGCAACCGCCTCAAGTTTTCCTGGTTCATAATGGACATCCCATTCGCCACCTTCGAGGCGATCAATGGTTTTTTCCCCCAGTGATTTGCCGTTGAGGAAAAGTTCCACGCTATCGGCGTTGGTCAACGCAAGTACCTTAATGGGCTGGCCTTCTTTCCCCTTCCAATTCCAATGGGGAACGAGCTGAAGTACCGGCTTGTCATCGATCCAGGCGGCCTGATGCATGTAATAAGCCGCCTTCGGGAAGCCGCAAGTATCCATGATGCCAAAGACAGAACTGACCGATGGCCAGGAAAATTTCTGTGGCTCGCCGCGATAATCGAAGCCTGTCCAGACAAATCCGCCGGCGACGAAGGGACGCTGCGCAATCGCCTTCCACGCGTTGCGATGCGTTTCGCCCCACGGAGCGGTGGTGACGTCGTAGGAGTCGGCCATGCAGAGCTTGGCGTCCGTTTGATAGACCCCTCGTGTCATGTAGGAACAGGTGTCCTCGGAACTGATCATCGGCTGTTTGGGATGGCTCTTGTGGAAGCCGTCATAGCTGCCCGGTTGATAATTGAAGCCGACGACATCGACGGCCTGGGAGACGTTGATAGGCGAACCAAACCCTCCGCTCATCGCTGCGGTGACTGGGCGGTTGGTATCCAATCGCCTGACCACGGCTTTCATCCGCCGCACCAGTTCGTAGCCGACTTCAGTTTCCTGCATTGGCTCCTCATTGAAGACGGACCAGAGGATGACGCTGGGGTGATTCCGGTCGCGGCGGATCATCCATTCCAATTGAGGAATGTAGTCAGCCGAAGCGTTGAAATTCCGGTTCTCATCCATGACCAGCATGCCCAGACGGTCGCAGGCATCCAGGAATTCGGAAGCTGGCGGGTTATGCGCACAGCGATAGGCATTGCTGCCCAGCTCCTTGAGGCGACGAATGCGATAGTCCCAGATGGAATCGGGCACTGCGACACCCACCCCGGCAGCATCTTGGTGGTTGCAGGTCCCCTTTAATTTCAGAGGTTGATCATTCAGAAAAAATCCCTTGTCCGGATCAAAGCGGATCGTGCGGAAGCCGCATCGCGTGAGATGCTGGTCAAGCTGCGTATCGCCCTGCTTGACAGTCGTGCGTACGGTATAGAGCGTGGGGCTATCTACCGACCAAAGACGGGGATTTTCCACGGGGATCGAAAATTTGACGACGGTTTCGTCCAGCGGCGTGGTATCGGCGTTCGTGGAGTCCTGCGTCACCAGCTTGCCCTCAGGATCAAGCAACTCGGTCGTCACAACGGTGGATACGGGATATCTCCCATTATTCCTGAGCGTCGCTTCCATCGGTATCTCCCACTTGCCATCATCCTTGCGCACCGGGTTGGCCCAGACTCCGTCGGTGGTGAGGTGGACGGCGTTGCGTTTGATCAACCAGGTGTGCCGGTAGATGCCCGCGCCTTCATACCACCAGCCCTCCTGAGCTTCGGCATCAACGCGGATGGCGATGCAATTGAGCTGGTCTCCGTATGTGGCAAATGGAGTCAGATCAATGGAAAATCCGGTGTACCCGCACCAATTGCGATGCACAACCGTGCCGTTGAGCCAGACCGTGCAGTGGGTGGCGATGCCATCAAACTTCAGCTCCAGAGACCGGCCTCGGTCGGAGGGCTCCAGACGAATATAGCGGCGGTACCAGCCAAAACCGCGGGGTCGGCAGCCTTGCGAGACATTCGCCGTGGGATAGAACGGTCCTTCCACCGCCCAATCGTGTGGAAGATCGAGAATACGCCAATCGCTGTCACTAAAATGAGGATCCGCTGCACCCCAGGCTTTACCCGCCTTGGCGCTGTTGTAGCTCATGCTGTGGCCGGTGATGACTGGAAAGGGAATGTCTCCCAGGAAAAAACGCCAGCCGCGATCCAGGGAAAAACACTCTTCCGTATTCGCAGTGCTAACTGGATGAGTGCCGGGTTCATCTGCGATAACCCGAGTTGAGAGGAGGACACATAGTCCGGAAGCGGCGAGTTGCGATAAATTTGATGGCGTCATGCAGGGAGGGTTTCAAACCAGTTGTATTGACCGGACGCGCCTTCTTAGAGCAGGTGAGGGGTTAGTCTTAAATCATTATTTACTTAACGGAGGATGATGTAAATAAAAAAAGCAATGACCGACCCAATTTCCTGGAGTGAGGAGATAAACAGCCTATCTCCCGGCGGAAAATACATCATAACTTTGTTGACGCATCAAAGTAGATCGTGTTTCATCAGGCGTCAATGACGCCTTCCTCTCCCTTTTATTTCATGACCTACCCAACGAACAGTGGCAGGCGTGGTCAAAGCCTGTCAGCTTCCACTTGGCGCGTCCAACGGAAAAAAAATAATGAGCAGATTTGAAAAAATGAAAGTCGTTCAGATCGGAGTAGCCAATTTTGGCAAATACCGTCGTGATCGTCTCAGAGAAAGCGGCCTTTTTGAACTGGTGGCAGCATACGATTTGAATCCCGAAGCTCTGGTCATTTGTCAAAAAGAAGACGGAGCGACTCCGGTTGGTAGCTATGAGGAACTCCTCAACACTCCAGGCGTCGAGGCGGTCATTATTTCCACCGGTGCCAAGTATCATGCTGAGCAGGCTATAAAAGCCATGGAGAGGGGATTGCACGTCTTTGTGGAAAAGCCTCTTTGCGCTACTCCCGAGGAGGTGTATCTGTTGCTGGAAACACAGTGCCGTACGGGTCTCGTGGTCGGAGTCGGGCACACGGACCTTTCTCAAGATCCAGTGGCGAAAACCATCAAGGGGCTGCTGGATCGGGGCCATTTGGGAACGATTGCAACATTTGAGAAAACTACAGCCCACTGCGGAGGTTTGAAAATCAAAAAGGGTGATTGGCGCGGAGACCCAGCCAGGAACCCCGGAGGCATGCTGTTTCAATGCGGAGTGCATAGTTTGCATGAGTTGATGTATTACTTTGGCCCGATTGCCGAGGTATCGGCCATGATGCGTTATGACGTGCATACCACCGGAACAGCTGACGTTGCCCTCTGCCATTTGAAATTTTCTTCCGGCCTGATCGGCACTCTGAATGCCTGCCACGTCACTCCATATCGCCATACTCTCAGTCTCTTTGGAACGAAAGCGAATCTTTATCGCAATGACCGGTATTTTGATGAGGGAACCTCCTTGTCGCTTCAGAAACTTTCCGAGTCCGACGGCCAGGAAATGATGGAGCCGGTTACCCTTATGAATGGAGAGGATTTGTGTGGCAATTTGCGAAGTTTCCATTGCGCGATTCGTGAGGGAGGCGAGTGTTCCCCTTCGCTTAAGGACGGTGCCCGCGCAGTGCAAGCGGTCTTCGCTGCGGAGGAATCCTCCCGAACCGGAAAACCTGTTCCCGTAAAAACCATCGATTAGAAAACCATTCATCTTTAGAAAATATGAAAAAGTGTTTCCCCCGCCTCATTATCACACTCATGGCCCTGAGCGCGCAGTTTATACAGGTGCCCTCTGCATTGGCACAGGAAATTGGGTTGGGCCGTCACAAACAACTCTATGCCGTCCCAGCTCCGGGGAAGGTGACGATTGACGGGAAGCTCGACGACTGGGACCTCTCCGGACAGATCGAGATGTATGTTGTCGCCGAAGGAAAAGAAACGCAGGGCGCAAAGTTCGCCCTCATGTATGACAAGGAGGCTCTCTATATCAGCGGTGAGGTGCGGGATACCTCGCCGATGATGAATCGCCATGATCCCGCAGTCTCAGGCAAACTGGGATGGGATGCGGATTCATGCCAGTTCCGCCTGACCTTGGACTCCTCCAAGCCGTATCCCGAGACGGAAACTGTTTTCTCTTATCGAGCCGATTCAAAAAAAATAGACGCTCGCGATGATATCAAGCACCTCACGCTCTGGTATTTCACGGATCGGCAGGAGCCCGTTCTGCAGATCCAATCAGGGATGACCTACCGTGTGCTTCCCCCAGCCTCGGAACCGTGTGGAGTTGTTTCCCACAATAAATTCGAGGCAAAATACTTAAAAACCACAGATGGATTGGGTTATACTTTTGAATACCGCATTCCCTGGAGCACCCTTGGAGCCAAGGCCCCTTTGCAGGGAGGCAATATTGTCGCCGGCACCCTGCAGTTCAACTGGGGCACACCGGACGGATTGAAGAATGGCGGCGGTGCCGCTTGGGCGTATGATGTCATGAGAGGGCCGGGGTTTGTTTTTCAAAATGCCGGGGTTTGGGGAAAAATCATCTTTTCCGGGACAGGCGGGGTTTCGAGAGAACTGGTGGAAGCCGGTGTCCCGGCTTCAAAACCCCAGCCTCTCAAGTTTGCTTACAAACTGCCACGGGCGGGTCAGATCAGCCTCCAGCTTTTTGACGATCAAAACATGATCCGCCGCACACTAGTCGCCCAAGGAGATCGTCCCAAGGGAGAAAATGTTGAATCGTGGGACGGAATGGATGATCAGGGCAAGCCATTGCCGGCGGGAACCTACACGGTGAAGGGAATCATTCACGATCCGATCAAGGGGGAGTTCCAGTTTTCGGTGCATAACTCCGGCCATCCTCCCTATCCCACGGAAGATGGGAAAGGCGGCTGGGGTGGCGACCATGGGGTGCCCACAGCGGTCACTGGTTTGCCGGATGGCGACATGCTGCTTTCCTGGGACTGTGCCGAGTATGGCTGGGCCATTATCCGGGTGGATGCCCAGGGACGAAAGAAATGGGGATCGAAAAGCAACTCCCTCCTCCTCGCAAACGATGGGAAATGCTTCTTCGCCCAGCTTATTTCGTTTGAGGCAGGGCTGCCGACAGAGATCGGAGTCTTTGACTTGGCCGATGGCCGCCCACTCAATTTCGGCAACGGCAAGCCGACGCTGGAGCCCCCTCCGGGAGGAGCCCCAGTCGGCGATACCGCGACGGGGCTGGCCTATACCAGCGGAAAAATCTACGTCAGTTATGGCAAGCGCAATTTGGTGGGGGTGTATGACTCCGTCAGCGGTGATTTGGCGACGACTTGGGAAGTGCCCGAGCCGGGGGTGCTCGCTGCCCGTCCGGACGGCAGTCTCGCCGCCATCAGCGCGGGAAAACTGGTCGTTCTGGTAGAGGGAAAAATTTCGCCGCTTAGCGACCGGAACCTTGATACTCCTTCGGGCATTGCCACCGGCACTGACGGTCTCATTTACGTGAGCAACCAGGGCAAAGCGCAGGATGTCTCCGTTTACGATTCCGCTGGCAAGTTTCTGCGAAACATCGGAAAGCTGGGTGGCCGACCAGCCATGGGTGCCTATGATCCCAATGGGCTTTTCTATCCGCGTGGTCTGGCGGTGGACACGCAGGATCGCCTGTGGGTGGCCGAATGGGCCGATGGCCCCAAACGTATCAGTGTCTGGAACGCCGCCACCGGCGCATTTGAAAAAGAATTCTTCGGCGGCTGCGGCTACGCAGCCTACGCGGCCATTGACCCCGCGCGTCCGGATGAAATCTACTGCCATAATGTTCTCTGGCACATCGACTGGGACAAAAAAACCACCACCCCCATCACCACTGTCTGGCGCAAGACAGCCCCTGATATGATGGACGAGCCGCTTCCTCACGCCTACCCACAGGGTTTTCGCATCTTCACCACCGGCAACAAACACCAATACGGCTGGGGTATGGCAGGCAAGGATCGCAAATCGGTCTTCTATCGCAGCGATGGCGATTTCTTTAAACCCTTCCTTTCCATCTTCCAAATCCCGCCTCCCAACAGCAAAAAATCCGGCAACTCCGGCCTCGACCTCGAAGCCCAGGGTCAACTCGAGCCAGGTACCTACCTCTGGCAGGATCAAAACAACGACCAACGGGTGCAGATGAGCGAACTGCAAAAGATTTCCCTACCCCCATACGCCCGCATGGATATCAGGGATATCGGTCCCGACTTCAGCATTTGGGTGAGCAATGGCTTATTGCTCAAGCCGGTGAAAGTATTGGAAAATGGGCAGCCGGTTTACGACCCGGAAAAAATCGAGAAAACCTTCCTCACCGGGACACCAAATACGAGGGGCTACCTCTGGCTGGATCCGGATGGCGGTGTTTACACGTCGGCAGCAGGTCAACGGCCATCCCTGGCCAAATGGAATGCTGCCGGGAAAATGGAATGGGGTTACCCCAGCATCACGGAATGGAACAAAGCCTTGGGGCTTCCTGTGGTTAAAGCGGGCCGGCTTTGGGGCATGAGCGACACTCTCGGCGTGGCTGGCAGCATCACCGGCAACATGAGTTACTTTGGCGTTATTCACCTATTCCAGCGTGACAACGGCATCTATGTCGCTGCCATTATGAAGGATGGACGTGTCGGGAATGCGGGTTCCGGTCCGGAGGCCGGCGCACCAGAAGGCGCGGGCGGCTCGCTCGTCCGTCTGGTCACGAAACATGGCGCAGCCCCGCGCACCTTTGTGATCGCAGGCGGCCAGGATGCCCGCGTCACTGAAGTTCTCGGTCTGGACACCATCCAGTCCCTGCCGGAGTGGAAATTTACCCTCACCGCGAAGGAAGCCGGGCTTGCCTCCGATGCGCTGGCGGATTTTACAGCGAAAGCTGCTTCGGCCGTTCATCTTGCCATCATGCCCGGCCGCGATTCCTTGCTCGCTTCCGACGCGGCCAGTCAGGATTTCGATGGCGCGCACGGTTTCAGCGTCCGCGCAGCCTACGATGAGAAAAACCTCTACCTCTCCTACGATGTGACATCGCCTGTTGACTTGATCAATGCCATCCCGGATTCCCACCTGGTCTTCAAGGGCGGCAACTGTCTGGATATTCAACTAGCCGCCGATCCCGCCGCTGATCCTGCACGCAAGACTCCCGCGCCTGGGGATATTCGCCTGCTCGTTACGCGACAACTCGGGGCCGATGGAAAAACCTTGAAACCTTATGTCGTCCTGTTTCGCCCTAAAGTGAAGGGATTCACCGGGCAGCCCATCGTCCTGACTTCACCCACCGGCAAGGAATCCTTTGACGAGATTACGGTGGTTAACAAAGTCGGATTGGAATACCGCAAGACACCTACGGGATTTACCGCTGTGGTAAGCATTCCGCTCAACCTGATCGGATTTACGCCTAAAGCCGGTGTGCCGGTCAAAATGGATCTTGGTTACGTCTTTGGCAACTCCACAGGCAACCAAGTGGGGGCCCGCTCATACCTGAAGAACCGCAGCTTCAGCGCCAATGTGGTGAATGACGTTCCCAACGAAAGCCGCCTGGAGCCCAAAGAGTGGGATGAAATCCCAGTGAAGTAAGACATTTTCCCTAGAGCAAACCTGTTCATATGAAATCCACGTTTTTTTCCAAAAAGTTGTTCTGGTCCTGCCCATGCGCAGCGAGCGCGGCGGTCCTCTTCCTCCTGGTGATGCAAGGCTACTCGCAGACGGCTAAAACAAATGTCGGGTTCAACCTCAAGCAGCCTGGCAAAGTTTCCGCCGCCATCTACGATACGCGGGGCTGCATGGTTCGCGAACTTGTACGCGCGGAGCCAATGCAATCGGGCAGCCATTCGCTGAACTGGGATGGACTCGACATGGATGGCAAACCGGCGCCTGCTGGTAGTTACGAGTGGCGCGTCCTCCAGACTCAGGGGCTGAAAAGCGAATATCTCATGAACGTGGGCACGAGCGTGGGAGATCGGTGGTGGCCAGGGAACCATACCGGGCCGACTGCGCTGGCCACAGCTGAGGATTCGCTCATCGTCGGCGCGATGTCCGAGGGACCCCCCATGTTCACGCGCAGCGGTTTCGATGGCAAGGTGATTTGGGAACACAGTGACTTTGAGGTCACCGGACTCCCGAGGCATGTCACCATCGGTGGCGGCAAGGTGTTTTGCTTATGGGACAGCGGGAAGGTTTTTGGCCTTGATTTTGCCACTGGACAGCGCGTGGGCAAACCACTGCCAGCGTTATTTCCGGTGAAGACATTCGTGTTTGGCAAAGCAGAGTCCAACGAAACGACGGTACCACTGGCGGCTTTCGATACGACGCACGACATGGGTTGGAATACTACCGTGGGCATGACGCAAACCGAGAGTGGGCTCACCTGCAACGCACTTGAGCCTCGAGTATTCGAAGCAGCCATTCCTAACGGACAGTATCTGATTCGCTATGAATATGGGGATCCGGCACAGGACACGATGCTGGTCGAGGTCCAGCCGAACGGCAATGAGCCGACCCCAATTACAAGAGTCACGGATAAAATCACATGGTGGCAACTGCCTCCAGTGAAAGCCGGAACCAAAGTGGCGCCGATCTTTTTACCGAAGTTTTACAACCAGCCGTACGCGGTCAATGTGAATAATGGTCGGCTGAGCATCAAGTTCATCCCCGGGAGTCCGCTCGCGAAACCGAAAGAGGCACACTGGGGGTTGAGGAAGATCGAGGTTATCGCGCTGGCGGACCGGCTCGCTGCGGATGATTCCTCGCTCGTTCTCTCCTCCAATGGCGGTGGCGAAATTGCCTGGATCGACCCCATTACCGGGGCCATCCTCGATTCAATAAAACTCGACGGTGTGCGCGATGTGGCTATGGGCTCCAGGCACACAGTGTTCGCTTTACTGAAGGACTCGGTCGTCAGCTTCACGCGCGATGCCAAACAGCCGCAGACTCGCATTACGGGATTGGCCGATCCGGTGGCTTTGGGTGTCGATGCGAAGTCGGGGGAGGTTGTCGTGGCTGAGGGGGGCGCGAACCAGCGGGTGAAGTGCTTCAGTGCAAACTTTACTCTCAAATCTGTACACGGCCGCGAAGGCGGGCGCAAGTTTGGCCGCTATGAGCCGCGTGACTTTTCCAGCCTTACTGGGATCGCGACAGATGGCCATGGCGGTTTTGTGGTGATCGAGCGCTTTGGCACGCCTCGGCGCACCGCGCGCTTCAATGCGCAGGGAGAAGTGCTGCGCGAGTGGTTTGGTGGCATGGATTTCTACAGCCGGACGGCGCTTGATCCGGCGGACCCGACGATCGGATGGCTTCGGCAGGATGAAGAACACGTTGTTCGGGTGAAGATCGACTACGCAAAGCGGGAGTGGCGTCCGCTGGCGGCATATCGCTGGACGGAGATGTTCGATCCGCCGGGGGCGCAATCGGGGGATCCGTCACTCTACCTTGGACGCATGTCCTTCCCTCCATGGTTGGCGGGGCGCGTCTCGACCATGCGAGTGATGCGACACGACATCAACGGCAAATCGGAGTTGATGCTGGAATTCGACGGCCAGCCACTCCTGCTCGTCTATGATGAAGCGCATGACTGCCTGCGACCGCTCGCGGCGATGGGGGTGATCAGTTGTGATCTCTGGGCCGATGGAACGACGAAAACCGTGGATGAACTCCCCGCTGCATGGGTGGATGCCATCCGCCACGCGGGGGGTGATCCCGCCGACCTCAAGACGCGTTACAAATACGCCCACTACTCCTGGGCCGATGAAAACGGCGACGGCAAAATCCAGGCTGGGGAGTTGCGCGTTGGTGAGGTGCATCGCTCAACGAACGGGGCGGCATCTGCAAATGGCGGCACCTGCATGCGTGTTGACCAGGGTCTTAACGCATGGATAGGGGGGGGGCACACCGATAAGAATGGAATTTATCATGTCTTCAAGCCGGAACGCATCACCGCCTGCGGCGCCCCGGTATGGCCACTGGAAGGCAAAGTTGGGCCGACTACCGAACATACTGGCGACACCCGTTCACTCTTGCCGACTGCCGATGGCGGCTCATTTGTGCTGTTGGCAGGGAACGGCGACGGAACGAAAGCCACCTTCACCTATGATACTGCCACACACGGCTGGGCATGGCCCTCCATCTGCACCGATGGGATGGCGTTGCTGCGGCTTGATGCGAATGGCAACCGGATATGGCGCAGTGCAACGAAAGCCGCCCGCTTTCCCCATCCGCGCGGGCAATTGCACGATGCCTACCATCTGGACCGCGAAGTGAAAGGATGCGTGCCTGTTCTCGATCATGTCGAACAACCATGCGAGTTCTGGACCACCGATGGTCTCTACGTCGGTGGCCTGTTCGACGGACGTGATCCCTATGACGGGCATGACTTGAACCAGCCCGGCAGTCCGCCCAACCGTCTCTACACATGGCTCGGCACCAAGGCGAAGCACGTCTTTCAGAACAGCTTCGACCAAACCTCGCCTCTCTGCGGCGACGATTACCGCGCTGGCGGCGATGTCGGAGAGTTACCCGATGGTTCTGTGGTATTCCTTGGCCAGGGCGAGAACAACAACCCGTGCTACCGCATTACCGGCTGGGATGGCTGGGTGCGCCAGCGCGGCCAAGTGCGCATTGAAAAACCCGCCCGGGAGATCGCGCAGCAAGGCACTGGCTTGAAGGCCGAATACTTCACCAACACCGGATTTTCCGGTTCACCGGCTATCACGCGCAACGACGCGCGACTCTGGTTTGGCGCAAACGCGCCGTGGCCGAAAGACATACAGGCGCAGGATTTCAGCGTCCGCTGGACCGGCTTCATCGAACCGCGCTTCACCGAGGACTACTGCCTGAGCATCTATGCCCGTGGTGACTTTAAACTGTGGATCGACGGCAAGGAAGTCGCCTGGGCCAATGAGGATTACCCGAGAGACAAGGAATTACACAAAGGCCACTCACTTCCCATTCCATTGCGCGCGGGGGAGCGTGTTCCCGTGAAAATCGAGTATTGTGCCAATATGGATACCCCAGCCTTCAATTCGGGCCCGGCTTTTCACTTCAACTGGGAGAGCCTGAGCCAGCCAGTTGAGCATCTGCCCACGGCAGTCCTTTACCCGGCTGCTTCCCTCACCAAGCCAGGCGGGAAACCGAAATGAAACCTCAAAAAATTCCATGATATTTTTGACCCTCACCAGCCCTCTTTTTACCGATTGGTCGGAGCAATATGTCCGCCTTTATCTTGCCAGTGTGGAGCCCGGAACCGCTCTGGATCTCGCCGTTGATGGCACCTCCACTCCCTTCCAATTCACAGGGAAGAGCGTCGATAAAAAAGCCGAGATTCTTGTGAAAATCGGCTTTGCAAAAGACCAGATACGGCATTTTGTCTTCTCTGCGGCCGCATCCTGCAACACCGATTTGACGGAGCAGGAGATTCCATTTACCGGACCCGTCACCGTGGGATCCAAGGGGAGTAAATTAGTGGTGACACCCGAGGCTCCATTTGCGGGATTCGCGGGATTTCCCCTGAAGTCAAAGGTTCATTGCGAGAAAGCCTTGATTGGCGCAAGACTGGTGAGGATTGGAGATGGACCGTTGTTCACCGATTACCGTCTTCGCTATGAATTCGAGGAGGATCGGGCTTATGCGCTGCGGTTGCGTTGCTACAAAGTTGACCTCTTCATCGAGGTGGAAGAACGTTTCAGCCTGCGCAAAGGTTCTGGAATCGTCTGGACCATTAATCCGGATGCTATTTTCACCCACATTGTTTCGCGGGACAGTTTTGAAGGGGAATCCCAGCCGTCGGTTGAGCCTCTCGGTGAAAAGCGCATGCGCGATGTGTTATGCCGTTTGCAGATGCCGGTTTTGACGGAATACTTCATACCCAATAACCGCGGGTGGTTTGCCTTTTACGATCAACGGAATGAGAGCCGTGGCATGCTTGGAATTCTCGGGCTTTATGGCGCGCAGTGGGAGGAACCGGTCGTGAATATGCCGGAAGTTTACGATCGTGACGGAACGGTGGAATGGCAGGCCTCGCTTGAAAGCGGGGTCAGGCACTGGTTGCTTTATGCCGGCCCGGTCGAGACCAATTATACTCCGCAACGCCGTTTCATTTTTCACCGCCTCCATGCCGAGTTCAACGCGTTGCGTCTGGATGAACATCTCGATCTCGACGGCAGCGGCGCGTTTGACAGGTCCTGCTGGCGCGAGCCGGGCGTAATGGGAAGCGCTGACTTCCATGCGAGGGCGCGTCACAGGTTGGAACAATATCCCCGGCCAAAGCAGGTGGCAGAAAATCCCGACGCGTGGCTGAAAGCCAATGGCGCGATGCACCTGGCCAGCTTTGCCTATCTGTCCGATCCTTCTGAGGCACATGCCCAGGCGCTCCATGGGCATATGATCACCCGCTTCGAAAAATGGGTGTGCCAGTTCCAAGGCTATCGCACCGGCGAGAACGACTACATGAAAAACGTGATCGGCTTCTCGCGCTATCTGCGCGGTTTGCTGCTTGCATACGAGATGCTTCGCCGTGACGAGGTGTTGACGCCGGAGGAGGTTTGCAAGCTCAATGCCTATTTTGTTTTTGCCGCCCGGCGGATCCTGGATGAAGGGCGCTGGCCACATTCGCGGACCATGCTGCATCCAGATCATCCGGAGTCGACGCGCGATTTCTATACGTACGGTGGTGAGCACAGGCCGGACCGGCTGCACTGGACAAACTGTCTGCCCAACTTCCAGTCCGACCCGCTGTGCGCGCTGGCACATCTGAGCGCAGTGTTCAAAGACCACCCGGATGCGGGACACTGGATGCGTTTTGCGCTCGAAGACATTGACCGCCAACTGGACGCGTATTGCGGAAAGAGCGGCGCTTGGGAGGAATCGATCCTCTATGCTATCGGCACATTCGGGTATTTCGTGATTACCTTCAAAGCGGTGAAGGAACGATGGGGGATCGACTACTTCAACGACGAGCGGGTCCGCCGCTTCGCTTCGTGGCTCTGCCGCTTTCTCGGTCCTTTCGACAAACGTTTCGGCACCTTTACCATGCCGGGGGTGGGAAACGCGGTGTCGCCGCAGAGTGGCGGCCCGATTCTTCTTTGTTATGCTGCGGAATTGGATAGGAACGATCCCCTGCGGGCCGATTGCCTTGCCGTATGGCAGCGTGCGCCCGCTTTCGAGCAGTTTGCAGAGCACCACTACCTTCTGGTAATGGCTGCGATGGCACCGGAACCGGAGGCGCCGATTGCCTTGAGAAAATTGCAAAGCGAAGTCATGGATGAGGTCGGTATTTCCCTGAGGGACCGGCACACCCAGGCGGAGGAAAGTTATCTCTTTCAGAAGATCGGCTTCGCTAAGGATCACTACGAAGCCGATGAATCCGCCTTCAACTGGTATGCCAAGGGTACGCCATTTTGCATGGACTACGGAACCTACACGGGGCATATGTGCATTGCCGCCGCCCATAACTTGGTGGAAATCCCGGATATGGACCCCCTGAGACGCGGTTACATTGCCGGCCACCTTTTCACGGAGGCGGTTGATTTTACCCACTGTGAGGTGCCGGTGACCTTGAAATTGATGTGGGATCACGTTCGGAGTTTTGCCGAAGTTGATGGTGCGGATGGAGCCGTCGCCCGGGAGAAAACTCCTTACTTCTATATCGGAGACAGAAATCCGGTCGGCCCCAAATGCTGGAAGGTCCGCAAGTTATTGTTCGTCAAACCCGACTATGTCGTCCTATTTGATCGGATCTATGGCGAGGTGCCTCACCGTTACAACCTGCATTTCACAGGAACCAGAATCGAACGCAAGGGGCAAACTATTACCGCCAAAGGCCGCTTTGATCTCGACCTGCTGGCTTTGGTTAGGTATCCGGCCGAGTTCAGAATGGAAACCGGCGAACTCATTCCTAATCTCCATCCGGCCGGTGGCGGAGAAGAGGCGCGCAAGAACCACGCCCAGCACTTCTTCCGCCTCTACAATCAGGCCGACGGCATCTACCTCACCCTGCTCTTCTCCAAAGAACGTTCACGCCATGTCGAGTTGAGCGGCATCGGTGAGCGCGGGATGAAAGTGGTGACTCCCGAATACACCGACTACGTATTCCTTCACAATGACATCATCCACGAGGAAACTGCGGAGGCCGCCTTTAATGGCCGCGCCGGGTGGATCCGCCGTTGGAACGATGGTCGGGTGCAGGCCTGCCTCGTGGAAGGAGACATGATTCAGGCATTCGGCCTGCACATTGAGGGGCGCGGCCCATGGAGTTTCAATTCGGAGAATGCCGACCGGGTCGAACTCCACGGCGGTGCCCCGCGAGCGGTTAAAATCTCGATCGTTGCCATGGCAAACACTGGAGAATCATAAGAGCATTATGCTCAATAAATGGTTTGGGACAAAGGGAACCGTTTCCAATCGGGTTTCGGCGGCATCCATGCGCTGATCTGAGAAGTTACCCCTTGGAATTTTATTATTGGCTGCAAACATGCTGACCTCCGACAAATCCGAAACATCGAGCATTGCTACCTCTCCAACGATAGCGCCCGAGCTGGTTGCCTACTACGGCAACCGACGGCTGATGATCCGCAATGTGGCATTGATCGGCCTGTGCAACTTGAGTTGGAGCATTGCGCTCGTCGTCACCGGGCCGCTGATTACCCTGCGCATGCTGGAACTGGGATTGCGCGAGAATATCCAAGCCACGATCGGCTCTGTCAACTCTTGGATGTTGGGTTTCCTGGTGATGCTGTTTTCCTGGATGAGCGACCATACCGTCTCTCGGCTGGGTCGGCGGAAACCCTATTTATTCGCCTCCGCTCCTTTCATCATCGCATCGACTGTGATCTTCCCGTTTATCAACGTGCCGTCCTTGCTCTGGCTGATCGTCGTGCTCTATGTGGTACAAATTTTAGCCATGGACCTGAAGGCTTCGACATTTCCGCTCCTGAACATCGATTGTGTGCCGCGTCACCTGCTGGCACAGGCTAATTCCATATTTACGATTGCAGGGGGAATAGCGGGCTTCGTGGCCATGCGCGCCGTAGGTCCACTGCTGGCCATAGCGGAATGGGTTCCGTTCGCTCTGGCAGGCGGGATAATGACTATTACAACACTCACGGCTTTCTGGATCAAGGAGCCGCCTATTGCGCATCCCGCCACGGAGCCTTTCCGGCTGTGGTCCACCTTCAAGGTGGCCGCGCGCGACAAGCGGATATTTGTCCTGATGGCTGGTGTGGCCATGGTCAACGGGTATTTCACGATGCAGAATAGCTGGCTCTGGTTTTGGGCGAAAGAAACGCTGCATCTTGATCGCCAGACCATTTTCGAATCGCTCTCGTGGGCAGGGCTGATCAATATTGTGGTGGCTTATCCGACTGGCTGGTTAATTGACCGCTGGGGTGCCATCCGGGTGGCTACATTGTTTTTTATCGGCCAAATCGTCTGTTTTTCCCTGGCGATGCACATCAGCGACAAGCTTGGGTTGATCGCACTATCCTTGGTGGGCACAGTGGTCGGTCCACTCTACGGGGCGGTCGATATTATGGTTTACAAGAGCGCTGATCCGAAGGATGTCGGATCGATCACCTCCACCAACTCCTGCATCCGGAATGTATGGAATGCCACCCTCGGCTTTGCGTCTGGATGGATCATCTTTTGGTGCGGCCACAATTACCGCATAGGCTACGCAATGGGCTTTGTGGCGGCTACCGCCGGTTTCACCCTTCTGTGGGTTTATCGGTCGTTGATGAACAGGAGCGAGCACCCGGGAATGGCACCGGCGGGGTTCAGCGCAGGAGTTAAAAAAACCGGCAAATGTTGAGACAGAACCATTTTGTGGTTCAGATCGGCAAGAACCTCAGCGGGTTCAGAAAACTCGCCAATCTCCCATTCGCTGTAACGACCGCTTTTGCGATGGATGGATTTTGCATTTGGCAGACCAACTAGCTCCATGGTATGAAATGATATGCTGAAAGCCAAAGTGAAGTTAATCCCCGACAAACCTCGCGTGCGAAAGGAAAGCATCAAACAACAGAAAGTCGTTGAGGCGATTCGGCATAGGATACTGAATAGGGATTATCCGGTCGGAACACAAATCCCGATTCAAACGGAATTGATGCGGGAGTTTGGAATGAGCAGTGTGACCGTGCAGCGGGCGGTGCATGAGCTGAAGCGCCAGGGATTCCTCACTACCAAGAGACGGCTCGGCACGTTCATCTCAGAAAAATCGCCCTGGCTTAATAACTACGCATTGGTCTTTCCTCAAGATCCAGTCCGATCTGCCGTATGGTCTAATTTTTATGAAGGTCTGCGTTTGGCAGGCGAAAAAATCAATCAAACCGGCGGAAAAAATGTCAACTTTTTCTATGCAATCGAAGAATTTGATCGCAGCGACGACTATGTTCGGCTGGTTCGATTGGTGAAAAATCATCAGATTTCTGGGATCATCTTTGCTGCGCCGCCTCATAATCTTTTGGATACCCCCTTGATGCGCGAGCCCAATATGCCCAGGGTTGCGATCTCAGGAATAACGACTTTTAATATTCCCCTTGTAAGCCATGGATGGGAATCCTCTCTCACCTTGGCCGCGAAGTATCTCGCAGGGCGGAACTTAAAGCAGATCGCTCTTTTCGCCATATCATCGGGCCAGAGAGACGAGTGGCTGCGCCGCCAGGCCGATTTTTCCCGGCTTGGAATTTCAACCCGTGAGCAATGGTGTTTCACCATTCCTGCCATTGTTCCCGAAACAGCAAAGGCCTGTGCTCGCTTGCTGATGGATATGCCGCGCGCAAATAGACCCGATGGGATTATTGTGATAGATGATCATTTGACAGAGGCTGTCGAGCGGGGATTGATGAGCGCGAGCGATGTATCTGCGCGAGAAACTCAAATCGTTGCCCTCTGTAACTTCCCGGATCGCTTTGCCCACCATTTGCCCATCAAGCGTCTGGGTTGCAACGTGGCCGATTTTCTTCACACCTGCATTGACATCATTGATGCTCAGTGCCAAGGGAGAAAAGTGCCGCACCAGACATTTATTGAGTCGCATTTCGACAAATAGGCCGACACCCCGCTTTTTCACCCAGCAACCACTTAATATCCTGCCTGGATTCCAACTTAGTGTGCAATATCCGATGGACACGGGTCGTAGTGTGGATGAGGCACTTTAGGCACGCGGAGTCCGCCATTCTGGTATACCACGGGTGGGGTATCGCACTCGATTTGGAGCACGGGCCACAAGCCTGATTCATCGGCGGCCGGAATTCCGCTGATTCGGAGTCGACCGCCGGTCTGGTTAAAAGGAAGAGGCATCCCGTTATCGAGTCGCTGTACCGAGAGCACTTGGTTTTTAAGTCCCCCGAGGGTGGCATCCGCTCCATGCGAGCGACGGATGAGCCAGTAGAGCGAGTTTCCGTTGGTAGTCATCGGCCCGTAGAAATTCCAATCCCCGCGATGGTCTCCGCGCTCACGCTCCTGAAGTCCGAAGGTAAATAACTCCGTGTCGTAGATAGCCCGGCCATTTTTTCGGAGCCATTCACCGACGCGGAGCAACACGCGGGTGCAGGGCTCCGGTACGACTCCGTCGGGGGCGGGACCCACATTGAGCAGGAAATTCCCGTTGCCTTGGGCGCAGTGCGCCAGCATGTCGAGAATCTGTGATTCGGTCTTCCATTCGTGGTCGCCGCGGTGAAAACTCCAACTCTCGTTCAATGTCACGCATGCCTCCCATGGCCGCCACGGACTGGGCGCGTTAAGATGCTGTTCGGGAGTGGCGAAGTCGCCTGGCAGTCCGTTGCGTCCGTTGAATAGGATGTGCGGCTGGATCGAGCGCACCATGGCGTTCAACTTCTCCGCCTGCCAGCCTTCGGCATTGAAAGGCCACCAGCCGTCGTACCAGAGGATATCGATCGGGTTGTACCGCGTGACGAGTTCGCGGATGCGTTCATGGGTGGCTTCGATAAAAGACTTGTAAGCCTCCGGATTTTCTAGGGCAGCAACTGCGTCGGGTTGGTCATGCCAATTGTTGAGGCTGTGGTAGAGCCCAATTTTCAAATTGTGTTTGCGGGCGGCCGCAATGATCTCCGCCACCAGATCGCGTCCGGCGGCTCCGCTGTTGCCTATGTGGAAATCCGAGAGCTCCGTGGGATAGAGTCGGAAACCGTCATGGTGCATCGTCACAAACACGACGTAACGCATCCCCGCCTTCACCGCCATACGACAGAGCCCATCGGCATCAAAATTCACGGCAGTGAACCGGGAGGCTAATGCCTTGTATTCATCGCGAGGAATCTCCTCGCGATTCCAGACCCACTCCCCCCGCTCCAGCAGGGAGTAGAGACCGTAGTGAATGAAAAGCCCGTAGCGGGCCTCAGTGAACCAGGAATTGCTCATGTTTATTAGGGTTGAAGAGATGATTGGGAGGACAGGATTTCACAGGTGATTAACCGATGGTGAAGCAACTAGGAACGGATCGAAAAAAAGGTCAGTAGATTCTCTAGGATTGAGTTTAGCGAAGGCGTCCAGACGCTTTTTCCACGCGGAGCGCGCAGCACGAAGATAAGGCATGGGATGGCGCAAAGCGGAACCGTGGCCGCACACCAGCAGGTCGGGTTGGAGTTCCAACATTCGATCAATCGCGTAAATCCAGCCGCCATGCTCCGGGTTGGCCTCGTTCCAGCAGAGGATCGGTCCCACTGTGGTTGCATTACCCCACCATGCATCACCCACGAAGAGAACCCGCAATCCGTCCACCACCGCTTCGACTCCGAGATGATGTTTGGTCTGCCCTCCAAGGTGGAAAAACCTGAGCTCATAACCGGCCCAATACAGAACGTATCCTTCGGGAACATGCTGGTGAATCGTCAGGCGCTCGGACACCGTTCCATACCACGGCAGCATGCAGGCGAGGTTATAACTTTCGGGAAACTCCATCGGCCCGCTTATGGAGTCGAGCGCAATGACGGGGGAGCATTCGCTTTCTGCCAGGCGCGGAATAAACTCGGTGTGGTCGCCGTGGTAGTGGGTGGGAATAATCCAGTCGATGGAGTCAATGCCTAAAGCCGCTTTCATTTCACGGAAGACCGCATCGTGTTTCTCAATGCGAAGCGGCAACGGCTCCCAAAGGCAAAGTCCATCGTCCACAACTCCCGCCCGTCCGTCATCAGAGGTGATAACGATGGTGTTCCCGATCTTCCATTGGTGGATGTGCGGGGTGATCATGCGAAAACCAGGAGCCGCACTGTCCTGAGCTGGAAAGTTGAGCGGTTGCGATTCGTCGCAGGAAGGGATTTCGAGCACGGCAGCCAGATGCTGGTCAAGCAAGGCGAGGTTCTTCGCCGGATTGCGGATTATCGGCCCGTGGGCAGGACAAAGGAGGTCAGGGGATCGGGCGGCAAGCTTTTGAGCCGAGTATTGCAGGGTTTGCTGTCCTTTCTGGAGACCATAATCCCAATCGGCATCAAACCAGTTCCAGAGCCGCCCGGCTCCGTAAATCAAATCGCCGCAAAACGCCACATGGGCATTGCCGATCCGGGCCAGAAGGGTCACCGCGTTCTTGCCGTGCCCCGGGGTCTCCAGAATCTCGAATCCTTGGAATATCTCTCCGTGCCGCAGGCTTGTGCCTAGAGAAACAGGGCAAGCAAGAGGCCGCTCGTTCCTGGCTCCGCCCAGATGTCCCTGGTAATTTCCCCGTGTCTCCCAATCCCATGGCTCTGCCCATGTGGTCTCCATCGCTTCATAGGCAGTCCGGCCCCGGCAGAGATATTCATCTCCGGTTGGCACATGCACTGCCGCCTCGGGAAAATTTCTGATGCCTGCGCCGTGTTCCTCCTGCACATGCGTGAGGAGAATATGAGCAACATCTTGACAACCCGTTGCCTCCAAGACCGTCTCGCCAGTCATATCCGCCGGCGGATCAATCAGACAAATTTCATTATTACCAAAGCAGATGATATACCCGCTGCAAGGGAGGTGCAGTCCCGACATGTTACTTTGGAATTGCCAAAGCCCATCAAGAATCAGGCTTGTTTGGAGGGTTAATGACTGCATGAAATCATGAACGGGGTTGCGACCCCTTCGAATTACTCTTGATCTTCGCCCTTCATCACGTCGAATCGGATGGAGTTATAGTGATCGAGCATGTGAAAATCAGGACGCGGCAGCTGGGATGTCGAGGAGAGCACAGGCTTGGCTTGGCCACGGGTATAGTCGTACCGCGAAGTCGAAATCCGCCAGACCTCACCCAAACGTGGTCGTTGATCCAGAAGCTTCCACGGAATAAGCATCAGAACTCTCCAACCGCCTTCGATAAACTCAATTTTAACTGTCGTCCGTGGAAAATCGATCAGTTCGCCGTCTTTTTTTTGCCTTTCAAACGGTTGCATTCTCCAAAGGCAGTCAAACTTTAGTTGAAGAATCGAACCGGAGGGAGCAGCGTGAATCTCGTAATAGTGGGAGGAACCATTCGGATTGATAAAAACCTCCAAGACGTCTCCGTACAAAAACGCCCGCTCGTTAAAGCCGGTAACGGGATTGAAAACGTCTTCGTCCGAAAGATCCGCGGCAACGATCAAATTCTCCTTTGTCCAAAAAACAAATACGTGAGCCGGGGCAAACCCCGGTATGGTTGAAGGATTCCACGACTGGCACAACTCCATACAAGGGGAGATGGACAGCATCTCTTCCACATCTTTCCAAGCTGTTGGAGTGCTCTTCAACAGGAAAGCGGAATAACAATTGAGAAAAACAGGAGCCATGAAATATATTAAAAAACATTGATATTTAATATTTACATCAGTGTAATTTCAAGAAAAAAATCTCCATCTGGTTATTCCCTCGAGCCGCAGACATAATGATGTGCTATATGAAAGCAATCGCTTCCTAAAAAATAAATTCATTTTCCGTAGTGATCGCACACCCATGTCAGCCCGGCTTTGATCGAGTCCCTATATTTGGTCCAAAACGAGTGGGAGGTTTGGGTTAAGTTTGTAGTGTAACAGGGCTGTGGGCTGGATCAAGCTCTTGGTGTAAGGAGCCCGTAGGGCGACTGGAGCCAAGAGCTTGGGCTTCGATCCTGGCTTGCGATGGGGTGCGGTAACCGATGCCGCCGTGAGGCCGTTCCTCGTTGTAGTGTCGCCTGTAATGTTAATGAGGACGCGAGTCACCAAGAACAACGGAATTACTGAGGGCTTCCATCGAAAGATGAAGCTCATCCAACGTCGTGCTTGGGGACGACGTTGGAGTTCAAACGTCCCGGTAGCTTCACGCCCATCACTGATATGGTTGGAGGTGGCCCGTTCAGCCTCAACCCCGGCGAATGGACCGATGACACCTCCATGGCCTTGTGTCTCGCTTCCAGCTTGGTTGAATGCAGCGGGTTCAACGCCAAAGATCAAATGGAACGCTATGTCCGCTGGTGGAAAGAAGGTTATCTCTCATCGACTGGGCGGTGCTTTGATATCGGTATTACGGTCACGACGGCGCTGTGCCAATTCATGGATTACGGCAATCCCTACGCCGCATTCTCGACGCCAGGAACACATCAATCACTTTTCGGTCCATTAAGCTTTGTGCTCGTTTGCAGCTTGGCTCGGCACGAACCCTGAAGTCCCGGAAGGCAATTGGTTCAAGCGCTTCCCCTCTATGACGGTCTGTGGCGAGGGTGCCATGGTAAAAACCTTTCTCACACCCTCTCAGGCTCCCCTCGGCGAGGAGATGTAGATCCCACGGCTCGAATAAACGAAGTCACGTCTGCGGTGGAGTCGTTTTACGATCCACATCTGCCGAGGAACCCGCCGGATAGAGTTCAGGAAAAAGAAACGGACGCGCCTTGTTCGGAAAGTCGAGTCTGAGCGGTCCCTTGGGACTTGGAGAGGTGAGGTATCCCTTATCCAAAAGCTCGCTGATGACCGATTGAGCTGTTCTTGGCGAGACGTTAAGGATCCGGGCGGCGTCACCCCGCCTCATTTCGTCTTCGAGGAACACCTGCTTGACGAGAAGCGCAGCGTCTCGGTGCAAACGGCCCTCGGCTTCCTGCTGTCGGCAATAAGCCGTCAGCCTGTTTTCAAAATGGCCGATGTCGAGAAGTTCAGCCATGAACCGGGCTTGGTCAATGGCTGTTTCCAGCATGAAGCTGCAGAAGGCGCGCAGGGACGTTTCGGACAGGTAACCGCGTCCATCATAATCGTCCCGGCGTTTTTCATCAGCGGCATCAAGCGCCATGCGATAGTCGTTCACCCGGCGTGCAAGTCCCCGAGAGAGCGTCCAGAGACCGTCTCCACCGGCTCCCATGCTTCTGAGCCAAAGATGGGTTGTTAGCCTAGCCACGCGACCGTTCCCATCGCCAAAGGGATGTATCCATGCGAGCCGATGATGAGAGGCCATCGCTGCGATGATGCTGGCTGCCGTCGACTTGCCCGACTCTTGGGCATAAAAACTTGAAAAGCGCTCCATCAGTATGGGCAGCGCCTTGTAATCGGGAGCCAGATGGCGCCCCACCACGACGTTGTAATTCCGAACCTCGCCAGGAATCACAGCATAGGTCTTTCCGGCACCGTCCTTGACCACCAGCATATCGGGAGGAAGCCGTTTGCAGAATTCCTTATGGATAAGGCAAATGGCTTCTGGCTTCACCAGCTCGGCCACCGACAAATTCATTGCCTCCAACGCCTCCTGTGCTTCGAGATGGGCGAGGTGAAGTAACTGCTTTTCACGGATGCTCTTGTTGCTGGAAAAATCTTTTCGGAGCGCAGACTCGATCTCCTGGGGCTTGGTGCGATGCCCCTCGATCAGGTTGGAGTAGTATCCGTTCATGGAACGCACCAGCGAGGCGATCTTGGAGCGGGTGTAAGGACGCAGCGCACCGGCGATCCGCGATGCTGCGGCAGATAGCAATGTGGCCGATCCCGATAACTCGCCTTTTTTGTCGTCCGGCAAGAGCGGCTCCATTTCAGATGAAGAATCGTAAAGGGGCATAAACTGCTGTAATATTGCCGATTATTATACCGATGTCAATATTTCATAAGTTGTTGCATATAAGCAATAAGAGAAGTTATGGAATCTTATTAACCTCTGAAATTGCCGATCTTATTGCTGAAAAAACAGTGATGATGGAGTGCGGTTTATTTTCCTCCATGCCGAACCGGCCACCCAATGAGCGGATCAGTTCAGTATGGCAGAGGCCAGCACGACGTGGAGGTTGAACCGGCCGTGGAGATTCTCTAGGTGAGCCTCAAAATGACGCTGAATGGAAAACGGGGTGGCTTCACATTGGAGGCTTTCGTGGCTTGTGCCAAACAGGAAGGCTGAAGTTTCAACTTTCCCTATCACCTGCAGACGAAAGAGGCTCTTAAAGGGTGGTTGAAAAAGTGCGGTGATCACCTGAAAAGAGATTTTATGGACGTAATGAAGACTGCTTGTTCGGGCGGGATGGACACGAAGAGGGAGGCAGAGATTTCGGCTCTTTTTTTGATGAATGGGGAGGGGGGATTGCTACCACAGAAAGAGGTGTTTGCTACCACGGCGCTACCAATTTGCAAAACATCGCTGATTGAAGGCAGGCGAGTTGCCTGTAAGTATTGTGTTTAAGCCACTTTGCGAGCATTTGCAAAGTGGCGGAGTCTACGGGGCTCGAACCCGCAACCTCCGCCGTGACAGGGCGGCGCTCTGACCGATTGAGCTAAGACTCCGTTTCCCTCAACCCTTGCAGGTTGGGAGCGCAGAACCTAGCGGGATGCAGGGGGGTCTGCAATCAGATTTTTGGAAAAAAATACGCGTCAAGATTGCCAAGACGCTCCCGGCAATCTAGAGATTCCTACGCAATGTCCCAAGTTTTGGCTGTTTCACCGGTTTCTTCCTCCCCCGCCTCTGTTCCCAAGATGGAGCGGGTGCGTCCGCGCGCAAAGTTCTTCTTCGCGGGCAAGGAGAAGTTCTTCCTCAAAGGCGTCACCTACGGCCCGTTCCGCCCCAACGCGGACGGCGATTTCCTCCCTACGCTCGAGCGCGCGGCGCAGGACTTCGAGTTGATGCATGAACTGGGTGTCAACATCATCCGCATCTACCACGTCCCGCCGAAGTGGTTCCTGGACGTCTGCCGCGACCACTGCATGCGCGTCATGATCTCGATCCCGTGGGCGGAACACGTCGAGTTTCTCAACAATGGGAGAATTCGCCGCCAGATCGTCAGAACCATCCGGGAGGCCGTGGCCCGCAACAAGGGGCACGAAGCGATCTTCGCCTATCTCGTTGGCAACGAAATCCCGACTACCATGGTTCGCTGGCTCGGAGCCAAGCGCGTCACCTATTTCGTCGAGCACCTCATCAACGTCGCGCGCGCCGTGGACCCGGCACCAATGTATTCCTACGCCAGCTATCCGCCCACGGAATATCTTCTCCCCTCGAACGTCGATTTCTACACCTTCAACGTCTATCTGGAGCGTCGGATCGATTTCGAGCGCTACCTGGCGCGGCTCCAAAACCTCGCTGAGGACCGCCCCCTCATCATGGGTGAGTTCGGCATGGACACCATGCGCAAGGGCCAGGACGCCCAGGCTGAAGTGCTCGACTGGCATTTCGACTGCGTTGTGCAGGGCGGCGCGGCGGGCACGATCTTCTTCTCTTGGACCGACGAATGGTTCACGGGCGGTTTCGAGGTCGAGGACTGGGAATTCGGCCTCGTCACGCGCGACCGCCAGCCCAAGAAGTCATTCCACGTTCTCAAAGAAAAACTCAACGGCAAGGGGGCGCAGACGGAGCGGGTCAAGCTCAGGGCTTACCCTCTCGTCTCTGTCATCGTTTGCTCCTACAACGGCGGCAAGACGCTTCCGGACTGTCTGGAATCGCTCGATCTGCTCAACTACCCGAACTACGAGGTGATCCTTGTGGACGACGGCTCCAAGGACAACACCCAGGAGCTCGTTGCAGCTTTTGAAACTGCGCGTGTGGTCCGCAGCGCCACTGACGGGCGTCCGCTGCCCGCATTCACGAATATCGTGCAGAAAAACATGGGATTGAGCTACGCGCGTAACGCCGGGGCTTACGCCTCCAAGGGCGACGTGGTTGCTTATACGGACTCCGATTGCATGCCCGATCCTGACTGGCTTTATTACTTGATCGGCACGCTTCTAAACGGCGACTACTGCGGCGTCGGTGGCCCGAACATCTCGCCCCCTGCTGTCAACTGGGTGCAGGCGGCGGTGGCAGCCGCGCCCGGTGGTCCGGCTCATGTCCTGCTCACCGATGTGGTGGCCGAGCACATCCCCGGCTGCAACATGGCCTTCCATCGCTGGGCGTTCATGAGCGTGGGCGGCTTTGACACCGAATATCGCAAGGCGGGCGACGACGTCGATTTCTGCTGGCGCTTGCAAACCAACGGCGGCGTGATCGCGTTCAGCCCGTCCGCCATCGTCTGGCACTACCGCCGGTTCACGTTGGAAGCCTTCAAAAAACAACAGGACGGCTATGGCGAGGCGGAGTCGATGCTGCGTTTCAAGCACCTCATCTTCTTCGGCCCCACGGGGACGGCAAAATGGAAGGGGCAGATCTACGGATCCCCGCGGTTCACCTGGCTTTTCAACCGCCCGGTGATCTACCACGGCGTCTTCGGCCAGGGATTGTTTCAGTCGATCTACCCCACGCCGCAGTCTGACGTGGCCGCGTATGTCAGCAGCATCGAGTGGGTTACGCTCACCGCCTTGATCCTCTTGACCTCCATTTCCTTCCCGCCCTTGCGGATCGTTCCCTACGTGATGTTCGGCGGCACCTTCCTGGTGGCGCTTTCCTACATGATCCATGCGCGCATCGAGCCTGGGCACGATACCATCCGGGCGCGCTTGCTGGTGGCCTTCCTGGCGCTTATGCAACCCCTTACGCGCGGCTGGTCCCGCTACTTTACCTGGCTCAAATACAAGCAGACCCCGCAGGCGGTTATTGCGCGCCCGGAAACGACCCTTGGGCGGCGTGGCGCGGGCGGTTCCATCAGTAAACTGACCTTCTGGAACGAGACTGGCGTGGGTCGCGAACGGCTGTTGGAGGAAATCTTCGCCATGCTGGAAACCGAAGACTGGCGCTACTCGGCAGACACCGGCTGGAAGAGCTGGGACGTACAGATTTATGGCAACCAACTCTGGAGCATTGCCTTGGGAACCGTCACTGAATACCACGGCGGCCCGAAGTGCCTTACGCGCGTCCGCCTAAGCTGCAAGCCGGTGGTGACGACCGTCCTCATCAACGGCATCGCCCTCTCCATTTTGCTCTACAACATCCACCAACACGGCCTTGGGCACGACATCCTGCGGGGAATATATGCCCTCTTCGTCCTCTGGCTCACTTGGCGCGCCTATCGTCTTAAACACCGTGTAGCCGCCCTCGTCACCGCCGCCGCTAACCGTTGTGACTTGACCCGTGTCACGGGCAAGAAGAGTAAGCCGATGCCAGAAAAATAACGAAGATATGATTATTTCATACGAATCCGGGATCGACGATGCCGCTGAACCATCGATTCGGCAGTTTCTTCGAAGCAAATCAGCGCATCGGGCTCGTCTGAAAATCATGATAAGGGGAGCCATCCTGTTGGCTTTTGCGTGTTGTTTTGTCTTTCGGCATAGCGGCCCTGTAACTTTGGCCTTGTCTGGAATCATTGGTGCAATATCGGGAGGGCTGCTAAATTTCTTGACCTATAAGCCACTCGTGAAGCGGCGGATACGAAAGTACATTGAGCGTGAATATGGTGCGCAACTGCCAACCGTAACGCGCTATTCCTTTGAAAACGGCCAGGTTGTTTGCGAGAGTTCGGGTGTAACTATTTCGTTTTCATCAAGCGAACTCACCGATGTTATTGAAGACAAGGAAAGGCTGGAATTGTCCTTTGGAGATAAGGGACTGTCCGTCATTCCACTTCGAGCATTCAAGACGGCGGAAGAGAAAAAGCTTTTTGTGACGGCAATACGCGGCGCGAAGGAAAGTTAAAGCCTCCCAGATGGGATGAGTCCAGAAGTTGGAAATTGGGAACAAAAAACACCAATGCTTTTCACTCGCGCGGTAGCGCTTCCGCTATTAGCAATTTTACTTTAGCAATTAGCAATTCTCCATGAGCCATCTCACCAGCGACTACGACTTCACGCTGCCGGAGCGGCAAATCGCCCGCCATCCGCTGCCGCATCGTGAAGATTCGCGCATGCTGGTGCTGCACCGCTCCGAGTGGCGTATCGAGCACCGCAGCTTTCGCGATTTCCCGGCGTCCTTGCGCGAAGGAGATTTGGTAGTTCTTAATAATACCAAGGTCATTCCCGCCCGCGTTTTCTCCGATGACGGCAGGACCGAACTCCTCTTCCTGGAAGCTGCCGGAGAAAACACATGGAAGTGCATGGTGAAGCCGGGCCGCCGGATGCGCCTGGGTCGCACCGTGACGGTGGGCGGCGTGGAAGGCATCGTCATTGCAGTTCTGGAAACCGGCGAGCGACTGGTGCGCTTTGGAGCTCCCGTGGATCTGGAAAAAGTGGGGCGTCTCCCGCTGCCGCCCTATTTCGAGCGCGAAAGCGAACCAGACGACGAGGAACGCTACCAGACCGTCTATGCCGACGCCCCAGGAGCTGTGGCTGCGCCGACGGCAGGACTCCATTTCACGCCGGAGATATTATCCCAAGTCCCCCATGCCTTTGTAACGCTGCATGTCGGGGCGGGAACCTTCAAGCCGGTGCAGGCGGAGCGGATCACCGATCACGTCATGCACCGCGAGCGCTACGCCATCCCGCCCGAAACCGCGGCGGCAGTCGCGACGGCGTGTCGGGTGGTCGCCGTGGGGACCACCAGCCTGCGCGTGCTGGAATCGCGCGCCCGTGATTTCGGGAGCGTCACGGCAGGCGAGGGGAGCACGGACATCTTCATCTACCCCGGCTACGAGTTTCGCGTCGTCGGCGCACTGCTAACAAACTTCCACCTGCCGAAATCGACACTCCTCATGCTGGTCTCAGCGTTTGCAGGCCGGGAGTTTGTCCTGGAGGCCTACGCGGAAGCGGTGAAGGAAGGCTATCGTTTTTACAGCTACGGCGACTGCATGCTGGTGGTGTGATGTAGGTAAATCCGGTTGCGTAAATTCACGTCACTCATACCAAGCAGCCTTGATGGATCAGGTTGACAGAAGTGGCAGTAAAATAATCAGACCATGGGTGGCTGTGGGGCAATGATCCCCGCTTCTTCGATGCGGGTGAGTTCCGCGAAGGAGAGATAGAAGGCAAGGCTCGATTCCGCGCCCTGGTTTTGGTTGAGATGATCTTGCAAAAGGGCGTCCCGGCAACCGCCAGTCGTGGGATCGTAAAGCGATTGACCGAGATCGTTCCGTCCCAGGAACCACTCGAAACAACGGCGCGCCGCCTTGCGCCAAAATGCATCGCGAGTTACCGCGAAGGCCTCCAGACATGCTGAAATCATGGCATGGGCTTCCAAGGGTTGCTGATCGAAGCGAGCCTTCTCGCCACCACGCACCCAAAAGCCTTTGCAGCCGATCGGCGCGAAGTGGCCGCCTTCCGCAGTCTGCGCCTCAAGCAACCAGCGTAGCGAGGCGAGGCCGATGTCGAGAACTTCAGCCTGCGCAGTCCAATGACCGCTCAGGATCATCGCATGGGAAAGCTTCGCGTTGTCGTAAGTGACGGTGCGCTCGAACCAATGCCATTCTGGCGACGAGTTTGCGCGGAACAAATCCGCCAGCATGTTCGTCAAAACGTCGCGCGTCTGGCTGACCACACGGTCTCCGGAAAACGTTCGCAGATATTCGTGAATGGCGATGAGTGCAAAGGCCCAGGCGCGGGGTGAGCTGAATCGCACGACTGGCGGCAGGCCTCGCTGAAACAAAAGCCCGCAGAGATTGCGGTGGCCTTCGTTTTGCGAACGCCCCAACGCCGTTCCCACCGCCCACAACGCCCGCGCGTGGCTGTCCTCCGAGCCGTGGAGTTCCAGCCATTGCCGATCATGGCTCATAAAATTGCGAAAGCGGCACGTATTTGCATCGAAGGCATACCACAGAAACGCGAGGTAAGTGCTCGACAGCCGATCCAGCTTCGGCTGCGGGCCACTGATTTCCTGCATCAGCACCGTGAAAATAAAGGCGCGAGCGTTATCATCCGTGCAATAGGCTTCATGATAGTTCGGCACGTTGTAGATGGCGTGCTGAAAGATGCCCGTGTGATCGCTCATCTTGAAAAGATGATCGAGCTTCAGTGCCGGGATCGGGTAATTCGAGTGCTCAACCTTTCGCGCGGCAGTTGTCTCGATGGAGGGCACGCTCAAGCTCGCCCGGGC
>Ga0316225_1000677_pt1 | contig 38894 bp, 27 predicted proteins | sample TBH18015metaG_FD_206010 | JGI IMG/M metagenome (GOLD analysis project Ga0316225, IMG submission 206010) | Freshwater microbial communities from Trout Bog Lake, Wisconsin, USA - TBH18015 | ecosystem: Environmental > Aquatic > Freshwater > Lake > Hypolimnion/Profundal zone | place: USA: Wisconsin... | reverse complement strand
AAGATTCAACTGGCTAAACGTCGTGCCAGAGGCTATCGCAATATTAATAATTTCATCAATATGATTTATTTTCTTTGCGGTAAATTAAAATTCGATTACCCACTCTATTTCACATAGAGCCAAAAATTTCAAATTAAATTAACAGTAAATGTATAAGTAATTTAACTTCCTTACAGTAAATAGTATATAGCTGTTTTTTTTGAATGTAAATAGAATAATATAAATAAACAACTGAAAAATATGACTTTTATTATTTTTACTAGGAATGCGTGTACGTGTTATAGATTATAACAATGACATATCATTTTTTATTAGTTATTGAAATACAATAATTTATAATAAGTCTTGAAAAACATGAAAAATAAATATTGTTAATATATATTTTTTAAATATTATTTGAAGTGATAGCTAAATTTGTATTAAAAAAATTTTTTCAAATGACATATGCAACGAACATTAATATGCTAAAGAGGTTTTTATCGACTTCTTTTAGCTTCTGCTTGTTGATTGTAGAAGAAATTAAGACGTTCGTTTAAAATCGAGGACAGCTGAAAATTAAGATCTGGAGAGGTTTGTGCTAATTTAATTTGCAAGATTGCATCTTGTGTTTGTCCCATTGCAAAGTAATATTCTGCTATATATCTATGTGATTCTGCTGGCTGTTTTAAATCACTATAGGCTTGACCTAATAACTCCCAGTAAACAGGGATACGATGTACTTGATAATTTAATGATAATAATAACGTTCTTGCAAGATCAGGCTTTTTTACTTTTAATAAAGCCGAGATATATTCCAATTTAATCGCATCGTTATCGGGAAATTGTCCCACTAATTTCTGATATCGCGCCACAGCGATAGGATAATTGTGAGCATCATAAGCGGCGTTAGCTAAGGCACTGGCATACTGAGATTGCTCTGGGTAATCATGAATCAATGCTTGAAATATGTTTTCTGCTTCTTTAAATTGTTCAGTCTTTAAGGCGACAAGTCCCAAACCATATTTTGCAACTGTACGTTGTTCTGGAGTACCCAGAGACGTCCTGGCCATAAAATATTCTTTAGACGCATTTTTTTTGGGGTCTGCATCAGTAATAACGCGAATTTTAGCTTTAGCTAGCTGATAGTGCAGAGAGTCGGGGTATTGTTTATAAGAGTAAGTTTCAGCTCTACCGCGAGTATCCGAGATACGAGAGGCCGTAACGGGGTGAGTTCTTAAAAACTCAGGTACTGATTGCCCATAATAGCGAGTGGCTTGCTGTAAACGCTCAAAGAACGTTGGCATACTACGTGGATCAAACTGAGAAGCCGATAAAGTTTGCATACCGACACGATCAGCTTCTTCTTCATTCTCGCGGGTGAAGTTGATTTGAAACTGGATATTCCCTCCCATAATAGCCATGATAGCGGCTTGTCCCATTTGCGGAGACTGTGTTCCTAATAATATAGCGGCTAACATACCTGCTGCACTGGGAATTGATAATCTGCCTGCGGCTTCAGCTGCACGAAATAAATGGCGTTGCGTGACATGTGAAATTTCGTGGGCAAGTACTGAAGCAAGTTCACTTTCGGCTTCAGTCATCAGAATCAAACCTGAGTTAACCCCAATATACCCGCCGGGTCCTGCGAACGCGTTGATATCATTTTCCATGACTACAAAGAAATGAAAGGGATGACTGGGCGCGTCACTGTTAGCCGTTAATTTTTGGCCAATCGATTGAATATAATCTTGAATCTCTGGATCTTGATTAATGGTAATCTGAGAATGTAAGCTTCTAAAAAACTCTTCACCAAATTCTTTTTCTTCAGCAGGCGATATTAAAGTACCTGATGAATCGCCCATATCAGGCAATTCAATTTTAGTGATTTCTTCAGCGTATTGAATAGTCGGTAGAAGCGATACACATAAAGCAATTGAGAGAGTCGTGCGCTTGAACATTTTAGTTTTGAAGGACATGAATAACGCAATATGATGGGCGTAAAAATTTTTATCTATTATAGAATAAGGACACTTTATAATAAACCTGCATATCAATCTGATTAATTAACAATAAAACCTAAATGAAATTTGTTATTCAAATCAATACTAGCCCCTATCATTCTCAAGCGAGTTACATGGCTTTACAATTTGCTAAAGCCGCGTTGAAAGAAGGTCATGAAGTCTTTAGAATCTTTTTTTATCATGAAGGTATCTTCAATGCTTTTAGACATTCAACACCCCTTGACGATGAGCTTAATATGACTCAGCAATGGTCTGCACTAGCCAAATATTATCAAGTTGATTTAGTAGTGTGTATTTCTGCAGCACAACGACGAGGTTTATTATCAAGCGATGAGTCTAGTAGGCAAGGTAAAGTAGACAATGATTTAGCAGAAGGCTTTAGAATCTCAGGATTAGGTCAATGGGTTGAAGGAACCCTATTAGCCGATCGATTTCTCGTATTTGGCTAAGCGCATGAAAAAATATATATTTGTTTTAAGTAATGCTGCTCATACAGGGACTTATTTACAAGAAACACTGGATGTTATTTTAACTACGGCCGCATTCGACCAGAGTGTTGCTATCCTCTTAGTAGATGATGCAGTGTTTGATTTAAAACAATATCAACATTCAACTGAATTAACTTTTAAGGATACCAGTGCGATATTTCAGTCACTAGCACTATACGATGTAACTAATATCTACGTAGAGCTCGAATCTATGCAAGCATATGGTATTCAACATTCGGATTTGATAATGAACGCAAAAATCATCGATAGATCGGATGTTAACAGTTTAATCAAACAATACGATGTTGTTTACTCTAGTTGAGTTTTTTAGCTGATTTCTAAATTATCATCATTTTTAGTCGATAATCTTTTCTCAATATCCGCCATGACACCAAACAGAATATGTGACATGCCGGTGTACATAAAAAATATTGGAAAATGTTCATCTATGGCAACCGTATTTATCTCGCCATAAAATTCCATTGATCCAATCATCAAAATTAAGAAAAAACCAACAGGCATCATAAATCTAAAGTTTTTTGTCACAAAGCAATAAAAAAGCACAACGCACTCAGTTAATGCCAGATAAACCATAATCATGCGCAAATTATTATCTAATGCGCCGTACAAATCTTCATTGAATATAAACAAGGAGTATTCATCGTTGATTGATAAAAAACTGGCTCCAATTAATATCGCAACAGCACAGTAGAAATTGAGCTCGATTAAGATTCTTAAAGCCGTAAATTTATGGTTAGATAGTGAATTCATCATAATATTCTATCCAAAAAAAGACCCTCCTTCAAAAGGTTAAGGAGGGTTTACAGAGGAGGACATTTTGTAACGCACCAATTGAATGCAATTACTAATACGGTAGTAATAAAGTTAAAATTCATACTTTATTCATCTTCCAATAACATAACTGGCATAATTTGATTGTCAACTTATACTTGAACAAAACATGTACAATATCTTTTCATTTTAATTCAATACGAGAGGTGACACTATGCACAAAGTACTAATAACAGGTGGTACTGGTTTTTTAGGGTCCGCATTGGTAAAGGTTTTACAGAATTCAAACTATGACATCACGCTTTTAAGCCATGATATAGATAAAGCCCGCTTACTTTTTAATTCCGACATAAAGCTAATCGGTGGTATCAATCAGATTGATGATGATGCTATTTATGATAGCGTCATTAACTTAGCAGGGGCCCCCATTTTTGGGCGACCTTGGACAGGCGAACGTAAATCCCTCTTAAGAGACAGTCGAATTATTACTACTCAAGCATTAGTAGATAGAATTTCCACATTACCCCATAAACCATCTGTTTTAATTAGTGGCTCTGCTATAGGAATTTATGGGGAGCAGGGCGATAATAAAATCAGTGAAAAGACTACCGTCAGTCTGTATGATTTCTCACATCATCTGTGTGCTGACTGGGAGAATACTGCTTTAAAAGCACAAGCGGCAGGGATTAGAGTGTGCTTGATTCGCACTGGTTTAGTCATTGGGGCAGGCGGGGGATTCTTAAAAAGCATGCTATTACCTTTCAAATTATGTCTAGGAGGAAAGCTAGGGTCGGGTAAACAATGGATGTCATGGATACATATTCAGGATTGGATAGCTATAGTAATAAAAATGATCACAGATGAAAGCCTGCAGGGGGCTTACAATGCGACAGCACCGCAGCCAGTGACTAATAACGAATTCACTCAGGCTCTAGCCAAACGATTAAATAGAATTGCAGTTATTCCATTACCCACGTGGTTTCTAACTGTTCTATTAGGAGAAATGGCCGGTTTGTTACTCTGCAGCCAACGAGTTTTACCTATTAAATTACAAGAATTAAATTTCGTATTTAAATACCCTGAACTTTCAAGCGCACTGAATGCGCTTGATTTATGATATGACTACTAAAACTATCAATCAAATTAACCCTAATAAGCTACATTTGAGTAAATGGACAGCCATAGCACCCATCAATAAAGAAAAACATTTTATAGTGACTAAAGTTATCAAAGATGATTTGGAGCAAGTATCCAGTTGCATTATTGAAGCTGTAATAACGCACCGAGAAAGTGAAATAAACTGGCTTGATTTACAAGACTCCAACAAATGGCTTTATGGATGGCAATAGTTCATACATTTCCTAATAGCAATCATCTCGTCAATGTTATGATGTAATTAGATTGTATCTTGATGAGTTTATATTTAAAATTCACTCACATTTGTTTCGTTTATTTGCATAAAAGACATAAATATCGCGTCCTTAATAAAACTTATAATAATATCTGGAGAATAGTATGTTTAAAATTCGTTCGCTAGTCGCTGCACTGGCGTTAGTTAGTTCAATATCAGTTGCCTCAGCATGGGAAATACTCCCCACTTCGGCACCAGCTCCCGCCGACAATCCAACCACTGATGAGAAAGTAGAATTAGGCAAAATGCTTTATCATGACCCTCGTTTATCATCTACAGGCACTGTTTCATGTGCATCATGTCATAACACCATGTTAGGCGGTGAAGATAATAGACCTAATTCTATGGGCGTTAATGGACAAACGGGTGGTCGTAGTGCACCCACTGTATGGAATGCAGCCTTCAATGCAGTTCAGTTCTGGGATGGAAGAGCAGCAACTCTAGAAGCTCAAGCTGCAGGACCCGTTACTAACCCGATTGAAATGGGCATGAAAAGTTGGGATGATGTGGTTGCAAGACTAAAGACAATCGAAGGCTACCAAGTTGCATTTACATCAGCATTTGGTAAAAATTCAATTTCTAAAGATAATGCAACTAAAGCAATTGCTGCATATGAAAGAACGTTAATCACGCCATTCAGTCCTTATGACAGATTTGTAGAGGGTGATAAATCAGCTCTAACAGCACAACAAGTGCGTGGTATGGAAAAAGTACAATCTTTAGGCTGTACTTCTTGCCACAGTGGCCCCGCATTCAATGGCCCTGGTATGTTCCAACAATTCCCAATTCATAGCAATCCTGTTTATGCCGCTAAATATCACTTTAAAGATGATAAAGGTTTAGCTGAGGTCACTAAAAAAGAAAGCGACGAACATCTTTTCAAAGTACCCACACTGCGTAATATTGCATTAACTGCACCTTATTTTCATAATGGCGCTGTAAAAACCTTAGATGAAGCAGTCACTGTTATGGCTAAAACTCAATTAGATAAAGAATTGAGTAAAGCAGAAGTAGCTGACATTGTTGCCTTCTTAAATGGCTTAACAGGCCAGTTCCCAAAACAAACAATGCCAGTTTTACCAGCCACACAAGGTTCAACATTTAATTAATCAAAGACAGGGGGGGGTAAGTTACCTTATCCCCCTCTTTATTCAATAGCACACTAATCCTATAGGATCGAATCATGAGTAATGTATTTAGTTTTACTGGCACTGTAGGTCGAGATGCAGAAGTAAGATATGCACCCTCCGGAATGGCTATCCTAAACGTAACAGTTGCGAACAATATTGGCTTTGGGGAGAAACAACAAACCTTGTGGATCCGCGTTGTTTTATTTGGAAAGCGTGCTGAAGGTCAGTTACAAAACTACCTTAAAAAGGGTCAACAAGTATTTGTCTCAGGTGAGCTTTCTCAAAGTGAGTACACGGGTGCTGACGGTGTCACAAAAACAAGTCTTGAACTCAGTGCAAATATTATTGATTTAGTGGGAAAAAGGGGCGAAAACAACGGCTCAACATCACCACGAGAATATACTCCTGCAAAACAATCGCCCAATGTAGAAACTTATGATGCTCCGTATGACGATGACATACCGTTCTAGGATGTGTTAGACAGGTGCAGAAGAGATTAAATCTAAAACATTTAGTTTTAGATTTATGTACTAGATTTTTGTAGAGGCTACAGAAGGGAGTTTGTTTAATTCCGAGTCTATAGAGAGTTGAGAGTTATCTTCATCAAATTGTAGTTTCAAAGAAATATTTGCTTGTACTGAACTTTTAAGGTGCCAGAAGATAATATCGTAAAAAACCTCTGAATTATTATAATAATCAATGTAACTCAGGCCGTTAAATAGATTGTTAAATTGAGTGAATTTAGTATTTATAACTTGAGTGGCTTGATCTCCGTACACAGACCAAATACATATCTTATTTTCATTTAAGAACCAACTCTGCCAAGAAGTAAGGAGGAAATTTAACTCTCTTTCTGGCATGGATAAGAATATATCTTGATAGATATCAATGATAATAAGATCATAATCATCAAATTTCTTACCGGTTATATCATTTTTAATTTTATTAAAAAAATCTTTATATTCTTCAATATAAACAAAATTTAAAGATAAGGTACCGCCTCGGTATAGAGACATCAATTTCGATGTTTTATCTGGACATAGACTAAATAGATCACAATGATCTTCGAACGACAGTAAAGCAGTTTTATTATCGGTATTGTTAAGTATTGTTTGTACAATAAAAGACCTAGCAATTTGTGTTGTCGGAGATGACAACACAAATAAACCTGATTTTTCAAGGGAACTATATTTAGTTTCTAAACTTTGAATGCCAATGGTTGAAATATTGGATTCTTTTGAAGATATTTTATGTTGCGTACTATTATTCTTTATTAGACGTAACTTCATTCTATTGAATCTCAGAAATGTTCATAATCGAAAAATTGACTAAATAAGTTGCACGACAAGTTAATAAAAATTCAGTTAACGTTTAATTTACCTATATGTAACGGGCCTGTCAAATAAAATATTTAAACATTCGTTAATTATAGATATTCTTTTATCAGTAACTCAGCAATTTGAACGCTATTTAAAGCAGCACCTTTTCTTACATTATCACCCACCACCCATAAATCGATACCTTTAGGGTGTGAAATGTCTTCTCTAATACGTCCCACAAATACATCGTCATTACCAGAAGAATCGGTAACTGCAGTAGGATATCCCCCGTCAACTCGCTCATCAACCAGGGTGACGCCGGGAGCTTTTTTCAATAATGCTCTGACTTGTGCAGCGCTAATCTTATCTTGCGTTTCAATATGAACAGCTTCTGAATGCCCATAGAATACGGGTACACGCACTGCAGTGGCATTCACTAAGACGTTTTCATCACCAAGGATCTTTTGAGTCTCCCAGACCATTTTCATTTCCTCCTTGGTGTATCCATTGTCCATAAAGACATCTATTTGAGGTAAAACGTTAAATGCAATTTGTTTTGGATAAACCTTAGCTGAGACCGGCTGTAAATTTAATAAGTTTAGAGTTTGTTTGCCAAGCTCCTCAATCGCTTCTTTACCTGTGCCAGAGACAGCTTGATACGTACATACATTAATACGTGAAATACCCACCGCATCGTATATGGGTTTTAGTGCCACTAACATCTGAATGGTAGAGCAATTAGGGTTTGCAATGATGCCTCTATTGACATATTCAGCAACTTTTTCAGGATTAACTTCAGGTACCACTAAGGGTATGTCATCATCATATCTGAACTGTGAAGTGTTATCGATAACAACACATCCGGCAGCTGCAGCGATGGGCGCATACTTTTCAGAGATAGAAGCCCCAGGTGAAAACAAACCAATTTGTGCCTTAGAGAAATCGAATGTAGCTAAATCTTCTACTCTTAATGAACCGCCCTTAAAAGGTATACGTTTGCCTACTGAATTACTACTAGCAAGGGCATAAACCTCACCCACAGGGAAGTTACGCTCTTCAAGAATAGCTAACATAGCTTCACCCACTGCACCCGTTGCTCCTACTACAGCAACGTTATAAACTTTACTCATCAAATATTATCCTAATATAAAAACGAGTCTCTATAGGCTCGCTAACAAACACACTTTAATAGATTTATTTACTATTAACCTAAAATCTCAAACACCTTATGAGTGATATCTTCAACTGATCCAACGCCAGAAATAGTTGCGAACTTCACTTCTTTGTTCGAGGCAGAATAAAATTCAACTAAGGGTTTGGTTTGTGAGTGATAAACCGCTAAACGTTTTCTTACCGTTTCTTCTTTATCATCATCTCTTTGTATTAAAGGTTCACCTGATACATCATCGATACCAGTAACGTTGGGTGGATTAAATTTGACATGATAACTTCTGCCGGATCCTGGATGAACACGTCTACCTTCGATACGTGTCACAATCTCTTCATCTGCAACATTAATTCCAATAACATAATCGATAGTGATGCCCATAGTTTCTAAACCTTCAGCTTGGGCTATGGTACGAGGGAAACCGTCTAACAAAAAGCCATTACTGCAATCATTTTGAGCGATACGATCTTTAATTAAGCCTAATATCAAATCATCGGATACCAAGCCACCTGCATCCATAATCTTCTTTGCTTCTATGCCTAATGGTGTTCCTGCACGCACTGCCGCGCGCAACATATCGCCGGTTGATATTTGAGGGATTGAATATTTTTCTGTAATGAACTGCGCTTGGGTTCCTTTACCAGAACCAGGGCTTCCTAATAATATAATGCGCATTTTTTTACTCCACTTATAACGCTTTTATTTAAATAACACTCAAAGAGATTTGTGATGCCATTGCTAAGATAAAAACAACATCGATTGCTGTTTTTTCAACTATTTTATAACACAACACGCTTAATCTCTTGTAAAAATGCGCTGTCCTGCTTATTCTATTGATAATATTTTATTTATTGCTGAATTTACACATTTTGGCGAGAATGGATTGCAACACCCAAATACGTATTTCACCGTTTTTAGCAAATACGCTGCCAAATATATTGGATACCAATAATGAGTAACCTGATCAAACTTTTTCAAGATTCTTCATCTCTACAAGGCAGCAATGCTACCTATATCGAAAGCTTATATGAACGTTATTTAGAAGACCCTGAATCAGTTGAAGTCAGTTGGCAAAAACACTTCAAAGAAATCCAACAAGGTATTGCATACGAAGCACCCCATGGGCCTGTAGTTGAGCGGTTCGCAGAACTAGCAACTCAATCTCATCGTCGTTTAGCACAATTGCAGGGCTTTACAGAAGAAAGTGTAAAAAAACAAGCGGCAGTTTCTAGACTTATTAACCATTATCGCGTTCGCGGACATCAAATCGCAAACAGTAATCCGCTAGGCAAAGGTACGCAACCTGCCACCGATATGGATCCATCATATTATGGCTTGACTGAGCTTGATATGGATACCTTATTCGATACTGGTGCCATACAAGGGGGGGTTGATAGACTTCCCTTACGACAAATCATAAAGAATCTACGCTCAATCTATTGCGCCAGCATCGGATCTGAGTTTATGCACATCGTAGATACTCAAACAAGGCGTTGGTTAATCAATCGTTTAGAAACATCACAGGCAAAAGTTACATTAACGGCTGCACAAAAACGTGAGACACTCAAATTACTCACTGCTGCTGAAGGTATTGAGAGCCACTTACACCATCGATTCGTGGGTCAAAAACGTTTCTCATTGGAAGGGGGCGAGTCATTAATTCCTATTCTTGATGAATTAATACAAACTTCCGGTCAAAAAGGGGTCAAAGAAATCGTCATAGGTATGGCGCACCGAGGCCGTTTGAATGTATTGGTAAATATATTAGGAAAAAGCCCCGCGAGTTTATTTGATGAATTTGAAGGGACTTCTTCTTTATTACCCGGTGCTCGCTCGGGTGACGTTAAATATCACATGGGCTTCTCATCTAATTTAGAGACGGCAGGTGGCCCTGTCCATGTAACATTAGCCTTTAACCCCTCACATTTAGAAATCATCAACCCTGTAGTAGAAGGTTCTGTTAGAGCGCGTCAAGATAGGGCAGGGGACGAAGGAATAAGCTCCGTTATTCCCGTACTCATTCATGGCGATGCCGCATTCTCTGGACAAGGTATAGTGATGGAGACTTTAAATATGTCTCAGACACGTGCCTTTAATACGGGCGGTACTGTTCACGTTGTTATTAATAATCAAATTGGTTTTACAACGAGCAATCCATTAGATGCACGATCCACTTTATATTGTACTGACGTAGCCAGTATGATTCAGGCACCTGTTTTCCATGTGAATGGAGACGACCCTGAAGCGGTAATATTTGTTACTAAATTAGCGCTAGATTACAGAATGACCTTTAACAGAGACGTTGTAATAGATCTTATTTGCTATAGACGTCTAGGACATAATGAAGCCGATGAACCGGCTGCAACCCAACCGTTGATGTACAAAAAAATCCGTACGCACAAAACGACACGGAAAATTTATGCGGAACAATTGATCAGTGAAAAAGTAGTCAATGCGGAGGATGCGCTCAAAATGGAACAAGACTATCAAAAGCTGTTAGAAGCCGGTGAAGTCGTGTCACGTCCTATATTAAAAAATCCAGAATACTCCTATACCAATCAATGGTATAAGTTTTTAAATACCTCTTGGGATGCACCTTATAACACGGCAATCTCAATGGATTACCTAAGGTTTTGCAATGACAGAATGCAAAGATTACCCAATGGATTCGAACTACACCCACGTGTAGCTAAAGTCATGGAGAATCGCCGTAAGATGGCGGCAGGTGCTTTACCCTTAGATTGGGGCTTTGCTGAGAATTTAGCTTATGCGAGTTTATTATTAGAAAAACACCCTATTCGAATTACAGGACAAGATGTTGGGCGAGGCACCTTCGTACATCGTCATGCTGTACTGCACAATCAACTGAACAATAAAACCTATACGCCTTTAAAACATTTAGATAAAGATCAAGGTAAAGCCTTGATCTTTGATTCATTGTTATCAGAAGCCGGCGTATTGGGCTTTGAATACGGATATAGCACAACAACACCCAACACACTGGTCATATGGGAAGCACAATTTGGTGATTTTGCTAATGGTGCACAAGTTGTTATCGATCAATTCATTAGTTCTGGTGAAACTAAATGGGGTCGATTATGCGGCCTAGTGATGTTATTACCCCATGGCTACGAAGGGCAGGGGCCAGAACATTCTTCAGCCCGATTAGAGCGTTATTTACAATTGTGTGCAGAACATAATATTCAAGTCTGTAACCCAACAACGCCGGCCCAAATTTTCCATTTATTACGTAGACAGATAATAAGACCTTATCGTAAACCTCTGATTATCATGAGCCCAAAAAGCTTATTACGCCATAAATTAGCGGTGTCTTCATTAGAAGATTTAACAACAGGGCATTTTCAATCGGTCATTGGCGAACAGAAAAAAATAAACGCTAAAAAAGTAACACGATTCATTTTATGTTCTGGCAAAGTTTACTTTGATTTACTGGAAGCCCGTGATCAAGATAAATTGGAGCACGTTGCTATAGCACGCCTAGAACAAATATATCCTTTCCCCGATAAATTACTTAAAGCTGAGTTAGCAAAATATCCTCAATTAAAAGAATTTATTTGGTGTCAAGAAGAGCCTAAAAATCAAGGTGCATGGTATCAATCTAAACATCATTTTACTGATCATGTGCCGGCAAAAATAACCGTTTCATATGCAGGACGAGATGCCTCTGCCGCACCTGCAGTAGGAAAATTTCACGTACATATCGAACAACAAAAAGCTGTGGTTCAATCAGCCTTATACGGCAACACCTTAGGAAATTAATATGAGCATAGAAGTTCTAGTACCCAATTTACCCGAATCAGTATCTGATGCAACTTTAGTTAGTTGGCACAAAAAAGTAGGTGATTTTGTCAAAAAGAATGAGGCTTTAATTGATCTTGAAACAGACAAAGTCGTTTTAGAAGTCACTGCGCAAGAATCAGGAGTCTTAAGTCAGATTCTTAAAGAAAATGGTGCCATAGTGACTGCAGGGGAAGTGTTAGCGATCTTGAATACAAAATCAGCGGAAGAAATAGCACCCATTGAACCCATCACACCATCAGCTACTATCAAAGTAAATGATGATGAGATGCCACTCAGTCCTTCCGTGCGTCGCTTAATCCACGAAAATGGCTTAAATCCAGTGGATATCAGTGGTACCGGAAAAAGCGGTCGTCTTACTAAAGCTGATATTATTGAACATCTCAATAAATCGCCTAGTACCGATACGCTAGTTATCAAAAACGAATCAACCGTAGTGCCAGACAAAGTGTCTACTATTGTTGTTGCTGACCCTATTGCACCCTCCATTGAATCAACAACCGGATCTAGTATACGTCCAGAACAACGAGTAGCGATGACACGCTTACGTGCAAAAGTAGCTGAGCGTCTCTTACAAGCACAACAAAATGCGGCCATGTTAACGACGTTTAATGAAGTTAACATGCAAAACGTCATTGATCTACGTAATCAATATAAAGACAGATTCGAGAAAAAACACGGTGTTAAATTAGGCTTTATGTCCTTTTTTGTAAAAGCTTCTATCGAAGCTTTAAAACACTTCCCGGCTATAAATGCCTCAATCGATGGCAGTGATATCATCTATCACGGCTATTACGATTTAGGTATCGCAGTAAGTACACCACGTGGTCTTATTGTGCCAGTATTGCATGACGCGGATCAATTAGACTTTGCAGGTATTGAAAAAAGCATTGCTTCTTACGGAGAAAAGGCGAGAGCAGGTACCTTAAGTTATGACGATCTAAAGGGCGGCACATTCACCATCACTAATGGGGGGGTGTTTGGCTCTATGTTATCAACACCTATATTAAATCCACCCCAATGTGCCATCCTGGGTATGCATGCCATTAAAGAACGTGCCGTCGTTGAAAATGGGCAAATTGTTATTAGACCCATTATGTATTTAGCATTGTCATACGATCATCGTTTAGTGGATGGTCGTGAAGCGGTGCAGTTTTTAGTTACGATTAAAGAATGTTTAGAATCTCCCGCTCATTTATTACTCAACATCTAAAATATGCCCAATATTACGAACGATTATTATGATGTCATTGTTATAGGTACCGGCCCAGCTGGTTTTGCCAGCGCGGTTCGGTCTGCTCAATTAGGCTTAAAAACGGCTTGTATTAATACGCGCCATGATGCGAACAATAAAGATACGCATCTTAATACTGGCGACATCGCCACCATGGCGCTCTTAGATTCTGCTAAGAAATATCACAGCTTGATATACGACTGTGCCCAACATGGTATTTTCGCAAACGAAATTAAGCTAGACATGTCCATCATGCTGCAACGAAAAGATAACATTCTTGCAGAAATCGGTGACAAGATGGTCGAGTTATTTAACACCCATAAAATTGGTCACATTCACGCAAAAGCCCGATTATTAAACCCACAACAAATCGAAATTACCGAAGACGACACCCAAATCAAAACCGTCATTAATGCTAAATACATCATTTTAGCGACTGGATCAGAAGCCATTACACTCCCCAACATAGAGATTGATAACGAATATATTTTCGATGCCAAAGCCGCATTAAATATCGATAAAGTCCCCAATAAGCTCGCTATTATTGGGGCGGGGGTCATGGGATTAGAATTGGCCAATATATGGAGTCGCTTAGGTGCATCGACTATATTATTAGAAGCTCAAGAAAACTTTTTATCGGTGCTAGATCAGCAGATTTCCGGCGCCGCTTTCAGTCTTTTTCAGAATCAAGGTCTTGATTTACGCTTAGGTGCGCGGGTAATTTCAGCAAAAAAATCTAATAAAAACATAGTGATAGAGTACCAAGACCAAGAAGGAAACCATACATTAAAGGTCGATACCGTCATCGTAGCTTGTGGTAGTCGTCCGAATACAGCGAATTTAGCGGCACCTGAAGCTAATTTATTATTAGATCAAGATGGTTACGTCTATGTGGATGATAACTGCCGTACCAATTTACCAGGCGTTTATGCGGTAGGTGATCTAACGTTACTAGGGCCTATGTTGGCTCATAAAGGCATAGAAGAGGGTATCTTTGTCGCAGATTACATTGCCGGTATCAATAATCCTATTAATTATGAGATTGTACCTAGCGTTATTTATACCGAACCTGAAATCGCGTGGGTTGGCCAAACAGAACAAGCTTTAAGAGCCAGTGGTGAAGAGATTAAAATCGCTATTCATCCCATTCAGAAAAATATTCGCGCATTAGCCATGGATAAACAAGAAGGGCTCGTTAAGATTATCGCCCATGCTCACTCAGATAAAATATTAGGTGTGCATATTATTGGCACACAAGCGTCAGAATTAATTGCAGAGGCTGTATTAGCATTAGAGTTTTCTGCCAGTAGCGAAGATTTAGCCAGAACCATTCACGCACGTCCCACACTCTCAGAAGCGGTTCATGATGCTGCTTTAATTCTGAAAGACAGGGTGTTACATCAATCTGAGTATTAGTATCCTTATATATTAAGCTGGGTTAGTTACTAGGCTGGTTGTTTAGGAATATATCCAATTTAACATAATATACATTATACGTAGTTAAATAATATGCATACATACACGGATCTGGCCTATGTGTACCTGCGCTCTAAAGCTATCACCCAGTACACATAGGGATTTCAAAAGAGGACTAAGCTAATAAGGTTAATAACTCAGCAGTCTTCTCTTGCATTAACGCTTCATTAGCACGCGATTCAACATTTAAACGCACTAAAGGTTCCGTATTAGAGCATCGTAGGTTAAATCGCCATTCACCCATATCCATGCTTAAGCCATCTGTATAATCGACATCAATCGCTGCGTTATGATAGTGGGCTTTCACAATAGCAATGGCTTTGTCCGGTTCGGCTATCGTCCTATTAATCTCCCCACTGGCCGGAAACTTATGCATCCTCTCGTCTACTAATTGAGATAAGCTTTTTCCTGATTGACTAATGAGTTCAATAACTAATAACCAAGGAATCATACCGCTATCGCAATAAGAGAAATCTCTAAAGTAATGATGCGCACTCATCTCACCACCATACACTGCATCTTCTAAACGCATACGTTCTTTAATAAAGGCATGGCCTGTTTTACTCTGTATAGCGACACCTGACATTTCATGCACTATATCCACCGTATTCCATGTTAAACGCGGATCATGCACTATTTTTGAGCCAGGATATTGCTTAAGAAACGCTTCCGCTAATAAACCGACGATGTAATATCCTTCAATAAACCGGCCGTTTTCATCAAATAAGAAACAGCGATCAAAATCACCATCCCAGGCAATACCTAAGTCAGCCTTATGGGCTTGAATCGCTTTAATAGTACTATCTCGATTTTCGGGTAATAAAGGATTAGGAATACCATTTGGAAAGTTCCCATCAGGTTCGTGATGTACTTTTATAAACTCAATGGGTTTAGCCATCAATATTTGTAATGCAGTTTCTATATGATCCAAAGCATGCCCGGCAGCGCCGTTACCTGCATTGACTACTATTTTTAAAGGGGCTAACCCTTTTGGATTAATGTAATTAATTAAATGATCTGTATATGCTTCTGATATATCGATATATTTTATTGACCCTTTATTTGCTGATACCTCACCAAACTGGTTTAATTCAGCTAACTGCTTAATATCGTTTAACCCAGTATCACCACTGACAGGCTTACTGAGTTCACGAACTAACTTCATGCCATTAAAGTCTTTGGGATTATGGCTTGCAGTAACCATAATACCGCCGTCCATGCCCTTCCCTGCATCATGATAAGCGAAGGTGGCGTAATAGACTTCTTCAGTTCCTGATAAACCAATATCGTATACATCGACCCCCGAATCTAACAAACCATCTATCAAAGCGGAGGCTAATTCATCACTCGATAAACGAATATCTCTACCGACAATCACAGATTTAGGCTGAATACTTTGGGCATAGGCTCTGCCTATACGGTAAGCAATATCAGCATTCAGTTCATCTGGCAGGCGGCCGCGGATATCGTAGGCTTTAAAGCAGCTAAGCGTTTGAATCATAATGTATAGAACCTTATTGGATGTGGAGTATGCGAAAATAATAAACAATTATACCTTATTAGAAAATTAGCCTCCTAGTGACTGTTACGCCATAAGCCTTGTAGAAACTCATTAAATCGGTTAATAATTACGGCCATTAGTAAATGACACTCTCTATCTCCCCTACCCTTATTCATGCACTCTATGAAAACGACAAACGTTTCTTCTTTAAAACCGAATTTATTCCTTCTAATAGCGTTTCTTAGTTTAATAAGTGCCCTATCAGTGCAAGCCAGTTCATCTTCTGGCCATAAATTACGCGAAACGAGCATGGTCATCAGTAAAGAAAGCCTGCAAAGTAAAATTGACGCGCTGAATGACCGTAAAGGCCTCGACGAAGCCCTGAAAACTAAATTACTCTCGCTATATCAAGCCTCTCAAGATAACTTAAGCACTGTAGATAACGCAAAAGCACGCATCATTACATTTAATCAAGCCATTAAACAAGCGCCAAGCGACATGATTGCTTTGCAAAAAGAAATTGACCAAACCCAAGCACGCGTATCTAAACAGAAAATCGATGACTACAGTCAATTTTCAACCCAAGAACTTGAACAAAAGATTATCAACGACAAAGGTAGAATCAGTAGCCTTGATGAGCAACTTAAAAAAACAGAAACCGAACTAGCTTTGCAACAATCACGACCGGTCCATATTAGAGAAGAAATTGTTACAGCCAAACAAGACATTGAAACCACTCAAAATAAAATTCAACTACCCGCTACTAAAAACAACTCTAAAATAGAAACTGAAGCCAATGCGATCTTATTAAAATCGATCATTGATGCCCGGTCAGCCGAATTAAAAATGCTAGAGATAGAGGCGATCAGTAACCCAAGTCGAGTCGATGTCTTAAAAGCACAAACTAAATTACTTGAACTCCAAAAAACGGAAATCACTCCCGTTGTTACGTCCATAGAAACCTTATTAAGCAACCGTAGAGAACAAGACGCCCAGTCTATGCAAGAGGCGCTTGATGAAGCAGAAAAAGCCTTAGCTGGCAAACACCCTCTTATTCAACGTGTTACTCGAGAAAATATTCAATACAGCCGAGACTTGCAATCCGTCAATACCCATATTGAAAGTTATACCAACCAAAAGACAAAAGTCGATGCGGATGCAGCAGAAATCGGAACTGAATTTAAAGGCGCTGATAAAAAGATACGATTAGCCGCAATAAGTCCAGAACTAGGAAAAATGTTACGCGAAGAACGTCGTCAACTTGATATACAGGCACAAGCAGAACTCGACATTGAAAATAGCCAATCAGAAACCGCTTTTGCAAGCTTAGAAGCGTATAAAGTGGATGATAAGATAAAAAAAATCAGCGATATAGACGCTTATACTAAACAACTATTACTGTCAGACGCTGACAATAAACTGTCACCAGAGGACGCCGCGCAAATACAAGTTGAATTAAAAGAATTACTGAGCAACCAAAAAGAGCTTTTGAATAAACTAGCGATAGACTACAGCAGTTATATTAGAGTATTGGGTGACTATGACTTTGCAAAGCAACAAATGACAGAGCAAGCCCTTAAATTTGCACACTATCTGGATGAAAATTTACTCTGGGTAAAAAGTTCTGACCCCATTAACTTTGACACACCCATCAATTTATTTTACGCATTAATTTGGTTTTTATCGCCTCTGCATTGGTTTAGTTTTATAAAAGATATGGGTCATTCATTCCTAGAAAGCACTTTATTATTTTTACTGGGGCTTGGCTCAATAATCGGTTGCCGAACCGCTAAACAATGGTCACACACACAATTAGAACACCTTAAAACCGCTAGTAAGAAAAACCAACCCCTCCATTTTAGCGCTACCCTACAAACCCTGGCTTACAAACTCTTACAGAATTTACCCCTGCCCTTAATTGTTGGTTATTTCGGCTGGTTACTGAATAAAGACGTGCATTTGGATGATTTTACGCGTGCCTTAGGTGCTGGTTTTAAAACCGCCGCTATACCGTACTTATTGATTAATTATTTCTATATGCTGTTCGCAGATAACGGCGTAGTGCGTCAACATTTCAATTGGCAGAAACATCATTGCAAACTCCTGCATAAAGAACTTAGCTGGCTACGTTATGTCGCTGTTATCACGACATTTATCATTAGTAGCACCGGGGCTTCTAATAACCCACTGTACAGTGATAACTTTGGACGATTGGCTTTTATAGTTAGTATGGTAGCCATAGCGGTGTTCTGGGGACGCATTTTTAACCCTAAATCTGGGCTCATCCAAAAGCATATTAAAAATGCAGAATTTACCTGGGTCAACAGACTGCAATATGTTTGGTACCCTGCTATTTATTTAATACCGCTCATTATTATCGGCTTTTCAATTGCGGGTTATTATCTTAGCGCTCTAGAATTACAAGGTCAGTTGATTGAATCAATGCGTTTACTGTTCGCTGCGCTGATTATTCATCAAGTGGTGGTACGTTGGTTAACGTTAGTGAATGATCAACTGGCACTGCGTAATGCAGAAGAAGAACGTAAAGCTGCGCTAGCTGATAAACAAAATACCGCAACCAATGAAGATCCCGTAGTGCCTAACACCGAATCCATCATTGATATACCTAAAATCAATGCGCAAACCACACGTTTATTAAATGTCTTTATTGGATTAGGCTTAGTCATAGGTTTATGGATTATCTGGCGTAACTTACTCCCGGCGTTTTCCTTTTTAGATAACATCGTACTGTGGCAACATCTAGTAGAACAAGACGATCAAAAAGTCTATGCACCAGTGACTCTTACCCACTTATTTATAGCGGGACTCTACCTATTTATAGCCGTTGTTTCGGTTAGAAACATATCAGGGGTGCTGGAGCTCTTTATATTCAGGCGCTTAAACAGTGAGGCCGGTACGCGTTATGCCATTAAACAACTCGCCAATTACAGCATCATAACCTTAGCCTTTATCAGTATCACCAATGAACTAGGTGGCAGTTGGTCAGATGTGCAATGGTTAGTGGCTGCACTAAGTGTGGGGTTAGGTTTTGGCTTACAAGAAATTTTTGCTAATTTAGTATCGGGTATTATTTTGTTATTTGAGCGCCCTATTCGCGTCAATGATACGGTCACTATTGGCTCAATTACAGGTAAGGTCAGTCGGATTCAAATGCGCGCAACGACCTTAATTGATTGGGATCAAAAAGAACATATTGTGCCTAATAAAAACTTTATCACTAATCAATTGGTCAATTGGACACTCAGTGACACCATCACCCGCTTAGAGATACTGATTAATATCGCCTATGGTTCAGATTTAGAATTAGCTCACAAAGTCATGTCTGATTGTGTAGCAAATACACCCGAAATAATTCATGAACCCGCCCCCAACGTTATTATTGTGGGCTTTGGTGATAATGCGGTTGTTTTTTCTATTCGCATCTTTGTGGATGAGATGAGTAACCGTATCCCAGTCACGCATAACCTCTTTATTCGTATTGAAAAAGCCTTGCGTGAACATAATATAAACATGCCCTACCCGCAGCGCGATATTCATATTCGGTCACTACCTGATAACTTTAAAAGCGTAACTTTATAACGTCATAAAAACGCGATTTAAATCCTGTTTAACTGACGTAGAGTTCTACTCTTAAGACAAAAAAAAGAGCTATCAATCGCTTGATAGCTCCACATTTTAAACAGACTGGGTTGCGATACACTGCAACCCAGGTTACTACCCTTATCTAACTAGAGCACTTAATGTGGTCGTTGGTGTTGACCATGCACTAGTAGACGTTGAGCTCACCGCTTGCATTTGGATATACACAATGGTATTAACTGGTTGAGCCACAGCCATTTGCACGCCAGATGTTACTCCAGTGACTACAGTACCTGTATTAGCTTGTAATGCAGCTAATGAAGTAGCGTATCTCACATTGTAAGAAGTCGCACCCACTACGGTTCTGAATGTAGTTGATACACCCAAGATAGCATCGGTGGTAACACCATTCGCTACGGCAGTAACAGCAGGAGCAGTCAAAGCACCTGTTGCTAATGTTACTTGGGCTGGTGTTACAAACCATGTAGCGTTTGCACCCGTTGCGTTAACAGATTGTATTCTAAAGAAATACGATGTGTTAGCTGTTAAGCCCGTAATATTGGCTGACACTGTAGGCGCATTAACTACTGTAGATGCACCCCAAACGCAGCTTGCAAGTACAGTGTTCTTACATGATTGAACATTGTAGCTAGTCGCCGCTGATGCACCTGTTGATGCACTTGCAGTCCAGTTTAATGTCAAGCTAGTTTGCGATACATTAGTGAATGACGCTGATGTAGTCGCCGCTGGTACAGTTGAAGTAGCAGCAGGCGCAATCAATGTCACATTAGAAGCACCCGTTGTACCCGCACCTGTTGCCGTTACTTGATAACAGTTACTACTTCCAGAAGCAATCGTAGTGGTTGCTGTTAGAGCGGTAGTAGAGGTACCAATGTTTGTGTAACCACTTGCAGGACATACACCAGCTGCTGGCAGTGCACTAGCTACTTGGTAAGTGTAAGTACCTGCTAATGTAGGTGCAGTCCAGTTAAGTGTGACTACCGTACCAGACAATGAACCTGATAATGTAGGACTAATATTAGGTGTTAACGCCGTACCTGATAAAGTCACATTAATGTTCACTGCCGCTTGTGTAACAGTACCCGCTAATGAAAGTGCTAAGGTGGTAGATTTAGCACCTGCAGTCACAGGCACAAGGTTTACAGTGGTTGTACAGCTAGCGCCTACTGCAAGAGTACCTGTACACGCTGATGCCACACTAAACTCATTAGTATTACCACCTGTTAAAGCCGCACTTACAAATATTAAGGGTTCTAAACTAGTGTTAGTTAACGTAACAGTAGACGCAGTACCCGCCTGGGTTAATGTTACGTTACCAAAGTTACTAGCAGTAGGTGTTACCGTTACTGCCGCAGTATACGTTGCAGACTTATTAACAAAAGCCGATGTAAACACTTTTGATGTACGCACTTGGAATGTATACGGTGCGCCAGCAATCAAGTTGTTAACAGCCACTGTGGTTAAAGGAATATTAGTTCCAATAGTTGTCCACGTTCCGCAAGCCGCAGCTGAAACACTTTGACACATTTGTACATCATACCCAGTAACAGCCGCTGTCGCACTTGCAGCCCAACTAAAGTTTAGTGAAGTGGGTGAAGTAAATGCAGTCGATAACGCTGTTGGTGCTGCTGGCGCAGCAGGTGACGTATAAGCATAAGCAGCCGATGTATAGGTGCCCGCAGTATTAGTCGCAACTACTTTATAACAATAGTTAGTACCCGCTGTTAGCGTAGTATCCGCAATAGTTAATACTTTAGTTGTGCCACCTATATTAGCGTAACCACTTGCAGGACAGTTTCCAACACCTGACGTTGTAGCAGTTGCACGTTGCAACTGATAGGTATCAGGATTTGCAGTCGCCACACTCGATGCAGACCAGTTAACCGTTAATGCTGCAGGAGCTACCGTATTCAGTGTTGTACTGCTAATCACAGGATTAGCTGGCGCATCACCGGTTAAAGTAACAATCGCTGACGTTGCACCGGTTGCAACAGATAAATTACCTGTTACCTTGCCCGCTGTTGTGGGCTTGTACACTACACTGATAGTACATGTCGCTGCGTGTGCTAATACTTGGCCACTAGAACAAGTCGTAGCAGAGACGGCAAATGCACCTGTAACAGTTGGAGCACCCGTTAACGTTAAGTTAGAAGCACCAAAGTTAGTTAATGTTACAGTTTTAGCAGGACTTGTTTGACCAGAAACAACCAGACCAAAATCAAGTGCAGACGGATTCACAGACGCTGTACCTAAGGTGCTCACTACATTAGAAGTAGCAGAGAACGCTGTGGTATTGCCATAACCTGTAAAACCAGTTCCACCGGGTAATAACGGTAATAAGGCAGTCGGTAATGTTGCATTATATGTACCATCCGCTTTATAGCCCTGATCTTGACGACCATCACCCGCACCCACAGTCACATAAGACGTTACACGATAGTAATAGGTTTGTGCTGATAGACCTGTCACTGCAGTAGTATCGTTATATGTTCTCGCGCAACCTGTTTGTGAAGTACATTCAGGCTGAATAACAGTAAATGACTTGGTATTGTTACCTTTAGTAAAAGCATTTGTAGTCGAACGCTCTATCAATACCCAGTTTGAGGTCATAGAATTATCGACCCAATTAATATTTAAGCCCTTTGTCGCTAAGGATATAGAAGTCATAGACGGTGCTTCGGGTTCTGTCGCTACCGCGATAGCCCGCATCATGTCATTTTTTTCATGACCTAAGATATGACAGTGCCACAAGTATTCATAACCATAGTTAGCCACTAAGTTAGTTACATTTGATTGCACACTGGTGGTTGGGTCTAAATTGTAAAATCGGGTTGGATCAGCAGTCGCTTCTTGAGTGGGATCCAATAAATGATGACTATTAGGCAATTTAAACGGCAGGGTTTGTAATTTTGGACGTAAAGCTACAACCACGTCTTCTAATGGATTCATACGAATGATATCTTTCCAACCCATTTCATTCAGTTCAACAGGGCGTAAGCCACCATCCCAACCCACACGGTTGATCAATTGCACATCAAATAAATGGAAATGGATAGCATGCGTATCAACACCGTTATGAGTGACTTTCCATAATTGTGTACCATCCGCTAAGGTACCTGTAATGGCAGTCGTGTCATTGGGTGTAATTTTAACCAATTCAGTCGGCGGATCAATATAACTCATCGGTGATGCCGTATTAGTTAATGCAGAGGTTTTTGGAAGCTCTACACCTAACAAGGCATTCATTCGACCCCAGTCAGTTGTCCAATCTTCAATAATTGATTTAGGTTGAAAGTTAAGTGTAACCGCATTGGCTGCAACTTGTTGTGTAACAGGATCTAACGGTTTATACGTTAGAGAAGTACTAGAAATCAACGATAAGTTTGCACCTGTCGCATCATTAACGGCCGTACCATACACAGAGTTATAGGAAGCTTGTGGCACGATGATAGGTTTTTGACTTGTTTTAAAAGCTGTTTGAATGCCTTTAGTCAATTCCGTCATATTAATAGTACCCAAGTCATCCTGATGGTCTCTTGCGCCAGCAGTGCATGTTGTACCAGTCACACAAGTAGGTGCTACCCTAATTTGCATTAAAGTACGGCTATTGGGACCATAACCAGGGACAGTAAAAAATGTACCGCCAGTATCCGTATTGTCGAAATCGCCAGTATAGTAATCTAAACGTAAGTCAAACGCAGGGATTGGTGCTGGGTTATCGTTATAGAGTAATAATGTTGAACCCGCAAAGTTACTAAAATCCACAACAACATCCGCTCTTTCTGCAGGCCCCAATAATAAAGCATGCTCTTTAACGTTTGTAACCACGATATTCTTTAAGTTGTACTCAAAGTTAACCGGTTTGTTGTAAATTTGCACAGGTGAAGATAAGAAACCCCCATCAACACCAATTTGTACCATAGAAGGGCCACGCGTATTTGGATCAAACACCCCTGATGGACGACCATCAAAAGATACGCCCCCATTTTGCGCTGTATACCAACCGTTATCTTGTAAGTTAGGATCCGTATGAGCTGGGAAGGGAGAATAGCTATTTTGACCACTATCAAAAGGCACCATACGGACTTCTGTACAATCCGCTTGTTGAACGCTTGTTGTACCGTCACACATAATAGCGCCATTATTAGCACCCGCGTTACCAGCCGCTGTTGTGTCTGGTGAGTTTTTACTCGCCGCCACTACTAATGATAAGTTAAGCGCACGATCATCCGCAATACTTAAGATACGTAAACGGTATTGTTTTGGATCCACATTAATGTAAGGATAAACCGTACCATTTACTAATGGCGTATCGTTAAATGCTTCAGGCGTACCTGAAGGTGAATGTAGTTTTTGTTGAGCCGTAACAGCCGTTGATTTTTCTTGTGAAGTAGTACCCGTCACTGCAGCATAAAGTGAAGTTAAATTATTAGCACTTAGGTTGTTACCATTAGGCACACCGGGTATCCATTTACCTTCACAATAACCATTAATGGCAGAGACACACGCTGCATCGTAATAAGGGTTCAATACACCATTTGGGTTGTTAGTGACGCCAGTAAACGGAGGCCAAAACCATGGACCATAATCCGCACGCCCTATACCATTAGCCCCAGTAATATCACCCGGGTTTTGATTAGGCATATAAACGTGAGGGACCCAAAGATCACCGGTTCCGTTAACATCAGCAACGCTACCACTGAGAATACCATCTGTAAAACCAGCAGCTGCCGCACCCCAACCCCAAGTAGAATCCTGTGCGTTTAATTGTGATTTAAAGGCACCAAACGCATTGATAACAGGAATATTATCATTAGGTACAAAGGTTTTTTCTTGAATGACAAGCGGAATAGTATCCGCAATAGAAGGGATTAACTTCAATTGCTTAGGATTAACACCTGTAATAGAGGTACCATTGACCAAGTCTTGTTCAGTAGGATCTTGTAACAAGTAGGGAGCGGCCACACCTGCATACACGTTTAAACGTGTTAAGCCTTCTGCGTGATCATGATAGAACATTAAGCGGGCACTTTGCTGGTTAGTAAAGTAAAACGTTAGCGCGCCATCACCTGGGTTATTGGTTGCACCTGTCACGTTACACGTCACTTGACCTTGACATGAACTCAACAAATTGCCATTGGCATCAAACCACATATCAGGTACGTTAGCTGCGCTAACCCCTTTATTGTATTTTGCACCCTTTACATTGGTACCATCAGCTGGCACCGTGCCAGTAGCATCACCTTTAGGTTTAACCCATTGACGTGGAGTTCCATCACTGATGTAAGGTGTGTTGCCGCCATGTAAATGCATAGCTGAACGGTTAAATGTCTCATTAGCTCCCATATACGTTACGTCAACAGGCACCGTTAAATTACCTTTTGGGCCTGTTGTATCTGTCGATTTAGACAATAAGTTAACCATCTTAACGCGAACAGGACGATCTTTTTGCGCCACTATAATGGGACCCAAATATTGAGGTGTCCCCATCGGTTGGTTATTAGCATCTAATTGAACATAACCCCTTAAATGGGTCGGTGGTAAATCAGTATGTAATTTTTGAGTGTATTCTACTAAGCCGATCACATAGTAATCTGAGCCGGTAAAAGTGGTAGTGTCAGGAATGGCTTGAGGAATAAGCTGACCTAAACCATTTTTATTTGCCGTGTAACCCGCCCCATTGGTATAAGAAGATTTAGTACCATCTGCTAATGCGAGACCGGGTAAGGCATCCACGAATTTACGGATACCTGTGCCAGCAATGGGTTTAGTAAAACCGGAACCTAGGTAAGGTGTATTAGGCGATGTTGATCTAATAGAGGCAGTGTTAGCAGTTGCAGTCAGTACCCCACTGTTATTTCGGGTGAATTGATCAAATTCTTGAATCCCGACAATCGCACCATTCACAATAATCGGTGTCACTGTGACGGGTGATACGCCAGCAGCGCCAGATACTGTTACTACAGTCGTATTGTCATAGCCAGATCCGCCGTTCACTACTTGTACATCAGCCACGCCGGGTGTAAAAACACCACCGACATAGTCATAAGTAGTGGCCGCTAATACGGCACCGGTACCTCGGCCAGTTACTGTGACTCTTGCGAATACAGGTGCGGGACTTTCTGCATAGTTAGGGACTACACCAAAATAATCAGGTATTTGACCTGGGCCTGGCGGCGGCATTTGAATGCCGACTGAAGCTACCGTAGTAGCTGAAATAGCCGCAAAACTGGTAGCAACCAATATTTTTTTGATGGCTGTATTTAATTTAATATTCATTTATGCCCCCTTTGACCTTGTCCAGTGTAGCCTTTGAGTTGTTGTGCTTTGCCGACCAAGTGTGCTTGGTGCGCAGCTTGGTATTGCGTAATAAGGCGCTGTGCTGCCATAGCTCTGGCACTAACATCGGCTTTTTGACGCGAATTTTTTGACTTAATGACGGGAGTGCCATTTGTACTATGCTTATGCGGAGCAATAGCGTAACTCTCTCCCACGAATAAACTGATTAAGATGAGAACAACCATCTTTATTAGTTTATGTATTCGATAATGTTGCTGTTTCATCGTAACACCTCTCTTATTGACACAATTGTTAAGTTAATTTAATTCAAAAAATAGACTGCAATAAGTAAATTAACATTATTACAGATGATTCAAGAATAACACACCTAAAAAGTTTTTCAATAGTTTTTTAGTTTTATTTTTTAACAAAACTCAGATTATGTAACATTTTTTACTTTAAATTACTGTTTTTAAATACAAAAAATTAAGTCTTTCTAAAAAGACTAAAAATAAAAAAGTTAATTTATTTAAGATAATATGTGTTTATATAGCCGACAATTTACATAAATCTACTTAAATTATTTGTTTTACACAAAGCCATTAATGCAAAAAACTTTAATAAAAAAGTTATTGCCGTTAACCAGTGAGAACAACCCATTAAGCCCATGTAAGCTATGATTTTAGGGATAGGAAAAATTGATAAAGCAATGCATCGCTAAAGTGATAGCGACAATTTAGATGTGAGGGAAAGCGCGTTTATCGACTGAGCAGGGAAAGCACCCTACTCAATCAAAAGCAGTAAAATGGAGTACGAATGAGGCTGATACAGGGAGAGTAAAATCTATTGAGCAGACAATTCGCGATATGCACCAGAGAAGTACAACAATGGCTCGCCTGTTCGGCAAGCCACTTCTTGTATCTCACCGATCACTATCCAATGCGAGCCAGCCGATACTTTTTCGATGACTTTACAATCTAAAGAGACAATACTGTCATCTAATAGAGGAGTGCCACTGGCACTGACTGTCCAGGCTGTATGAGCGAATCGTTCCGCTTGTGACGCACCACCAGCAAATTGATTAGAGACCGCTTGTTGATCAGCGCGCAACACATTCACGGCAAAGTGTTGACTGGCCTCTATGCCATTAACGGTATCTGCATTTTGATTAAGACACACTAAAATTTGCGGAGGATTAGCAGAAACACTTGAGAAGGCCGTCACTGTCATCCCTTGAGGACCTAACTGCTCTGAAGCGGTCGTAACGACTGAAACACCACTTGCCCAAAGTTGCAGGGCTTTTTTAAAATCATCAACATTGACTGCCATCATTATTCCTATTTATTGAGTTTGTTATATATATAAGTGTATCTGTACTTAATAGTACAACACCTGTGCGTTTAATAAAATTGTTGCCTACAATTCATAATGTAAAGCTGCCCGAACACAACGCAAAACCCCATAACTGTATTGCCCGTCTAATTGCTCGTAAACGGGCTTTAACGCATTTTGCTGGGCTTCGGGTAATGCTAATATCAACGATTGAATCAGTCTAAGTTCTGTGTCGGGTATATCTAGGACATCAGATAACTTTAATTGACCTTGTTCAAGTCCATGAGCTAAATGATTATAAATAGTATCGTCTTTAAGCTCACGTTTTTGAGCAACCTGTTGTACATTAAAGCCAAGTCTAAATAACTCAATAGAATCGTTAACTGTATCAGGTGTCTTTGCTTCACCGACATTATCAAGTATCACGCCTAAAAACTGTGCGCCATAGAGCTCTAATTTACGCACACCCACACCCGACAATAAAGCCATTTGTGCAAGATTAGTGGGCTTTTCTTCTACCATCGCCATTAAGGTGGCATCATTAAAGATAATATAAGGCGGCACATCTTGTTCATCTGCAATACTACGACGCTTTGCCCGTAAGGCATCCCATAACTCTGAATTCATTTGAGATTTTGATACTGGCTTATTATTACCCTTACGACTGGCTTTAGTTTTTTCTGGCTTGATATCTTTACGTAAGATGAGGGGTTGTTCCCCTCTTAAAATAGGTCTGCAAGCATCTGTTAATTGCAAAACACCAAAGTGATCAAAGTTGACCGTCACCAAATTGCGCGCCACTAATTGTCTAAACACTGATGACCATTGCTGTTCATCTAAGTCTTTTCCAATACCAAAGGTCGATAGCTTGTCGTGCGCGGCGCTGATAATACGATCTGTCGCCTTACCCAATAATACTTCTATTAAATACCCTACCCCGTAACGTTGGCCGGTTCTATAGATACACGATAACGCTTGTTGGGCGACTAACGTACCATCCCAGGTTTCTACCGTCTCTAAACAGGTATCGCAGTTATGACAGCCTTGCTCTAAGACATCACCAAAGTAACTTAAGAGACCTTGGCGACGACAATGAACTTGCTCACATAAGGCTAACATGGCATCTAATTTATGTAACTCTAAGCGTTTATGTGCCTCATCCGCAGGCGAATCAGCTAACATACGTCTGAGTGTAATCACATCTTGTAATCCATAGGCCATCCAAGCATTAGCCGCTAAACCATCACGCCCTGCTCTACCGGTTTCTTGATAATAAGCTTCGATACTTTTAGGTAAATCTAAATGCGCAACAAATCGGACATTAGGCTTATCAATCCCCATACCAAAAGCAATCGTAGCGACAATCACCACCGATTCTTCCATTAAGAACCGATGTTGATGCTGAGATCTAAGTTCATTCGACATACCCGCATGATAAGGTAAAGCGTTAATCCCTTTACCCACTAGATACTCGGCCGTCTCATCGACTTTCTTACGCGATAAACAATACACAATGCCGGCATCACCGGCATGCTCAGTGGTCATGAATTCCAATAACTGTAATCGCGCATTTTGTTTTTGGACAATGCGATATCGAATATTAGGGCGATCGAAACTACTGATATACAGGGGCGCATGATGCAGGTTTAAGCGCAGGATAATCTCTTCACGCGTTTTCTCATCCGCGGTAGCTGTTAAAGCAATACGAGGAATACGAGGAAATTGTTCATGCAGCAAAGACAGTTGTAAATAATCTGCCCTAAAATCATGCCCCCATTGAGAAACGCAATGCGCTTCATCAATAGCAAATAAGGCAATATTAAGGCGTTTAAATAAACTTAAAGTACGCTCAGAGGCTAAACGTTCTGGCGCGATATACAATAATTCTATTTCTTGATTCAGTAATTGACGCTCTATGGATCGAACTTCATCTTGAGACAGCGTGGAGTTTAAAAAAGCGGCTTTAATGCCTAACTGCAATAAGGCATTCACTTGATCTTGCATTAAAGCAATTAAAGGCGAGATAACAATCCCGACGCCGGGCCTAATTAACGCTGGAATTTGATAACAGAGTGATTTGCCCCCACCCGTCGGCATTAAAACTAAGGCATCCTCTCCTGAAATAACAGATTCTATAACGGCTTGTTGCTGACCTCTGAAATGATCATAACCAAAAAGCCTTTTTAAGACTTCTTCAGCTTGCTTCGTTATAGTGCAATTCATACGACGATATTATTTCTTCAAATTACTAAACCCATTATAATAGTCTGATTATACAGGACAGCAGTGAATACACGCGGACTCAATGACCTATTTTACCCATTCACTTCCAACGCGACTCCATCGATTACTTAAGAATGACCAGCAGCAACACTTGTGCGGCGGGCTTAAAGGTATTGAAAAAGAGAGTCTACGATTAGGAAAAAACGGCTTAATTGCTCAAACGACTCACCCCATCGCTTTAGGATCCGCTTTAACGCATCCTAGTATTACCACAGACTACTCTGAAGCGTTAATTGAACTGATAACCCCTGCGTTTTCTGATATCAACGAGTCGCTCAAGTATCTGCGCAATATACATCAAGTCGTATATGCCCATCTTGATGAAGAAATACTCCTAGGCGCCAGCATGCCTTGTGGCATAGATGGGGATCTAAGTATTCCGATTGCCACCTATGGCACTTCTAATATCGGTCGTATGAAGCATGTGTATCGACATGGCCTTTGGCATCGTTATGGTAGAACCATGCAAGCTATCGCCGGTATTCACTTTAACTATTCGGTACCCGAAGCGCTTTGGCCCCAATTACATGCTTTAGAAGAAAGCGCCTTATCTTTAGATGAATACAGAGCCGCGGCCTATTTTGGATTAACCCGAAATTTCCAACGTATCGGTTGGCTCATTTTGTATTTATTTGGTGCCTCACCCGCTATTTGTAAAAACTTCTTTAAAAGCCGTCCAGAATTGATGGCACAATTTGAAGAGTTTGATGCCGGTACTTTGTATCACCCTTATGCGACCTCATTACGCATGAGCGACATTGGTTACAAAAGTAAAAACCAAGCCAACTTACGCATCGATTACAACTCTTTAACCGGCTATGTTGATAGCTTAACGCAAGCTATCAGCACGCCTTATCCTGATTATGAAAAGATCGGGGTTAATGTCGATGGCGAATATCAGCAACTCAATGCGAATATCCTACAGATAGAAAATGAATTCTATAGCACGATGCGTCCTAAACAGATCATCAACTCAGGTGAGAAACCGACAATAGCGCTTAAAAAGCGGGGTGTTCGTTATGTTGAAATGCGCTCACTTGATTTAGATATCTTTGATCCAATAGGTATTGATGTTGATAAATCTCGTTTTATTGAAGCCTTATTATTAACGTGCTTGCTTAACGATAGCCCTAAACAGTCGGATTTAGACCATAAAATCAATAACACCAATCAATTAGCAGTTGCTAATCAAGGTAGAAAGCCCGGCCTAATGCTGAATAAAGGTGAACAGAATATTCTATTAACAGACTGGGCTACCGAGATACTCAACTCGATGCAAATCGTCTGTGAGATTTTAGATAATACGGATGAAACTAAGCCCTATAGCGTTGCTTTAGATAAACAAAGAGCCGTGGTTAATAACCCTGATTTAACACCAGCTGCTAGAATCTTAGCCGAGATGACTGAATCTAAAATACCTTATGCGCGCTTTGCTTTAAACAAGTCTCGTGAACATGCAGAACACTTTAAAGCATCAACGTTAGCGTCAAACCTTCAGCAAACCTTTACGGACATGGCCAAACAATCGATTGCTAAGCAACACGACATTGAACAAAAGCCCCAAGTACCGTTTGAACAATTCTTATCCGACTATTTCTCTCAGACTTAAACCCACAGCACTATGAAATCATTAGACATCGCCGCTTTACAAGCAGAATTAGCGCAGAAAAACCCTAGAACTATTCTTAAGAGTGCTTTGGAACATACTGATAATGTAGCTATTTCATTTAGTGGCGCAGAAGATGTCGTCTTGATTGATATGGCCACCAAGATACGCAGTGACATTAAAGTATTCTCTTTAGATACCGGACGCTTACATCCAGAAACCTATCGGTTTATAGAAACTGTCAGAAAGCATTATCACATAGACATTGAATTACTGAGTCCAGACAGAGATGCGCTGGATAGCTTTGTGACGCGTAAAGGCTTGTTTAGTTTTTATGAAGATGGCCATCAAGAATGTTGTGGCATCCGCAAAGTGGAGCCTTTAAAACGTAAACTAGCGACGCTAGATGCGTGGATTACAGGCCAACGTAAAGACCAAAGTTTAGATACACGCCAAGACATCCCAGAAGTACAAGTGGATACCGCATTTTCTACTGCTGACAAAGCCTTAATTAAATTTAATCCCTTGATCAATTGGTCCTCTAGCCAAGTATGGGATTATATCGAAGCCCATCAAGTGCCCTTTAACCCCCTGCACAACCAAGGCTTTATCAGCATTGGTTGTGAACCGTGTACACGTGCTGTATTACCTAATCAACATGAGCGCGTTGGCCGTTGGTGGTGGGAAGCCGGTGGCAAAAAAGAATGCGGCTTACATGCAGGCAATATAAAGAAATAATCTATAATCACTTGAATTTAAACCCTTAGCACTCTTCTCTTTACGACTTAATAAAAGACTATGGCTCAATATATCTATTCAATGAATCGGGTCGGCAAAATTGTCCCCCCTAAAAAATACATTCTTAAGAACATCTCCCTTTCCTTTTTCCCTGGCGCCAAAATCGGTGTACTCGGCCTTAACGGCTCGGGTAAATCTACGTTGCTTAGAATTATGGCAGGGATTGATAAAGAGATTGAAGGCGAAGCGATTCCCCTTAAAGGCATCAACATTGGCTATTTAGCCCAAGAGCCGCATCTAGATCCAGAGAAAACAGTGCGTGGCAATATTGAAGAAGCGGTAGCAGAAGTCAAAAATGCTTTGAATGCCTTAGATGCTGTGTATGCTGCTTATGCAGATCCTGATGCTGACTTTGATAAATTGGCTGCAGAACAAGCTAAGTTAGAAGACATTATTAATGCCGCAGACGGTCATAACTTAGACCGTAAATTGGAAGTGGCTGCAGATGCCTTACGCTTGCCGGATTGGGATGCTGATGTGACTAAATTATCAGGGGGTGAAAAACGTCGTGTCGCTTTATGTCGTTTATTACTATCAAACCCCGATATGTTGTTATTGGACGAACCAACCAACCATTTAGATGCAGAATCGGTTGCTTGGTTAGAACGTTTCTTACATGATTATACGGGTACTGTAGTCGCGGTAACCCATGATCGTTACTTCTTAGATAATGTAGCCGGTTGGATCTTAGAGCTTGATAGAGGATCGGGTATTCCTTGGGAAGGCAATTACTCAAGTTGGTTAGAACAAAAGAGCAATCGCTTGTTGCAAGAAGAGAAACAAGAATCTTCTCGCCAAAAAGCCATGAAAGAAGAGCTAGAATGGGTACGTACCAACCCTAAAGGCCGTCACGCCAAGAGTAAAGCGCGTTTGGCTCGTTTTGAAGAATTGTCATCTTCTGATGTCCAAAAACGTAATGAAACACAAGAGATCTATATTCCACCAGGACCTCGTTTAGGTGATGTGGTCATAGAAGCTGAAAACATCAGCAAAGCCTTTGGCGATAAATTACTATTCAATGATCTTAACTTTAGATTACCGCCCGGTGGCATAGTTGGGATTATCGGCCCGAATGGCGCCGGTAAAACTACCTTGTTTAGAATGATGGCGGGGATTGAGAAACCGGATTCAGGGACTTTAAACATTGGCCAAACGGTTCAAATGGCGTATGTCGATCAGTTACGTGATGATTTAGATGCTAAGAAAACCGTATTCGAAGAAATTTCAGATGGTTTAGATATTATCACCGTCGGTAAATACGAAACACCTTCCCGTTCTTATGTAGGTCGTTTTAACTTTAAAGGCGCGGACCAAGGCAAATACATTGGTGATTTATCGGGTGGTGAGCGTAACCGTGTACATTTAGCTAAACTACTCAAAACCGGCGGCAATGTTTTGCTGTTAGACGAACCGACCAATGATCTTGACGTTGAAACTCTGCGTGCCTTAGAAGAAGCCCTACTCGCCTTCCCGGGTTGTGCCGTAGTTATCTCGCATGATAGATGGTTCTTAGATAGAATCGCGACCCATATCTTAGCGTTTGAAGGCGATAGTAATGTGGTTTGGTTTGAAGGTAACTATGAAGATTATGAAGTGGATAGGCATCGCCGTTTAGGGACTGATGCAAACAACCCTAAACGCATTAAGTACAAGAAAATCTCTTAATACATCCGAAATATTACTCACAAATACCAGCCTTCTGATCAATAATCATAAGGCTGGACAACGCATTACAACATCCCTTGATCCAGAAACTCCATCAGAATTACGACTACAATAAAGACAATAAGGGAAAATTGCACAGAAGACATGCTTTTTAAACTCATCATTTAGATTAACTCTCAAAAATTAAAAAGAGGGTAAGAATGTACAGAGGCTTGATTTCTTACCCTAAGGGGGGGCATAGAATTTTATCGATCATTTATAAGATTTACATTTATAGTGACCAATACATATCTATAGGGGGGACAAAACAACTTTTAAATCTTTAAGCGGCTAACGATAATCGATAGCCCCTACCACGCACCGTTTGTAATAAATCACCACAGCCATACTCATTCAACGTTTGTCTAATACGTACGATATGGACGTCAACAGTGCGTTCTTCAATATATACCTTGTGACCCCAAATATGATCCAGTAATTGCTCACGGGAGAATACTTTATCTGGGTGTGTCATAAAAAACTGCATCATACGAAAACAAGTGGGGCCAACGGTTAAACTCTTCTCACCAATAATAAAGCGGCGTTGTTCGGTATCTAATGTTAGATGCCCATACTTAATTTTGATAGGCGCGTGTTTTTTACCTTGGCGATAGAGTACTAAACGGATTCTAGCTAATACTTCTTTCGGTAAAAAGGGCTTAGTCACATAATCATCTGAGCCAATACTCAAACTATTAATGATAAAGTCTTCTTCGCCCCGCGCTATCAAAAATACAATAGGAACACTTTTATAAATAGAATGTTTTTTGAGAGCCATTGCCCATTCTATTCCTGCGCCATTCTGCAAACGCCAATCTAATAAAATAAGATCATAATCGTCTTTATAAAAAGCAGCTTCTGCCTCTTTAACCGTCTCTACGGTTGTAGCAGTAAACTCGACCGTCATGAGAACTGATTTAAGCAACTCGCACATCGCTGCGTCACTTTCTACAATTAAAACATTACATTTCGTCATAAGGTATAACCTAAGTTAGTTAATCAACACATGCTTACCGTAAGTATGTGTCATGTTCAGAATAACTATACTAAAGCAGAGACCGTGCCAACTATAAAATCAGATTAATGTATAACATTAATTTTATATCTTAAAATAATGACTTATAACATAATTTATTTTATAGTGATAAAGAAATACCCTGTCATAAATGTGCTATAAAAAGAGTAATCATTATTTATAACTATGGCATATCACTTATAAAACAAACTGAGTGTGTGATATGACGCACCGATAATTCAATTAATAGATCAATGATCATTAATGCCGCTTGAATAATTATTGATGACTACATACCCGCCCGTCATTACAAAATCTGGATACTCTAATACCTTAAAATTATCCAGAGGATTCCCTTTTACAGCGATAATATCTGCAGGTGCACCTGCGTGTAATGATCCTAATAAAGGCAACTTTAGGTATTCTCCAGACTTTGACGTCGCTAATTTCAGTATATCAACGGCCTCCATTTGTGTCGCTTGTTGAATAGAAATTAACTCTTGCGCATCAATCCCCCAAGGAATGTCTGAATGTGCAATTTCAGCACCATACAATAGATGCGCCCCTAATTTGGATAATACATACGCGTTATGATTGGCGCCAGGGCATTTAGAAAGCGTATCTAATGTGGTGACAACAGTGACATTTTTAGAAACCGCCTCGTTCAATAGGGCATCTGATAACTTAGCACAGGGCACGTGCGCCCACTCATCAACACCCGCAGTGAGTGCTATCTTTGCTCCTTTTGATTCACTAATATGCGCTGTTACTTTATGATCTAAGTGATGCGCTTCATCCACTATCGCTTTAACAAGCGCCTCAGATAGCATAGGCCATGAATTATGACTGTGAACTGATTTTAAAGGGGGCTTTTCATGATGGTGCTGGTGCGCATGAGTCCATGGCGCCCCGATTTCTCCACCGGGTTCTAAAGCGATTTTAATGATACTGGCACCGCCTTTAATGAAGTCTTTTACAACTGCCCTCGCCTGCTGCTCAGAAGATACAGCTATCGCAATATTATCAGCACCCATTATATTAATGGGATACCCATCTGGCGCAGTAATAATGGGCCCAGACGATAAGACCCTTAAATGCCCTTCACCGCCTGGAGTGCTGTTCAATGGCCCCCCTAGATCATGTACTGTCGTTATGCCATGCTTTAAGACAACATATTCACTTATATGATGAAACTTAATATGCGCATGTAAATCAATAAACCCAGGTAATAAAGTAGCATCACCTAAATCAATTTCCCTAACATTACTCAAATTAAAGGCATCCCGCTTATCAATTCGCGTAACTTTTCCATCACTAACCAATACGGATGTATTTGTTCTGATAGCATCCCCGTCAAAAACACGCAATGCATGTATTAATAGAGGGGGTTGTTGATTACTTTGTACTATATTGGTTGAAATTACCGTAAACAGAAACAACCACAACGCTCGTTTAATTGCCAAATATGATCTACGCATTATCTAATTCTTTAAATAGTGTTTAAATAAAAAAAGCGGTGTCACCTAGGTGACACCGCTTTTAGTAAAAATGTAACGCACTTAAACTAAAAATTAATACGTAATTTCGATACCACCAAAGAATGAAATGGGCGCACCTGCATTTAACATGGCATCATTAGCGGTTGCTGTGGGTAAAATATTGGTATTCGCCACATAGACAGTATCCAGTAAATTTCGACCTTCTAAGAATACTTTATAGTTTTTATTAGACCAACCTGTTCGCATACCCAATAAACCAAAAGAATCCACCTTGTAAGTATTGGCGTAATCACCCCAGCGCTTACCCACAAAGTCAAATGTGGGCCCAGCAAAAAACCCACTGATGTGCTGATACATAGCCTCACCTCTTAAGAAATAATCAGGTGCCGCAGGTAGAGCATTATTCCCATATACGGGATCATGATCAAACTTAAAATGATTAAAGGCATAAGACAACATAGGTTTGATCGTATGGACTTCTGTACCATCTAAAGAAAAACTACCCCCAATTAAGCCTTCAATACCTGCATGGATGGTATTATTAAAGTTATTCGCTATGGGCGAACCACTCGCCGGCGTCACTGATAATATTTCATTATTAAGCCAAGAATAATAGAGTGCTAAATCCCAATTAACACTATTCAATTCACTAATTTTCTCAACCCCGCGTGTACCAATTTCAGCAGAGGTTCCCTCCATCGCTTTTAAATTCGTCGTTGTTGAGCTGCCGGTTATATTGTCTGCAATATTATAATTAGTTGGCGGTGCATAGATACGACTGATGTTACCGTATAAAGAAGATGACTTTGTAACGTTATACATCAATCCTAAACTAGGGTTAAAGCCTTCGTAATCATTTGAGGCCTTACCACCATAAGAATAAAAGTTAGAGGGTCCACCCGGAAAGAATACTGAAGCCTGAGCATCTTGCGGTATCGACAATCGCTTATTATTAACATCACGATGAGCAAAAACACCCTGAACAGCCGGTGTTAATGTCCACTTATCCGTGATATGCCAATGATCTTGAGCAAATACCTCAATATTATCGGCTTGCTTCTTAACCTTATTGGTCATAGCACCACGAGCGCCTGCATTATTAGTGTAGTTGCCGCCATTATCTGAATTGGTACCATAATTCAAGCCCAGCAATAAATCATGGTTATCTAAGCGATAATTGTAACGAGCAGTCGTTCCCCAATCTTGCTGGGTTGAATCGACTAACAAGCTAAACATATCATTTAGACCACCATTAACATTAGGGATGATGACTTATCAACAATCGGATGATACAGATGCTGATTTTCGAATGAAAAGCCTATATCAAGTGAGCTTTTATCATCAATAGTCCATGTGGTTTTATTAGCCACGCGCTCTGTTTCAGTGTTGACTTGATAATTACCACCTACTGCTTGCGTACTGGCTTGATAAGGATTGGCAGCAAATTGTGCACGTGTTAATTGCCCAGGTAATTGTTGGTTATTTTTGATGTAACTCACGAACGTGCGGTTAACAACGGAATCAGATAGCTTCCAACCAAAGTTACCGTATAGTCCAACACGGTCTTGTTTGTTATGGGCACGATAACCGTCCCACTCTTTTCCTTCAACGGTCAACAAACCATCGAATTGATCATTAAACACTTTGCTGACAGTACCCCGTCCTAAAAATTGACCAAAACTACCACCACTCAGTGCAAGCCTCATATCTGGGCTATCATGTGCCGTAGGCGAAGTAAAGTCGATTGCACCGCCCATTGTGCTCGCGCCATATTTAAAAGCATTAGCACCTCTAGCTACCGTTGCAAAACTTGACGCTAAAGGATCTATCATGCGGTTATGGTTATTGCCATCCGCTGCTGTCACAGGTAAACCATCTTGTAATATCTTTACACCACTGCCTGCATAATTATTAGCATCTAAATTTGAGCCACGACTTGAGATAAAAACCTCATCATTACCACTTTGACTCGTTGCATAAACCCCCGGAGAATATCTAAAGAAATCTGCAACGCTCGATACGTTTCTATCATGTAAATCATTAATATTGATTACATTGACACCACCCGGAGTGACAGCAACCTCTTGCTTAGCGGCCTCTAATTTTTGATCACTTTTACCCTTGACTTCAAGCGGCTCAAGCATAATAGTATTGGATTGAGATTTCTTAGGCTTAACCGCACTTTTCTTAGCCTTTGCCTTATCATCTTTGGATTCTGCATTCTTAGTGTTCACCGAATCTTCAGCCAACGCCTCGGGTACCGCATTTAATAAAAGCACTGATGCCATTAAAAGAGAGCTGGCACCGAAAATTTGAACAATGCTATAAGTGAAAATCTGTTACCTTTTAAAGTCCGAGAGGACATAAGAATGGATCAGAAAAATGATAAGAAGAGCAAGAAGAAATCACTCACCTGCAT
>Ga0316225_1000670_pt1 | contig 39063 bp, 49 predicted proteins | sample TBH18015metaG_FD_206010 | JGI IMG/M metagenome (GOLD analysis project Ga0316225, IMG submission 206010) | Freshwater microbial communities from Trout Bog Lake, Wisconsin, USA - TBH18015 | ecosystem: Environmental > Aquatic > Freshwater > Lake > Hypolimnion/Profundal zone | place: USA: Wisconsin... | reverse complement strand
GACTTTTAAGGCTCCGATCAAGCTCCTCGATTACGTCGATTTTTATTACGTCGCCAATACTCAGAATGAGGGAGGCAAGGGAGGCGCGACGGTTACGAGTTACGAATATTACGCGGCGATCGACGCCCTTCTCTGCGCCGGGCCGATCGCCGGGATCGGGAATATCTACGACGCCGGAGGCGGGAGTTCACTCGTCGGGACGACGGAGACGTATACGATTCCCCTGTACGGAGGCTCCTACACTGTCGGGAATGCCTCGGCCTTCTTCTATGACGAGGGAGTTACGTACGAGGCGTCTTATACGCAGTTCGCCGACGACTTCGGATCCGACGGCCCGATTACGATCACCGGGACGCAGGACGCTCCCATGCAGAAGGTTGCGACTGTCCCGACGTCGAAGCAATATCGCATTACGGCTCCCGGCGTGTACGAGTTCGCCGCGGCCGATCATGGACTCGTCGTATCGATAACGTACGCATACGATCAGAATCATGCGACGGATAGCGAGATCTCCCCGGCGACGAAGTACGCCCTCTCCGTAATCAACGGGACGCGGCCTCAGTTCCCGTGGTCGTATATGGTATCGAAGCATCCGGAGCGCGCTCTGCAATACAACGGCCTCGCGCGCGTCGTCGCCTCGAACTTCGATCTCGGGACGAGCGCGGCTCCCCCGAACCTTACGATCGAAGTCCTTAACGCGAAGGGACTCGCCCTCGGGGGAGGGATCGCCGACTGCGATCCCGCGGCCGTGATCGCCGCGCTCTGCGCCGATGCGATCGACGGCTTCAACTGGCAATATCTCGGCGACGTTACGGGATACTCGAACTTCTGCGTAGCGAATAATCTCCTGATCTCTCCCTTCTTCGATGGTCAGAAGAAGGCGACGGAAGTCATAAAGGAGATCTGCGATCTAACGAATGCGGAGGCTGTATGGAGCGGCGACGCGCTGAAGATCGTCCCGTACGGCGATACGACGGCCGTCGCGAACGGCCGTACGTACATCCCGGCGACGAAGCCGATCGCCGAGTACGATTACTCGGACTTCGTATCAAAGAAGGGCGAGGAGCCTGTTAAGGTGCGGTGGCGGGATCTCGCCGATAACTATAACCGTCTCGAGTTCGAGTACGAGATGCGCGACGATAATTACAATATCGATATCATCCGGGAGTCCGACGAAGCCTCGATCTTAATGAACGGCCTGCTCCCGTCGAAGACAATTACGGCGCATCATTTCAAGGTGAAGGAGTACGCCTCGGCCGCGGCGAATATGCTCCTCAAGAGGAATGCAGTCCCGCTCCGGGAGTACGAGTTCTCGCTTAAATGGTGGGCCTTCGAACTCGAGCCGATGGACATAATCGTATTGAATCCGAAGATCGCAGGCGCGACGAATCGCGCCGTCCGAGTCGTAAGCGTCGAGGAGCAGGACGATTATTCCCTGAAGATCGTCGCCGAAGACTTCCTCTTCGGAGTCGCGCAGGGATACGTCTATCCGAAGGGTACGAATGCGGGGAATCAGTCCGGCGCGCATAACCTCCCCGGCGCGACGAGCCTCCTCGCTCACTATCTCCCGACGCAGCGCGTAACGGGAGGCAATTATCAGCTATGGCTCGCGCTTACAGGAGGCGATCAATGGGGAGGCTGTAACGCATGGATTTCGCTCGACGGTACAGATTACTCCTGTATCACGCCGGGAGGCTTCACCGGGAGAGCGCGCGCCGGGACGCTAACGGCCTTCCTTCCCGCAGGCCCGGATCCGGATACGACGGACTCGCCCTCGATTACGACGACCGGGACGCTCGCGAGTACGACGGACGCGAATGCAGACGCCGGAGGTACGCTCTCACTGATCGGGAACGAATTGATCGCCTTCGCGACGGCGACGCTTACGGGATCGACCGGGACGACAAACTCCTACAACCTCTCGTATCTTCGCCGCGGCTTCTTCTCGACGCCAATCGCGAATCATACGCCCGGCGAGACGTTCATCCGGCTCGACGAGAGCGTACTGAAATACACCTTCGACGCCTCGCTGCTCGGGAAGACGGTTTACTTCAAGTTCACTTCTCGGAACCTGTACGGCCTCGAGGAGCAATCACTTGCCGATGTGACGGCGTATCCGATCACGCTTAACGCGCCTCTCGGGACTGCGAATATGACAGTCTCGAGCAGCCTGAACCTCGACGCGACAGACTGTACGGTGAACGTCTATCTCGCCGGGGGATCGCTCACGGACAACGGTACGGCCTCGCTCGCGAACGGAGCGATCGTCGTCGTCCCGGCGACATCGTACTCTCCGAAGGACTGCTCGACATGGTACGGCGTGAATTACCGCGTCTCGACGGCCTCGCTCGTTCTCTACACGGACGCCGGACAATGGAAGGCCGATCAGTCAAACCCGGATTATGTGGCGATCGGATCGACGACGACTCCGGCCGCGCATTCCGTCCCGACGTATGCGCCGACGTCGAATACGACGAGCGGGAACTTCACGATAACTAATCCGACGGGGCCGTATACGCCGACGAGCGGCTCGGCCGAGCTATCCGTCGCCGCGATCTATGCTCACAATACGGCCGTTATCAATTACGCCGGATTCGGCTCCGTCTCCTTCGGGACGGATTCGACGATTCATATTCCGTGGAACGTCACAGTAAGCGGGACGTCCGGCCCGGCGACGGAAGGGACGCTCTCGATCTCGCTCTCGACGGACGGAGGCGCAACCTCGACGACGCTCCTTACAGAGAAGCAGCCGGACGGATCGTACTCGGGAACGGCGACGGGAACTGTCCCGGCCGGGACAGACTTCTCGAACGTCGTCCTTACCGTCGGCGTCTCCGTTCCTTCTGTGATCGTCGCCTCGGGAGTCACGCTCGACGCGGAGATCTCGTACCTCGCAATTACAAACCCTTAAGGAGAAGTCCATGAAGAAGACATTCCTCGCGCTCGCCCTTCTGCTCGCGCTCGCATCCCCGGCCTTCGCAACTGTCGCCGTACACGCGACGAAGGTTATCGATCCGACGACAGGACAACCTCTCGTATCGGGGACGCTGAACTTCAACCTTACGGCCCTCGCCGTGACGAATGGCGCGATCGATCCTGCGGCGACTGTCCCGGCAACGGGGACGTATACGGTAACGATGAAGAACGGCGCAGGCTCTACTCTATGGAGCCTGTCGAACGTCGTCGTCTATTCGACGGGATTCGATTACGATACGATCGTCATTCAGGCCGGACAGACGTTCTCCTTCTACGGATTCCCTTATACAGCCTGCGCGAATACGGCGACGGGGACGGAGACGGACGTTACGCCTAATTCGACATGGTACTGCGCGCCGTCGAACGGGCGTCTCGGATGGATCAATGCTCGGGGATCCGCAGTCCCGGCGTACCCGATCGGACTGTATACCGGGATGGGCGCGCCTGCATTCCCGGCCGCAGACGGCTCGACATACTACGACGCGACGACGCCGACGGCTCCCGTTCCCTATGTGCATCTCACAAACTGGCAACGGCTCCCGGCTCCGAACGTCACGATCTCCGGGCAGACGGTCGATATCGTCGATCCCATAACGTCGGGCGAGATGCAGGTCGTCGCCTCGTTCATTCAGGAGACGGACGGAGGGGGAGGGAGCTTCGCGATCAACTCGGCCGGGATCAACGTTCAGGGGGACGACGGTAACAGCGGCTTCGCAGTCTCGACGGCGACAGGGACGATCATCTTCGACGCTCAGACGCCGAACGATTACTTCGGGATCAGCTATACGGGGATCAACTTTTACGACGCCGATACGAATAAACACTTCTGGATCGACGCCTCCGGATTCCACGTTGAAAGTTACACGCCTTAAACAAGAGACTTCAGCAGTAAAATCAAACCGCAGCATACAGGAGAAGACACCATGAAGAAGATCACACTCGCTCTCGGCCTCGGCCTCCTCGCCTTCGCGCTCGCAGCGTCGGCACAAACTACCACTCCCACTCCGGCTCCGGCTCCGGCTCCCGCGCTGATCACTTGGACGGTATCCGGGATCGGTTGTCCGGCCGCGATCGACGCCTCCCTCTCCGCACAATGGACGGCCGCGGCAACGGCCGCAGCCGCAGATCCGGGCGAGGCTGCTCTCGAGTCAGCCGAGAAGACTCTCTATACGGAGAAGCTAGCCTCGATCAATGCGAGCGCGCCGCATACGCCCGTCGCCATTCGCATCGGCCGCAATACGCCGGGGAATCCGCTCGTATTCTCGATCGTCTCGATCAAGTCCTTCGCCGGATCCGGCTGCTAACCGCTTATCCTGAAGCCGCGGCTCTGCGCTTCGGGCCGCGGCTCTTTTTTTACTTGCAACGTGACAGGAGATCACCATGAAGAAGACAATCATCGCGGCCGTATTCGCCCTCGCCGCGGCCTGCGCCTGCGCGCAGACGGCGACGGTATCCGGGACAGTCCCGGCCTATGCGAACGGATCGATCAGCGCGTCGGCCTTCGGCTCCCTGTCCTATTCCGGCGCGCTCAATTCATCCGGCCAGTTCTCGGCGACGCTCACGGCCCGGACTCTTTACAGCTTCATGCTGAAGCCTGCGTCCGGATCCGCGCTCCCCATCTTCTCGACTCAAGTCCAGATCACGGCCGCGGCCTCGCAGGATATCTCGCAGCAGCTTCAGTCGGCCGCGCCTGCGCCCTATATCACGCCGATCATCCCGCGGATCGAGGTAGGATCCGGCGCGCCGACGATCGCCTGCGGAGCGAATAATGCCTTCTGGATCTATGGCAATCCCGGCGATCAGTCGGGAGCTAATTTCTATTGGTGCGACGCATCGACGACGCCGGGAGTATGGCGGAAGCAGACGGGATCGGGAGGAGGCGCGCCAACGGCCGCGGAGATCGAAGCCGTCCTCGCCGCGGATCCCTTCGATATCGCCGCGGCAACTTGCGCGACAGGTTCCATCATTCGCTTCTCGACGACGGACGGCCTTATCGTCTGCGATCCGCTTCTAACGGACGCCGGGGGACAGTTCATCTTCAGCGACGGGAATACAGACTTACCGACGTTCCTAACGCTTACACCTAATTCGGCCGGATCCTTAGAGACGGAAAACGGGACAGGATGGAGCATAACGAGCGCAGGCGTCTCCGGGATTATTGATACAGTGGGATCCTTCTCGATCACCTCTAGCGGAGGCGTCTTTACGAACGAGTTCGGATCTCTAAACGCCTTCTTCAGCGGCAACGATGTCGGGACAAATGGACAAGATGAATACGGCGACACTTACGGGATCGGATCAGGAAGCGCAGGCGGGAACGATCTCAATAATTCCGGAGGCTCGTACTCTGTCGGCGTCTCGGGAGTCGGGATATCAGACGGAACGGGCGGCGAGCTTAGTCTCGGGAACTCTGCGCTTCAGGGACACGATGGAAGCTCGCCGAGTAATGGATTCTTAATCGCCCCATCGAAGATCGTCTTATCGTGGGGAGATGCCGATGCGTCTCTCGAAATAGATAACGCGTCCGGATGCAGCGGAACTCCCGGCCCGGAGACGCTTACGGGATACAGTAATGGGGAAGCCTTCACGCTTCCGATAACCTGTCTCTAGTCGATTCACATCTAAACCCGAAGGAGATCAGATCATGGCAGACGTACAGAAGGCGATCGGCTTCGTCCTCGGACTCGAGGACGATCATAAATATCCCGGCTTCATAACGCAGCTTCGCGGCGATACGGGCGGGAAGACGCGGCTCGGAATCGCCTCGCGCTTCCATCCCGATCTCGTCGAGAGCGGATTCTTCGACGGCGATCCCGTCGATGGCGCGACAAATCCTCTCGTATGGAATCCGACGACCATCCCCATCGAGGAAGGTGAAGCGATCGCAGAGCAGACATACGAGAAGGAATATACCGGTCCGCTCCGTCTCGCCTCGATCGATGATCAGACCGTCGCCGACGAGATCCTCTCCTTCGCCGTAAACGAGGGACTCCATCAAGGCGCAGTCATGGCGCAGCGCGCAGCAGGTGTGACGCCGGACGGATGCTTCGGCCCGGTCACGATCTCGGCGATCAACGAGCTCGAGCCTGCGAGCTTCCTCGCGCTTCTGAAGCAGGAGCAGACGGCCTTCTATGCGATGCTCGCTGCGACGCAGCCGGGCCTCTCCGAGTATGCGCGCGGGATGCAGGATCGCGCGAACTCGTAACCTCTACAACCTCGGCGCGAGGAAAGAGAGACGTACGTATGAACGAAGTTGTAAAGAAGGAACTCTCCGCAATCGGACGATGGGCGTATGGCCTCGCGAGCGCATTCATCGGCGCGGCCGCGCAGCAGTTCTCAAATATGATCGTCGCGCCGAAGGAGTTCAATTTCACCCATGCGGGACTCGTCACGCTCGGCGAGGGGATGCTGATCTCGGGCGTGATCGCCGTCTTCCTGATCCTGAAGCAGTCGCCTCTCCCTCCGCTCGTCTCGAGCGAGAAGACTTCCCCGGCTCCTAATCCATAACGGGAGGTAAAGCAGAAGCCAGAGCAAGAACGGCCGGATCTCCTTCGGGGGATCCGGCCTTCTTTATTGCATGCTCGTAATAACGGACGCGCCGCTTCCACTTCCCGAGGATTGTCCCGGCGCGCTTACATCTTCTTTAGATGCAATCGAAAATAAATCGCTTGACAATAAAATTACGATTTTCGGAGGCAGACGCAGGACGGCCGCGGAATCATCTCCGCGGCCGCCGGAGATTCCAGCGTGGGAGTCGCTGACACCGGGGCAGAAGAAAGTAGCGGCGCGGCTGATGGAGGTTTATGCCGGCTTCACCGCGCAGAGCGACCACCCCTCCCCGCTGAAACTTTTGAATCCAATCCACTTCCGCGCGTTCCGCCTCCGCCGCCGTATGGAAATCCGCTTCGTCTGCGCCTCCTTTACGGGAGTCTGCTTAGGCTTCACGATGATCGGGCGATCGGAAGGCTTCGGATCGACTTCCTCCGTCTCGATCTCCTCGTCCTCGGACTTCGGCTTCCCGAAGGATAAGGACATTTGAGTACCCGAGAAGAGCGCGAAGAACGTCGCGTTAAGATTGTCGCCAATCCACTTCCAGAGGGCCGGGACCCATCCGGAGGAGTAGAGAACAAAGTGAAGCTCGACGTCGGCGAGTTCTCCGTTCGCCTTCTCCTTCCCGGCGCGCTGAATGACGAAGGCGCGCAGGGTACAGGAATCGAGCTTGATCGTCGGCTCCGCAGTCTGCGGCGTCGTATAGATCTCGACGTTCACGCCGTCGAGTTGAACGAGGCTCTTCGGCTTATCGACGCCGTTCGAGATCTTCGCGACCATCTCGTACGGGATGGCGATCCAGTCCGGCATCCCGACGAGCTTCCCGTCGGAGAGATTCATCGCGATCGACAACTGGATCCGACGCTCCCCGGCCTTGTTTACGAGCGGCCCTGTCCCGTTCGCGATCATGCGACATTCCTTCCGGGCCGTCGGGAAGAACGTCGCGACCTTATCCTTACTGCTTCTCTTCATGGTGGATTCCTTTCGAGGTTATGCTGCGTTTAGGTGGAGAGATCGGACGGATCTCCGGACGGAGTTTCCTTCTTCGCCCGAGGATGGAAGCGCATACGCGCTCCCATCGCAGCGGAGCCGAGCGCGCGGAGGATATAGTTCCTCGCGTACTCGGGAAACGTCTTCAGGCCGCGCAGGAGCGCGTCGAACTCCTCGCCCGTTAGTTCTCCCTTGCGACGGTTACAGAGGGAGCAGGAGACGGCGATATTCTCGAGGGCGAGGGATCCTCCGCGCTTCGCCGGGATGCGATGATCCGGGGAGACGTCCTCGATCTTCAGCCTGCGGCCGCAGTATTCGCATTGAAAGCCGTTCTCCGATAGATTCTGCATGAAGACGCGGTATTCCTCGAGCGAGAAGGGAATCTCCCGGCCGGGCTTCAGGAGCTTCGCGCCGTCCTTCGAATAGCGCGCCGCGAAGCGAGTCTTCATCGCGTAATAGCGAGAGCGCGTCGCCGACATGAACTTATCGGGAGCCATTGTCGGATCCTTCTGCGCTGCGCTTCCTCTCGCCGTAAACGAGAAGGTCCGGCCCGGAGATGTACGCCTTCACAGAATGCTCGTACTCCGGCTCGGACTTGTTCCACATCTCGGCGACTTCCCTCGCCTGCTTAAACGCGACGCGCTCTCCCTCGGCCTGCGTAGAGTACGACTGCGAGCAGAAGAAGACGGGCGAAGCAGGATCGGGGAGAAACTCCTCTTCCGGGCCTGCTTTGCGAAGCCGATATTCGACGATGAAGATCTTCTTCATTACGAATAAACCTTCGGCTGCTTCGCAGCGTAAAAGCGAAGTTCATATTCGCCCGATAGAACGGCGACGACGGCGTACTCTAGTCTTCGGGCCGTATCGACGGCCGTCGCCGTCCGGACGGTGACGTTCTCCCGGCAGATCTCGACGCCGGGATAATCGCTCCGGTATCCGTTACGCGCGTCGGAGATCATGCGCTCGAGTTCAGATACGCGACGGCGAAGCCTCTTCGCCTCGCGCTGCGAGATATTCTTCTTCATCGGTTATTCCTTTCGGCCCTGCGATTCACTTCCCGGCAACGCCTGTCGCCCTTGCAATCTTCACAGAGTATGCCGGGAGCGTCGAAGCCGCGGTACGCTCCGCAGTCTACGCATAAGCCGCGCGCTCGCTGCGCCTCGCGACGCTTCTTCAGGGAGGCGCGAACCTGCTCCCGACGCTTCGCCTTCTGCTCTTCCGAGAGGTTCGAGTAAAGTCCGATCACGCGCTCGCCTTCCTTTCGAGATCGGCGACTGCCTTCTTTAGAGAACGGAGGGCGATCTGCTCGGCGCGCTCCTTCGCCTCCTCGAGCGTCTCGAACTTCTCCCGGATCTTCTCGTCGAAGACGTATACGACGAATCCGTTCTCTCCTGAAGTCGTCCCCCACATCGCAGAGAGGGACAGTCTGGGACTAAGGGAGCGGCGATGCGCTCCGTATAAACCTTCGATCCATTGGTTCACGGCTGCGCCTCCTTCTCTCCGATATCCGTGAAGCCTGCGGTCTTGTACGGCTTCACCTTCGCGCGCCATACGCGCCGGATCCAGAGCGTAAAGCGGGACTTCTTCTTCCCCTTCGCGATCCCGAGTCCGTAGAGAGCCGAGTCCGGGACGCCCGGCTTCGCCTCCTGCTCGATAAAGACAAGCTCCTCGACGCGGTATCCGCGCGCGATCGGCTCCTTCATCGCTTCGGCCGCGAAGTCATGCTTCGCGCGAGCGCGAGCGAGCGTCTTCCCGGCGACGAGAGCATCGAAGATGCTCTGTCCCGTCTGAACGAGCTTCGGATCCTTCGTTACCATAGAGCCTCCGTATTCCGAAGCGGCCGGGGGCCGTCCGGGTATTTATCGACGAGACGATTCACGGCGCGCCAGAAGAGCAGGGTAAGCCGCTCGGCCGAGATGATCCGGGCGTAATGGAAGATCCCCGGAATCTCCGTCGAGGCTTTATAGCCTTCATGGTGGACGACGAGCTTACACTCCTCGCGCGGAGCCTTCCCACAATGGCGACAGATTACCTCCGTCGGAAGTACGCGGAAGCCTGCATCGGAATCGGCCGGGATCTTAGGAAGTCCGTTCATCGTGTAACCTTTCGGGGAACTGTTTCAAATCACTTATACGACGGGAGCCGGGGGAATGCAAAGCGGAATCTTTTAACGCATCCCCGGAAGCATCTCGTCCCTGTCACGCCCGGCCGCGGCGAGCTTCGCGTCGAAGGCAGGCTCGGAGACGGGGACGTTCGCCTTCCCGGTACGGAGCATCTCGCGCCATTCCTGCGCCGTCTTCTCGCTGCGCCATTCGAGCCATTCCCGCTCTTTAGCCTTGTCGATGGGGATTCCCTTCTCGCGATGCTCCCGGATCAGCCGGGCAAGCTCTAAGCCGTCCCGGACGACCATCTCGAGGGGGATGTATTCCTCGGGATGAGCGCGGATATCCTTCCATCGCTCCGCGGCCGCGGCCGTCCTCTCCGAACGTCCGTCGGCCGGAGCCGAAGCCTTCGTCCTCCGGGCGATGCAGGCTGCGCGGATCTCGGCGATCTGCGGCCGACGCGCGGAACTCTGTCGCAGATCCGTAATCGCCTCGTCGAGTATCGAGAAGCCGAAGTCGAGGTATACGGCCGAAAGATCGTCCATAAAATCTATCTTTCCCTCGGCCGTGACGAAGGGAGACGCCCATCTCCGGAAGACGATATTCGTCAAATCCCTAACGCAGTCCTGCGCTTCCTTTGCGAGCCGATCGTATCGCTTCGTTTGTGAGATCTCCATTTACTGCCTCCTTTTTTTCGTTCATTCTGCTAAATGATTCCGGCTCGAGACGGTAGTCGCGCGCCGGGAAGAACTGCTCGACAGGCTTCAGGAACCTCCATTCGGAGCGAGGGATCGCCGACTGGAAGAGCTTCATCCGTTCGAGGATCATCTCCGCGGCCTTGATCTCGGGGATCCCGGCGATCTGCGCCTCGGCGAGTACGGCGTCGAGGACGTACCCGGCGTCCCGAGGAATGACGTCGATCGGCTGAAGCGAGCGAAGGACAGATCGGGGATGGGAGCAGACGATCTCGAGCAGGAGGCTAGAGACGGCTTCGAGGGTAGGAGCGTCGGCGAGAGCAGGCCGCGCCGGGGCGAATCCGGGCCGTCCTGCGTCCCGAGGCAACAAGGCAGGGGAAGACGTCCGGGTAACGCTCGCCGGGACTTCTGGGGCCGTCTGTGAAGGTTTTAGGGCGAGAGAAGCAGCCGAGCGGGAGCGCGCCTCTGGCTCTCCCTCTCCCTCTGTCTCTTCTCTGTCTCTTCCTCTGTCTATATTGGCAATCGCTAGGGATGGCTGAACGATTGTTGAATGCCTCTTTCGAGTCATAGACTTAGAGGCCGCGCTGCGCCGTCCGGACTCGACGTACTTAATCCGCTTCTCATCAAGCTCCGTACGGAGCCGTTCGAGCTTCAGGTTTACGAGTCGGCCGTCCTCGCGAACCTCAAACCGGGGAGCGATCTCCGGCCAATACTCCCGGAGGACGGCGACGGGACAACCGCAGATCTCGGCGAGTTCCCGGTCGTCGTCCGGGATCGATCCCTCGGCCCATTGTTCATCGAGGAGTTCACGGAAGAAGCCTCGGGCGATATAGTGCATCCGGGCGACGGAGCGCGAGAGTCGCCAGTCGCGCCATAGCCATTTGTAATAGGGGAGAGGTTCGAGCTTGTCTGTCATGAATCACCTTTCGTTCAGGCCCGGCCGGGAGGAAAGGATAAGCTCCCGGCCGGGCAGCTTCCCCCGGAGCGACCGGGGGAGGGTATCTTTTGGGATACGTTCCACAAAGTACACGTATCCCGCAGAGGAAGCAAGTTAATCAGATCGGAGCGTCTTCGTATTGAAGAATCCCTTCAGATCCGGCTCCCGTTCCATGATGAGGCGCGCATAACGGGAGCGATGATTATTCGAGATCTTAAAGCCGTCGTCCGTATCCACTTCGAAGTTAAAGTGCCAGCGAACCTGTTCGAAGAGTGAGGCGATCGAGTAATGCTTCCGGCCGCGCGCCTTCACCTTCCGGGCCAACTGAACGAGGAGATCGTATACGTGAGGATTGTTCGCGTGATACTTGTCAAACTCCGTCTGAATTGTCGCGAGGAATGCGAGATCAAGCTGCTCGATCATGGCCGGACTCCTCTCTCCTCGGCCTTCTCGCCCATCCAAGTATTCACGGCCTGAATCAGACAAGAGGAGCCGCAGAAGTCCTCGCGCAAGACGACGAAGGAAGGATCGAGATCCTCGGCCTGCTCGAATGTCAGGAGGACAGGAGGAGGAACGGCGAGAGCGTCGGACGAGCGGATATTTATCCGGAGATGGACAATACTCCACCAATGATTTACCTCGCGCTTCTGCGCTTTGCAACCGTTACAGACTACGACCGTCTCGCGAGCCATAGAGTTCTCCTTTCGATACTCGATCCGTATTCCCGAGGCGCGTTATATTCACGTAACAGACGTCCCGGCCCTTCGCAGGCGCGGGAGCCGTCGGCGTATCCTCCCGCGTCTTCAATGGCTGAAGCTCTCCCGTCGCGATCTTCGAGACGACGGAGTACGTAAGGCCCGTCATAAAGCAGATCTCCTTCCGGGGGATTCGAAGCTGAAGGTAATGAAGTACCTGATAGATCTTCTCGTCGGGAGTACGTCCGTTCATTCCCCGGCCGACGCCGGGATGCTGAACGGACTTCCGCGGAGCCGTCCTCTTCTTCTTCTGCATACGGCGCGGGAGCGGAATCGCTTGCGGAGAAGAAGCCGGGAGAAGCTCCTTCCTGATTCCGCTCCCGAGAGCCTTCTGCTTAAACTCGCTCTCCTCTTTCTTCCTCTGGCAGACGAAGCAGAGAGTATCGCCATTCATCGCGGCGAGGGAATGGCCGCATCGTTCACACTTCCTTTTTACTGAAGACTTCCGCGGAGCATAATCCGCGGGAGTATAGTCGATCCGGATATTATCGAAGTCGAAGTCTCGCATATTCCTCGTTCCCTTTCGGTTTATTGGACTGTCGTGGTTCCCGGATCGACGCGATAGAGATCGATCCGATATCCGAAGGCTGCGACGAGATCGGCCGTCTGAAGGCGCATCGTCTCAGATCCTTCCGGGTAAATCTGCTTCGCCGTCGCGAGTATGCGCTGAAAGGATTCGATCGAGATCGCCTGAATCATGGGGAGATTCTTCTCCGCTTTGACAATCTGCGCGCAGGCTTCGTCGATGTGACGGGAGAGCGCGGAAGCCATAGAGAGAAGCCGCTCGAGTTCTACCTCTCGAGCATCGTTCCACTGAATAAGGGCGGGATCGGACATACGAGGAACCTTTCCGGGCCGGGGAAGCGATCCCCGGCCCTGCGGATACATTATCGGACGACGACGGTTCCCTCGTCGAAGAACTCGACGCCGGGGATCTTCGCGAGCTTCTTCTGCGTCGTCGCGACGGCCCGGATCGCCGACTCGTTCACCATGAGATATTCCCGCGGGATAAGCCGCTCGTCCACGATCCGGAAGCTCCACTTCTCCCGGCGCGAGACTCCGGCCGTCTTCGTCACGGTCGAGGGAAGGACGACAGGCGCGATCGGGACGGGAGCAACCGGGAGGGGATTCGCGCGGATCTCCTCGACTTCCACCTTCGACGCTCCCTGCGCGGCCGCGTAGGAAGCCTCGCGCTCCGCTTCGTCCCGGCTGCGCTGCTCGGCCTCTTCCCGCGCCTTCTGCTCGAGGATCCTGCGCTCCTCGGCCTCGGCCCGGCGACGCTTCTCCTCCTCGGCGCGCGAGAAGGAGAGCATCGCGGCCTTAATCATCTTCTCGGCCTCCTCGTAAGGCCCGATCGCCTCGCGCTCGAGCGCATTCGCGGCCTTCCATGCTTCGACGGCCGGACGCTTAAAGGCATCGACACGCGCCTGAACGATGGCGCGCTCGGCCTTCAGCGTCTTCAGGGTATTCGCGGCCTGCGTATTCTCCGCGTCCGTCCGGATCTGGATCTCCTGCGCCTGCTTCTGAACTGCGAGAGCGCGCTGCGGAAGCTCCTGAACGTCGGCCGGAAGCTCGGGGATCGTATCCGTGACGGCCGGGGCCGCGGGAGCAGCCTCGACGATACGCCCGGCTTCCACCTTCGCCGGGACGCGCTCGAAGCGATAGATCGGATTCTTCCGATCCGGCCCGGCGATGTACGCGCCGAAGAACTTCCCCTTCGACTCGGCCTTCTGGAAGGATTCGAAGACGTCCGGCTCGACGGCGAAGTACCTGTAAGTCGATCCAGTCGGGAACTCGATATAAAGGATCATCTCCTTCTCGTCGTATCCGATAGCCTTAATTTTCGAACTGCTTACTACCTGCATCGTTACATTCATGGCTGATTCCTTTCGAGGTTAGAGGTTATGGTTACGTCGCCAATTTTCGACGACGAGGACGGATTCAGGAGAAGAGGGATCGAGGCAGGCGATCGCAGCGTCGCCGTCGCAGATCTCCTCGTACACGTTCGGGAAGAAGCGTCCGTCTCGCGTGACGCGAACGGACATTCGGCCGAGGTTCCCGACGATGGATCGCCGCGTATAGAGCATCTCGTAAAGCGCAGTCTGTAAGGCCCATCCGGGATGCTTCGTCGAGCCTGTCTTTATATCGACGATCCAGATCCGGGAGCCGATCTTCAGGACGCGATCCGGCGTCCCGGCGACTTCGATCCCGGCGACGCGCCGGAGCATCGGCTCCTCGATCTTGATCATCTCTGGACGGTATGTATCGCAGAAGCCTCTCCATCCCTCGCAGAAGCCGATCTCCTCCTGCTCGACGAGGAGCGGATCGGCGTCGCCCTCGCGATCGTATACGGCCGTCCATGAATGGACGCGCTTCCCGCGCTCCTGCGCGGCCTGAAGGACGCCGACGGGGACGCCTGTCCAGTCGAAGATTCCGGATACGCCTAGAGCCTGCGTCACGCTGCGAACTGTCTCTCCGCTCGCTTTGCGGTAAAGGTGCGACGTATCTTCGAAGGTAAAGTCTAAGTCCGGTTCGAAGTTCATATTCCCTTCTTTCCCGGCCCGGCCGGGGGGATGCTCCGTATCGTATAACGAAACATCCTCCCCGGTCGATCCCGGTTACTTCTGCGCCTTCTGATCGACGAGAGAGGAGAGACGCTCGAAGAGCTTCTTCCAGTCCGTTACTCCGTCGATCGTATGGTCGTCGATCTCCTTCTGCTTCCCGAAGAGATCCAGATCGAGCAGGCCGAAGGCTTCGCGACAGGCAAGCTCGGCGCGGCTCGGCTGCGCGGCCGGGACAGGATCCGCAGGCTTCGCCTCGGCCGCGGCCGTGGGAGCGTCCTTCGGCTTCGAGGCCCATGCGAGGATCTTGTCGAATCCCTCCTTCGGGATCAGGCCGGAGCGGGTACAGGACTCGCCGAAGAGTTCGACCATCTTCGCGCGAACCTCGTCGGACTTGTATCCGCTCTTTCGATAGGACGCGGTAAGCTGCTTCACTTCCTCCTCGCCGATCGTCGCCGGAGCCGCAGGCGCGGCCGCGGTCGGAGCCGGAGCCGGGAGAGACTCCCGAGACGCGAGTTCGAGCGGAGCGTCGATTACGGTATCCTGAAGCTCCTCAATCGAGGTAAGTCCCTTCAGGGCGTCGGCGAAGACGAAGCGAGCGGCGAAGGTGCGAGCGCGCCAGAGCATCATCCTCGAGGGGTATTGAGTCCACGGGCCTGCCTTCCCCCATAGTCCAGCCTTCTTCGCGTCGTCGATCGAGAAGGAGACGGTATACGCCGTCCTCTTCTTCCTCTTCAGCGTGACGGAGGCGCGATCGGCGACGACTTCCTCGCGACAGTCCTCGAAATCAGGATGGCCGCAGACTAAGGCCCACAGGAGATCGCCGAAGACTCCGGGCCGTCCGTTGATCACGGCGACGCCCTGAAGAGCCTGAAGCGGCGATACGCCGAGTTCCCGGCCATAGAGGATAGCGATCATGCAGTCCTCCGGCTTCCCCTTGTACGAAGCGGGAGCGAAGGCACTCTTCGCGATCATCTCGCCGAACGATTTAAGCTCGGACATGGACGAAGGCATGAAGGGATCGGAGAGAGCCGCGCGAGCGGGAGCAGGCGCGGTTAAAGCAGTCGAGGGAGATTCCATTACTTGCCATCCTTTCGGTTAGTGGTGAGATGAGGCTTCGCGATCGCGTAAACATCCCGCGGCCGCAAAGCGTGACGGAGCGCGCAGAGAATACTCTCCGCGCGCGTGAAGCGTACAAAGCGGGGGAACTGGTAAATCCTGCCTGCGAGGTATTTCATCTTTTCTTCCTTCCGCTCCCGGATGCGATCCGGGAGCCGAGAACACTGTAACAGGTTATGAAACAATTCGGGGGATTACTTGCGGATTCGGACGAAAGAGCGTATCTCCGGTCGTAATATCGCAGATCCGGGCCTCGAAGATGTATCCCGGCCATACGGAGCGGATCTTCCGCTTCGCAGCGTCGAAGATCTGTCCCTTCTTCGTACAGAGCTTGAATCGGATCTCGCCGCGGAGCCGTCCCTTCCGAGGGCCGGAGCGATAGACGCCGACGACTTCCTCGAGCCGGGAGCGGGAGAGGGAGAAGAGGCGAAGAGCGAGAACGATCCCTTCGACGGAATCGATACGGACGCTCCGGGCGATCCAGTCGGCGCGATGATCCATCATTTACCTCCTTCAATCTCGGCCGGGGGAAGCTAACCTTCCCCCGGCTTCGCCGAGGTTACGTACCCGGCTCCGGATTCCACTCCGGACGATCCGCTTACGGTAGGAGCCGCGCGGCGAATGCCTTACGAGTTCGCAGGCTTCGCGATATTGTTCTTCTCGCAGAAGTCCGAGACGGTAGAGTATTGATTCCAGTCCTGCTCCGGATCGCAGTCCGTTCCGAGTACACGGTCGAAGGCGCATACAGCATCGAGGAAGATATTGAAGGTTCGCTTAATATCCTCGAGTTCGGCCTCTCCGCGCTCTAGCGGATTATGGCTCCAAAGCTGCGCGGCCGTCCATGTACCATCGAGAAAGTTACTCGGATCATCTTCGTCGTAATCGATCTCCGTCCAATTCTCCTCGTCGCCGTCGTATCCCTTCACCATAAGAAGTGGATAATCTGCATCGTTCGCAGGTTGTTGTTTATAGCTAATCCAGACGGCTAGAGCCTGCTCGATCTGGATATCCTCGTTTAGCGGAATGGATTCATGGACGCTCAAAGTATCCCCTTTCCCTGAAGGTATCCCGAAAGATACCAGTAAAGCTCTGTCTCGATCATTGGGCCGGTCTTGATCCCGCGCTTATCAGTCGCCTCGAAATGAAGCTCCCGATCTACGGAGAAGGCTTCGAAGGACATTCCGTACTTGTTCTTCGCCGTCTCCATCATTCCCTCCGTCGAGATATGGCCGACGAATCGGCTCCTATCGTCTTCGGCGTTTATAGGCTTCCGCATAAATTACTCCTTTCGTGAAATGGAACGAGTGAAGATTCCTCCAATGCTTCCCCGGCGAAGAATCTCGGCGTCTGCTTCAGAGAAGGCGACAAGCGCGCTCGGCGCGCCTGCGGTAGAGCCGGGCGTCCCATCCGGGCGACAGAAGGCGATCCGGCGATCGGGAAAAAGAATCCCCTTCGCGCCGGGCCAGATAATTCGCTGCCATACATTCGTCTCGACGCGCGCGAAGATCAGGGCGATCCCGTTACCGTGAGAGATCATCTTCCGCATCCAAAGTCCAACGTGTGGCCCATAGGGAGGATTACAGAAGACGCGACCGCTCCACGGAAGAAGGAGTCCGTCCTGTCCTTCCGAGAGCGTGTAGTGCTTCTCCGCGATATTCCACGGCCGCGGGAGCGGAGCCGCGCAGGGATCGAGATCGAAGTCGCCGAGATGCTCGAGGATGGAAGGAGGAGTTAACCAAACGTTTGTATCTCCCTCGAATCCTCTTTCATGGCCGAAGCCTTTATTCGGCCGCGCCTTCTTCTGCTCTTCGGTTAAGGTGAAGTCTTTATCGTTCATTTAGTTCTCCTTTTTATAGTATTTGAGAGATCATCTTCGGCCGGGAGATCTTCGTCTGCTTCCGGCCCTTGTACTCGGACGGCCCTTCGACCGTCGGAAGTAACCGTAAACGTCGTTTTCTTCATTTGAGGCTCCTAAGTCCCCGGATGGGACTAAGAACAATGTAACGCTAAATGAAACACAATGCACACCTTTTTTACATTTATTTTCGTCCCCGTCCCGGATCCGGCTCTCCCGGCCGTGTAAGCGTAAAATCCGCGTAAACCATTGATAATAAAAGAACTGTATCGTATTTTGTAACTGTTTCAAATCGTGTTAGGATTTCCCCATGCGAATCATTCAGCAGTCCCGGATCGGCTTCGAGATCGAGCGGATACGACAGAAGCGGAATCTCACGATCGAGCAGTTCGCGGAGAAGCTCGGAACGTCCCGAGTCAATCTGTCGAATATCATCAACGGCCGGAGGCAACTGTCGAAGGCAGTCCGGGAGAAGCTCGGAGTCGAACTCGTTTACCGTCTGAAGTAATCCATCAACGCTATACAACCGAAAGGACAATCCGATGAAGGGTATTTTCAGTCACATTAAAGCAGCATTCGCGAAAGTATTCGGCGTCGTCGAGAAGGACGCGCCGGGGATCGAGAAGACTGCGACGGCCTCGCTCGCCGTCGTCGCGCCGCTCCTCGAGACGACGCTTACGCTCTGCGGCGAAGGTGAAGCAGCCACGGAAGCCGGGATGGTGATCGGGAAGATTCAGACCGATCTCGCCGACGCCTCGAAGCTGCTCGCCGCAGGTGGAACGGATCCGAGTCTCCCGAGCATCCTCTCGGATGTGAAGGCGAATCTCGGCTCGATCGAGAGCATCGCGCAGATCAAGAATCCCGAGACGCAGGCGAAAGTCTCGGGCGTCGTCTCTCTCATCGTTACGACGATCGAGGAGATCGAAGCGGAACTCCCGGCCTAACCGGGAAGGCGCGCAGCCTCGGCGCGATGCGCGCCTCCTGCGCTCGATAGATGCTCGATCCCGTTTCAGCGGTAAAGCGGAGAGACGGCTTCAGAGCAGACGACGAGCGCAGGAGATACGCATCGCGAACCTTCAGGAGAAGACAGAATGCCACTCGATAAGAAGCACAAACCGCGCAGCCGTCGGCCGAGCGCGTCGGCCCGTTCCTATAACCTGCGCTCGATCTGGAATGGGAGTCTTCCCTTCATTCATGCGGAACTGAAGGGCCGCTCCTCGATGGATACGAGCATCGGAACGAATACGCCCTGTCCTCGGCCGCTCTCCCGGAAGAAGCTCCGCTCGCTGATCCGCGATAATCGCGGGATGCTCACTTCCTCGGCTCTCGCCTCGACGCTCGGCCGGACTCCCGGCCGCGGCCGTACGAAGAATCGGCTCGCGCGCGCTCTGCGCGAGATGGATCATCGTTACGCAGATCCGGCGAAGCGTCCGTCGATGATGATGCAGCTTCGCTCGCTCTTCTCGGCGAAGCCGACAGGGAATACGAAGAAGGCGTAATGCCTATCCATCCCGAGCAGCGCGCTCTCTATCCGCAGGACTGGAAGCAGATCTCCTCGCGCATTCGCTTCGGCCGGGCGAAGGGACGCTGCGAGATGAAGATCGACGGGAAGAGATGCTCGGCTCGTCACGGTAAGGAGCATCCCATAACAGGCTCGAAGGTAATTCTTACGACGATGCACCTTGATCACGATCCGACGAATAACGCAGACTCGAATCTTCTCGCAGCTTGCCAGAGATGCCATAACCGATATGATCGCGCGCATCGGAACGAGACGCGCCGAGCTTCAAAGCATAGAGGACAGGGGGTATTATTCGCGTGATTCCCCGTCACATCTCCCCGGCTCGCGCGGCGATGTACTTCGTCGGCTTCGTCCTTCTCGCTATCCTCTGCGCGCTTCGGGAGGGAGTCGTCTTCGCCCGGCGACTCCTTCGCGCGAGATGCGCGGCCCGGCGCGAGCGCAGAGCGATCCGGCAACGGATGAAGCTCGCCCTCCTCTCCGCGGCTCGGGAGCGGGAGGGATCAGACGCCTCTCGCGCTCCCCAGACTATGACGATCGAGGAGACTCTCGAGTATCCGGCCGGCAGGTAATCGCGCTGATAAATATCCGTAAAATAATATCCCTTGCCTGAATATCCGTCTTTCCATATAACGGACTTGCAACCTCCGTCCGTTCAAATCTTTCCGGGAGTTCGCCTCCCGGCGTTACCGGGACGGGTAAGCCTACGACATTGGCTCGCATTACGGGTAAGGGAACGTCCATCTCCGGAAGGCTTCGCCAGTGTATAAAATGACGATCCGGCTCCTGAACGAAGACGGATCCTTCTCGCGTATGCTCTGTCGCCGGGAAGCAAACGAGATGCTCGAGTCGAAAGAGGCCCGGCGCGTATACGTCCGGAAGACGAAGCAGTACGTAATCCGCTTGAATCCTAAAATCGAACCTTCAAAGTCGAATCCTACTCCGGCCTCGATTACTCCGGCCGAGATGAAGGCGAATGCAGGAGCCGCTCCGATCGGCGCAGTAAGGGCCGCTCGGCGCAAGGTGCGCGAATATGGGATCGTCCGATTCCCTCTCCCCATTGTCCCCGAGTCCTTCGCAGCTTCAACTTAACGAGGAGGCTGCTCGCATGGATCCAGAGACGGAGCTTTACGTCCTCAGGGAGTCGCTCAAATTGAAGAACGAGATCACGGCGCAACTCGACGCCCAGAATATACAAATCTCGGCGATCAAAGCAGACGTTACCCGGATCGTCGGCGATGGACACTTCGAGGGAGAACTCCCGCGGATAAGCCGTACCCTCCTCGAGTTCATCGCAGAGCAGCGCGAAGCGAATAAGGCCGCTCTCGCCGCTCGCCGGGAGACGGATCAGAAGTTCCTCTCTCTCTCAAGTGAGAGCGCAGCGATCCGGACGCGCCTCGGCGTCCTGAACTGGATCGTCCGGGTAACGAATGACGGTAAAGATCTATGGAAGTTCCTCGTCGGCTGCTCCGCAGTCGTCGTCGCCGTCGCGACGGTTTACCACTATTTTATCGCTTCGATGCTTCACCTTCCCGGAGGAGTTCGATAGATGGCGACGGCGCGCGGGAAGAAGAAGACAGTCGCGAAGAAGCCGCAGAATAAGAAGGCTCCGAAGAAGGCTCCCGTTCCGGCTGCTATCAGCGCGCAAAGCAGTCCGGCCGACAGGCTGAAGAAATACCAGTTTAAGAAGGGACAATCGGGCAACCCTTCCGGCCGTCCGAAGACGGCTCCTCTCACGGAAGCGTATAAGCGTATCCTCTCGCTTCGCTTCCCCGGCGATAAGCAGAAGAGGACGTACGCCGAAGTAATAGCGATGGCCGGGATCGCGAAGGCTCTGAAGGGTAATCATCATCTCATCATCGAAGTTACGGATCGCGTCGAAGGGAAGAGCGTCGCCCGGACGGAGATCTCGGGGCCGAACGGAGGCCCGGTCGATATCTCGAATCTCACTCCGGAGGAGCGGGATCAGGAGTTGAAAATCCTCATGGAAGAGCTTTACGGGGGGAAGAAATAATGCGCGGCCCGTATCTCGTCGTCGTCGAGATCGAGGGCCGGGTATCCATCGCATACTTTCACCTTACGCGGAGATCCGCGGAGATTAGGCAGTATAGAATCCCGGTATCGGAGCGCGTCGCCTGCGAGATATACGATCTCTCGGAACTGATCCGGGTATTCCGCAAAGCGCGCGGCGAAGCGGAGAGAGTTCAGGTCGAAGATCTCGAAAGGATGTATTCCCTATGACGGCGCAGACGGTAGAGCAGGAGTTTAACGGTCTATTTCAGGAGCGAGTCGTCGCCGGGCGTGAAGAGGCCCGGATACGTCTCGTCGATAAACTAGCGCGCGAGGCTAAAACGGAATGCGAGACGATGCAGGACTCGAAGCAAAGCGGGAGCGATTCGAAGTCCTCCTCGCAGACCGGGCGAGGCGACGGAAGCTCCTCGAAGAGCAGACAGAAGAAGAGCGCGCTCTAAACGGGGAGCGGGAGCCGCTCGAGAAGGATCTCGCAGCGTATCTCCGCTTCGTATGGTCGATCCTGAAGCCTTCGCAGCCGCTTCAGTGGTCATGGCATTACGAATATTTGTCGGAATATCTTCAACTCGTTTACGAGCGGAAGATCCTGTATTTCATCGCGAACGTACCTCCCCGGACGCTGAAGACCGTTCATCTCTCCGTCGCCTTCCCCACATGGGTTTGGATTAAGGATCAGGTTCCGAGCTTCATTTTCGCTTCGTTCGATATGGGCCTCTCGACGAAGATCAACGTAATGCGGAGGAAGGTACTTCTCTCGCATCAATTTCAGAGGCTATTCGGTCACAGGCTGCGCCTCGTACGCGGCTCGAACGAGAAGGACGACTTCGCCAATATCAACGGGGGAGAGATGCTCGTAACCTCCCCGGATGCGAATATAACGGGACGTGGAGGCGACTTCGCGATTATGGACGATATCCTCCCTCCTTCGAAGGTGGACTCGCCGCAGATCTCGCAGACCGTCTTCGACTGGATCGACGAGACATTTATGCAGCGGAGGAACGATCTCTCCCGCTCTCCCTTCGCGCTGATCGAGCAGCGCGTCGGCGAGAAGGATGCGACGTACCATCTCCTTAAGACGCTTCCCGCGGAGAAGGTTGTTCATATAAATATCCCTCTGATCGAGGAGGAGCGCAGGGAGTACCGCTTCCCGATATCCGGCCGGGTACACGTTCGCGAGGCCGGGGACGTCCTGCTTCCGGGAGCTTTTACTCCTGAAGTGATCGCCGGACTTAAGCTCCGGATGCGAATCTTCTCGACGCAGTATCAGGGGAAGCCGCTCGCGAAGGGCGGGAAGACGTTTAAGCGCGAATGGTTTCGCTTCTACGGGCCGAAGGGATCGGAGTATCCGCAACTCCCGGAGAAGTTCGACGAGATCTGTCAATCGTGGGATCTCGCGTTTAAGAAGAAGGAAGACTCCGATCAAGTCGCCGGACACGTTTACGGCCGCAAGGGGCCGGATACGTACCTCCTCGATCGCCGGACGGAGCAGCTCACCTTTACGGAGACGATTAAGGCGATCATCGCGATGCGCGCGAAATGGCCGAAGGCGCGCCGGATCTATATCGAGGACAAGGCGAACGGCCCGGCCGTGATCGACGTCCTGAAGGAGCGGATCTCGGGGATTATCGCAGTCGAGCCGATGGGATCGAAGGAAGCTCGAGCCGACGCATCCTCGGCGAACGTGGAAAGCGGGAACGTCTTTCTCCCCTGTCCGGAGCTTGCGCCGTGGATTAACAGCTTCCTCGATATCCTCTGCGCCTTCCCCGGCCCGATAAACGACGACGACGTAGACGCCTTCTCGCAGGCGATTCTAAAGATGAAGACGCCGGGATCGGGAATCCTCGCGATGTACGAGCAGCAGAACGAGCGGGAAGCGGAGATGAATCCGATCCGCACAATTTTCGAGCAGTTCGAATAAAAGGAGAGCCAGATGGAGATCGTAAAGCAGTTCCGCAAAGCATTCGAGCCTGTCCGTACAAAGCTCGCCGAGATCGACGCCCTCTGCGACGTCGCGATCGACAACTTCAACGATGAACAGCAGGAGCATGCTCGCGAGCTTGCCTTTGATCTCTCGAGCGATGCAGATATGGCTCTCGGCGTCGCCGCGGAACTCTTCAAGCCTGCGCCTCCGGCTCGCGAGCGTACGGCCGAGGACGACGCGGCTCTCCCCATCCCGGTAATCGTCCCGGCTCCCGATCCAGTCCCGGCGAAGTCCCCGGATCAGATCGTCGCCGAGGCTTCGGCGTCGATCGAGGCCGGGATCGCCGCAAACTCGAAGACGACCGGGGGAGATCCTAACCTCCCGGCTCCTGTCCCGGCTCCCGCGGCCGTACCGCAGGCCGACGGCGATCAGGGCGACGACGAGGAACTCGAGGAGACGGAGCAGGAAGCCGATCCCGAAGTCCTCGACGCGGAGAACAATCACGGACTGGGCGAGGAGCCTGCGCCTGCGGAGGAAGCTGCTCCCGCGGAGGAGGCCGCTCCCGCGGCCGCAGACGGCGCGCAGGACGACTCCCCGGCTCCGGCCGAGGCGGAAGTCGTCGATCCCGGCCCGGCCGAGGCCGCAGATCCGGCTCCCGTAAGCGAGGCAGGCCCGGAGAGCGATCCCCCGGCCTCGGACGATATCTCGGCTGCTCCTGCGACGACGGACGCGAAGCAGGCCGATCCCGGCGCGCCAGAAGGGAACTAGCGCGCCGACGCTATCAGGGCCGGAGCCTCCGGGAGTATGGCTGCTCCTCGGACTGAAGGCTCCGGCTCTGACAACCTCTCATAAACCGCTCGAGCGAGGTAACGAATGGCTGATCCCATGAATGAAGGCGTCCAAGTCGAAGCAGGCGCGATCGCTCGCTTCGGGCAGGCCGTCGGGAATGCGATCGCCGGATGGTTCTCCCCCGGCTCGCCGCTTCCTCCCGTCGCGCCTCCGGATACGACGCCTCGGGTATTCGACTTCCCGTACGGCGTGAACATGAATACCACGCGGCCCGGCGAGCCGATACCGTGGAAGACGCTGCGCGAGTTCTCCCGTAACTATCCCCTGATCCGCGTCGCGATCGAACGGATGAAGGATCGCATCGTTACGAAGCGATGGATCATCAAGCTCGACAGGCTCCCCGGCGAGTCCTCGCAGGATCACGCGGCGCGCGTCGCCGCGGATCCGCGCATCCCCGAGGTAACGAAGTTCCTTCAGAAGCCGGATCTCGAGAGTTCATGGAGAAAATGGAGCCGGAAGCTCCTGAACGATCTGCTCGTAATCGATGCGGCCTGCATCGTGAAGGAGCGGAAGAAGAACGGGAAGATCTATCGCTGCCTCGCCGTCGATGGCTCGACGATCACGCGCCTGATCGACATTCAGGGAATGACGCCGAGGACTCCGGATCCGGCGACAGGGAAGCTCCCTCCGGCCTATCAGCAGCGCGTGAAGGGACTCCCGGCGATCGATCTTACCGTCGAGGATCTCCAATACTGCGCCGAGAACATCGAGACGGATCGGATTTACGGATACTCGCGCGTCGAGCAGGTTCTTCAGTGGGCCTTACTCGGCCTGAATCGCCTGATCCATCAAAGCAATTACTACACGGAAGGAAGCGTCCCCGACGTCTTCGGCTTCCTCCCTGAAGGTACGAGCGTCGAAGAGGCGCAGAAGTGGGATGCAGAGTTTCAGAAGAAGATCTCCGGGAAGAGCGAGCAGAAGAGAAAGATATGGTGGATGCCGTGGACAGGTAAAGAGCCTGTCCAGATGAAGGCGTCCGATCTTACGGACAAGATGGACGAGATGCTTAATCGCTTCATCCTCTTCGCCTTCGGGATCTCTCCTTCTCCTCTCGTCCCGCAGGTAAACCGGGCGACGGCGCAGCAGAATGCAGACGACGCCGACGAGAGCGGCGAGACTCCAATATGTGCATGGCTCGCCGGGGAGATGAACGAGCTAATCCAGAGCGAGGAAGGCTTCGGTTACGAGGATCTCTCTTTCGCCTTCGAGGATCAGCCGGAAGTCGATCAACTCGTTCAGGCGCAGATCGATCAGATTTATCTCGAGACGAAATGCACAGTTCCGAGCGAGGTTCGCGAGCGTAACGGGAAGGCTCCGTTCACGGAAGCGCAGATTCAGGAGCTTCTCGAGCTTCAACCCGGCTTTCCGGAGCCGGATACGACCGAAGAGGGCGACGGCGATAACGAGCCGGATCCCGGCGACAAGGGGAAGGGCGATAACGAGCCTCCCGAGGACGACGGCTCCGGCGAGGGGAAGGGGAAAGGAGGCGTAAAGCCTCCGGCTCCCCCGAAGAAGGCGCGCGCGGCCCTCGTCCATAAGGCCGCGCAGGAGAAGCCGACGGCCTCGACGCTCGCAGCCCGGAAGAAGGAGCTTCGCATCGATCCGGCCGCAACCTCGGCCGCGAAGACGAAGGCTCGGGATGCGATCGCGGCCGTCCTGAAGCCGATGCTTACGGAGCAGGCGAAGATCCTCGCGAAGCAGATCGGATTGGAGTATTCGCGTCAAAAAAAAAAGATAACGGGGAGCAAGCGTAAAGCGGCGAAGCTCACGGAGGAGCAGATCCAGTCGATCGCCGACAAGATAACGGACTCGCTCTCCTTCTCGTCATGGGGCGAAGTCGTCCCGGCCGTGAAGGGATCGCTTCAGGCCGCGGCGATGGACGGCTCGACGATGGCCGGACTCGCCCTCGATCTCGACGATCCGGATATCTTCTCGCAGTCGAACGAATGGGCGATCTCGTACGCCGAGGATCGCGCGGCCGAGCTTGTCGGGATGAAGTACGTCGATGGGGAACTCGTTCCTAATCCCTCCGCGAAGTGGGCGATCACGGATACGACGCGGGAGCAGCTAAACGAGCAGATCGTCTCGGCTCTCGAGGATGGCTCGACCATCGCGGAACTTAAGCAGTCGATCATCGACTCGCAGGCATTCTCCGCGGCGCGCGCCGAGATGATCGCAACAACCGAAGTAAACTTCGCCAATAGCGGAGGGCAGTTCGACGTCGGGAAGCTCGTCGGCCATACGTTCAAGCGGAGCGTATTGTCCGGCGATCACGATATAGACGACGAATGCGACGAGAATGCAGACGCGACAGACGAAGAGACGGGAGCCGCGGGAGTCGGGATCGAGGAAGTCTTCCCGAGCGGCGATCTGTACTCGCCCTTTCATCCGAACTGCGTCTGTCTCACGGTGACATATACGCCGGGGGAGGAACTTTAGAGATGCAGACGAAGCCGATTCAGCCGCAGAAGACGAAGCCGATAGAAGCTCCGAAGGACAAGCTCCTCCGGCCGCAGGTGAAGAAGTAAATCCATCCCATCCGAAAGAGGATACGATCATGGCAAAGCAGAAGAGCTTATTCGCGCAGATAACGAAGGTAGACGTCGCGAAGCGCGAAGTTACCGGGATTCTCATGCAGGAGGTCGTCGATAAGACGAAGGAATGCTGCTCGTACGAGAAGTCGAAGCCATACTTCGAGAAGTGGAGCGCGAATCAGGCGAAGGCGTCGGGCGGGAAGAGCTTCGGGAACGTCCGGGAGATGCACTCCTCGAGCGCGGCCGGGATCGTGAAGGAGCTTACCTGCGACGACGATCTGAAGGCTTTTATCATCACGGCGAAGATCGTAGACGATGCAGCATGGGCGAAGGTGGAAGAGGGCGTTTATACGGGATACTCCGTCGGCGCGAACTATGCGGAGAAGTCATGGTACGAGGACGGCGTTAAGTGGTGGGTCGCCGATCCCGTCGAGGCTTCGCTCGTCGATGTACCCTGCGTCCCGACTGCGCTCTTTACTGAGATCAAGGCCGACGGGACGACGGCGATCCGGAAGTTCGCCGCGGCCTCGCAGAAGCAGGCCGAGCCGGGAAAGAAGAAGAGCATTTACTCGATCGGACAGATGGGCGATATCCTCGCCGATCTCTATTGGCTCGCGTCCGATCTTGATTGGGAGGCGGAATGGGAGGGCGACGCTTCGCAGATCCCGCAACGTCTCCGGGATTGGATGCAGTCCGGCGTCGAGATCTTCACAGATCTAACCGAAGAAGAGTCTTCAGAGTTCGCTGCGGCGATCACCGCGGGGAAAGCAGCGCGGGGGACGGCGAATAAGTCGGCTTCCGGATCCTGCGGCTGCGCGTGTAGTAACTGCATCTCGGGAGACTGTCCCGGATGCAGCGCAGAAGCTAAATGCTCCGGAAGTAAGAAATCAAATCAACCGAACAGGGAGAATAGTATGGCAGATGTGACGAAATACGCAACCTCGGACGAGCTTAAGGCTCTTACCGAAACTCTCGCCGCGGAGAAGTCTGCGCGCGAGGCAACCGAAACAAAGCTCGCCGGGATCGCCGAGACGTTGAAGGCGATTCAGGAAGCGCAGACGCAGGCCGCGGAGCGCGACGCAGAGATCGCGAAGTTCTTCGAGGCTCTCGGCGAAGAGCCGACTTCTTCGAAGACCGTCCATCCGGCCGCGGCTCCCGTCGCAGTCGAGCGCGCTGCGGATACCGGGAACGGTGGCGCAGGCCCGGTCGCAATCGACACGAATAAGGATTACGCGAAGGACGCTCCGGCTTCCCGCGCAGTCCTGAAATCGATTTACGCGGAGCAGAAGTAAGCAGTCCCGCTCCATCGCAGTAAACAGTCTGCGCGAGACTGAATCCGAACTTACAACTCCCGCGAAAGGGGAATAAGAAAATGCCAGAACTCAACTTCAAAGCCGCGATCGAGCGCGCGCGTCAGATGGTCACAAAGGCCAATACGACGGGCATCTCGCAATCGACGGGGATCATCAATTACAACCTCGAACCTCTCGCAAAGGTTCTTTACCCGGTTATCACGCCCCTGCGTAACTCCATCCCGCGCGCCGTTAGCAATCGCGGCGACTCGGGCGTGAAGTGGAAGGCGATCACGGCGATCAATCCCGGTATGACGTCCCCGACGCTTCAGGAAGGCAAGCGCGGCGGGTACATCGACCAGACCGAAGTCGATTTTTCGGAGAACTTCGCGACGATCGGCCTCGAGAACTACGTGACGGAGCAGGCGATCATGGCTGCGGAGGGATTCGACAACGCCCTCGCAATCGCAGCCGACAATCTGATCCGCTCGACGATGATCGCGGAAGAGTTCCTCGATCTCGGCGGGAATCAGTCCTTCGCACTCGGGACGGCCTCGACTCCGGCCGGATCCCTTGTCGCAGGTGGCTCAATGACGGCGCAGGCGACGAAGGCCGTATGCGTCGCGCTCACTCTCGACGGGTACACTCGCGCAGTCGCAGCCGGACAGGTCGTACAGACCGTCGCCCGGACGAACGGCGACGGCTCGACGACAACCGTAAACGCAGGCTCGAGCATCGTCTCGGCTGCTTCCGGGGCCGTGACAACCGCAGGCGGGAATCTCTCCGTCACGTGGACAACGGCCGCGAAGAAGGGAGCCTTCGGTTACGCATGGTTTACCGGGCCGTCTGCGGGGCCGTACACGTTCGCCGCGGTCACATCGATCAACGTCTTCAAACAGACGACCGATGCAGCCGGGACGCAACTCTCGAGCGCGCTCGCCGCGACAGACTACTCGGCGAATCCTCTCGCTTACGATGGACTCGTTACGCAGGCCGCGAATAACGGCGCGTATACGTCCCTCGACGGCGCGACGCTCACGGCCGACGGCGCAGGTGGAGTCGTAGAGATCGACGCCTTCCTGCTCGGCTTCTACGTTACCCGCAAGGTGACGCCAACGGCGATCTGGTGCAATCCGCAGCAGGCATGGGACATAACGAAGAAGACGCTTCAGGGCGCAGGCGGATCCGGAGCCGGAATCATTCGCTTCGATACGATGGAAGGTGGACAAGGGAAGCTGCTCGCAGGCTCGTATGTGACGGCGTACCTGAACAAGTTCGCCCCCAACGGCGCGACGGAGATTCCCCTGAAGGTTCATCCGAACCTCCCGGCCGGGAAGCTCTTCTTCGACTGCGATGCGATCCCGTATCCCCTGTCGAACATCCCCGGCGCGCGTCGGAAGCTCTGTCGCCGCGATTACTGGCAAGTACTCTGGCCGCAGGTGACAATGAATCGGCAGACGGGCGTCTATTTCGACGGTCTGATGCAGGTTTACACTCCCTTCGCGCTCGGCGTCCTCGACAACATCGCGAACGGTTAACAAGGCTCGCAGCGCGGCGAAGACTCGCGCCGACGCTGCGCTCGCGAGAGGTAGGGCCGGGGATAAAATCCCGGCCCTGCTCTTCTCCCTGAAAGGATCACAGATGCAGCCTCCGGCCTCCGATCTGATCTCCCTCTCGTACTGTAAAAGCGCGCTCTCGATCACGGCGACGACGGGCGATACGATGCTCGCGAACCTGATCTCGGCCGCTTCGCGATTCTTCCTGTCGGCGACGAATCGCCGGACGATCGGACTCGCGACATTCCTCGAGACGCGCGACGGCGACGGAAGCGATTCGATCATTCTCCGTTACTCCCCGATCTATTCCCTGCTCTCCCTGAAGATCGACGGGATCCCCATCGTTCCGGCCGCGCTCGGCGTGAATACGACGCCCGGATACTATCTCCCCGATAACGGCTTCTCCGTCCGGCTGATCGGGCCTCGCTTCAACTGCGGCCGGGCGAACGTCCTGATCAACTACATCGCGGGATATGGCGCGACGCAGACGGATCCGCTCACTGTACCCGCTTCGCCGGGGCCGTACACGCTCACGGCCGCGCAGGGACAATTCTTCTATTCGGATCTCGGCGTCACGCTCGCCAATGGGACGCCTCTTACGCCGACGACAGGCGCGCCGGGGCCGATGCAGTACGCCGTCTCGAGCGTGGGAGTCTACACCTTCAACGCGGCGCAGGCAGGCGTCGCCGTCCTGATCTCGTACAACTATTCGGCGATCCCGTTCGACATACAGGACGCGATCGCTCAGATCGTCGCCTTTAAGAAGGCGAAGTACCCGCGGATCGATCAGGTGAGCGCGCATCTCGGGACGGAGACGGTCACATTCTCGCAGGCCGACGTCCCTCCGATGGTGCGGCCGATCATCGCGACATATAAGACGATCGCGCAGTTCCGGGGGAACTAGATTTGATTTACATCGACTTCGAGAACGGGAGCGCGGAACGGCTGAAGAGCTTCTTCGAGCAGTCCCCGGCCCGGATCGAGAAGTCCGTCGAAGCCGCGATGCTCCGCGTTATGGCCGATCTGAAGACGTACATACAGACGGAGAAACTTCAGGGCCAAGTCCTGAACTCGCATAAGAACGGAGCAGGACTCGCCGGATCGCTTAACGTCCGGGTGACGAATGAAGGAGGACTCGCGATCTCCGGGAGCGTCGGGACGATCCTCTCGTATGCGCGGATCCATGAGTTCGGATACAGCGGCCCGGAGGACGTACGGAGCTTCGTCCGGATGCAGGTTCAGGCATGGGGCCGTCCGATGAATCCTCCGCGGGAAGTTACCGTCCGGCCGTTTACGCGACAGATGAATATGCCTGCTCGTCCGTATATGCGTCCCGCGCTCGCCGAGAAGAAGCAGGCGATCGTCGAACGATTCAGGATCGCGATTCAGGAGGCTCTCGCCGCATGAAGACTCCCCGAGCAGTAATTGCCGCAGCGATGATCGCGAAGCTGAAGACGCTTCAGCCTGCGTTTACGACCGTCTCGCGCGTCTGGAAGGACGCAGATTCGGCCGCGATGCAGGAGCTTCTCCCGATGCTTACCCTCGTCGATCTCGGGTATGAAGTGAAGTCGAATCCGGGAATGCCTTACGTCTTCGACTGCTCGTACGACGCTTATATCGTCGTAAAGAATCCGGACGATCCAGACGTCGAACCTCAGACGATCACGGATCCGATCCTCGACGCGCTAGATACTCTCTTCGCGCCGGACGATCCCTCGGGTAAATGCACTCTCGGCGGAATCGTCGAATGGGTGAAGATATCCGGCCGGATAGACGTTCAATACGGATACCTCGCAGGCGCGGCGAGCTTCCTCGCTATACCGCTTCACGTTCGCAGTACAAACCTCAAGTAAACGGAGAATAATAATATGGCAAACTTTCGCTTCGGATCCGGACTCCTCTTCGCAACTCCTCTCAGCGGGAGCGGCCCGGCCTTCACGTTCGGCACTCTTCAAGACGCTTCGGTAGACTTTGAGAGCGACGAGAAGATGCTGTACGGCTCGAACGACTTCCCCGATATCGCCGCGAACGGCCGCTCGAAGGCGTCCGTAAAGGCGAAGTTCGGCCTCGTCTCGGGTGGACTCTTCAACGCGCTGTATTACGGCGGGACGCCCTCGGCCGGGATGATGATGCTTCAGCTTAACGAGGCGCAGTCCGTTCCCGCTTCCTCGCCGTACACGGTGACGGCGACGTATGCGAGCGGGACAGGCATCCTCGCGAACTCGGCGACGGATCTCTCCGTCTCCTATGCGGCGACGGGTACGCCCCTTCAGAACATCGGAACGGGTACTCCTGCTCAGGGACAGTACACTGTCTCGAACGGCGTGTATACCTTCGCAGCGGCCGACTCTGGCGCGGCCCTGATTCTCCGTTACTACTATCGGACGACGACGGCGACTTCGGGGACGACGTACTCCCGGAATCAGCAGCTTATCGGGACGACGCCCTTCTTCTCCCTCTTCCTCTACAACGCATTCGGGGGACTTCAGTCAAATATGAAGTTCTTCCGCGTGAAGGCGAAGAAGCTCGCGATGCAGACGAAAAACGACGATTTCATGGTTCCGGAGATGGACTTCACCATTCTCGCGGATCCACTCGGCCGCGTCTTCGAGTCGTACGAGGCAGTCTCACCGCTCGGCTCGTAACTTTCAACCTAAGCAAAGCGGCCGGGGAGAGATCCCCGGCCGTCGAGCTTCCTAACTTTCGCGCGAGGATACCAGCATGGCAGAGCAGGAAGTCGTTAAAGAGAGCTTCGAGGGACTCGAGCTTACCTTCGGGCCGATGAAGATCGGCTTTATGAAGCGCAACGCGGAGAAGCTCCGCAAGATTACGGCCGGGGGAGTAACCTTCGCCGACGTCCCCGATATGATGGGGATCGTATATCACTCCGTAAAGAACGGAATGCCGGACAACTATCCCGGCGACGACGCGCTCGACGAGGCGATGGATCTCCTCTCGTATAACCGCGCGCTAATGAACTGCCTCCGGGCCTCCGGCTTCAAAGTAGAGGTTCTATCGCCGGGGGAAGCCGGGCCTCCGAAGGAATAACCTTTCCCGGATGGTGGGCCGTCTATGGACGGCTCGCCGCTTCCTTCGGATGGACGCTCCCCGAGATCGACGCGCTCACTCTGTACGACGTCTCCGATCTCCTGAAGTACCTGAAGCACAATCCTCCCCTGCATGAGATGGTCGGCGATTACCTTCAGGCCCGGCGCAGTCCGAAGCCGGAAGGTAAGGAAGCAGGGCCGCAGGCTGCGACTCGCGCCGAGCTTCTCGAGTTCGAGCGAATGATGAATCGCGGATTTTAGGAGTAACGAATGAGCGATCAACTTCTCGAGATCGGCGCGCGGATAGATCTCTCGGGCATCATTCAGGGAATGCCTGCGGCCGCGAACGTGACGGCGCAGAGTACCGCGGAGATGGCTGCGGGATTCCGGAACGTGACGAGCGCAGCCGAGGCGACGTCCGTCGCCGAGAAGGGACTCGCCGCTTCCGCGGAGATGGTGGCCGTCTCGCATCGTCACGCCGTCTCGGAAGTTCAGGCCGCAGGCGCGGCCTTCCGTACCCTCGAGGGCGGGATCCCGATCCGCGCGATCGAACGATTCTCCGTAAACGTCCTCGGGATGGGGCCGATCCTACAAGCGGCCTTCCCGGTTATCGGAGGACTGATCTTCGCCGAGATGCTCGGGAAGATGAGCGAGAAGCTCTATACGCTCGTCCATAATGCACACACAGCCGGGACGGATATCGCCGCGGCCTTCGATTCGATGCACCTTAAGGCGACGGTCGTAAACGACGATCTCCGCATTCAGAGCGATCGGCTTCAGCAGGAGATCGACAAGCTCGAAGGCGTCCCGGATAACGGCGTCGCCCTCGCCCTCGACGAATCTCGGAAGATGGCCGATCAACTCCTCGTATCGCTCGAGGAGGACGGGAAGGCTCTCGACGAGCTTCTTCAGAAGCACGATATCTCGGCCTTCGCGTCCGTCCTGTCCGGCGTCGAGGCGACAGGTCAGCAGAAGAAGGAACTCGAGCAGGATCAGAAGAACTTAATCGCCTCCGTCGTAAAGGCGAAGCAGGACTTCGATCATGCCGTCGCCAATACCTCGGATCCGGCCGCAATCAAGGCCGCAGGCGAGGCGCGCGATCGGGCGATCTCCGCAGCCTTCCAGACGCAGATCGAGGCGTACAAGCGCGAAGCGAAGCGTCTGAAGGACGAGCAGGACTCCTCGGCCGCATACGAAGGAGCAGACTCGGCCGACGCGACTCGTAACGCGGCGAAGATCGCCAATATTGAAGGCGCGACGGCGCAGCTTCAGGACGCTCTCGATCGCCAGAATCTAGCGATCAAAGTCGCCGGACTGGAAGAGCGGAAGGGAAAGGACGATCAGGCGAAGCGGGACGTCGAGGATCAGAAGCGGAAGGCTCGCGAGGCGAAGGAGGCCGCTCGCGCGCAGACGGAGGCCGAGAAGCAGGCGTCGGCCGCGCAGCTTCGCGGATTCGAGGACGCTCTTACGGAGCGGAAGCTCGAGGAGGGAGCCTTCTATCAGCAGAGCGCGGCCGAGGACGCTGCATACTGGAAGAACATCCTCGACACGGATACACTCGGCGCACAGGAACGGCATGAGATCAACGGGAAGTATCTCGCCGCGCGGAATGCGGCCGATAAGCAAGCTCTCGACACTACAATCGCCGCGATCCATGAAGAGATTGAGGAGCAGGACAAGGGATCCGAGCAGATCATCGGTTTCTATCAGCAGATCGCCGCTTCTATCGCGGCCGCATACGGGCCGACGAGCAGGGAGGCGATGAAGGCGCAGGGCGACGTCGCGAGGGCGACAAGGGAAGTCGCCGCGGCGCAGGCCGAGATCGCGAAGGCGAAGGCCGAGGCCGACGCTCGAGCGCGGAAGCCTGCGGAAGATCGCGAGATGGGGACGTCCTCGAAGGCCGAGGAGATGCTCCGCGCCGAGCAGGAGGCGTCGAGGCAGGAAGTCGCCGATCACGTTCTAACCGGGCGAGAGAAGGCCGCGGTCGATACGCAGACGGAGAATACGATCTATCAGATGCGCCTCGCATCCCTTCAACGGCTGCGCGCTTTACAGGCATTGGATCCGAACGGAGCCGAGGAAGTCGCCCGGACGGACAATCAAATCCAACTCCTCGAGCAGAAGCATCAAGACGCATTGACGCAGATCGCGTCGAAGGGGACGCAGGAGCGCGCGAAGCTCTTCGATAAATATACGGCGCAGGTGGGAGCCGGGATTACGACGATGGTGCAGGATTGGACGAAGGGCGACGCGAATATCGCGAAGGACTTCTCCCGGATGCTGCTCCGTCAGGTAATGGATCTCGAAGCCTCCTTAATGCAGCAGCTAACGAAGCGCGCGCAGCATTACGTCCTCGTAAACCTGCTCCACATTCAGAGTCACGCGCAGGAGATAGCGCAGAAGGCCGCGGCCGAGGCGACGCTCGCATCGATTCAGGCTTCGGCCCGAGGGACGACGCTCGCCGTAACCGCGATGACGAATACCGCGCAGGTGGCTTCGCTCGCCGGAGTCGCTGGAGCCGCGGCGACGGCTTCGACGGCCGCGATCCCCATCGTCGGCCCGGCTCTCGCTCCGGAAGCAGGCGCAGCGATGATCGCGACGACTCTCGGAATCGGTTCCATTGCATCGGCCGAGGGAGGATGGGCCGCAGTCCCGGCCGACAATACACTTACGAATCTGCATAAAAACGAGATGGTACTTCCCTCGGATCTCGCCGGGCATATTCGCAAAATGACGGCCGGGAATACGATTACGAATCAGTTCGGCGGGAATACGATCAACGGCTCCGGCGAGGACTTCGCCGCGCTGCTCGACAGACACGAAGACAGTCTCGCGTATAAGATCGCGAGCCTTCAACGCGACGGGAGGATCTAAATCATGGCCTCTACACCTTCGAGCCTCGCCGGAACGATCGTCCCCGGAGGAATCCCGACAAGCGGATCCGATTACATCTTCCCGGCCCTTCCGGGTATTTCGATGGACATAAAGACAACGGCGCAGTTCTCGACCGTCGTACAGACCGGGCCGGACAGGGGCGAGGCTCGCGTCTCGCTCGATCCCTTCCCGCTCTGGCAGTTTGAAATCTCCTTCGGGTACATCCGGGACTATCTCGAAGCGGCCGAAGCCGGGATCTCGCCGGAGACGGGATATACGCAGCTTCAGCAGATCGTCGCGCTCTTCTGCGCCTGCTCCGGCAAGCTGAAGAGCTTCCTTCTCTCTCCGTCCATCATTACGAAGCGATCGAACGAGGGTGTTGTTACGGCCGGGACAATCGGGACGGGCGACGGCGCGACGCTGGACTTCCAGACGATCCGGACTGTCGGCGCGTATTACGACGAAGTTCAGAACGTCACGCCGGGGACGATGCACGTATTCCTTAACGGCGTCGAGACAACGGCCTTCAGCCTGTCCTCGAGCGGCGTGATCCAGTTCCTTACTCCCCCGGCGATCGGCGTCCTGATTACGGCCTCCTTCGAATGGATGTACCGCGTACGCTTCGTCGAGGACGAGGAGGAGTTCGATCAATTCCTCTTCCAGATCTATCAACGGAACTCCCTGAAGCTGCTTCAGGTTCGCGTCGAGGATGCGTACGACGATTATTCGACGACGCCTCTCGACGTCATTCCCGGAGGCGTCGGCTGCTATTCGACGCGGCTTCTCCTGTCCGGGTATACCGGGCCGCTCCTGCGCGCGCGCCGGGCGTCGGACGGGGCCGTTCAGGACATTTACCCGGATGCGACGGGAGCGGCCGATTCCGTCGCCCTCGCGAACTTCGCCGGAGCGATCGGGGGATCCGCGCTCTCGCTTGTCACGCTCTACGATCAGACGCAGACGGCCGGGGATGCGACGCAGGCGACGACGGCGAATCAGCCGGGCCTCTCGACGATCGCGCTCGCCTCGTTCGACGGCGCGACAGGCTTCCTCGCCGCGGCCGATAACGCGGCCCTCGACTTCGCCGGGGACTTCTCGCTCGTCGCGATGGTGAAGACGGCCGCGGCCGGATCGAGCGGATCGGCGCGCGATCTCTTCTCGAAGAGTACGTCCGGGGGGACAGGGTACGAATGCTCGATTCCGGCGTCGGCGACGACGGCCGCGGGATTCATAAACAACGGCTCGGCGAGCGTCACAGCGGCCGGGGGACTGCTTACCGATGCGAACTGGCATCGCGTGATCCTGATCCGGGCCGGGACGGTCGTCACGCTCTGGATCGACGGCATACAGGTGGCGACGGCGACGCTCACGGCCGGAGCCGTTGGAAGCTCGGCCGCTCTCACCATCGGAGCCGAGGCCGGGGGATCTGCTTCCTTCTTCGCCGGGAATATCTCGACCGTGATCGCCTTCGGACGCGCTCTCTCGGCTCCCGATATCGAAGCTCTTCAGACGACGACGCTCTAACCGCGCGAGGTTTACGATGGCGATTCCCTTACCCTCCGATGTATCAGCTTTGATCGAGGCGCGGTCGAAGAGTGTCTTCATGGCGAACCTCTATACGTTCGAGCTTGTAAATGGTAAGACATACCGCTTCACGGATGCGCGGAAGAGTATAACCGTCGGGACGACGGCCTATCAGGCGAGCGCGCTGAAGATCACTCCCGGGCGGGTAAAGCTCTCGAGGGGAGTCTCCGTCGATTCGCATCAACTGAAGATCTCGGAAGCCGACGGCGCATTTATCGAGATGATCCTGCTCGGATATTTCAACCTCGCCATTTACACGATGCAGCGGATCCTCGCGGCCGATGCGTCCTCGCCGTGGACGACGCCCGTAACTCGCTTCGCCGGACAGGTATCCTCGATCGACGAGATCGGCCGCAGTTACGCGAAGATCACGGTTAAATCGATGATGAATATCCTCGATAACGACTTCCCGAGGAATACAGTCCAGACGGACTGTAAGAACGTCCTCTTCGATACGGGATGCTCGCTCTCGAGGGCCGCGTATCTCACGCCGGGAACGGTATCCGGCGTCTCGACGGTGAATACGCTCCGGACGGCTCTTGCGCAGGCGACGGGATACTTCGCGCAGGGGATCATTACGTTTACCAGCGGGAAGCTCGCCGGGATCTCGTATTACGTGAAGGAGAACGTCGGCTCGACAATCTATCCGGCCTATCCGTTCCTCGTCCCTCCGTCGATCGGCGACTCGTTCAAGATCTCCCCCGGCTGCGATAAGACGCTCGCGACTTGTACTTCGAAGTTCTCGAATCAGGCGAACTTCTACGGCGAGCCATTCGTCCCGGATCCGACAGTTCTTTACTAAGGAGGCGCGCGATGGCCGTAACCGTAAGCGAATCGAGTCCGATGGGGAAGATCGCAGGCGTCCTCGCCCTGATCCTGCTCGCAGTCTGCGCCGTCGCCCTCCGGGGATGGTATCTCGAGCGCGGGTACAGGAATGCAGCCGAGGAGCAGATGAAGGCGACGGCCCGGCTCGTCGCCGAGAAGGACGTTCAGATCGAGCAGAGGGACGCTCGGGCGAGCGCGCAGGCGTCGGCCGATGCTCGAGCAGCCGCGGCCGTCCGGACGCCCTCTCAGGCCGCGCAGACGATCATCCGATACCTTCCTGCGCCGGATCAGACGCCGATCCGCGTCGTCCCCGATACTCCCGGCCCGGCTCCCGAGCTTCCCGACTCCCCCGGATCGGTCGTCCTGTCGGCCGCGCAGGGCGAAGATCTCGCCCGGAAGCTCCTGATCTGCGACGGTACGACGGCCGAACTCGGCGCATGTACGCAGGACAGGGCCGATCTACGGAATCTCATAGGTTCGCAGAAGATCACGATTCAGGCATGGGAGAAGGCTGCAAAGGGCGGGACGGTATGGAGTCGCCTCGTCCATGTAGCAAAGCTGGCAGGATGCGCGGCCGCAGGCGCAGCCGTCGCCGGGGAAGTATCCTCCTCGGCCCTCCGCGGCCCGTACGCAGGCGTCGGGGCCGGAGCAGGCGTCGTCGCCTGCTCGATCTGGTAAGGAGCCGCAGATGAACGATACGCAGCGCGCAGCGGTACTCGAGGAGGCGAAGCGATGGGAGGGGACGCCCTATCACCATCGCGCGGCCCTGATCGGCTGCGGAGCCGACTGCGCTCTATGGGCCTTAGAGGTCTATCGGAAGGTTCTCCCGCTCCCGGCTCTCGAGATCCCGGCGTACGCCTTCCAGTGGTGGGTTAATCAGCCGGAGGAGATCTTCCTCGAATGCGTCCTGAAGCTCGGGGCCGTCGAGGTACAGGAGCCGCAGCCGGGCGACTTCGCGCTCTACCGTACGAAGCCGGGACGTCCCTTCGCGCATGGCGCGATCGTCCTCGCATGGCCGGAAGTCCTTCACGCGGTAATCAGGCATGGAGTAATCCGGGATCGCGCCGATCGCTGCGCTCTGCTCGACCGGGCCGAGCATAAGTTCTTCTCTTTCCCCGGATAGGAGTCTGCGTATGGCATTCCTCGGACTTGGATCGCGCGCGAAGCAGCCGAACGTCCTCGGCTCGATCCAGATTCAGACCAGCGAGCGCGGCGTCGTCATACCGTGGGGAGCCGGGACTTTTAAGGCTCCGATCAAGCTCCTCGATTACGTCGATTTTTATTACGTCGCCAATACTCAGAATGAGGGAGGCAAGGGAGGCGCGACGGTTACGAGTTACGAATATTACGCGGCGATCGACGCCATTCTCTGCGCCGGGCCGATCGCCGGGATCGGGAATATCTACGATGCCGGAGGCGGGAGTTCACTCGTCGGGACGACGGAGACGTATACGATTCCCCTGTACGGAGGCTCCTACACTGTCGGGAATGCCTC
>Ga0316225_1000661_pt1 | contig 39611 bp, 43 predicted proteins | sample TBH18015metaG_FD_206010 | JGI IMG/M metagenome (GOLD analysis project Ga0316225, IMG submission 206010) | Freshwater microbial communities from Trout Bog Lake, Wisconsin, USA - TBH18015 | ecosystem: Environmental > Aquatic > Freshwater > Lake > Hypolimnion/Profundal zone | place: USA: Wisconsin... | reverse complement strand
ACCAACAGAACGTAGACCAACCGCCAGTCAAGAACGTAAGAGACTACGGGGTAGTTCCTCAGTACCCGATTGAGCAATTCACGGGGCAGGTCTACACCCGCATCCGTGGGCGTCAATTTGCGTTCCGGGTCGATACTGGCAATGCCAACGATGCCTATCTGATATACGGGTATCCGTCTACAGCCTTGGGCGTCATGTGGCAGTTGGGCAACATGCGGCTGGACATTAGACCGGATGGACGCCGATGAACGTATCACCCCGCACGATTGCCCCTCCTAGCTTGCCCATCCCTACCCCAAGCTATAGTGCAGTGCACCAAAATATTTTGGCGACCACAATTCAGCAGTTTGGCACCCGGACAGCCAATGCCGTTAATCAACTTTTAAATAGCACACAAACCCCTGCTTATACTGTTGGCACCCTGCCTAGCGCAGCAACCAACATAGGCAAGATAGGCTACGTGACCAATGGTGCGTCTGGTCTTGCATGGGGCGACACAATAACTGCTAGCGGTTCAACTACATATCTGATATGGAGTAATGGACTGAATTGGACGGTTATAGGAAAATGATTCTAATTAGTGGTGGGTACTGATATGAATAAGTATGCCTTTGGTGGAGTAACCCCCGGTTTACCCCGCCCCCTTGCCCATCATCCGCATACGATGGCTAGTGGCCTTGCGTCTCTTGGGCGGCACGGCGACTCCATGCTGGTGCACATGTCCCCAGAAGAAGTTGGTGGGTTACAGTCGCTGGCTCAAGCCCACGGCAAGTCATTGACCACTAACCCTAATACTGGTCTACCCGAAGCGTTCTCGCTCGGCACGTTTGCCAAGGGTCTCTTGCCAACGATTGGCGGTGCGCTCCTTGATGCGTATGTCCCCGGCGCTGATGCCCTGATGCCTGAGATCGCCATTGGCGCAGGGTTGGTTGATAAGCTGTCGGGTGCAAGCACCGCTGATGCCATCAACCTAGGCATGGGTGTTTATGGTGGTTCTCAAGTAACTAGTGGCATGAACAAAATGGGGCAAGCGCCGTTGGCTACAGCCTACGCCACAGATGCCGCTAATGTCCCTGTGTCGGGGCCAGCCCTAGAGACAATGGGACAAAGCATGGCGGCGGCTAATGCTCTTACGCCAACTGAATTCATGCCTAATTCAACATCATTGGATTCGCTTAACTCTGCTGCTGGGGGTGAAGCATCTCAGGAAGAACTTCAAAAGGCTGCGGATGCTTCTAACACAGCCCCGCAGTACGCCCGAAATACTAGTGGTACTTTCCTTACAAGTCCTACTCGCACTGATGTTATTGGGCAGGGGATGCAACAGTTTGCTGATAACCCGTCACAAGCTTCAAAAGATTTTTACAACACCCTTGGCGACACCAATTATCAAAGAATGGCAAAAGCCTACATGATGGCTATGCCCGTGTTGAACGCTTATACGAAAGCCGCAACACCATCTACTCCTTCGTCATCTCTTGGCGCTTCCACAGGCTATCAGTTTTACGTACCTGCTCCCGGCTACAAGACGCTGTGGAACCAAGGCACGGTCAATCCTTTGATTGCCAAACTTGGCTATCTCCCAGCGGGTCAGCCAGCGTTCATTGGGGCAGGATGGAACCCCGGCGCATGGTCTTCAACTCCCGGTGCTAACACCGGCACGGTTCCTTCGGGTACGGGCATGAAGGCTGGCGGCCTTGCGAGTCTTAAGCACTACGCTGCTGGCGGTGCATCGACGGCGGCGGGGGCTATACCAACTTCTGTTGGTGAAGCAATTCTTGCAACCAACGCGCCCTTGCCAACAACCCAGATGGGTACTGATCAAGCTACGCTTCAAGCTGCTAACGCTCAATATCAAAATGGGCTTTTGAATGCGTTGGCTCAGAACCCCAACATGAATTTACCTCCGCCGCCCCCCAACGCTGAAAATAGCTACCTCAGTAACCTTGCTACGGAAGTTTTACCGCAGCCTTATACAAACCCCTACGCTGGTATGACTGGTGGAAGTGGTAGCAGTGGTGGTGGAAAAAACATTGGGGAAACCGCTGGAAGTGAAGCAACGGGCGGTAGCGGGAGTTTAGCTGGGGCTGGTAGTGGCGTAGGTATTGATAGTGCGGGTATTGGTAACGGCACTATTGATACATCAGGGACACAAGATATTTCATCCAACGTACCACTGGGTGATACAGTCCCTGCGACCCCGCCGGGTTCAACACCAAGTTCAAAGCCAAGTTCAAACAACTCTGGTTTGAAAGGATTGGCTACTAATGCTTTTAACGAAGTGCAAGGGTTTAGAAGCGCCCATCCTTTCTGGTCTTCGTTGATTGGTGGCATGGCTCTTGGCCCTCTAGGGGCATTAGGTAATATGGTATTACCGAAAGGGCAGGTGACTGTTGAAGGCGATACTGTCCAAGGTACTAATCAAACTTCAAGCGATACATCCGGAAATGCTCCCGACACAAGTGCATCCAGCCAAAACATAGCGAATCAAGCAAACTCAGATAGCCCGTTTTCCACTACTCCCTATAATCCAGTAGGGGCTTCGGGTGTAGATCTTGGTATCGGTGAAGGAAGCGGTGGTTTTGGTAGTGATATCGGCGGTTTTGGTAGTGATTTTGGTGATAGCGGAAAAGCGGGTGAAAACCCAAGAGCGCATGGCGGTTATATCCACGCTATGGCGGCAGGTGGTTTAGGTTCGTTCCCAGATACTTATGCTGCTGGTGGTAAGTTGTTGCGAGGAGATGGCGATGGAATGTCCGACTCGATTCCGGCAGTCATTGGCGGCAACAGACCGCAACGCGCCGCGCTTGCTGATGGCGAGTTTGTTATACCGGCAGATGTTGTATCGCATCTCGGAAATGGCTCAACAGAAGCGGGATCCAAAAAACTCTACGCGATGATGGACAAAGTGCGCATGGCTCGCACGGGTAATCCAAAGCAGGGCAAGCAAATTAATCCTGACAAGTACTTGCCGGTATAAGGAATAACTATGGCACTTCCAACACAAAGTTCTTCGGCAAATACTAATACTTCTGCCACTACTAGCAACCCGTTGGCGGGTACGTCCCTTAGTACATACGCCACACCTACCAATCTGGCAACGGGGTCAGGTACACCGTCAAGTTCGGCATCAAACGCCACGACGACTAATGTCTACCAGAACACCATCCCGCCAGAGTTGATGCCCTATGCGATGGAGGGTTTAGGTTCGCTATCGAACTTAATCTTTAACGGGCCGGGGTATCAGCCTTATACCGGACAGCAGGTAGCTGGGTTCTCGCCTGAGCAAACTCAAGCTTTCCAAAATATACAGCAGATGCAGCCTTCGGCTTATACCGGTCAGGCAGCGAATCTTGCAGGGATGGCGGGGACTAACCAATTTACTGGTGCCAACGTCAACCAGTATATGTCTCCTTACGTCAACGATGTTATCGCTCAACAACAGCAGGGCGCTATTCGCGGCTACGCTCAACAGCTCCCCGGTATGGCGGGTGTCGCTACCCAAGCAGGGGGTTTAGGCGGTTCTCGTGAAGCACTTGTTAATGCGATGGGGCAACAGGGGCTTGAGCAACAATTACAGAACATCCAAGCGACTGGGTTACAGAACGCATTCCAGAACGCGCAGGGGCAGTTCAATACTGCCAATCAAAACCAACTCGCCGCTTCTGGTGCGTTGGGTAATCTCGGTATGCAAGATTACACTCAGAATGCCGGTATCAATACTGCGCTACTGGGTGCAGGTGCACTGCAACAAGGACAGGAACAAAACGTCTTTAATAATTCAATGCAGAATTACTACAATGCGTTGAACTTCCCGTACCAGCAACTTAATAATCTTATGGGTGCTATAAACAAAGTGCCTGTTGCACAAAGCGCATCTACGATGTATGCGGCACCGGCAAACGCAACAGCTATCGGTGCGAATCTTTTAACCGGACTTGGCAGCTTCTTTGGGCCTTCGGGGTAATTTATGTACGACCTTCTTAAATCAGTCAAGCCTCCCCAGACAGCCATGAAGATGAATGCTGTCGAGCAAAAAGCTCGTCAGTTAAAAGCTCAGAACATGCCCGATGATCAGATTCGTGCAGCGTTGGGACAAGAAGTTTTGGATACAAATGGGATGGTTAGCCCAGCCATGTTGTATTCGATGTTGTCTGACATACAGAAAACTAATCCAGCATTGCCGCAGCCACCTACAACGAGCATCGCAGGGCAAGCTCAAAAATTAAATTTAGATCGTATGCAGCAGTTGCTGTCGCAAGCCAACCCACCTCCTCAAGTCCCGCAAGCACCGCAGACGGGTCAGCCTCCACAGATGGGGCAACCCCAGATGGGTCAGCCGCCAGTGATTGGCCCCGGCGCACCACAACCGATGTCTATGCCAACTGCTCATGCTCGTAGCGGTGGCCTCGCTGATATTGCAGTGCACAACATTGGCAAAAATTATGCTGGCGGTGGCATTGTTGCGTTTGATGAAGGTGGCGATATTCAGTCGGCACTGATGACTGCGAATTACGCTGATGTGTTATCACGAAGCAGCGAGCAGTCGCCAAACGCAGGTGGCAGACCTGTGCAAGCGCCTCAAATGGTTCCGTCTGATATAGATTTTTCTGCCGCACATGGTGGGCCGGTTAAGAAGTATTCTGGGCCGTATGGTTCAGATGTGTCTAACGATGCCCCTTATGTACCGTTTGAGCAATCTGTGTTGGGCAACACTCTTAGTTCAGTAGGTAACTTCTTTGGGAATACTGTACCTAATGCTTTTAACCAAGGGATGCAAGGAGCAGGGGCAGGTTTCTATAATCAAAATGCGTTACAGCAAAATGCCGCAGCAAGGCTTATTGGTGGGCGAACACAAAATCTAATGCCTCTCCCCGGTGTTGGTTCTGGCCCTTACTTGCCCTCTGCTCCAATACGTACTCCCGGTGAAGCAATGTCAACTTTGTTTGGCACCGGTAAACTGCCAGACCCAACGCAGCCGTTTGGTAGCCCAAGTCAGTTTAGTGGCCCATTCTCTCCAGCATTGATCCATCCCGCTGCGGCTATTGCATCGCTTCCGGATGACCACACTGCCACAGATCGAGTTGCAGCGGCAGACGCGAGCGGCCACCCACCATTGGGCAGTATCTGGACTGATGAAATCAAAAAGAGACTTAATGATCTTGGCCCACGTCCTACGTTCGATTCTGTTCATGATCAGTTCATGAAAACTGAAAAAGAAATGGGGATTGGCGACGCCTTCAATAAAGTGTCTGGCATTATTGGCGACGGTCGTGCGCGAGCTGATGCCATGTATAACGCAGGTACTGCACCGGGGGGCTATGCCGATTTAGCTGGTATGAGTGCCGGACTAAATCAAGCGGGCCTTCGTGGGAATCAACCCGGTTATGTTCCCGGTCTTGCGGGTGTTGCGTTATCACTTGGCAGAAACTTTGCAGCCCAAGGTGCAGCAAAACAAGAACTTGCTGCTCAAAGAGCGGGGGCGCTTAACAACCTTGACAAGTTGCAGACAGATGCGTTGATGAACGAGGAGGCTCGCAAGTCGCAGAACCTGCGTACTGAAGCAACGCTTAGCCGTGAAGATCTTAAACAGTACACGAATGAAGTTGATAGCCTCCTGAGAACAGGCATGGGCGCGGATGAAATTAGGGAGCGTCTGATGATGGCTGGAGTTAGTAAGGCCCAAACAGACATGATCATGCAGGAAAGACTTGAAACTTCAAAACAGAGCGCTGAAGACCGTCGAAACTATCAACAAGGTGTGATTGCTTCAAAATATCAAATGCCTATAAGCCAACTTTCTAAAATTGTACAAAAACCTGAATATGCAACTGATCCAAAGTTGCAAGCACAGGCACGGGCGTTGGCGATGCAACTCACCGCTGCTGGTATTGACTTGAGCGGATTTATGCCCGGCGGGGGAGTCCCACCGGGGGTAACGGTGACTAAGGTACCGTCGTAAATGGCTGTTGATTTAGATCAGATCATCAAGGATCAGGGGGCTGAAGAGTTAGCCCCCACGATCAAATCTATCTATCAAACTGAGTCTAGTAGTGGCCGTGCTGATACATCTAAAGTAGGGCCGGGGGGCGCTCTCGGCCCGATGCAGGTCATCAAGCCTACCTTCGACCAGATGAAAGCTGAAGGTAGGATCCCAAAAGATGCTCAGTGGAATAACCCCTACGACAATGCAGCGGCTGGTGTTGCCTACATCAAGTCGAACAGTGAACGGTTTAACACCACAGACCCTTACTTGCTCCGTGCCACTTATCTAGGTGGCCCCGGTGTCGTCAGGCCAGATGGCACGATTGATACTTCACGACGCGATGCGTTAGGCACTAGCGTAGGCGAGTATGCAGCAGGTTATGGTTCACCCGGAGCTAGAGCGGGGGCTGGGTCTGCCAAAGATACCTACGAAGTAAAATGGAACGATGGCAATACTTATCGGGTAGAACTCCCGCGTGGTACGCCCTCACAGATGGCTTCGTACTATGTGCAGAAGTTACATTACTCAGACACCCCGCAAACACCTCCTGCTGATGAAGGCCCAAGTTCGCTAGGCGTTGCGGCACGTGCAGCGGAGAGGAATGTTATTCCTGCGGCTGTGGGTTCGTTAGTAGGCATAGCCGCTAGTCCGTTAGGATCATTTATTCCCGGTATTGGTAATCTTGCAGCGGGTTATGCTGGCGCTGTTGCAGCAGGTTCTGCTGTTGAAAAAGCGCAAGAATCTTTTTTAGAAGCCCACCCTGATTTAGCCAAAGCGTTGGGGCAAGACGCAGAAACCCGCGCCGCTGATGAAGCCGCCCACCCGATGGTCAGCACATTAGCTGGTGTAGGTACAAATATTATAGCTGGCGGGTTCAGGCCCAGCTATGGGGGGCTTAAGTCTTTACTAGGGGTTGGTGAAGAGGCACTAGGTAAAGCGTGGGGGCAAACGGCAAAAGGCGCTGCAATCATGGGCGGTATTAATACCGCCGAACAAGCCTTTAGCGACCAGCCTTTCGATCCATACAATCTTGGGCTAAACGCTCTTATTGGTGGCACGTTCCATACTCCCACTGCATTGGGCAAGGGGTTTATGAGGATTGGCGAAGGCTTTACATACGGAGTTACCCCCAAGAGCGTTCAAGAGGCATTGAAGTTCCCGGAACGAGAGGGAGTGCCACCTCGTGGGCCTATAATTTCTTCTGAATCACCAGACATCCAAGAACCCGTGCCACCTTCGGTACCTACCGACGATCAAGTTGTTAACCACACTGATAGCTACGACACCGCTAGAAACTTAAACGTAGGCGATCGAGTCCTTACTCCAGATGGTCGCTTTACTGTCTATGCCCACGCAATAGACCCTGATACTGGTGATCATTCATTCCAAGGTCGATGGGATAATGGCGTAGATGTACACCACGCATTGGTAGATTCTTACGGTGAGCCACCAAGAAGTCGAGAACCCGAAGATCAACATGTATCGTATGGTGACGCTACTTATAATTTAGATGAGATGGCTCGCCATATAGCCCCCAGAGTTCTTGATCAAAATCCGGAAACTGGCGATAGCGTTTTAAGTTGGGGGGCTGACATACACCCCAGTATAAAACCAGTACCATCTAATTCCCCAAATACAACTTATAAAGATGTATATGAGGGGCTGAAAGCTATTTTTGGAATCCATACTAATCGTTTGATTAATAGTGGGTTTTTAAGACTGGATCAGTCTTCACCGATTGATGTAAGTTCTGGTTATTACGACCCCAATGTAAATTCAGTTGTTTTTAACGTAGACAATTTACATTTAGATGCTGACGGTAAAGTCAAGCCTAGTTTTTTAAAAGAATTGATGATTCATGAGATTGGGGTGCATGCAAACATAAAAAACATGCTTGGCCCTGACTTGTATCAAAAAGTTCTAGATCGCGTTGATCAAGGAATTAAAAATAATGAAGCCCCGTTCGTAGAAGCTAACAACCAAGTACCAGCAAACACTAATTCAATATATTTACAGGAAGAACGTCTTGCATATCTTGTAGGTAAACATCCCGAATTGCCATTGGTCAAACAGATATTTAGCAATATCAAAACTTGGTTTTGGCAAAAAATGGGAGGCAGATGGGTAGATCTTACTGCTGATGATCTTCGTACACTCGCGCTCTCATCTCTTAAAAAATCATTCGATCTTGTTGAAGAAGGTCGTCTCAGTGGAACAAAACCCGGAGAATCACCTACGGGAATTAACCCCAGTACGGAAACCACCGAAGAAAATAATATAGATGCTGCCAATGCAGCCTTGGATGAAGGAAAAGAACCGCCTCCCGGTGCTGAAGCATCACCTGTTCCGCAAATGTCAAGCGTGCGTGTTGAAGCGCCGCCTGAACCCGGCAGTATTGAAGATACAGTCGGTAGGATCAAAGAAGGGATGTCGCAGAATGAACAGAAGAAAGTTGATTCTGGAACTTTTATTGGCAAGCTAAAAGAGTTCGTCCAAAAATTCCGTGACCGTCCGTACACTCAGTTGATCGAAAAATTCCAAGACCAGCATCGTCTTTTAAGTGATCTACAAAAATCACTTGAACTACAGCACGGTAAAAAATGGGTTATTGAGAATGGCCTCAATATAGGCGATGCCGTAACCAATACCCCCAGTGCGGCTGAACGTCCTGCTGTAAACAACCTTACGAATATTTTACATGACGCACTTATAAATTACAGTAAGGCCACTGGCCGGTCGTGGTCTCAGTCCCTTGCTGATTTTAAGATGTGGTCTATAGGCATCACGGAACCCAAGCTGCGAGACTATCTGTGGCGTATGCGGGTACCGTTAAGCACCGATCCAATCATAACGCTGCCTAATGGTTCAAAAATAAGCCCTGCGGATTACCGCAAACAAATAGTTGACACTATAAATAATCTTTCGTCTGAGCATTACACTAAAGCCGAACGAGAACGAATAATCGATCATTTACGTGACGAACTGGATAGGATTACTGACGGTCAATACGTTGACATAAATGGCTATAGCCCAGATGAACATATCATGGCTACTAAAGCCATTCTGCGGGATGACCCTGCCTATTCTGTAGTAGGTAATTGGCACCCGGAAACGATTGAAGGTTTCCAAAAAGATCTGGCTGCTGCCCGTGAAAAGTTTGGCCCTCAGATAGACGCTGTGTTTGCTGCTGAGAAAGCCTTGCGTGAAAAAGTCACCGACATCGAACGTGCGGCTGGCAAGTGGGGAGACCACGTAGATAATTGGGTACGGTTCAATCGTCGTGGTGATACGTACTTTACTTTGAAAGGAAGTACGGAAAGACCCGACTTCGATGAGATTACTGGGCAACGGGTAAACAGAGATTTGTCCAAAGTTGTCGATGCGCAAGAAGGCCGCATTACGGAGTCGGATAACCCGATAACCCAAACTATAGCAGATGCTGAAGTTGGGCTACGTAGGTTGGACAACAAAGCATTAATAGATGCTGTCTACAACGCTGCCAAGAAAAATTTAATCCCCGGCGCTAAAGTTCTAACAGAACCTCTTGAAGCTGGTGAAGCTGCTCGGGAGTTTTTTGAAAACAACAACCCTGACAACGTGGTACTCCATCCACGTCCAGATGGCAAATACGACGTTATCCAATTCAAAGACAAGCAGTGGCGCGATGCTGTCAAGGGCATTATTACTCCCCCGAACCCGATCATAAGTAATGTTGGTAGGGTGACGAGAGGTATTACATTGGGGTTCACTCGGTTCAACCCTGCGTTCGCACCGTCAAATGCTGTGCGCCACGGTATGACCAACCTAGGCAACATCATGGCGAGTGAATACGGCCCTCTTGCTGCGGGTCAAATGATGGGTCGGATGTTTACGCAAGCCATCAAAGGGTCTCCGTTCAAAGCTGCGCGAGCATCGTATTTAATTGAGACAGGTAATAAAGCAAAGCTAGAACAACTTGCCAAAAACGATGACTTCTACAAGAACATTCTTGATTGGGATAATGCAGGCGGCAGGATGTCGTTCTCCAAAGCCTACGGCACCAATGACGCTGCCACGCGTTCTGTTATGGAAAGTTTTAACAGAAAGCCCGTTACCCGGACGCTTGACCAGATCAAGCTGGTGTTTGACACCTACAACAACATGTTTGAATTCATGAACCGTGAAGCGGCTTTCGACACCATAAAAAAAGCCAACTTGAGAAACGGCATGACCGAAGAACAAGCCATTGAGTCTGCGTCTGCCTTCACCAAGAATCTTCTTAACCTTGAAAAGAAAGGTCACTACAGTCAGGCAATGGGTTCGTGGTTCCCGATGTTCAAGGCCGAGGCAACGGGTGCTGTTCGTCAAACCGACGCGTTGCTGTCGCCTTTGTTTCAGAGCGCCAACAGTTATTTGAGAAGCAACTGGACGCAGGGCATGGGGCATCAAGTTTTTGGTGCACTGTATCGTTTGCAGCAAATAGAAGACAGCAAAAAACTTGGCATTAAATCCCTTGAAGGTGCTGAAGAGTTTTACCAAAAAATTATTGACAACGACCCCGGTGCGCAAAAGTTTATTGAGAACTACAACAAGCTGCGTAGGAACGCCGCCATTACATTAGGCGCGGCTATTGGCTTCGGTTACATGATGTACAACCGCTCACGTGCAATGGGACAAAATGATGAAGACGGGCGTAACGAGGTTGCTTCGGATGACCACCGTTTGTGGGTTCGTAGTATGCGGGTGCCTGTCAGTATCTTTGGCGATCAAGCCACCAAGTATTTTGGCAAAGACACCCAGTTCATCAACATGCCGTGGGGCTTTGGCACGGGCGCGTTTGCATCAATAGGATCACAGATGGCTGCGTTGGCGAACGGGGATATCAAACCAGAAGAAGCTGTAACTAATATGTCGGTTGCCGCCAAAGAGTCGTTCCTGCCCCTGCCGGTCGAGTCGATTGATATGTTCAAAAAGAACCCAATGGGATGGGCATTGACTTCTGCGGCTCCAGCACCAGTACGCCCACTGCTCGAATACGCGTTCAACATGGACGACTTCGGACGGCAGATTTATAACCCACGTCCATCTCGCTACGGTGAAGTTGGTGGAGACAGTACTTCGGAAGCGTTCAAATCGGCTGCGGATACTATTGCTAAAGTAACAAATGGCATGTGGATGCCTAACCCTGATGAGTTGCAGTTTGCGTTCAATCAGTATGCTGAAGGCTTAACCACGATTGGTAACAGCGTAATGAGCATCTACAACTTCGTAACGGGCAAAGAAGACTTTGATCCCAAGAAAGACTTACCGTTCTTGAGTAGCTTCCTTGGGCGTAAGACCGATGTTGATGCTCGTCAGTATTCTGAGATAAACGACGCGTTGGTGAAAAACAAAAAGATTCTGGACAACTTTGAGTCTCGTGGCTTTGATGACGCCTATGATCGGTATGTTGAAACCCATCCCGATGCTGAAATGCTGCGTCAGTATTACGTTACCAACCGCGAGCATTTGAACAAAATCAATGCAGAAATGAATAAAGTTCGTGACCAAGACCAAACTCCTCAAGAACGTCGAGATGAACTTGAGGACTATAAGGACATGCGCAGAATGATCATGCGCGATATGGTCGATACTTACAACGAATCAGAACACTAGGCAACGCGCCACACCCGTACACCAAGACAATCATCTTTAGTCGTTGAGAAGATTTTGACCTTCACTTTGGCGACTTTGGCACGAGTGTCTATGATGTAAGTAAGTTCCGCTGGTCTGAGTGTGGGGATAAAGAAACTATCCCCAACACTCATCCATTCAAACGGCAACAAAAACTCGGGTTCTGCTGGTGGCTGCATTAATGTTTTGGATTGTCTTTGACGATAAGCATTTCAATATCAGATGGGTCTAGCTTGAAGACCCAACAGTGTACTGGCCCTACGACCGATGCTTCGCCCCAGCCAGCACCAATCCTCTTTTTCTCGGACTTGATAAGTATTCCTCGTTCCTGCATCACGTGTTCAAACTGGCTAATGTTGAGTTTTTGTTTGCCGCCGATGTAGTTCTTGATGGCTTGTTTGTGCACCCAGACCAACTGGCTGTCCAACTCAATGCGCCCAATAAAAGCATGGTGGGTTGGAAAGTTTATAATGGTGTCGCCGTCCATCTTCAAGAACGAGTGCAGGTTGTCGTTCATAAAGGTATTGAACTCGTCAGGGTAATTAGCATCGTTGCTGTTAGTGCGGTCACGGAAATCAATCATGGCTTTCATGACTTCCTCATAAACTCGTTCAAGATCAAGTCTAATGATGTCGGCCTTGTTGGCAATCTCCCCGCCTGTAAACGATGCACTAACTAAGCTACGGTAGAACCTATACTTGGTGTGCGTTCCAAACGACTTATCAAACCGACTGCCCCAATAAGCCAAACGGATGCTGATTTCATCGAACCCCATAGCGTAGACGGCTTTGATGAATTCGATTCCTGCATGACCGTAGTTATGGTTGAAAGGCTCAATGATCATAGGGCCAAGCTCAGGGTGCCGTTCAAACAGTTTGGGTGTCTGCACCATGAACTGAACGAAACGGGCGATTTCGCCCTCGGGGTTCTTCTTGTACTGGCGTAGAATATCCAGCACGTCAGCGTTGGAGTTCCACAACGAGATAAGCGATGCAAAGGCTTCGATGTCGCGTTCTTCATTCTCGGACGACTGCATCCTCGCCTTGGGCTTGCCGGTAGATACTTGGAAGATAAACTTGGAAAGCTGTTCTGGAAGCCGGGAGTGCACCTCGTCAAGACCAAACATAATGTTTTTTAAGTTGAGCATACGCCCCACAAGTACGTTGTCGGTCGCGTTGTTCTCCTGCAAACACAAGCCACGGGGGTCTCCATAGACACTCAACCCCGCCAACATTGCCGCAGACTTGCCAGCACCCGATGGGCCTGAGTAGCACACCGACACGCCGGGAGTGTTGGTCAATGACATCAGGGGGGAACCGAACGCGCACAGCATGGCGAAGGCTATAGGCTCAAGCGACGGTTGGTTTAACTGCCTTGCTGAGTTCTTCCACACTTGGAAGCTACCGGTAGCTGGCATGATCTTGGCAAGTTTGCGTACACCGGGAGAAGCAGCGGTCTTACGCACCTCTCCGCTCCGGGTAATCTCATTGAATCCAATGACAAAAGAATCCATGTGATCAGTCCAACCCATCTGGGTCTGCATCTGCTCGGCGGTTTTCATGTTAATAAAGTAATCATTCCATTTGCTCATGTAGTCAACCATCCTTTGGATCAGTGCTGTGTTTGGGTGTGTAGGCATCACATCGTAACTAGCAAGTAACTCTCTAAACTTGTCATTACCAATGGATATGTACTTCACCGGCAAATCAAACTCCCGATCTGGATCTTTGGGGAGCATGACTTTTACTGTAAGAACTGCGCCATCGCGCTTGCTGAAGATGCGCGTTGTTGGATAAAAGATATGTCGGCAGATCATGACGGCGGGGGGATCTACCTCCTTGCCCTTCTTGTCATACTCAATCGGCGGCTTGTACCACAAGGCGTTATCAGCACCCCATGAATACGGAAACAATTCTTCGGGAAGTTTAGGAAGGCCGGGAGGCATTTTCTCGGGAGGTAGTGGCTTGACTCGTTTGCCCAACGCCACAGGGGATCCGATCTTGCCTTTGAAGTGACAGCCATCACACCCTTTTGGGTAAACGCCCTCTATGGTGTCACATCGCTGCGGTGCATCATTCTTTAAAGTTTCTTGGGCTTTAAGAACCGTCTTGTCGTAATCGTAACCGGGGTGTCCTTGCGAAACGACGTGTACAGCCTCTTCGCCATCCACACAATGAGCGGCAATGGACAGCAGCCAAAACCATTCTGGGTACTTCTGCTTGGCCGGGGCAGCGACCAATCTCTTGATCTGGGCGCAGCCGTTGTCTTCTAGGGACTTCTCCAGCACGTCTTGAAAATAATTCTCGGTGCCGTCGAATTTGCCCTTGTTACCAATGCTGGCAGTATCTTCATCCAATCCCTTCGGAATCTGGGCTAGAACATCTATAGATGGTGAATTATTCCCGGTGTTAGAAGTTACCCGCCCAAAAATAATTGACTCTATATAAACAAGTTCATGTACGACCACCGAGCTGGTCAGTACGCTGGTCGGGCTGGGCGGGTTTGTTTTATAGTTAAAAGTGTCTGGGCAACGCATGAGCCGGGAAGCATCGGCTGTCACTGAGGGGTCTATGAGCAACCCCTTGTCCACGCAAAATTGTTTAAATGATTCAGCCAGCGGTTTCCATTTTTCAATCGGGATATCTTGCGTGAGTATCCAGAAGGCTTGGATGCCAGTTCCTGAGTTAACCCGAACCGGTTCGGGCATACCTGTGTTGGCGATGAAGTCATCAAGCGCAGCCAACGCTTCTTCTTGACTGCTGTATTCCTTCTCAGCCCCTACGTCCAGATCAACGAACAACGAACGCGACCATAACGCGCTCTTCGCTTGCCGACTGTATCCTTTGAATGAGTTTGGTGTTACGTAAACATTGGCCCCCGCTGTTTTGTACTCGTCCGTTATTTTAATTAGATCATCAAGGTTCTCTGCAAACCGACTGCCTAAGCTACCGTCCTTGTCGATTTTTGCTACACAGTAGAAACCTTGCGATGGAAGTAGGTGTTCGTAAAATTGTTTTTTCATATTCGCCGTAGAAAAAAACGCCGGGGGAGCTACCCCCGGCGAGAGGTGAAGAACTACCAACCATCAAATCAAATGGATACCCCCAACATCTCTTGTATGTAGTTCTTGGCATCGACCATGTTCTTGGCGGGTAACATGCCAACCTTGGCATCGTCCTCAACCAATCTGATGAATGTCTCAACCAAGGCTCGTTTATTTTCGCTTACGCCTCTACCGCGAAACCAACTGTAGATAGTCATACGCGAAGTCTTGAGTGCAACTGCAACATACGAAGCAGGGATATTCATCTCTACGCACAGGCGACCAAGACGAACCCCGAGTCTATCGGAGTTCGCTTGCGACAGTTCGTATAGAAATTTATCGCTGTAGTTCCGTGGCATGAATCACTTCTTCTTTTTAGCCCACTGCTTGACCATATCCGAAACCTCTGGCTCAGCGTCAGATGACTTGTTCATCTCACGCAGCTTCGGTTCTTCCATAGTTGGAAGCTCAGATGTATAGATCGGCGGCGCAGCTTCGGCAGATGAGTCGCCCTGATACACGTTCATCTTGACTGCGTTTTCCGCAATGGGACTCTTGGCTTGCTCAAGCACAAACTCAACGTCTTCCTGCGGAACCGGAGCGACTGGAGAGAACAGTAGCTTCGGTACAGGCGACTTGGTGTCGAACGCCATTTTGGTAACAACGCGTCCTGCGCTGATGCTGTTCTGTGCCAGCATCTGAATATACGGACGGAACGGATACCGGCCATTATCTTCATTGCCAAAGCACGACGTGGCTGGCAGCACAAGCTGCATCACATCACCACCCGGATCGTTCGGCAACACGACCGCCGTGCGCCACGACAGGCGACACGCAGCACCCATGCCACCTTGACCGCTACCTTGGACGCTGTTCTGACAAGAGTTACAGGTAGGTGCCTGTGGCGTCTTGACATCATTGTCAGGGGTCTTGCTATCGCTCGACCAGCAGGTGGGCGAGACCTTCGCTCCTTCCTGATAGCCCTGCGAGTAATAGGTACGTGCGGGGTTGTGCGCCATCTTGACAAAGATCACGTTCATGTGACGGTCTTCGATGGAGCCAACTTCCTTGCCATTGACTAGCTTGCGGAACACACCACCCTTGATGGAGATCCGCTTGAATCTACCACTGTTACCGCCAGCTACCGCCTTGGTGTCTTCGTCAAGTTCACCTTTGACGACGGGCATACTGTTCTTAATCGACGTAATTAGATCGTTGCTCATGATTACTATTCCTTACTGGGTTTACGAACGGTTACACCAAACTCTCGCATCACGTTCACACCGGGGGGAAGCTCGCGGTACTCCGCTAACAACTGTTTGATGTTCCCTTGATTGATGCGTTTCTCAAACAAATCCAAAGCATCGTTGTCCTTGACGAACTGTTTAAAGTGTTCCCAGTCCGTGCAGATGTATCGCTCATTCAACTTGCGAATCACAGTACCGTTTTCGGTATTGATGCTATTCGCATTTATATCGTTGCAAGCTGCGAGCAACTGCGCTTCAAAGCCTGATAGTTCCTGCTTTAGTGCAGCATCTGCTTCCTCGAATTGTCTCGACAACGCTTCACGCTGTGATCGAATACCAAGATACGATGCAACCAAACTACTGATGTTTACTGTATTCACTCTGCCTCCAACTCCTGCTTGTACAGGTCAATTAACTTGTTATGACTATCTACTTTACTATTGAGCATGTCGTATACACGACGCTCTACTTCCGAGCCTTGCAAATGAACAACAGTCATCTTGTTCTTCTGTCCGACTCGATCAATACGACCGATACATTGTAAGTATGTTTCGACCGACATGACTGGAGACCAGAACACAACCGTATCCGCAGCGGTGAGTGTGACACCATGAGAAGCTGACTGCGGTTGAATCACTAACACATGAGGATCCGATTGTGTCTGGAATTTGGTGATGATGTTTGCGCGTTCTTTTGGGGTAACGTCACCCATGATGATGTCGTTTGTGAAGCCCTCGTTATCAAGGTACTCCGCAACGACAGTGATGGTGTGCCGATAGGGAACGAACACTATTACTTTGTTGGACGTTTCGTCAAGCACTTCTCGCAGTGCTTTGAAGCGAGGCCCAATGTCGAATTCAATGACGTTGCCACCATCTGTATATGTTGCACCGCCAGATATCTGCAACAGCTTGTTTAGTTTGGCAGCGGCATTGACTGCGCTGACTTGTTCGCCAACAGCTTGTATTAACATCTCTTGCTTCAGCTTGCGATAGTATGTTTGCGCTTGCACTGTCAAGGGAACAATTCTAGTCTGATAAGTTACAGGTGGCAGGTCGAGGCAGTCGTTCTTGTTAAACCGAATCGCTGGCTGCAAGACATGAAACACCTTTTCCTTAGAATCAGATTTTGGAAGCCACTTGAAACGTGTCTTCGGATACATCACGGTGTCGCGCCATGCTGTGGAATACTTTGGTACGCGCAAGGGTGATACAAGACGTGCAAGGCCGAACGCGTCCATTGGCGATTGCGATGCTGGTGTACCTGTCATCATCCACAATCTTGTAGATGGCGTTATCAACTTGGACAAGGTACGCCAGCGTTTGGTACTCACAGTCTTGTAAGCATTAGCCTCATCGACAATGATCAAATCGAACTTGGCGTCGGCTATCGCATCACTGACGATGTTGACTCCATCATAATTAATAATGGTGAACTCGTATGGGTGAGCAATGATTCTTCTACGCTTTTCGTTCGACCCGTAAGCAACGAAACACGAACGGTGCATCGCGGCTTTGAACACTTCATCGCGCCATGCCGTGAACATGATGGACAACGGGCACACTACGAGTACCCGTCTCACCAATCCTAAATTCATTAGGTAATCCGCAGCCCATATGGCGGCGGAAGTCTTACCGGTTCCTGCTTCATTGAAACAGAATGCTCTACTACGAATACTCAAGAATGACGCTGTGTCTCGTTGATGATCAAAAGGCTTGTGGACACCGGGCCACTTGTAATCTCTCAACAATGGTGAAGGAATATCCAACGCCATGTTGGGTCGAAGTTCATCTGCAACTCTGGTCAGGTATTCTGTTTCGCGCTGATCCCAATAGACCACGATAGACTTGGTTGAACCCAAATCCTGCGCTAACGCGCTCCTGCCAACCCATCTGAGAACTCTATCGGCATACTCCGAGGGCAGTGTCAAACGCACTGCGATATCGTCTACAATTTCCATTACTATACCTACTGTACTGCGTGATTCGCATCACGATAAAAACTCCTTACGGGAGTCACTCGTCTAAGACTTGCTACGGAGGCTCTATGCAGAGTTTAATTACCAATCTTAGATGACATGGTTTGCTGTATTACCAGCTTACGTCCACTCATGCCTTACGACGTTACTTCATTGCTCCACTCGACTTGCGAGGAAACGATCTGTTTTTGCTAGGCGGCTCTAGTCGCACACCATCTTTGTTGCTGCCACCCTTGGACAGCGCCTTGACGTGAGCCACGTCCTTGCCCTTACGGCTCACACCCTTCTTGTCAATCTTACGCCGCGCACGTTGCCGCTCCATGCGGTCTTCATGCTCACCACGCTCAAGCTGTTTCTTGTACTCGTGTTTGTATGGTCTGGCAGTCTTTGTGTATGGCATCTATTTCTCCAATGCTCTCGCTAATTCATTTGGATAAAGTTTCTTGGCTTCTTCTACCGAACACAAGCGCGCATCAGTTTTCTCAAGCCCACGCCTCAATACGGCAGGGCCATCGTTCTCAGTGTGTAGATACAGGTCTCCGTCTTTAACAAAAAACCAACTTTCATACGCACCCATAATTACGCCTTCCTGAATTCGCAAGTGTTTACCGGACACCACCGACACAACGGACTCGATTGTGGGGGCCAGCTATTGTGTTTAAAAGACATTTCCAAACGCATCAGATCGGGAGCAAACTCCTGCCAATACTTCTCGGACTTGTCTCGTAAATAATCGTCGGGTAAGAAGCTGGTGTGAACTACAAACAGCAGACCACCTTTGACCAGATTGACATCTGGGAAATGTGCGAAGGTCAGTAGCGCCATCAGCTTCAACTGTTTTGGATCAGGGTACTTGTTCGATCCGGTTTTGTAATCAACCACGAACGCCGTATCACCATCTACAATCATCAAGTCAACAATGCCACGCACCCAATAGTCTGGTGCGTCGAAATCGCACGGGGTTTTGTCAGCCCGTAGAGCCATCTTGTGTTCGATGTATTTGTCGCCCGGAATCTCCAACAGAACATCAACAATAGATTTGAATTGTTTATGATGTACCGGAAGTTCTTTATTGTCCCGAGCATACTCCTCCAATGACTTGTGTACATCAGTCCCATAGGCCATCTGGTGTGAGACTTTCGTTTGGAAATTCCCAAGCACCTTGACCTCGTTGAACTGTCTTGGGCAGTTGAGGTACTGCTTCAAGCCACTGAATGACCACTTGATCATGCGTCGTACATCTTGTCACTGCGGAGAATCGTATTCAGTTTCTTCATCGCTTCTTCTGGCGTCATGCTGTCTTCGACTTCTAATGGCTTAGCAGCGATCTGATCGTACAGACCTACAACCGAACCACGCCAGTAACACGGCTCGCACTCGTCTTTACCTTCGCAATCTTTGAGCGGAGCCTTGGACATCAGAAGCATGGACTCATGCACAGCCATCCTCATCTCTGCTGCTGATGCTGCGAACTGTTGTGCCATGTCCAGCATCTCGGTGAGCATGGTGATGATAAACTTCCTAGTCTCTTCTTTGTTCATGGAGTCGAGCTTCTTATCCAACTCATCAGTTTTTATTTTAGACACTAGCAATCTCCATAACTAAAGCCGTATTTGGCCTCACAAGCCACAGGCAAATCACTACACCACTTAGGTGCAGTAGACATAGTTTCCGTTACAAATGCAAGGGCTTCTTCGATTTCTTTTTCGCTAACAACAAGCACCGCAGCATCGTGCACCGTCAGGGCTACACGATAGCGTTCTTTCAGCTTGAGCATCTGTTCGCCTATGATAATTCTAGCCAACGCTTGCACTACGTTCTCAACGACTGAACCACCCCAGATACTTACCTTACCCTTGCGGGATTGATAAACTTTATAGGACTTTGCTTCGCGGTTTTCTTCGGCGGTTTTAGTTTCTGTATTCAAACCGGGGTAGCGTATGTATAGGTCATTAGGTAAACGTATTCCTGTTTTATCCACAATGACTGATGAGTTCCCGAACTCATAGCTTTCACGTCCGTCTGTCGGCCAGCCGCATAAGTTAGCCAGCAATTTATCCCCTTCGTACCAAAGGTCAGGGATCTTAGTGTTGGTTTTTCTATAAGTTTTTACTATCTCTTCAGCCTTGCCTTCTTCCAACTCAACACGCATTGCACTTGTCTTGAGAGTTAGTTCTAACTTTTTGGCTCCAGTGCCGTAACCCAAACCAAGTATGCAAGTCTTGCCAACGAACCGTTCCAACTCGTTGGCTTTGGTGATCTTGCGTTTGTATACCTTGGTAGCAAACTCTGAATAGACATCTCTCTTTTCTCGGAACGCTTTGACTAGATCTGTCTCGCCAGCCAGCCACGCAAGCACGCGTGCTTCGATCTGGCTTGAGTCGCAGTTGATTATCAAATGCCCCGGTGGAGCCACTAGCGCGTTCTTAAGAGTCTTCTTGGTCTTGTCACGGCTAGGCAGGTTCTGAAGATTTATACCTTCGGTGCCAGACCATCGGCCAGTATGTGCGCCGTAGTATTTTAACGGGATAGGTAGTTTCCCACGGTTACGCTCTCCAACATCAAGGAACCGTTCTATACGTGATTCTTCGATTGTAGACTTTGTGCCAAGCCTAACTCTGCACAACTCCTGTACAAATTCATCTGGGTGTTCCTTCAATGCAAGGAACCCTTCGTCTGTCTTGGAGAACGCGTAGGTCTCCTTACCCGTCGCAGGGCTTATCTTGAGCGGCGGTGATACACCTAAACTGTTTAGGATGTTTGCGAACTTGTTATTGCTGGACAACAACTCGCTGACTTCTTTTTCAGTAGAGACATTCAAACCTGCCATCAGACCACGTAGAAGATTCTCTTTGTCAGTACGAACTTCTTCAAGCCTTGCTATCAACAGACTATCGTTCAGTTCAAAGACTGGATCCGTATACATACGGATGGTCAGGTCAATCAGTTTCAATTCGTTGTTAGGGAACGGCTGAAGTTTGTAAAACAACTTGTAGGTAAGCTCAACATCGTTACAGCAGTACTCGCCATAACGAACAAGATCAGCAGGACTAAAATCACTTCTACGTTTGCCCATAGCTTCGATGACTTCATTGCCTTTCGCTCCTATGTTGTATCGTTCAGCCAATACCTTGAGCGAACCACCCGCGTCAACACCATGAATGGCTCGTGCCATACATAATGTATCCACATACATAGCTGGGAAAATCCCGTAGCGCCACGCAAGGATCGCGCCGTCGAACATCATGTTGTGACAAATCAGTATGGTGTCTTCCCAGTCAATACTGTTTAAAGCAACCGATATATCTTCCCCACTAAACCATCTAGAGGGTTCATCATCTTCTTTGATACCTACGCCAATGACTTCAAACCTTGGATCGTTGATGTACTCCTCGGTTGTCATCTTCGACAGGGAATAATCCTTGTCGTAGTAAGTTTCAAAGTCTATGGTGATGATGCTCATTGCTTCTCCTTCGGCAGCATCAGATAACACACAGGGACTTCAGCGAGGCTGAATCCTTTCTTGATTCCTTTCTTGATGTAGACAGTCGCTACCTCAACATCCTCTTGATGATTAGCAACCTCAAGCGCCTCGCCTTTGGTCTGGTATGCAAACAATACTATCTCTGGAATCTTCACGGCTTCTCCCCCCGTGCGCGGATGGCGTCGATTGCATCAGACAGCGCGCCACGCTGTTCGCCTGTGCAGATCAGTTTCCATGTTTCACTGCCTACCGTTTGCGGGCTACCGCCTGACCTTGGGTAAGGAACGAAGCTGTGATCTAGCGCGCTCAACCTCTCCACCAACTCTCGCGTCTTTTCATCCACGGGGCACCTCGTTGTTAAGCGCGCGGATGGCTGACAAAACTTCTCGAATTCGTTCGTTCATACCTTATCCCCTTTGTGGTTCTTGACAATATTTTTCATCCAACTGGTTAATGTTGGTAAATCCCAGTCTCAACCAAAGTCGTTCTTGCATAGTCAACCAATGTGGTGTTCCATCACGGCAAACCAACAATGGTCCATCAATGTGATTCCATTTGATATGTGGTTTGCTATCTGCTGGATATCCAATCATCGTTCAACTCCTTCAATAGGAACAACCACAGTCTTGAATTTTTTGGAGCACTCATGGCATAACACTGCCCAATCACCAAGATAGTCAAGTCTTAGTCCGTATTTTTCGTTTAGATCGCTATGTTGCGTAAAATTCTCATCGTCCTGAGTGTATTGATTTTCACCGCAGTTCTTAAATGGTGGAACATCACTCCATTCGGATTTGCCTTGATTGTAATTAAGATTAACGTCGTAGAAGACTTTTTGATCACAAACATCACAAAGTCTATAATAAACATCACAAAGTCTATAATCTGCTGCTGCCATATCATTTATCCCTCATAGCAAGCTCTTTAATTAGATTGTTCATACCTCATCCACGCCTCACGCTCATGGGCAGCAACAAGGGCGGCGAACTTTTCCATCTGGCGACTGCCCACATACCAATGATATTTATCATCCCAACCAAACCCAGCTTGTTCAGCAAGTTCTTTAATTAGATTGTTCATACCTCATTCTCCCGTGCGCGGATGATTTCTTTCAATCGTTCGATCTCAGCCGCGTGATAGCGATTGTTCTCGCGCCACGCTTCAAGATCCGTTGCGTATCGTTCGCGCAACTGATCAATCGTGCGGCGCATCTCTTCAAGTTCTTTGATTGAGATAAGCACGTCGGTCATAGCGCCCCCTTGATCCCTGCGGACATCGACTGTGACTTCTCTAGCCAATCAATACGATCCATCAAACGAATAATTAATTCGTTCTGTCGCTCAATCATGTCTCGTTGTGACTTGAGCAGATCATCTGCTATGCCAAAGATAGACTCGCCAGCCAGCATTTTGAAATCTGCTTCGTTCATTTTGTCCACCATGATATGAAACAGTAAACCTCTATGAACAGCATCAATAGTAGGATCCATAGCAACGGGCGATATGCTTCAAACGGATGCCTGTCCATTACTTATTTCCATCTTTAGCCATTCGTGCCGCTTGCTTCTGAATCAGCCAGTTCAGCTTGTCTATCGCACCAGCTTTTTCGTAGGACTCGGTAGCCAGCTTGCTGTTATCAGCCCTAAGCCTGATGATCTCCGCTTCAAGCAGAGAGACCTTTGTTCGCAATTCTTCTGCTTCACGTTTGTAGACGCGCTGATTCATGAGCGCGAGTGTGGCGATTTCAAATGCCGTCGAATCAGTAACTTGATTGTTCATTGTAGTAACCTCCGTAACTGTATTTGCGATGGATGACTGTCCGGAAACAATCTCTTCCACGTCGATGTATCCGAAGACACGTTTCAAGTGGCTTCCTAAATCTGAGTAACCTTCTATCTGGGTTTTCATTTCTTACCCCACACTGGTGGTAATACTCTCCAAGGATGGGGGTGTTTATGCACTCCCTTTTTCTTGGCTTTCTTAGAAACGTCCGATGGCGAATTTGACCGCTTGGTTTCTGATGCGTCGCTTTTTGATTGCATGGGTGAACTCCATTATCCAAACAATCGCATACGCTATCATAGCCACCGAACACGTAATCGTAGAGATTACAACCATCCAAAACATTGTGTCGTAAGCACTTATCATTTGAACATCTCCTTTATCCGTTGCGTGACATCAGTCACGTTGATTTCATCAACTACGAATGCGTAGCCACCGCTCTGTTCAATCCTGTCGAGATTGTCTTGCTGAAGCGCAGTGACACGATTGCCATTAGCCTTGCACTCTATACCAATAAACCTTCCCCTTACGCAAGCAATAAAATCTGGCGCACCAGAATTTCCGAAGCCAGTTCCAATGGGCATGACGTAATAAGCATCAACAGATTTAAGGAACTCTTTCACTTTCTTTTTTACTTTTGCTTCCGGTGTCATTGAACATCTCCATAAGTTTGTCTGGGTAATCCTTGGCTACTCTCACGTAATAAATTTTCTCATCAAACGACATGCGGCCTACTGGCTCGTATTCAAACGAATCAGTCACATGCTTACCACTCGCCTTGATCAAAGCAATTTTGGTTTTTAGTTCGTCAGGCAAATTATCCAGCTTGTAAAACAATCTCAAGTTACCGTGGTTATGCGGCATGACGATGCTGTATTCGTTTTCGTTTATTACATGGATAACAAGTATATGGCTTGTGTCGTCTATCATTTTTTATCCTCAAAGCATTTCCAGTATTCTTTGAAAGCCATGATTACTTCCTATCAAACAAGTACCAGCTATACCCTTCCGATGTTGTGCGTTTAAACACACACGCATTGATCTCATAGAATGGTACATACGTATTCCATGAATCTTCTAGAACTGGAATGATGCTCTTGGTATCTTTGTATCGGATCTTAGGATTTGCACCGATTGCATACTTGTTGAACGTCATGGTTGCCTGTAGCGAATCTTTGATATCGGAACTTACATGATCTATAGACTTGTATCTACGCATCAGATACTCGGTGGTCATTCCTGAAAAATTATAGTCTTGGCCAGTGTCCATACATTTCTTCAGTTCGCTAATCATCTTTGAAGTGTTGATACTACCTACCAGTACCTGTTGGCCTTCGCCGGGGAAACCCACCAGCCACTTCTCGCGTCCAAAGATTCTCTCGGTCTGCTCCAGATACCTTTGTTGTTTCTCCATGTTCTCTAAGTAGTCTTGATACACGGCTTCGATACGTCCCTTCACTTCAGTGGGAATATCCTCTTTGGTAATCGCCCCCATCGTCAGCTTGGTTGTGTACTCAATCGTTCCGCTGTTGGATGTCCACATGTATTTGTGATGTAAACTGTCGAATTCCGTTTGAGTATTTATATAGTTATAAAACAAGTTGTGAACAATCTTAGAAATTGTCAGCCAGCCTCTAGCTTTGACCCATTGCAGTGAGCTGCCATCTTCATTAGTAATACTGCTCTCCTGCATGTTCTTCTTGATTCTGGATAGCGCATAGCGAATGTTGTTGGTGTCAAACAGTAGATACGGCTCGGTATCACAGTCAGCATTGGATTTAACATAGACTTTGATCTTTGTCTCTTCACCATCTTGATACTGAACAACTTGAACGCCATTGAAGCCCTGATGATCAATCATGTCAAAAGACTTCGGGACGTTATTTATGTCACGCGCAAATATCCTTGATACATACAGTCCTACCTCATGGTTAAACGTCAGTACCATGGGCCACATCCAAGACTTCTTAAATAACAACTGATCTTCTTCATTGATCATGTTCGGGTAAAACGGTGCAGTACTCTTCGGGTCTAACATAGCTTCTTCCATAACAGCCTCCTTACGACTTGACTTTCACGCGCCGACCTTTCGGTGGTATAAACGATTCATTCTCCAGCACCAACCACACGGTGGGAATATATGTATGCCACGTGATGTTGTGTTCCAAGTAACCGTCAGTAATGACCACGACACACTCGGGCTTGATGTTGTTACTCACAAGATACTCAGGCACACACGCTGCGCGAGTACCCCCGCCACCACGTGGCTTGAGCATATCTTTCATTGACTCATAGTCACCTTCAAAGATCTGTTCCGCACAGACTGTTGTATCCCAGAACAACACGCGAACCTTGTCCGGCTTCAACGTGATGCACGCATTGACCACGGCAGCACACGCGATATCAAATAGTTTGCCGTGCATCGACCCGCTTGCGTCAATCGCCAATACCAGTTCCGTCAACGTCTCGTTGTGCTTCGACGGCAAATAGTCTCCAATAGACAGACGACGCATGTCGTATCTACGCCACGAACTCTCTTCGTTGCCTCGCATGGATGATGTAAAGAACTCCATTAGTTCTTCACGCCAATCTGTCTCTGGTTCAACCGCTTGCTGGATCGCTCGTGGCAAGTCCATACCAAGCGCACCCGCCAGTGTCGTGGCTTGATGGATCGCCTCGTCAATCTCCTTGGTAAGATCTTCTATCTGTTCCTTGGTCATGTCAGCAGCGTGGTCAACATCATGTTCATCCATTGATGTTACATCGTACTCATCACCGTCTACTTCTACAGAGCCGGGTTGATTACCTTCGTTACCCTCGTCACTCACTTGTTCATCTGGAGTACCTTGACTAGGTTCAGTAGGCAGACCATTGTCCTGACTCTTGCCGTCTGTAGGATTACTCGGCGGCGGTGGCGGCTTCGGATTGTTCCGTCCTTTCTTCAAGAAGTTATATACATCACGCACCGCCCAGTCATGGAACTTGGGATCGAACAACGGCTTCGGATCTTTGGGCAAGTCGATCCAGTCACCATAGCCCTTGACCTTGGTGATGATCGCATTGACCACGTAGTCCATCGCCGCGTTGGCAAGCTGTGCATCTTCTTCAAACAAGTCTTCGTGACGCATGATGTGCTTCAGCAGCACATGCAGGTTCTCGTGCAACACCACACCAATCATTTGTGGTTGAGTCAGCGTGGACATGAACTTACGACCGTAATACTTGTCACGCCCATTGGTGTATGCCGTGGGATGATCGTCTACGATCTTAGACTCACCCAACAACACGGTACTCGCAAAGAACCTTGTCTCTGGATTGGTGATCAAGACAATGTGTGCCTTGGTCAGCCTTCGCTCCAGAGTCTCGGTGTCCTCCATTAGATCAAACACTGCGCTCATGTGAACCTCCTTAGATTAATAGCTCGTAGTTCTTGTTGCTCACCATCCATGACTGTACGTCTGGGTTGCCATTGGCAAGCATCTTAGTCTTGTCGTTCTTCGCTACCATCGTGAAGAACAGTGACTGTAGTTCAGCGTGTCTGCACCGCTTGATGTAACGGATGAACCTGCTGAGTTGATCTTGCGTCTCTATGCTGTTAACACCATTGACAACGATCTGCACGATGGCTGCTGTCTTCTCAGGCATGGATAAGTTATCTGGGTCTGCGATGATGTCATCGAACTTGTGTAGGTCAGCACTCAGCGACAGATACGACATGATCGAATCACCCGCAGCCTGACCGACCGTACCGCACAGCGCCGCTCGCGTAAGATTCTCACCAGCGATGTGTCGGTTACGTACAGCCGACGTGCACTTCGCCCATGACCGTGGAGACAGGAACGGCTGCACGGGTTTGTTCGGGTTGAATATATACGGATTGGTATTTAGTTCCTCAGTCGTGCAAGTCATATACGATGCGAACGCCTTCGGGTTCATGATCGCCCAACCGATCAGCAGAGGGTCAACGCCATTGTTGCCACCCCACACCGCGCACTGCTTGTGGTTCGGCTTCATCACCTTGTAGTACTGCTCACGATTCACGTCATGCGCTTGCGTGTTGTCGCCCACACCATCCGACGCATTGTTACTCGTACAGAACACAACCGACCCATCAGGCAAACGGTTGTCACCGACGTAACGCTCCAGCTTCAACCGCGAGAAGATCAACTGCAAGATCTTCGGAGCCTTGCGGATCTCGTCGAGCATGATGACCTTCGGTCGCGGGTCGTTGATCTTGAACACTTCATTGACATAGCCTTCAATGGTCTTGTGTTCATGAACAGGCACGCCCATCATCACGTCGGGCAAGTCACGCGATGAACAGTCAAAGTAAACGTAGACATACTTGTCATCAGGGAAGTAGTCGCCGGGACGACGCCACTTGTCTCCGTTGTTGATGGCAGTCTGTCTGAGCACAGTCGTCTTGCCGACTCCCGGCTCGGATATAAATGTCGGGGTGATGTCAACACCGTAGAGCATCACGGCAGCGCTCGCCTCGGTCAGCGAGATCATCGGGTAAGTATTTATCTGAGACATAGAACCTCCTAGTTGTTAATCAAACCATTCCAAACTTAGACAGGATGTCATCGACTTCTGTCTTGACTTGGGTTCGCATTGAGTCTGACTGCTTCAACGCTTCAATGTTTACGCCACGCAACACACTCTGTAGTGATGCCCGCGCAGCCTCCAGCTTGCCGTCGTTCATGATGTTGAAGTCCTTGAACGTATCGCACAACTCCAACGCACGTTCGATAGTCGAGTCATACAGCTTGCGCCGCACCACCTTCACGCCCTTCTCTGGGTCGATCACCGTCTCGACTTCGCAACACTTGGATATGCGCTGCATGAGATCGACAAGCTGTTCTACTTGTTTGTTGGCGATGTCCTGCGCCCACCGTTGAGCTTGCTGTGTGTAGTGCTTCTGAAGATCATCTGCAAGATCATTAGCCAGCTTGTTACGGAAGTCACCCACCGGTACTTCGTTCGTGAACAACGTCACGCCATACTTGCTCCGCACCTCTTCGTCCGTCGGATAGTCCTCGCGCTTGAACGCGTCACCCAACGTAAACGCCATGTTAGATATGGCTGTGGGCAGCGCCGCGATCAGGTCGTCCACCAGCTTCTCCGTGTGTTGTTTGCGTGACGCGTAGTCACGCATGAACTGCGGTATGCGAGGGTTCGGCAGATACCGCCACGCACCAGCCCACGGGAATGTCTCGCGCTGGATCCAGTTGTACCAAGCCGCCCGGTCACGCAAACAATCCTTATGCTCCTTCACGTCAGCCAAAAGATTCTTGACGAACCGACCCGCGTTGCGGTCTGCCTTCTTGGCAATGTTGACCTCATCGGAGATCTCTTCGTCTTGTTTCGTGGCAGACCAGCTTTTGACTTCGATGTGCACAAGTATCCCTGACGTTGCCAAGGACGTGATGACTTCGGGTTTATTCAGATCAATCATTGTTGTTTCCTCCAGTTGATTTCCCACTTGAGAGTATATTATAGCATACCTTTACATATGTATCCATCAACGAGCGCCAGTCCATTCGCTATCTGCATACGGATCGGGATCGTCCTCGGCGCGGAAATAGTCCTCGCACAAGTCAGTCACGTGGCTGAGTGTGCACATCAGATCGTCATAGTCTTCTGTGACGCTCGTCACAGCCTGATAGATACGATCAATAAGAATAGTTTCTTTTGATCTTCGGACAACTGTGTACGTGTCTAGAAAATCAATCTGTTCAACGATTTGCGATTTGTAATAGCCCATGTCACACCTCCAAGACGTAGTTGCGTGCCACGTCAATGTCCATCAACGGCTTGAACCGTGTAATGAACAGCGCGTCAGGATCGTCGCCCCATGCCTTGAGCAGCGCGTCACGTCGCTGAGACATCTCATGCGGCACGTAGCCGTCGCACAGGTATCCGCACAGGCGTAGGTAGTTCTCAAATTGCCGGTCAGTCAAACTCTCGTAAGTCATGTCAGCCTCCTAAGCCCCGTCCGGGGCGTGTCAGTTGTGCAAGTAAACTCAGATCAGTCACCACCACATAGTTCGACTTGTGCATCGGCACGATGGTGTGGCGGAGTGACACAGCGTCACGCTCGCCACATGGCATACACGTTGTATAGCCCAAGTCGAGCCTACCGAGAGAAATATGATCCCCGCAGTATCGGCAGGTGGTGGTCATCAGTTGTTGTCCGGGTCGGTTAACGTCATCAACGAAAGGCGCATCTCACGATGCACCTTGGGGCGCACGTAGTGCCGCTTGGGCTTGGCGTAGTCCATCGTGTGACGGTCGTCACGCTGAGTGCGGTATACGATTGTGGGCGATTGCAGAGTGTTGCTCTCCATCTGCATGGCTTTGTAGAACGCTTCGCATCTGGCCTTGTAGTCCATAGAACCTCCGAGTTGTGGCGTTACGGGCTGTAACGCTAAATTGTGTCGAACCATATAAACCATTCAACCTACATCTTCCCTCATCTAAGAGATATTATAGCATATCTTTACATATGAATCCAGCACTTGATTAGGGGTCAGTTCCAGTTTTGTTCCACGTGTTCCAGCTTGTTCCAAGAAAAAAATGGGTTTTGGAACACGGGTACGTCACTAAATGTGGACGTTAAAAATACGTCCAATTTGGGAGGGAAGCATTGATTTTTAAGGAGTTATTATTATTATTTTTTAAATAATATATATATATATAGGAGAGTTATACGGATTTGTTCCAATGTTCCACTTTTTTAGAAAATAGAGGGTCGGTTTCCCCAGACCACTTTTGCTTACCTGACCCCTGCCGTCCCCTTTTCCCTCTCCCCGTTTTTACTCCGTAGGGGGGGTATTCTTGTAATTCCACTTGGAACAATGGAACAAATGACTTAACCATATGATTCTATTAAGAAAATCCTGTTCCAAGCGCAAAAATTTCTTGGAACAAATGGAACTTGGCTGGAACAAATTGGAACAAAACCGCGTTACACGTCGTAACGCACTTGTTTAGAGCCGTTTTCGTGCCGATACCCAACATGGTTTAAACTAACAAAATATGATGAGGGGTTATCAGAATCTGTCAGTTTAAATGACGTTACGGGGCGTAACGATGCCCACACCCAACACCATTTAAACTCGCGCGATATGACGTGGGTTCTTCAGAATCGGCCAGTTTAAACGATGTTGCGCGATGCACGGTGCCCACAGGGACTCCACGCAAACAATTCAGCGTTACGCGCGTAACGCTACGATGCTCGCACCCGCCCGAAGCCAGTTCCCGAGCGAGGCTTTGCGAGCGAGGGAACGCGGCTGAGCGCAGCGAAGACGCGGGGGAGCGCGAGGGGGCGAAGCCCTCTCGCCTCCGGATGCAGTCGTGAGGCTTTGCGAACTCCTTTTGTTCTTGGTCTTGTGAGTGCATCTTTATGGCGCGAGCTTGCCGAGCGCTTCCTGCACGAACATAACAATCGCGTAGCACATTTCCTTATGAAGGCTAGGTCGCCAGACCTAGCCGAATCTTTCTTGTGAAGGCCAGTTCGTCAGACCTGGCCTGATCTTTCTTACTTAAAAATTTTTTGCGAAGCAAAAAATTTTTTTTCCGAACGGTAAAAAAGTTTTAACTATTCAATCGTGTAAACGTGTATAGTTGATGAGCGGGGCAATTTCGCTTCGCTTATTTGGAGGCTATATGTCGATTCTCAGCGAGACTATGCAGAATACTTTTAGCGACGAGCAGATTTACGCTCTAACGAAAACGGTCTCAGCAGCTACTGATCTGACAGCGGACAATATCAAAGCGTTGCGTCCGATCCAGCAGCAGTTCAAGACCTTCTACAACCTGCTGCCGAAGGGTAAGGATGGTTGGGTCGATGAGACTTGCGACACGTTCAAGGAGTTTCGGAAGTTCTGCCGGGACTTGACCTTGAACCGTCTTGTAGGTCGCCCGGAATACACCATCTCGTACTACAAAACTCCAGACGACGCTGGCGAGCTAGTTTGGAGGCAGCAGTCGGGGAAGGTCGAGATCGACCCGGTTAAATTCCCCTGCTTCACGGTGACTGGAGCGATTGCTGACCCTCGCGCCAAATTCAGGCACGACGACAAGACCATCTTTGAGTCTTGCGTCGAGCCTGTTCGGACTCTGATGCTCGGTGCAGAGCGTCAGACGTTCAGCCGACTGAAGCCCAAGAAGCCTCGGTCAGGCGTTACCAAAGCACAAGACTTTGGTGCCAAATTTAATGACCTGATGAAGAAAGTCTCTAACTTGCGAGACACTCTCAAGACCGAAGAGTTCCCCGTTAAGGACGAAACTTCCTTCAAGAAGGCCGTAGCTCAGTTGGCGATGGTGCTTGGGTTAGGTGCTCAGAAGTGAGTCAACTTCCAATCCTACTGCTGATGATCGTTTTAGCCTTCGGGCTTCTCGCTATCAGACGTAAGTAGCTGCACAGGGTGCTGTCCGAAAGGACAGCACCCTGCGCTTTTCCGCTTTCTTTTGATGCCAAACCAATGCCACCATGTCAATTAATGTTGATCGAGTTGGGCGATGTTTTGTTTAATCGAAGCTACGCGGCAGCGGTAAACGTCGTCGTCCTGCGGACGCAGGACACGACATAAACCCGCGAAGCACATTTATTCTTTTCCTCGCCGGGACGGCGAAAGCGAGACCCGAGCGCAGCGAGTCTTTCACGGTCTCGCCATATAAAATTCAAAGCTGGCTTAGTTGTCTAGATGATAGGCTGGCTTGGGCTGGCTTAGTTTTTTATCGAAGGGCTGGCTAACGCTGCTAATATTGATTGTCGAAGCTACCTGTTAGGCGCGGCAATCGGTATATCGAAGCCACCGGGTAGGTGCCCCCCACGAAGTGATAAGGTACCTACGAAGTGCGCTTACACTTGGAAACGCACAAATCACCCCATCATTTCCCAAATAGACCCCCACCCCCCTGTATATAAAAACACCCCCCCGTCACTAAAATGGTTCCATACCAATAGAAATCGTATATATTGTATAAATCCAAACCCTTGCAAGGCATTGCATGTCGTACATGCCTGACATAGATGAAGACATTCCGTTGCCCAAAAAAGCCACGGAAGCCATGCCCGACCTGACTCCGCATGAAGAACTTGAGATGCGGGTCAACACGATGAAATTGTTGGCCGATCTAACCGGCACTCCCATCTCTCCCTCTGCCGAACATCAAGCCCAAGCAATTGAGTTGGCTAAAGAAATGACTGCCAACCCCAAGCTACGGCCTGAGTACGCCCGTTACCCGAACGAAGTGATGGCCTATCTGGCTGGGATGGTTCAGCAGTCAAACTGCATGTTGGTCGATGACCTTGCTGAATTGAAGATGTACGTCATCAACAAGCTGGTCTATGAGGTAGAACATGCCCAAACGACCAAGGACAGACTTACTGCACTCCGTAGTTTGGGCGAAGTAGATGGTGTAGATGCCTTCAAAAAGCGCAGTGAAACCACTCTTAAAGTGCTGCCGATTGAAGAAGTAGAACGCGAACTGCTCACGGTGCTTGATAACATCGAATACACCGTTATGGAGGAGCCGCAGGTTGAGTACAGCCCTCAAACTGACGCCTGAGAACCTTGCCAAGCTCCGTGCTGCGCTTCCGTCTATGCCAGACGCCCAGAAGCGTAAAACTGCCGATTTATTGGTCAAATACTACAAAGAAACGACCAAAACGAAGGCAAAAGACGACTTTTTGAGCTTCATTAAGCACGTTTATCCGGGCTATATGGTGGGGCCACACCATCGGAAATTAGCCAGAATTTTTGAAGAAATTGCCTCTGGGGCTAAAAAACGGGTCATCGTTAACATCGCACCGCGTCATGGCAAGAGCGAGATGATCTCCTACCTTGCCCCGGCGTGGTTCCTTGGCAAGTATCCTCAGAAGAAAGTGATCATGGCCTCGCATACTGCTGATCTTGCAGTAAATTTCGGCCGACGTGTCCGTAACCTTGTAGGGAGCGACCTATACCATGACATCTTTCCGCAGGTCGAGCTACAAGCAGATAGCAAGAGCGCCTCTCGGTGGGGTACCAACTTTAACGGAGAGTATTTTGCTATTGGTGTGGGTGGTGCTTTGGCTGGTCGTGGTGCCGATCTGTTCATTATTGATGACCCACACTCCGAGCAGGAAGCCAAACAAGGTGTACCACACGTGTTTGAACCCGCGTGGGAATGGTTCCAGTCAGGCCCAATCCAACGACTGATGCCGGGGGGCGCGATCATCGTTGTGATGACGCGCTGGTCAAAGCTCGACCTGACCGGTCAGATCATCGACCACATGACCCGTAACGACGACTCTGCGGAGTGGGAAGTTATTGAGTTCCCTGCCATTTTAAATGGTCAGCCCCTTTGGCCTGAGTTCTGGCCTTTGGAAGAGTTGCTCTCCAAGAAAGCCGATATGGATCCGCGATACTGGCAAGCCCAGTACATGCAGGAGCCAACGGCAGAGGAAGGCGCTCTTATAAAGAGAGAGTGGTGGAACGTCTGGGAGCAAGACGATCCGCCACACTGCGAATTCATCATCATGGCACTCGACTCCGCACAAGAAAAGAACACCCGTGCCGACTACAACGCCCTGACTACGTGGGGGGTGTTCTTCAACGAAGAGACCAAGAACCAGAACATTATCTTGCTGAACGCCATCAAGGAACGGATGGAGTACCCGGAGCTGAAGGAGATGGTGCTGGAGCAGTACCAAGAATGGAGTCCAGATAGCTTCATCGTTGAAAAGAAATCCAGCGGCTCGGCGCTCTACCAAGAGATGCGTCGTATGGGCGTTCCGATTATGGAGTTCACACCGGGCAAGGGCCAAGACAAGATTTCGCGTGTAAACGCGGTGACGGACTTGTTTAGATCAGGTATTGTCTGGGCACCTGACAGACGGTGGGCTAGAGAAGTCATTGAAGAATGTAATGATTTCCCGGCTGGCAAGAACGACGACTTAGTTGACTCTACGTCGCTTGCACTGCTGCGGTTCCGTCAGGGTGGGTTTATCAAACTACCAACAGACCAGCCAGAACCAGTGCAGTGGTTCAAGTCGAAAAGGCACAGAGGGTATTACTGATGGAATCAGGCATACGCACATTGATGCAATATTACCCTTGGATGGGAAGGGTGGACGTTAACAAGGATCCGGAAGCAGCGGCAAAGATACGTTCCAAGCTGATGCCTTCAGAACAAAATCTTGTAGACACTTCTCGGATGGTGAACGTAGGCGACCCTGATGTCTACTACAGTACGTTAGGGGTCAATTTTCAAAACGCCCCCGACGCTAATAAAAAATTAGTTCCACCTACATTTGAACAAAAATTAAAACTTGTGCCTAGGGATTATGCGATCTCCGAAGCCCAATACGAAAAATTTGAAAAGCCTAGTACGAACATTTTAGGCATTGGAAGCGGGGCGAGTCCGCAGACTTTTGCCCACGAAGCTAGGCACAACGCGATAACCAACGAGTACATTAATAGAATCCACGACATCATGGGTTCTAATTCTGCTCCTCAATATCAATCGAACATAAACGCTTTCTACCACAATTATTTTGTAGCACAAAACCCAAACAAGTACAGCAACAAAGATTCGTTTGCTGATAAGGAAAGCAGGGTTCTTGAAGACACTAAGTCTTCCATGCTTAGAGTGGTTCCGGAATACAAATGGGGGAATTCGGATTTTGTGGACACTCACAAACTCTATAATCAGAGTTTTGCCAAAGGCGAAGAGCCGGGTACGTGGGACAAGCTCACTACGCATCCGATTGACTACATAACCGGTAATGAAGTTGAAACTTCCAAAGGTGTTCTGCCAAAAACGATGCTGGAAGAACGCAATAAATTTCCATTTTTGAATTTTGTCGGAAGCGATCCCGGCCCGGTTAGTTCGGGAATGCCCGGTGATATGGAACCCAAATTCGACCCAAATAGAAATTACAAACGCGGTGGTGCCGTAGAGCGCACGACCCACGATAGGAAAATGATATGAGCATTGATAAATCCATCGGCCAAGCTCCATCAGGTCTTGCCAGTCTCACAGACGATGCTGAACCGTTGACCATTGAGATCGTTGATCCGGAAGAGGTCAACATCCACGCTGGCCCGTTGGACATCCACATGGGGCATAGCGAACCTGCGTTCGATGCCAATATCGCGGAAGAAATGCCTGAGTCGAGTCTTGCGTCTTTGGCTTACGACTTGATGGCTGACGTGACCGAGGACATGAACGGTCGCAAGGACTGGCTTGAGATCTACATCAAGGGGTTGAAGCTGCTTGGCCTCAAGTACGAAGATCGGTCTGAGCCGTGGCCGGGAGCCAGCGGCGTCTACCATCCCTTGCTGATGGAAGCGGCGGTCAAGTTTCAATCCGACTTGATCATGGAGACTTTCCCCTCCGCTGGCCCTGTGCGTACCAAGATTATCGGTAAGGAGACTCCTGACAAGAAACAATCGGCGGCGCGGGTTCAGGAGGATATGAACTACGAGTTGACCGAGGTGATGCAGGAGTATCGCCCGGAGCATGAACGACTGCTGCTGGCTACGGCGCTCTCGGGTAATGCGTTCAAGAAAGTTTATTTTGACCCCGCACTAGACCGGCAGGTAGCGCCGTTCATCCCGGCTGAAGACATCATTGTCCCCTACGGCGCACCTAACTTACAGGCGTCGGAGCGCATTACGCACAGGATGCGTAAGACGAAAAACGAGTTGCGTCGCCTGATGGTGGCGGGGTTCTACCGCGACGTTGACCTTGGCGATCCGGTGCAGGTGTTGGACGAGATTGAGAAGCAGAAAGCCACCGAGCAGGGCTTCACGGCATCCATCGACAACCGCTATCAGTTGTTCGAGATGCACGTTGATCTGGACTTGGAAGGGTATGAGGACACCGACAAGCATGGCGAACCAACGGGAATCAAACTACCTTACGTGGTTACGGTTGAGAAGGGGACAAACACTATCCTCGCCATACGCCGCAACTGGCTGGAGGACGACAAGCTCAAGCAGAGACGGCAACATTTCGTTCACTACGGTTACATACCGGGATTTGGGTTCTATTACTTCGGTCTCATACACCTTATCGGTGGTCATACCCACACAGCCACATCCCTCATGCGGCAGCTTATCGACGCGGGTACGCTTAGCAATCTGCCGGGGGGTCTTAAGGCTCGCGGTATGCGTGTTAAGGGGGATGATACCCCCATCGCTCCGGGTGAATTCCGAGATGTAGATCTTCCTTCAGGTGCCATACGGGACAACATCCTCCCGCTTCCATACAAGGAACCATCGCAGGTTCTGATGGCACTAATGGACAAAGTTGTGGCTGACGGTCGTCAGTTTGCCGCAACGGCTGAGCTGAACATATCCGATATGTCGGCACAGGCACCGGTAGGCACGACGCTTGCCATTCTTGAACGCGTGATGAAAGTGATGAGCGCCGTTCAAGCGCGCATTCACTACACCATGAAGGACGAGTTCAAGCTCCTTGCAGCCATTATCAGGGATAACACCCCGGAGAGCTATGACTACCAACCCGAGATTGGAGACGCAGGTGCTAAGCGTTCTGATTACGATTGTTGCGATGTCATTCCTGTTTCCGACCCTAACGCATCAACTATGGCGCAGCGTGTGGTGCAGTATCAGGCGGTCATGCAGCTTGCTCAGCAAGCGCCTCAGATCTATGACCTTCCGTTCCTCCACCGACAGATGATTGAGGTGCTGGGCGTCAAGAACGCCCAGAAGATCGTGCCGCTCAAAGACGATATGCTGCCGGTTGATCCGGTGTCGGAGAACATGGGCCTCTTGATCAACAAGCCGGTCAAGGCGTTCATGTACCAAGATCACAAGGCTCACTTGCTGGTACACAACGCTCTGTTGCACGACCCGTTGATGGCGGCGCAGATCGGACAGAACCCACAGGCTCCTCAGATCATGGCAGCGGTCAACGCTCATATCATGGAGCATCTGGCGTATCAGTATCGGGCTGATATCCAGACCAAGCTCGGTGCTGTCCTACCCCCGCCGCCCAAGGCCATGCAAGCGGGTTCGGACATGTCGGAGGACAACGATCCGGGCTTCCTGCCACCAGAAGAGGAGGTTCAGATCTCGCAGCTTGCGGCACTCGCAGCTCAGCAGTTGATGCAGCAGAACCAAGCGAAACAACAACAGCAGCAGATCCAGCAGCAGATGCAGGATCCGTTGATCCAGTTGCAGCAGCAGGAGATCCAGCTCAAACAACAGCAGATGCAGCTAGATGCGCAGTTGAAACAGGCCGATCTACAGTTCCGTCAACAACAGGCGGCTGCGGACAACCAACTGAAGCAGCAGCAGTTCCAGATGGAGATCCAGCTACAACAAGAACAGCTTGCACAGAAAAGCAAGATCGACATGTTGGCCGCTGCCTCCAAGGTGGACGAGACTCGTATCAAGAGTCAACAAGCCGACAAAACGCACGAGCTGGAGAGCGCACGTCTTGGCGTCGAGGTTGCCAAGCACAAGGCAGAACAGCGCATGGCTGGTGCCAAGATGGGCGCAGAGATCGCCAAGCACAAGGTTGACAAAGCACATGATCGTGTCAAGACCGGTGTGGATGCACTCAAACATGCCGTGTCGGTACGCAACGACAACAATCGCGCTGAAGCTGATCGTCAGCATGAAGCCGCAGAGAATGAAGCAAATCGCCAAGCACAGGCGCAACAGGTTCAAGAGCAACCGCCGCAGGGCGCAGAGGAAAGTGAATGAACTATGACTCGTTACATGACTATCTAAAGGACAAGTTAATAGGGGAAAAAGAACGAGCCACCTTCAATCTAATTGGAGGAAAGGCAACGCAGAATGAGTATCACAGACTATGCGGAGTCATTCAGGGTCTCGACTACGCAGTAGCATTATTGGACGACCTTGCAAAACGGATGGAGAACGACGATGAGTGATATTGATGTCGAGGCAACACAAGATGTTGTGTTGAAAGCCAAACAGATCCCCGATCCGTCTGGTTACAAGATTCTCTGCATGGTGCCAAAGATCGACGCGACCTTTGGTGAGTCTGGGATCATCAAACCCGAGTCGGTGATCGAAGGCGAGCAAAGCTCAACCGTCGTACTGTTCGTGGCAAAAGTAGGCCCACAGGCTTACGCCGACAAGGATCGGTTTCCGAATGGCCCGTGGTGCAAAATTGGGGACTTCATCCTCGTCCGTGCGTACTCAGGTACCCGTTTGAAGATCCACGGTACCGAGTGGCGAATCATCAACGATGACACCGTGGAAGGGGTTGTTGAAGACCCTCGCGGCATCAATCGCGTTTAAGGAGTTCACATGTCAGCAAACCTAGAAGAATACAAGTTCCCCGATGAGGCTTCTAAAGAGGAAGCCAAACCAGAAACAGAAGTCGCTATTGAAGTTGTAGACGATACGCCGCCTGAAGATCGCGGTCGTGTTCCTCTCCCCAAGGAAGTTCTAGACAAGGCGGTCGATGACCCTCTTGATGAGTACTCGGACAAGGTTCAAGCGAGGATCAAACAGCTTCGCAAGGGTGTCCACGACGAACGTCGGGAGAAAGAAAGAGCCGCCCGTGAACGTGAGGAAGCGTTGACTTTCGCTCAACAAGTTCATCAAGAAAATCAATTACTTAAGCAGCGTATCGGACAAAACCAGAAAGCTTACGTCAACGAAGCCACTCGCTCTGCTGAAACCGAAGTCAGTATGGCGATGGAGAAGATGGAACAAGCTTATGAGTCGGGCGATGCCAAGCGTATCGCCAAAGCTCAGTCAGACCTTACCGATGCCAAGTTGAAACTGAGGGAGTATCAATCCTTTAGACCGGCTTTACAAGACAATGAGACAAGTGTACAACAGCAACAACAGGCAAGGCCGGTACAGCGACCACAGGTTGATCCCAAGGCAGAAACTTGGCGTCAACGGAACACGTGGTTCGGTACCGACGAGGAAATGACCTCCCTCGCCCTTGGACTGCATGAAAAGTTGGTCAGATCTGGTGTAGACCCGCGCAGCGATGCCTACTACCAGCAGGTTGATGCGACGATGAAAAAACGGTTTCCCGATTACTTCGGAGAGATCGCACCCTCGGAACCGGAGCCTGAAAAGCCCGTCCGCAAGACCAGCACTGTTGTGGCCCCGGCTACTCGGTCTACTGCGCCCAAACAGGTTCGTATCACAGCTTCACAGGCAGCGATTGCCAAAAAGCTCGGTATCACCCCTGAAGCGTATGTCCGCGAAGTTTTGAAACTGGAGAACAACAATGTCTGATAATCGTCTTACTCGTGAATTGCAGAACCGTCAGTCTGAAGAACGCGTCATGACTTGGAGGCCACCAGAAACGCTTCCGATGCCCGATGCGAGCAAACACCCTGACCATGTTCATCGGTATATCAGAGTGTCGTTGATGGGGAACGCTGACCCAACCAATGCACCTGCGAAGTTTAGAGAGGGA
>Ga0316225_1000659_pt1 | contig 39772 bp, 41 predicted proteins | sample TBH18015metaG_FD_206010 | JGI IMG/M metagenome (GOLD analysis project Ga0316225, IMG submission 206010) | Freshwater microbial communities from Trout Bog Lake, Wisconsin, USA - TBH18015 | ecosystem: Environmental > Aquatic > Freshwater > Lake > Hypolimnion/Profundal zone | place: USA: Wisconsin... | reverse complement strand
GTCAGCACAAACAAAACGAACAGCAGCGCGTCCCAGATGTGATTGAAACGAACCTCCGCCGGCAGCCGGGAAAAGACCTGCCGCGTCGTCCGGATGATCCAGCTCCAGTTAAAGACCAGGTGCGTCACCACGACGGCCACGAGCGCAAGGCTGGTCCACTCATGAAAGAACACCCCCGTGGCATGCGGCATCGCGGAGAAGACAAAGGCCACAAACAACAGGGCGTCCCATCGCAACTTGAAAGAGTCAGACACCGGTGCTGGAGAGGGCGCGGCCATCGTCGGGCCCGAGCCGAACAGAAGACCGAAACAACCAGAAGCCGAATGTGCGGCATCTCCTCGGAATCGGGATTTGACCTTCGGGTGAGTTGAATGCCGCGCTGACCCACTGCCTCCTTTACTTCCATTCTCCAGCCGAGGCAGATTGTTCCCCAGCCACCCATGCACCGTTTTCTTGCCGCCCTGCTGTTCACCTTATCCGTCGCCGTCTCCCGTGGCGCCGATGCGCCAGCCGCCGCGTCCTCCTCCCTGCCCGCTGCTCCTTCGTCTCCTAGCCTTTCCCCTGCTCCCTCGCCCCGTCACCCTTTGACGTTTGTCCTCGTCCACGGCGCCTGGGGCGGTGGATGGCAGTGGAAGAAGGTCGACGCGCTGCTGACGGCGGACGGCCACACGGTCTATCGGCCGACGCTCACCGGACTCGGCGAGCGCGTTCATCTTGCGAGCCCTGATATCTCGCTCACCACCCATATCACGGACATCGTGAACGTCATCCTCTGGGAGAACCTCCACGACGTCGTGCTGGTCGGCCACAGCTACGGAGGCATGGTCATCACGGGCGTCATGGACCGCGTGCCCGACCGCATCCGGCGCGTCATCTTCGTGGATGCCGTGGTGCCGAACGACGGCGAGAGCCTAAACACGGCCTTCGGGAGCATTCCGGGAGCGGACCAGATCAAGGACGGCTTCATTCCGGCCACCTGGGTGAAACCCGGCAAACCCATCCCCTACGACGTCCCCCACCCAGCCAAGACCCTGAACGAGCCGGTGTCGCATAAGAATCCCACTGCGCTGAAGCTGCCGGTCACCTACCTGCTCGCCATCGACACCGGCCAGACGCTCGAACAGGCGCATTTCTACAAATTTTATCTCCGGGCGAAGGCCCGCGGGTGGGACACCGTCACGATGGCGGCCAACCACAATCCCGAGTGGTTCAAGCCCAGGGAACTCACCGCGCTGCTCGAACGCAGCGCGCAGTAACGCGCGGGAGAAGGGAGCAAGGAAACGTGCGATAGGAAATCGGACCAAAGGGCGGGCCGGCCATTCAAGGCTGACCGCTTACGGCCCACGGTCTGCTGCGCGCCACCTCCGCAGGAGGTGAACGCCCCATGGGAACAGAGTCGGGCGGCATGGTACTGTGCATGCATGAATCCTCTACTCCTCATCATCATCCTGGTCCTGTTGTTCGGCGGCGGCGGTTTTTACGTCGGTGGACCCGGTTACGGCGGCGGCGGCGTGGGCCTTGTGCTGCTCATTTGCCTGATCGTCTATTTGTTCGGCGGCTTCAGCAGCGCAAAGAAGTGAGATCCCTCCCCGCTTTTCCCTGCCATGAAAAAGCACCATCATAACGACCCGGTCGCCCACGATCCCAACTCCCGCTCTGAAATCCACGAGGCCATCGCCGCACGGGCATATGAGCTCTGGCTGGAACGCGGGAAGCCGGAGAACCAGGCGGACGAACTTTGGTTCCAGGCCGAGAGGGAACTGAAGACGGAAAAGCTCGCCTAGGCCAAGCTGCCTTGGTCCGCGGTTGCCGGGTGGCCCGGTCGAGACGTGGAATTTGCGGCACCTTTGGCCGTAGTTCCGGTCGGTTCCAGGCACTCCATGAATCAAACGTGCCCTCCCCCCGGCCGCATCCTGATGGCCGTGATCCTGCAGATGCTTAAGGACGGACCCGCGGTAGCGCAGGAAGAAATCGAACTGAACGCGGCCGCGCGTTGCGATCCCTCCAGCCCGACACGGGACCGCGTCCGGCCGGATGAAACGAGCCGTCTCTGGCTGCGGGCGGTCCGGCAAAGCATGGCTCACCTGCGCGAACTGGGTCTGGTTTATCAGGCTGATCCCGGAGCCTTTCGCGCCACGGATCTCGGCAAGGCGGTCGCCGCCCAAAATCCCGCCCAAATCAGCCGCACCTGGCTGCGGCGCGGGTTTCCGGAATTCATCCATTGGGAATACCGCCAGGCGCATGGCAATTTCCCTTCGCCCACCGCCCCGCGCGCCCCGCTCGTCATCCAGCGCCGCGGCCGGCGCCTGCTTCAGGTTGTGTACCAGTTTTTCATCGGCCTCATGTTGGCGCTGCCGGCCTTCGACTCCCTGCAGGATGTGGAAGTGTACGCCGGTTTTTGAGTTCCTGGCAGGCGTTGGGCGGCCTCGGGGGTGATCCAGTCTGCTTTGTCATCGCCGCCAGCAACCAACCCGATCCGAAGGATGGCTGTTGCGGCCGTCCTCCCTTCTCCCGGGGAGCGCGTCGCTCCTAAATTTCCGGCGCCAGCTGCTTTTTGACCGTCGTGGCGCGGTAGGTCACCGGAACCTGCCAGTCGGCGTACAGGGGATCGATGGCTTTCAACGCCCGCGTGACCTGCTGCCGGAAGGTGGTTTCGATCAGGTTGCCCTGACCCGGCCAGATCTTGAAATGGACGCGGAAGAAACTCCAGCCGCCGCCCGGCACCGTCTCCTGCTGCCCGACCACCGGCTCGCCGAGGATGATCGCATCGAACTGGGCCCACATGCCCCGCGCCACATTCCCGGCGATGACCCCGACCTTCTGCGCGTCGGCGCCCGCCGGGATCTGGATGTCCGCGTAGGCATCGACCCCGCCGTGCGGGAAGCGGCTGACATTTGCGATGGTGCGGTTGGGAACAAACACCTCCTGGTTGAAGACGTTCCGGATCTTCGTGAACCGCATGCCGATCTCCTCCACGCGGCCCAGCACCACGGCGGTGCCGGCGATCTCCACCATGTCGCCGACATCCATCGCATCCCAGAAGATCAGCGTCAGCCCGATCACAATGTCCTGGATCAGGCCCTGCGAACCGAAGCTGATCGCCAGGCCGATGATCGACGCGCTCGCCAGGTAGGCCGTGAGGTTGACCCCGAACTCCTGCAGGATCAGGCCGAGCGCAAAGAAGTAGATCGCGAAAGTGACACCGCTGACAATGAGCCGCGTGACCGTGATGAACTTCGGCTTTTCGGTCACGAACCCAAACGGGTTTTCCTTCGTGTGGCTCCGGCGGATGAGCCATTCGCTGAGGCGCCGGATGAGCGTGACGGTGACATGCGCGACCGCGGCGAGCACGAGGATGATCAGGATGCGCATGCCGGTGCTGGAATCATTGCCGACGAAATGCCCGTACAGGCGGCCGATCACGGAGTCCTTCATTTCAACGATGGCCGGCGCGGGTGCAGCGGCGGCCGCAAGCGGGAAATTCATGACGTAGCGTTAGAGGGCGGCCGGCGCGGAGGCAATGCGCGTAGCGCGGCAAGCGCCCGGCCGCCAGCGGCCATTTTCAGCCCGTTCGTCATCCGCCCGACCCGATTTCCCACCGCGATTTTCCCTGCGATCCATCCTCATGTGCATCAGGCGCGCCTTCCCTGCTCCTGGCTCCCTGCTCCCACGCGCGGAGCGCGCTAGAACGGCCGCTGGAAAGACTTGGGATTTTCCCCGGCGCGGAGGGAAATCACCGCTCCCTCCTGTCCCAGTTCGAGGCATTCGAACAGGTTGCGCACGCATTGGCCCAGACGGTCGTGCCCGGCCTTCTCCTGCTCGATCTGGTCCACTAGCTTCCGACCCAGCACCGCCGCTTGGTCGCGGACTTTCAGGGCCAGCGTGCCGCCGGGGTTGTCATCCAGGTCCAGATAGGGCGTGAGCAATGACTCCAGGCTCATCGCCGTCCGGCGCATCGTATCCGCCTCCGTGTCCTCATGGGGCAGGAGGATCAGGATTCGCCGCGCAATGCGGCCGGCATGCGGCAGGTTCAGGGCGACCTGGAAAAAGGGAATGTTTTCGGCCATGGGCTCGTCACCCACGAAAAACGCCCCGCGGGCAAAGCCCAGAAAAAACGGCGGCGCCTCCCCGGCGGGCAGGAGGTGGTGCCGCCCGCATCGCGGACGGCACCCTCCGGCGAAATGATCCGTCACCCAACCCGGCGCGCAGGGGTACTAATCCGACTTCTTGCGCAGGGTCTCGAGTTCGGCCTCGGCGCGCTGGGCCCGTGCCTCATACCGGGACGCGCGCGACTTGGCCGCATCGAGCTGCTTTTGCAGCGCCTCGGTGTTGCCACTGGCTTCATCCAGTTGGGCGTTGAGGCCGGACATGGACCCCTTTTCCTCCTCGAGCTGCCCCTGGAGTTCCGTGTAGCGCGCCATGAATTCGTCCAGCTTCGACTGCACCGAGACCGCGGCGGCCTTGGTGGCGTCCAGCTGGGTCTGGAGACCGGCGGCCATGTTCTTGGTCTCGTCAAAATCCGCCTGCACTTTCACGGCCGCCACCTTGGCGTCCGAAACTTGTTTCTGAAGATCGGTAATCTGCCGGTTGGCGGCATCGAGTTCGCCCTGTACCTGGACGGTCTTTGCCTTGGACTGCGCCAGCGCCGTCTCGTTTTCCGCGATCAACCGCTGGCGGTCCTTTACGACATTGTAGGACGCCGCCAGGGCGGCGAGCAAAGCAAGGGCAAGGACGATGATGACGATCACCGTCTTCGGGGTCTTCTTGGGAATATCGACTTCGGTGTCTTTCATGGTGGGGTAGTTTGGATTCCGATGGGTCCCGGCAGCGGCGGGTAACTCCGTGCGCAGGCTGACTGCGGCAGAAATGAGGTCTGCCCCGCGTTTCGTCAACAGCGCTCAAGCGCGCAAGGACGTGTGCTGCGCGCTGGAGCAGCGAGCAGGGAGAAAGGAGAAGGGAGGCCGCCGCTCCGCCCCAGTGGCGCGGTCCTTTCTCCCTGCCCCATTCCCCTGCGTGGTCCACACGCCTCCCTGCGCCGGGCGTTCCGGCTAGGCGCCCAGCGCCGCCTCGATCTGCCGGCAGGCGGTCCGCAGGATTTCGAGCCGGGCAAAGCGCTTGTTGTTCGCCGGGATCAGGTGCCATGGCGCGGTGCGGCGGTCCGTCAGCGCGAGCATGTCGCCCACGGCGATCTCATAGTCCGCCCATTTGTCCCGGTTGCGCCAGTCCTCCGCGTTGATCTTGTGCTGCTTGTACGCCGTGACCTCCCGCTCCCGGAAACGGCGGAGCTGCTCCTTGTAGGACACATGCAGCCAGTATTTCAGGACGAGGGTGCCGTGCCGGGTGAGCTCCTGCTCGAAATCGTTGATCTCGCCGAAGGCGCGCTTCCATTCCTCCTCGCGGCAAAAACCCTCCAGCCGCTCGACCAGCACCCGGCCGTACCAGGAGCGGTCAAAAATCGCCACGCGGCCGTCGCGCGGGATCTGGCGCCAGAACCGCCAGAGGTAGTGGTACTGTTTCTCCTCGTCGGTGGGCTTCGCCACGGGGATCACGCTGTAGAACCTCGGGTCAATCGCACTGGTGAGGCGGCGGATCGCCCCACCCTTCCCGGCCGCGTCCCAGCCCTCGAAGACAAACACGAGCGAACGGTGCGCGGCGAGCGCCGCCCGCACGGCCAGATTAAGGCGGCCGAGCCACTTTTCCCGAGCGGCCTCGTAGTCCCGGGCCGAAAGGTCCTGGTCAAGCGGCAGCGACCGCAGCCGGCGCTGGCCTGCGGCGCGCAGCGCCTTCACCGGCGGACGGGAGCCGGCCCGACCGGAGGCGGCGAGCCGACCGAGCCGGGCGTGTTGCCGGCGGAACCGGCTCAGGAGGAGCTGGCCGAAACGCAGGTCGCGCAAGGGCTCGTCCTCCGCCTTGAGGAGGGTCCAACGCGCGCCCGGCCGGTCGGTGCGCGCCCGGATGAGCTTCGCCGTCCGGGCGAGGCGGTCGTAGATGCGATGATGGCGCCAGTCCTCCTCCGTCACGCGCCAGGCCGTCAGCGGATCCGCGCGCAAGGCCCGGAGCCGGCGACCCTGGGCCTCCCGGGAAATTTCCAGCCAAACCTTGATGATGAGCGTGCCGCCGTCGGAGAGCAGTTTCTCGAAATGGGCGATGCGCTCCGCCTCGCGGGCGGTGCGCTCGAGCGCCCGCTCGCTCTTCGCCTCCGCGCGCAGCGTCTCGGTGTACCACGAGCCCGCGTAGAGGCCGATCCGGCCGCTGGCGGGCAGGCTGCGCCAGAAGCGCCATTGCAGCGGACGCTCCCGCTCCTCGTCGGTCGGCTCATGAAAGGAGAACGTCTCCACCCCGCGCGGATCGAGCCAGCCCGCCAGCGTGTTCAGGAGGTTGCCGCGCCCGGCGCCTTCCGGCCCGGCGAGGATCAGGAGGACCTTGAACGGCGATTCCTTCAGCCGGACCTGCATCTGCACCAGATCCTCGCGCAGCGCGCGCACCCGGGCCTGATAGGTCTTCCGGGCCCGTCGCTGGACTCCCTTCGCTTTCGCCATGCCCCCCGACGGTGCCGCGGGCCGGCGTGATGTCGAGCCGGTCTTGGCCCGGCGCTCAATCCAGCGTGATCGTCACGTCGACATTGCCCCTGGTGGCCTTCGAGTAGGCGCAGATCGCATGGGCCTTCGCGAGGACCTGGCCGGCCTTTTCGTCATCCAGGCCCGGGATGCTCACCAGGAGCTCGACCACGAAGGGCTTCGGCCCGCTCGGCTGCAACTGCACGCGCGCCTCGACCGTGATGCCGTCGTCGGCATGTCCAGACTCCTTCGCGATGTACTTCACCGCGCCGTTGAAGCAGGCGGCCCAGGCGGCGCCAAAGAGATGCTCGGGGGTCAGCCCCTGGGGATTCATCACGGAGGGCGGCTTGAAGTGGAGGTTGAACCCCTCCTCGGAGGTTTCGACGGAGCCGGCGCGGCCGCCTTGGGTGATGGTTTCGGCAAAGGGAGGAAGGGAGCTCATGGAGTTCGGAGGCTTGGAGAGGGTGAAGCGGAACAGATCACTGACCGCCGAAGCATGCAGCGGTTGCGCCGGGATTCAAGCACCCGGGCCTTGATCCCGGGAATGACAATTGCATTGCCCGCCGCGCCGAGTCCCCGTAGGCCATGGCCGAGTTAGTTACCCCGTCCGCGCCACCCCAGCATGAATGCGACTCTCCCCAGGATCCTGGCCAAGGGCCATGAATTGGATGTTTCCGGCGATGCGTTTGGCGAGCTGCGACGCTCCGACGACGTGCAGGACGACCCTGCGGCGCTCCGCGAGCGGTTCGCCGAGGACGGGTATCTGTTCATCCCGGGATTCTACCCGCGCGATGAAGTCGTCGAGGCGCGCCGGCAGCTCACCGCGACCCTCGCGCGCAAGGGCCTGCTGGATCCGGCCTATCCGGTCGACCAGGGGGTCAAGCTCGCCGGCGCGGACATGTCGTTCCTCGCCGACCCCCGCCCGGCCGTGGATTTCATGAACAGCGTGGCCCGCGGCAATGCGCCCATGCAGCGGCTGCTTTACTCCGGGAAACTGCTGGAGCTGTTCGCCGGCTTCTTCGGCGAAAGCGTGCGGCACTTTGATTTTACCTGGGTCCGCACCATGGGCCCGGGATTCGGCACCGACCCGCACTGCGACACGGTCTACATGGGACGCGGCAGCTCCCGGCTATGCTCCGTGTGGACGCCGTTTGGCGACCTCAGCTACGAGATTGGCGGACTGATGATGCTCGAGGGATCGCACCGCCAGGGCGAGCGCCTGAAGCACTATCTGAGCCGCGACGTGGACACCTATTGTGAAAACCGCGCCGAGGCCGCCCGGATCAAGTCGGGGGAGATCCCGTGGAAATGGGGCGGCATTCTCTCCAACAATCCCAAATCCCTGCGCGGGCACCTGGGCGGCCGCTGGCTGACGACCGAATACCGCATGGGCGACGTGCTGATCTTCGGGATGCGCACCGTGCACGCCAGCCTCGACAACCAGACGCATTTTTTCCGGTTCTCGACCGACACCCGGTACCAGCCGGCCTCGGAGCCCATCGACGAGCGCTGGGTGGGCGAGAACCCGATCGGTCACGGGGCGTCCGCCAAGCGCGGCATGATCTGCTGACGGCCGTCGCGCCCGCCTCAATTCAGCCGGAAGCCGAGGGCCGCCAGTTCGCTGAGATGGAACGGGGCGCAGGCGAGCACTTCCTGCAGCCGGGCAAGCGCCTCGGCCAGGCTCGGGGCATCCGCGAGCGCCGCGCCATCATCGCTGTCATGCACGTGGACCGCCCACGACGTGGCGTCCGCGCTCACCTGGAACATCGAGCCATGCAGGTAATTTCCCGGCAGGCCGGGATGCGGCCCGGCCCCGGGCACGAGGAAGACCGAATGGACCGGATCGTGAAAAACCTCGTGGCCGTGCCTGGCCCGGTGGTGAACGGCCTTGCCGATCACCATGAGGCGGCAGGCCTCCGCCTTGGCCCGGAGCGCGGCCGGCAGCGACTGCACATAGCGGTCATAGATGCTGGCATTGGACTCCAGCTCCGGCGGCGTGATCTTTCCCTCGATCAGCGCCCCGAGGTTGCCCGCATGAAACAAGGGCAGCTTGGCAAGCGACCGGGCGGTCACGTGCCCGTCCTTGTGATCGGCGTTCGCATAGGCCTGATGGGAGGCATGGAGCCGCTGCAGCGCATCCTGGTAGGCCGGGGTATGCGGCACCGCGCCCCCCGGACTGTGGTCAATGAGGTCGAGGACGGCATGGTCAAACTGCTCATGGGGGTCGTGGGGCATGCGGCCACCCTACCCGCCGATCCAATCAACACGAGGCGGATTTGGCATTTGATCGCCCGGCAGCGCAGGCGCCAGGGCCCGGGCCAGGCCTGAGGCTTCAAATCCGGAACCATTCTCCGGCCGAACTTGGCCTCCTCGCGTCGCTGCGCTTATCCGGAATCAGTCCCCGGCGTAGCCGGGAATCTGGCTGACATCCACCTGGTCGATCAGCTCCGGGGTCATGAATTCCCTGGCGTAGCGCTCGTAGACGCGGTTCCGGACGAAGATGTCGAACAGGTCGGGGTCCACGTGGCCATTCAGGCGCATCAGGCCGAGGATGTAGAGCGACTCGGTGAGGGTCTTGCCCCGCTTGTAGGGCCGGTCCCGCGCCGTCAGCGCCTCGAAGATGTCCGCGATGCCCATGATCCGCGCCTGCACCGACATCTGCTCGCGCGTGAGCCCGCGCGGGTAGCCCTTGCCGTCCATCCGCTCGTGATGGCCGCCCGCAAACTCCGGCACGTGCTGCAGGTGCCGGGGCCAGGGCAGCGCCTCCAGCATCTTGATCGTGACCTCGATGTGGTGGTTGATGACGCGCCGCTCCGCCGCCGTCAGCGTGCCGGAGTAAATCGTCAGGTTTTCGATCTCATCCGGCGTCAGCAAATCCGCCTCCTCGCCGTGCGCGGTCTTCCAGCGGTACTTTTTGGCGATCGACTGGACGCGCTCCCGGTCGGTGGTCTTCATCGTCTCGCCGCCCACGTTGCAGGCGCGCAGGAAACGGCGGTCCGCCTCGATGTCGCGCACGCGCTGCAGGAAGTCCTCGTCAATCTTCACGGCCTCTTCCTCCGTCACGCCGACCCGGGAGCGAAGCGCCCTGATCTCGGCGTCGCGCTTCACGATCTCGAACCGCGCATCCACGAGTTCGATCCGGTCATGGATGGTCTGGAGCTTCGTGGCCTTGTCCACGACGTGGACCGGCGTGGTGACCTTGCCGCAATCGTGCAGGAGCGCCGCGATCCGGAGCTCATAGCGGTCCTTGTCCGTCATGTGCCAGTCGGCCAGCGGGCCCGCCTGCGCCTGATCCACGGCCTCCGCCAGGAGCATCGTGAGCACGGGAACACGGTAGCAATGGCCGCCGGTGTAGGCGGACTTGTCGTCGATCGCCTGGTTGATGAGCTTCACGAACGACTCGAAGAGGTTTTCCAACTGCTGGATCAGCAGCCGGTTGGTCAGCGCGACCGCGGCCTGCGACGCCAGCGACTCGGCCAGGCGCTGGTCGGTCGCACTGAACGGGCCGATCTTGCCGGTGGCGCGGTCCTTCGCATTGATCAGCTGCAGCACGCCGATGATGTCCCCCTCGTGGTTCTTCATCGGCACCGTCAGGAAGGACTGGGAACGGTATCCCGTGCGCTGGTCAAAGGCCTTGGTCCCGGAAAAATCGAACCCCTCCTCGCGGTAGGCGTCGGCCACGGCGACGGTGCGGTCCTTGAGCACGGCATACGCCGCGACCATGGACGTGTTCTCCCGTCCTTCGGGTGTGCGCAGCTGGATGGGCTCGAAGGTGATTTTCGCGCCCGTGGTGCCGCCCAGGGCGAGCTTCAACGAATCGGTCCGGACAATCTCAAAGTTCAGGGTATCCTTGCTGGCCGCCGGCCGGCGGTAGAGCGTGCCCCGTCGGCATGCGTGATCTTCATGGCCGCGATCAGGATCGTCTCCAGCAGCCGGTCGATGTCCTTCTCCTGGGAGAGCGCGATACCGATCTCGTTCAGTTCCGCGAGCCGGCGGATGAGGTCTCCTGTCGACTCCTGCATGACGTCCTGCGTCGCGGTGCGTTCCATCCGGTCAGAATGAAGGAATTAAGTGAGCCGGTTCAATCCGCTTGTGGGAAAATCTGCCGGCGCCTGAACCGCACCGGCGTTCTTTTACAAATGCCGGCCCGCGCGCTTAATCTCCCGCGATCACGGAGCGGCCGGGATCACTGCTCCGCCTGCGTCCCGGGCGGAGCCGTCTCATCCGGCAGCGGGGTTTCCGGGGCGGCAACCGCCGGCGCGGGAGGCTCGGGCGGCAAAACGGACACGGACGGAGCCGCATATGCGGGAACGGGCCGGCGGACCCGCGCGGGCGGCTTCGGCCTGATAGCCTTCGGCCGGACCGGGGTGGCATGTGCCGCCGCCAGCGTCTTCTTGAGGGCCTTGTAGTCCCGGCGGGCCTCCTTCACGGACTTCTTGGCCTGGCGGTGCGCCTTGCGGACGCGTTTGAATTCGAGCTTGGCCTCCTTGGCGAGTTTGCGGGCCGCCTCGACCTGCTTCTGGGCGGCGGAAATCTTGGCGACGATCTCACGGAGCTTGGATCCAACGGCCGGGCCGGGACTCCGGACTTTTTTGGTCTTCATGGTCGGAATGATTGGCGCGTACTGCGCCAACCCAGCCTGACCTGCGGCGCAGATCTGGCAATCGCCGCAATGTTACGTTTTTTTTGGGGCAAAGCGCCGATTGCCAACCGCGCGGAATAATTCCATGAAAGCCCGCGTGCCCGCCTCCGCCAACGATCCGCTCCACGGTATCACCCTGGAAAAACTCCTCACCGCACTGGTGGAACACTATGGCTGGGAAGAGCTGGGGCGGAGGATCGACATCCGCTGCTTCAACTTTGACCCGAGCCTCTCCTCCAGCCTGAAGTTCCTGCGCAAGACCCCCTGGGCCCGGACGAAGGTCGAGGCGCTTTACGTGGAGTTCAAGCGGTCGGAGTAAACCGGATGGAAGCGGAATGATGCGCAGGCGCTGAGAACGATCGCAACGGAGGAGTCCATGGTTGAGCTGCGGATCTCGCCCCGAACTTCGCGCCTTGGCGCCGTCGCGATTATCACCACTCGCCCACGCTCAGCGACTGGCCGTTGTCCTTGGGGCCGAGACCAAGGATGAAGGGGGCGGCAACCTTGGCCCACGCCTCGGCCTTCGGATAACCTGCGGCGCCGTCCGCCCATGCCTGCCGGAGCATGTCCGTGTCGATCACCCCGGGATTCAGCGGCACCGCGGCCATGCCCGCCGGCAGTTCCGCGGCCAGCGCCTTCGTGAGTCCCTCGATGGCAAACTTGGTGGCGCAGTAGGGCGCAACTTCCGGCGACACACTCCGGCCCCAGCCGGAGCTGAGGTTCACGATCACGCCCCGGCCTGCGGCGACCATCGCGGGCACGAAGTGGCGGATGACATTGGCCACGCCGCGGAGGTTGACGTCCACCACCTTCGTGAACTCGCGGTCGTCCTGCTCCCAGAGCGGCGACAGGCGGTTCATCAGGCCGGCATTGTTAATGAGCAGGTCCGGCGGGCTGCCGGTCTCGAGCACCTTCGCCGCCCAGAGCGCGACCTTGCTGTCCAGCGCCACATCCACGACCGAGAAGTCATGCGGCGCGCCATACGTCATCCTCAGGTCAAAGACCGCCTCACCGCCCCGGCCGCAGCCGAGGACCGTGTGCCCTCCGCGGATGAACTCCTCGGCCACCGCCCGGCCCAGTCCGCGCGTGGCGCCGGTGATGACGATTTTCATGCATCGAGCGCACGCCACCCGCCGGCCTGCGTCAAGACGGCAGGCGCGCTACTGCGACTGCAGGCTGATCTTCATCATGCCGTTCTTGCGGCACGCATCCCAGACATACGTCACCTTGCCAAGCTGGGTCGTCACGTCCGCCTTGATGAGGACGGGGATGTCCTTGTCGACATTGTGCACCTGGCTGAGCAGCGGGAGAATCTGGTCGTCGGACACGGGCTTGCCGTTGAAGGTCATGCCGCCCTCCTTGTTGATCGTGATCGTCACGCTGCCGCGGAACTCGTTTTTGCCCGCGGTCTCGACCTTGGGCAGCGTGATGTTGAGCGTCGCGGCCGACTTGAACTGCATCGTGACGAACGCAAAGAAGATCAGCATCACGAGCACGTCGATCAGCGGCACGAGGTTGAGCTCGGGCCGCTTGCGGCGCTTCTGGTAGAACCCGCTCATGAGCGACCGCGCTTGAGGATGCGTTCGAGGAGCACGTCGAGCTGCGCCGCGTAATTCTCAATCTTGCGCTGCAGGTAGCCGCTGCCCACGAGGGAGGGAATGGCAATCGTCAGGCCGATCACCGTGGCCGACAGCGCGAGGGCAACGCCCTTGGTGAAATTGACCGGGTCGGGCAGGCCGGTGTCGGGGGCAATCTGGGAGAACACCTCGAGCAGGCCGGTGACCGTGCCCGTCAGGCCGATCAGCGGTGCGGCGGCGTAGATGATGTCGAGGTACGGAATGCCCCGCTCCATGCGGTTGATCTCGAGCCGGGCGAAGGCCTTCACGGCATCCTCGTCGTTGGGATGCTCGCTGGCAAAGTCCACGATGCGGGCCAGCACGCTGTGCTTGCCGCCGACCAAGGGCTTGCCGCCGACGATCGCGTCGACCAGATCGTGCGGCATGACCGCGCCCTGGCGCAGGGCATAGGCCCGCTCGAAGATGATGAACACGGCCCCAATGGAGCAGATGGCGAGCGGGTAGATCAGCAGGCCCGCGCCCTTAAACACTTCAATCATGGCAATGGACATAGGGAAAATGGTGGTTGGGACGCGGTTAAGACGCCGGCAGGGTAAAAAAGGTTCAGTTTATTTTTACCGGGCCGCCAGATAAGGCAACCCCGCTGCCGTGGCCGCGACGGCCTCCCGGCCATCCAGCAGCTCCCCGATGGGGTCCCAGCGGCCATGCACCAGGGCATCCCGGGCGGAATCCCTCATCGTGAGCTTCACGGCCTGGCCGCCAAAACGGATCTCCCGGGCCACCAGGTCAACGGTCAGCTCCAGTGCCGGGTCAGCCCCGATGGCCGCGGCCAGCCGGGCGATATCCGCCCGTTCGGCGCTGACACAAGCCAGTCCGATCGTCGTAGCGTTGCCGAAGAAGATCTCGGCATAGCTTTCGGCCACGACGGCCTTGAACCCGAATTTCTGAATGGCCTGCGGGGCGTGCTCGCGGGAGCTGCCGCAGCCGAAGTTCGCCCCGCTCAACAGGATCTTCGCCCCGCTGAACCGGGAATCATCGAGTGGATGGACTTGGCCGGCCGCGCTGACCGCCTTCCGGGCATCGTAAAAGAGCCCCTCCCCGAGTCCGTCAAAAGTCACGGCCTTGAGGAAGCGCGCGGGAATGATGCGGTCGGTGTCGATATCGTTGCCGGGCACGGCCAGGCCGCGGCCGGTGATCGAGGTGATGTTTGCGAGTGCCATGGTGGTCCCTCAGTTGTTGACGCCAAAAACCTCGCGGGCATCCGCCACCCCGCCTGTGACCGCCGCCGCGGCGACCATCAGCGGGCTCATCAGCAGCGTGCGGCCGGTCGGGCTGCCCTGCCGGCCCTTGAAATTGCGGTTCGAGGAACTCGCGCAGAGCTGGTCGCCAACGAGCTTGTCGGGATTCATCGCCAGGCACATCGAGCAACCCGCCTCGCGCCACTCGAAACCGGCCTCGCGGAACACCCGGTCAATGCCGAGCTCGGCGCAGAGCCGGCCCACGATCTGCGAGCCGGGTACGGCGATCGCCTTCACCCCGGGGGCAACGCGGTGGCCCTTCAGGTACTTCGCGACCTCCTTGAAGTCGGACAGCCGCGCGTTGGTGCAGCTGCCGAGGAACGCCACGTCAATCCGGGTGCCCTTGATCGGCGCACCGGCGGTGAGCTTCATGTAACCCAGCGCCTCCGTGATCGAGGCCTGCTCGTCCGCCGCGCCGGCCTTGGCCGGATCGGGAATGTTCTCCGTGATCGCAATGCCCTGCCCCGGATTGATGCCCCAGGTGACCGTCGGGGGAATGTCCGCTCCCTGGATCGTCACCACGTCGTCGTAGGGGCAGCCCGGATCGCTCGCCGTGGCCCGCCAGCGGGCCACAGCCGCATCCCACGCCGGGCCGGTCGGGGAATAAGGCCGGCCCTTGAGATAGGCGAACGTCGTCTCGTCGGGATTCACATAGCCGACGCGCGCCCCGCCCTCGATGGACATGTTGCAGACCGTCATGCGCTCCTCCATCGAGAAACCGTCAAAGACCGCGCCGCCATACTCGTACGCAAAGCCGGTGCCGCCGTTCACACCCAGCGTGCGGATGATGTGAAGAATGACATCCTTCGCATAAACCCCCGGACGCAGCCGGCCCCCGACATTGATGCGGCGGACCTTGAGCGGCCCGAGCGCGATCGTCTGGGTCGCCAGCACGTCGCGCACCTGGCTGGTGCCGATGCCGAGCGCGATGGCGCCAAACGCGCCGTGGGTGCTGGTGTGCGAGTCGCCGCAGGCGATCGTCGTGCCCGGCTGGGTGATCCCCTGCTCCGGGCCGACCATGTGGACGATGCCCTGGCGGCCCGAGGCGAGGTCGAAATAGGTGATGCCGTGCGCGGTGCAGTTCTTGCGCAGCTCCCTGATCATCGCATCGGCCAGCGGATCGCTGAACGGCTCGCTCTGCCGGTCGGTCGGCACGATGTGGTCCACCGTGGCAAAGGTGCGGTGCGGCATGGCCACCTTGAGGCCGAGGTCGCGCAGCATGCCAAACGCCTGCGGGCTGGTCACCTCATGGATCAGGTGCGTCCCGATGAGCAGCTGCGTCTGGCCGTTCGCCAGGGTGCGAACGCTGTGGGCGGACCAGACTTTTTGGAAGAGGGATTGTGCCATGGAAAGCGTGCAGGCTACCAGAAGGTTGCCATGCCTGGAAATACTTAATTGGCTTCCAGTGATGCCGCGGGAGTATCAGTATCCGTTTGAACTGCGTCACCTCGTGTATTTCCGCGAGGTGGCCCGGCAGCTCCATTTCCGCAAGGCGGCCGAATCCCTCGCCGTCGCCCAGCCCGCCCTCAGCCGGGCGCTCGCCCAGCTGGAAAAGGCGCTGGGCGTCGACCTGCTCAACCGCACGCGGCGCGGCGCGGAGCTCACGCCCGCGGGCCGGATCCTCCTGGAACAGCTGGAGCCCCACCTGCGCGGCCTGGCCGCCATCCCCCGGGAGATGCAGGCGCTGGGCCGCGGACAGTCCGGTCGCGTGCGCATCGCCTTCACGGGCCTCGCGATGGCCACCGTGCTGCCGGGCATCCTGCGGGAGTTCACCGCACGGTTCCCCGCGGTGAAGATCGAGCTGAACGAGTCCCCGACCGCCGCCCAGCTCGCGGCGCTGGAATCCGGCGAACTCGCCTGCGGCTTCTTTCATCCCGATGCCCCGACCCCCGGCCTCCAGACCCGGCTGCTGCTGCGGGAGCGCAACGGCGTGCTGCTGCCGGCCACCCACCCGCTCGCCGGACGGCCCAAGCTGCGGCTGCGTGATCTCGCGACCACGCCGTTCGTCCTGTTTCCCCGGTCGCACAACTCCGGCTTCTACGACCGCGTCCTCGCGGCGTTTACGCGCGCCGGGGTCACCCCGCGCATCGCCGATGAGGTCTGGCCGCGCGCCAACGGCATCGGGCTGGTGCGGGCCGGACTCGGCGCGACCTGGATGACGCCTTCGGAAGCGCGCTACCTTCCGCCCGAGGTCGTATTCCGCTCCCTCGAAGGACCCGCGCCCGAAAGCCGTCTGGTCATCGGCTGGCCCAAGGCCCTCCGCACCGATCCGGCGCTGGCGGCCTTCCTTTCCGTCGCGACGAAAGCCGGAGCCTGAACCTTCGCGGGGTCTCCACCGCGGCCTTCCCGAGGTGGGCCGGCAGGTCCCGTGCCGGCAGGGGATTCCGGGCGGGTGAGGCCAAAGCTGCGACCACCCGGCCCTGCCGGGGAAATGCGGGCACGGGACGCCCGCCCACCCTCGATCACTGCCGTACCGGTGCGGACATGAAAAACCCCGGTCCGTTTTATTCGGGACCGGGGTTTTCATTGGGCGGCGGTTGGCCGCCGTTGGTTCAGGGCGCCACGCCGGTGTCGGCTGTGGGCGTCTTCTGCTTGAAGATGAGCTTGTCGCCTTCGCGGTCGACCGTGCACGGCTCGCCGTCCTTGACGTCGCCGCGCAGGATCGCCTCGGCCAGCGGGTCCTCGAGGTAGTGCTCGACGGCCCGGCGCAGCGGGCGGGCGCCGTACTTCTCGTCGTAGCCCTTCTCGATGAGCAGCAGCTTGGCCTCGGCCGTGAACGTGAGGGAGATCTTCCGCTCGCTGATGCGCTTGGCGAAGCTGGCCGTCTCGAGCTCGACGATCTTCGTGAGGTCGTTCTTGTCGAGCGGCCGGAAGAAGATGATGTCGGAAATGCGGTTGAGGAACTCGGGCTTGAAGACCCGCTTGGCCTCCTCGAGCACCTTCTCCCGCATCTTCTCGGAATCGTTGAAGTTCAGCGACGCGGCGGCGAAGCCCATCGACGTCTGGCGCTGCAGGAGCTGCGCGCCGACGTTGCTCGTCATGATGATGATCGTGTTGCGGAAATCCACGGAGCGGCCGAGCGAATCGGTCAGGCGGCCGTCCTCGAGGATCTGCAGCAGGATCTGGATGACATCGGGGTGCGCCTTCTCGACCTCGTCGAAGAGCACGACGGCATACGGCTTGCGCCGCACGGCCTCGGTCAGCTGGCCGCCCTCGTCATAGCCGACGTAGCCCGGGGGCGAGCCGACGAGGCGGGAGACGGCGAACTTCTCCATGTATTCGGACATGTCGATCTGGATGATCGCGTCCTGGTTGCCGAACATCTGCGCGGCCAGCTGCTTCGCGAGCATGGTCTTGCCGACGCCGGTGGGGCCGACGAACATGAATGAGCCGATCGGGCGGCGCGGGTCCTTGAGGTCGGCGCGGGAGCGGCGGAGGGCGCGGGCGACGGCGCTGCAGGCGATATCCTGGCCGATGACGGCCTTCTGGAGCTCGGACTCCATGGAGAGGAGCTTCTCGCTCTCCTTCTTCTCCATGCGGTTGAGCGGGATGCCGGTCCAGTCGGCGACCACCTGCATCATCAGGTTCTCGTCAATGGCGACACGCTTTTCCTCGCGGGCCTTCTTCCACTCCTCGGTGACCTGCTCCTGCTTGGCGCGGAGCTGCTTCTCCTGGTCGCGGAACTTGGCGGCTTCCTCAAAATGCTGCTCGGCGATGGCCTTTTCCTTCTGCGCGCAGACGGCCTCGATCTCCTTGGTCATGTTCTCGACCTCGGGCGGGCGGCTGAGGGCGCCGATCCGGGCGCGCGAACCGGCCTCGTCCATGACATCGATGGCCTTGTCGGGCAGGAAGCGGCCCGTGATATAGCGGTCGGACAGCTTGGCCGCGGCCTCGATGGCCTTGTCGCTGAAGGTGGCCTTGTGGTGGTCCTCGTACTTCGAGCGGATGCCCTTCAGGATGAGGATGGTGTCCTCGACGGACGGGGCCTCGACCTTCACGGACTGGAAGCGGCGGTCGAGCGCGGAGTCCTTTTCGATGTACTTGCGGTACTCGTTGAGGGTGGTCGCGCCGACGCACTGCAGCTCGCCGCGGGAGAGCGCGGGCTTGAAGATGTTCGAGGCGTCCATCGCCCCCTCGGCGGCGCCGGCGCCGACGATGGTGTGGAGCTCGTCGATGAAGAGGATGATGTTCCGGGCGCGCTTGATCTCGTCCATCACCGCCTTGATGCGCTCCTCGAACTGGCCGCGGTACTTGGTGCCGGCGACCATGAGGGCGAGGTCGAGCGTGATGACCTTCTTGTCGGCGAGGATCTCGGGCACGTTGCCGGAGGCGATTTCCTGGGCGAGGCCCTCGACGATCGCGGTCTTGCCGACGCCGGCCTCGCCGATGAGGACGGGGTTGTTCTTGGTGCGGCGGCAGAGAATCTGGATGACGCGGCGGATCTCGTTCTTCCGGCCGATGACGGGGTCCATCTCGCTCTTGCGGGCGAGTTCGGTCAGGTCGCGGCCGAAGGCCTTGAGCGCGGGCGTCTTGACCTCCTTCTTGTCCTCGGGCTGCGCGGCGGAGCGCGCCGGGTTGCCGGCGGCGGCCTCCTCGCCCCCGCCCTGCTCGCCGGCGGAAAACTGGGGGTCGAGTTCGCGCAGGATCTCGTTGCGGGTGCGCTCAATGTCGATGTCGAGCGACTTCAGCACGCGGGCGGCGACCCCCTCGCCCTCGCGGAGGAGTCCGAGGAGGATGTGCTCCGTGCCCACGTAGGAATGATTGAGCGTCTTCGCCTCCTTGCCGGCGAGCGCGAGGACCTTCTTCACGCGCGGGGTGTAGGGAATGCTGCCCTGCGTCTTGGTCTCCTGGCCGGTGCCCACCTGCTTCTCCACGGCGGCGCGCACGGTCTCCAGGTCGAGCCCCATCTTCTGGAGCACGCTGACGGCGACGCCCTGCCCGAGCTTGATCAAGCCCAGGAGGATGTGCTCCGTGCCCACGTAGTTGTGGTGGAAGCGGTCGGCTTCCTTGCGGGCCAGCGCGAGGACCTGCTGGGCACGGGGCGTGAAGTTGTTCATCGGCTCCTGGGACATAGGCGTGATGGGTAGGGATTAGTTCGGTCCGTCTGGGGACAGAGTAAAGTTGGGTTTCGTGAAATTTGCAAACTCCGCCCGCAGCCGGCCGGCCCGCAGCAGGTCGCGCTGGCCGGGCTCGAACTCGCCGTGCTGCGCATGCTGGAGATGGCCGGGCTGGGCCTCGATGAACAGGCGGTCGATCACGCAGCGGTGCGCATCGGGAAACACGCCGAGGTCCACGCCGAGGCGGATCAGGGAGAGCAGGTTCATCGCCTCGCCGGAGCTGAGCAGGTGGCCGTTCTGCAGGATGCCGTAGGCGCGGCCGATCTTGTCGAACAGCTTGCCCGCATCCGCCTCGAGGAGCTTCTGGCGGGCGTTCAGCTCGTGCTCGATGATCGAGTTGAGCACGGTGCCGAGGCGCTTGATGATCTCCTCCTCCGCCTCGCCCAGCGTGGTCTGGTTGGAAATCTGGAAGATGCTGCCGCTCGCGTCGGAGCCCTCGCCGAACAGGCCGCGCACCACCATGCCGAGTTGGTTCACCGCGCGGACCACCTTCTCCATCTGGTTGCCGATCACCAGCGCCGGCAGGTGCATCATCGCCGAGGCGCGCATGCCGGTGCCGAGGTTGGTCGGGCACGCGGTCAGGTAGCCGAGGGTCGGCGAAAAGGCGTAGTCGAGCCGGTCCTCCAGCGCGGAATCCAGCTCGTTGATCGCGGCCCAGGTTTTCTTCAGCTGGAAACCCGAGCGCAGGACCTGGATGCGGAGGTGATCCTCCTCGTTGATCATGACGGAAACCGTCTGGTCCTTGCTGATCACGACGCCGGCCCCGGCCTTCGCGCCGCTGAGTTCGCGGCTGATGAGGTGCCGCTCGACCAGGATCTGCTTCTCGAGGTCGCTGAGCTCGTCGACGTTGATGCTGAGGCTGCGTTTCATCGGGGCCGTCGCGGCCACGGCCTCGCGGCAGGCGGCGAGCACATCCTCGCGCTGCGCGGGCTTGGCCCAGCCGGGGAAGGAGTTGCCCGCCAGGTTCCGCGCGAGGCGCACCCGCGTCATCAGGACGATCGCGGTCTTGCTGCTCGTGGCATCGGTCAGCTCGGACGGCGTGTCGATGAGCGACGCGATGGTCATGGGTTCAACGCGGCGGTTTTTGCCCGAAGGTGTGTTTGACTTGGTTGATTTCATCGCGGGTGCGGGCGGCGTCCTCGTAACGCTCGGATTTGATCGCCTCGGTGAGGTCGAGTTCGAGCTTGTTCAGCCGGTCGGAGAGGGTCTTCCGGGCCAGGGCCTTCTGCGGCACCTTGCCCGTGTGCGTCGTGCCCTTGTGCATCGTGTCGAGCATCGGCTCGATGATCGCGCTGAACGTGTCGAAGCACGCCGGGCAGCCGAAACGGCCGTGCTTCTTGAAGTCGGCCTGGGTGAAGCCGCACTGCTCGCACTTCATGCCGCCCGCCGCCGGCTCAGGATTCAGCGAGGCCTTGAGCAGCAGGTCGGCCAGCGAGAAACCGCTGGGGTCCGTCACGCCCTTCGCCTGCGCGCATTCCTCGCACAGGTCCACCTTGTGCACCTTGTTGTTCACGATCTGGGTGAGGTGCACCGTGGCGGGCTTGGAGCAGAGGTCGCATTTGAGCGGATTGGCCATGGAATGTGGTAAAAGTTACTGCACGCACCATGCCACAGACGCACACGCTGGCAAGCGCCCGCGCGAATTCCCTGAAAAATGTGGCGGCGCGAGTCCGGCTCAGATCCGCGTGCCCTCGACGAGCACCCGGCGGCGGAAGGCCGCCAGCACGCGCTGCGTGATCGGGCCCGGCTTGCCGGTCCCGATTTCGCGGCCGTCGAGCTTCACCACGGGAATCACCTCCGCGCCGGAGCCGGTGAGAAAACATTCGTCGGCCACCCAGACGTCGTACCGCGTCATGTCCGCCTCGCGGATCGGCACGCCCAGCTCCTCGGCGATCGAGAAGATGGCCGAGCGCGTGATGCCTTTCAGCGCGCCTTGGGAGGCGGCCGGGGTGATGAGCGTCCCCTTGTGCACGATGAAGACATTATCCGCCGTGCACTCGGCGATGTACCCCTGGTCGTTCAGCATGATCGCCTCGAGGGCGCCGAACTGCCGCGCCTCGATCTTGCCGAGGATGTTGTTCAGGTAGTTCAGCGACTTGATCGTCGGCGGCAGCGCCGCCGGGTTGATCCGGCGGGTCGGCACAGTGACGATGGCGAGGCCGTTGTCATAGTGCTCCTGCGGATAGAGGGAAATCCTGCTCGCAATGACGAAGATCGACGGTTTCGGACAGAGCCATGGCGCCAGACCCAGGTCGCCCACGCCGCGCGTGATCACCAGCCGGATATAAGCGTCCTTCAGGCCGTTCTGGCGGCAGGTCTCGCAGGTGATGTCGCTCAGTTCCTTCCGCGTCAGCGGCATCTTGAGCAGGATCGCCTTGGCCGAGTACTCCAGTCGCTCGAGGTGTTCCTCGAGCCGGAAAATGTTCCCGCCATAAAGCCGGATGCCCTCGAAGACACCGTCGCCGTAAAGCAGGCCGTGATCGAACACGGAGATCTTCGCATCGGCTTCGTCGACGAATTTCCCATCCAGATAAATTTTCATGGCGGGTCACGCTAGGTTAGATCGCAAAGGCTTGTCGAGTCCTGCGGGGAGTTTCTGCTTGTGCGGAATATTCCGCGGGCGAAACGTCGTGGCGTCACCCCGAAAATCATATGCACAACCACCCCCATCGTTCGTCCGCCGGTTTCACCCTGATCGAGCTCCTCACCGTGATCGCGATCATCGGGATCCTCGCCGCCATCATTATCCCCACCGTCGGCACCGTGCGCGAGAAGGCGCAGCGCGCCGTGGACGCCAACAACCTCCGCGAAATCGCGAAGGCCGCCATGATCTACGCCACCGACAACAACGACCGCCTCCCCGACCCCGCGGTGCTGCAGCAGCAGGGCGGGCTGACGGCCGCGTCCCCGGCCTACCTCTGGCCCGCCGTCCTCGCCCGCAACGGCATGCTGAACGACCCGGCGTTCTACTTCGCGAAGAACGATCCGCTCTTCAACGGTGCCTACCCCGACGCCATCCTGGCCAGGACCGATGCCACGCGGACGACCCTCGACGCGAGTTTCACGGCCAACGCCGCGTTGAGCTGGGAGTTTGTCGGCGGCCTGAAGATGGGCGACCCCGCCACCACGCCGATCGCGTTCACGCGCGGGCTGACGGCCAACGGCACCTGGGATGCGGCGAATGGCGTCTACAAGGGCACCGGCGGGTACGTGGCCTTCATCGGCGGCAATGTCGCTTTCTATCCTGATGTGGCCCGGAAATTCGTCTCGAACCGCTCCGGCCAGCTGGTCGGCAATGTCCTCCAGTCCCTGCCCCTGGCCGGCCCCGCCCGGGTCTATGCGACGGCCAACGGCGGAGTCGGCACGCCCGCCGGCACCCCGGCCGAGGCCGGGCCCTGAACCTGGCCCGCCCTCATCCACCCGGCCCCTATTCGGCCGGGTTTTTTATTTCCCGCTTTCCCCGGCGCGCCGCGGCCTCCAAGTTAACCGGCCCGCATGACGCCCGCTCCCACCGCTCCTTCCCGACCCGCTCCCGCCGAACCCGCCACCGGCACCACGTATATCGTCGGGCACAGGAATCCCGACGCCGACGCCATCTGCTCGGCCATCGCCTACGCGGCCTTCAAGGAGCAGCACGGCGAGCCCGGGTATGTCGCCGCCCGCTGCGGCAATTCCAACGCCCGGATCGACACCATCCTCGCGCGCTTCCGCCAGCCGCTGCCGGTCTACCTCAGCGACGTCAGCCCCCGCGTGCGCGACCTGATGGCCGCCGATGTCATCTCGGTCACGGAGAGTTCCACGTGCGCCGAGGCCCTCGAGCTGATCGACCGCCACGATATCCGCCTGCTGCCTGTCACGGCTCCGCGCCGCGGCATCGTCGGCACCGTTTCGCTCGCCGCCCTCGGCGGCATCTTCATCCCGCGCGTGCACGAGCCCCGCCTCATGCGCCAGGTCAACACGTCCCTCGCCAACATCTCCCGCGCCCTCCGCGCCCGGCCGCTCCACCTGGTGGGCGAGCGCAGGACCGAGGAGCTCTACGTCCGCCTCGGCACCATGGACATCAAGTCCTTCTGGAGCATCTCCGAGCGCGAGAAGATCCCCGCCGGGCAGTCCATCATCATTGTCGGCGACCGCCGCGACGTGCAGCAGCGCTCCATCGAGCTCGGAATCCGCGCCCTCGTTGTCACCAGCAACCTCGCCGTCGAACCGGAGATCATCGAGCTCGCGAAGGCCAGGGGAGTCAGCCTCATCATCAGCCCCTACGATTCCGCCACCACCGCGTGGGTGGTCCGCACCGCCTCGACCATCGAGCGCGTCATCGACCGGAAATTCACCACGGTCAGCGCGGACCTGCGCATCGCCGAGGTCCGCCGGAAGTTTTCCACCGGCTCGCAGCACGCCCTGCTCGTCACCGACGAGGAAGGCGCCCTGCAGGGCATCCTCACGAAAAGCGACCTGCTCAAGCCCGCCCAGACCCGGCTCGTGCTCGTGGACCACAATGAGATGACCCAGGCCGTCCCCGGCGCGGAGGAAGTCACCATCACCGAGATCCTCGACCACCACCGGCTCGGCTCACTGAACACCCAGCAGCCCATCCTCTTCATCAATGAGCCCGTCGGCTCGACCTGCACCATCGTCGCCGACCTCTTCCGCCGCGAGGGCCTGACGCCTTCCCCCGAGATCGCCGGCATCATGATGTCGGGTCTGATCTCAGACACGCTGTTGCTTAACAGCCCGACCACGACGCCGAAGGACGGCGCCGTGCTGGCGTGGCTGGCGCAGATCGCCGGCGTCGATCCCAAGAAGCTCGCCGACGAGATCTTCAGCTCCGGCTCGGTCATTCTGGCCAACCCGCCGGCCAAAGTCGTCCGGTCGGACTTCAAGGTCTACGAGGAGGAAGGCGTCCGTTTTGCGGTCTCCCAGGTGGAGGAACTCGGCTTCGGCAACTTCTGGCAGCACGCCAAACCCCTCTCCGAGGCGCTCCAGAACCTCCGCGACGAGGAGCACCTGGCGTTTGCCTGCCTGCTGGTGACAGACATCAATACCCAGAACTCCCTTCTGCTGGTCAAGGGCGACGCCGGCCTCATCAACCGCATCTCCTACGCCCACGTCGAGCAGGACGAGATCTTCGACCTGCCCGGCATCGTGAGCCGCAAAAAGCAGCTCATCCCCTACCTCGGCAGCCTCCTCCGGGAAATGGCCGCCGACGGCGCCCTTCCCGCCGGGACGTCCACCGCGCCGTTCCGGAAGAAAAAATAGCCGCGCGCTCCGGCGCGCGTCCCCGCCGATCCGATCAGGCGCAAACTGCGGCGTTGCCTCGCACCCGGCCGCCGCTCAATTTGCCGCGTTATGACCGTTGAGCCCACCGACCCGAACACGCCTGCGCCGAGCGATTTCATCCGTGATATCGTGGCGCAGCATGTCGCCGAGAAGCGCTATCCGAAGATCGTCACGCGCTTCCCGCCCGAGCCCAACGGCTACCTCCACATCGGCCACGCCAAGGCCATCTGCATCAATTTCGGCATCGCCCGCGAGAACGGCGGCACGTGCAACCTCCGGATGGACGACACGAACCCGGCCAAGGAGGAGATCGAGTACGTCGACGCGATCATCGATGATGTAAAGTGGCTGATCGCCGGCTGGGCCGATCACCAGCTCGGCTTCAAGCGCCAGGGCGCCACGCCCGCCGCCCAGGTCGTCGGCGGGAAACCCGATTACTACCTCGCCTCGGTCGACGCCGGCTCCGGCGCGACCGGGATCGAACCGTTCTTTGCGAGCCACTACTTCGATCAGCTGCATGGTTATGCCGTCGAATTGATCCGCCGCGGCCGCGCCTATGTCTGCGACCTGTCCCCGAAGGACACCGACGACTATCGCGGGGCGCCGGACCGCCCGGGCCGGGACAGCCCGTTCCGTGACCGCTCCGTCGCCGAGAACCTCGACCTGTTTGCGCGCATGCGCGCCGGCGAATTTCCCGACGCCGCCCGCTCGCTGCGCGCGAAGATCGACATGGCGTCGCCCAACATGTGGCTGCGCGATCCCCTGCTCTACCGCATCCGCCACACCGCCCACCACCAGACCGGCGACAAGTGGTGCATTTACCCGCTCTACGACTACGCCCACTGCCTCAGCGACTACCTCGAGGGCGTGAGCCACAGCCTCTGCTCGCTAGAGTTCACGGACCACCGGCCGCTCTACGACTGGGTCCTCGCGGCGCTCGACCTGCCGCGGCCGCTGCCGCACCAGTACGAATTCTCCAAGCTGCGCCCGACCTATATGATCGGCTCGAAGCGCAAGCTCATCGGCCTCGTCAACTCCGGCGTCGTCACCGGCTGGGACGATCCGCGCCTGCCGACGCTCCGGGCGCTGCGCCGCCGCGGCGTGCCCGCCAGCGCCGTGCGCCGGTTTGCCATCGGCGCGGGCGTCACGAAATTCATCAGCACGACCGACCTCGCGGTCTTTGAGCACGCCGTCCGCGAGGAACTGAATCCCATCGCCCAGCGCCGGCTCGCCGTGCTCCGGCCGGTCAGGGTGGTGCTCACGAATCTCGCGGCCGGCGAATCCCTCGAATGCGCCGCCACCAATGACCCGCAGTCCGCGACCCCGACGACCCGGACGGTCCGCCTGACCCGCGAAGTCTATATCGAGAGCGATGACTTCGCCGAGGTGCCGCCGCCGAAGTATTTCCGCCTCAAGCCCGGCGGCGAGGTGCGGCTCAAGTACGCCTGCATCATCCGCTGCGACGAGGTCGTCCGGGACGCCGCGGGCGCCGTCGTTGAACTGCGCTGCACCGCCGACCTGACCACGCGCGCCGGCGGCCCGAACGTCGACCGCAAGGTCAAGGGCACGATCCACTGGGTCAGCGCCACGGAGTGCATCGGCGCCGAGGTCCGGCTCTACGACCGGCTGTTCACCGTGCCGGAACCGGGGCTGGACGACGACTTCCTGAAGAACGTCAACCCGCATTCGCTGGAGGTCGTGGCCGCGAAGCTGGAGCCCGCCCTCCAGGGCGCCGCCCCGGCCCAGTACTTCCAGTTCGAGCGCCTCGGGTACTTCGTGCTCGATCCCAAGGACGCCGCACCGGGCCGGCTGGTCTTCAACCGCACGATCCCCCTGAAGGACACCTGGGCCAAGGCCCCGGGTGGAAAATAGGGGCCACAAAGCCGCGCCGGTTTGAGCCCATGCGGCCTTGAGCGGCGTCCGGGAATCCGCGGGCCGCTCAGGACTTCGGCTGGGCCGGAGCCGGGGTCGTCGCCTCCGCAGGCTTTTTCTTCTTGTGATGCTTCTTGCCCTTTTTCTTGGCGGCTGGAGCAGGCGTCTGCTCCGCCGGGGCCGCCGGGGCCGCCGGTGCGGCCGCAGCCGGGCGCGTGGGTGACGTCGGTGTCACCGCGGGCGTCGTGGAGGGCAGCGTCACCGTGGGCGAGTCCTCGGCCACCAGACCGGTCACGGTGAGGCCGAACAACAGGGAGAGAAGGGTCATTTTTTTCATTCGCGGCCAATGACGATGCCATTTTCAGGAAGTTACCATCCGAAATGTTCGGCTTGGTCCCCGGAGTACAAACGGCTTCAGGCCGCAGCCAGGAATCGCGCCAGCCGCTGCCGAACGCGCTCTTTTCCGAGAACGCGGAACAGGCTCGTGAGACTCGGCCCGACGTTGGTGCCGGACACCGCCAGCCGGGCCACGGGCTGATAATCGCCAAAACCCAGCCCGTGCCGCGCCGCCAGGGCCTTGATCGATTCCTCGATCGCAGCATCGCTGGAAAAATCAAAGGCGGACAGCCCCGCGCTGAGCTCGCTGAGCCGGGTCTTCGGGTCGCCCTTGGCCATGACTTTTTCCTTCACCTTGGGATCCGTCCCGTAGTCCGCGGTGAAGAGATACTGCGTATAGGCCGGCAGTTCATCGAGGCCCTTGATCTTCGGCTGGCAGAGCAGCATCACCTCGCGAAAATAGGCGGCCTCCGCCAGGAGGGCCGGAGCATCGGCCGCGTGGAGTTCGAAATAGGTGCGCGCGCTCTCGACGAACCGGTCAGCCGGCAGTTCCAGGAGATAAAGCATGTTCATGTGCGCGAGTTTCTTGTCGTCGAAACGCGCGTTGCTCTGGTTGACGCCCGGCAGGTCAAAGAGCCGGACAATCTCCCCGATCGGCATCTTTTCGCGGTCGTCGCCCGGATTCCAGCCGAGCAGGCAGAGGAAATTCACCAATGCCGCCGGCAGGTAGCCGCGCCTCTGGTACTCCTCGATGAGCGCGCCCTGGTCGCGCTTCGACATCTTGCCCGGACCATTTTGCTTCAGGATCAGCGGGATGTGCGCGAACTGCGGCAGCGGCGCCCCGAAGGCCTTGAAGAGCTCCACATGCTTGCTCGTGTTCGAAAGGTGGTCCTCGCCGCGGATCACATGCGTGATCTGCATGGCAATATCGTCGACCACGTTCACGAAGTGAAACACCGGGTTGCCGTCGGACCGCACGATGATGAAATCCTCGTCCTCAATCCGCTCCACCCGGCCGCGGATCAGGTCGTTGATCACGGTCGGCTCGACCTTGACCTTCGTGACCGTCTTCTGGCGGCGCTCGTCAAACACTTCCGCGCGCTCGCCGATCAGCTTGAACCAGACGGCGCCGTCCTTTTCGTAAGTGCGGCCCGCGGCCTTCAGTTGCTCCAGGTATTCCCGGTAAATTGCGGAACGCTCGCTCTGCCGGTACGGGCCGAAATTTCCCCCGGCCTTCGGGCCCTCATCCCAGTTCAGGCCCAGCCAGTTGAGGCTCTCATAGATGACATTCAGGAACTGCTCACTGTTGCGCTCCTTGTCCGTGTCCTCGATCCGCAGCACGAACACGCCGCCCGTATGGCGGGCGTACAGCCAGTTGAACAACGCCGTGCGGGCGCTGCCGATATGGAAGAACCCCGTCGGACTCGGGGCAAAGCGGACACGGACTTGGGACATGACGGACGGAAATGGATTGTGGCTTGAGCTTCGCGAAAACGGCCAGCAAGAACCAACGCGTGTCCGCTGTCAAAGCCGCTCCCTTCGTTCCCTCCGCCCTCGCGGCGCGTTTCGCGTCGGCCGGAACCGCGGCGGGGTTTCGCGTCGAGAGTTATGGCGAGGCCGACGGTTGTCCGCTTTTCGCCCTGACCAAGCGTACGCCGGGCCCGCGACCGCGCATCTATCTCTCCGCCGGCATCCACGGCGACGAGCCGGCGCCGCCGTTGACGCTCCTGGCCATGATCGAGGCCGGGGTCTTTGACCGCCGCGCCACCTGGTTTATCTGCCCGTTGCTCAATCCCGCCGGTCTCGCCCGGGGCTTCCGGGAAAATGCCGGCGGCCTCGATCTCAACCGGGACTACAAGGACCTGCAGTCGCCGGAAATTTCGGCGCACGTACGCTGGCTGCAACGCCAGCCCAACTTCACGGTCACCCTGTCCGTCCATGAGGACTGGGAGTCGGTGGGCTACTATCTGTACGAGCTCAATCCGGACCAGCGGCCGAGCCTCGCTGAGCCGATGATCGAAGCCGTCAAGGCGGTCTGCCCCATTGACCATAGCCCGCTCATCGACGGCCGGGAATCCCGCGGAGGTATTCTGCGGCCGGTCAGCGACCCGCTGCTCCGCGAAAAGTGGCCCGAATCGATCTACCTGCGCGCTTATCACACCCCACTCACGTACACGATCGAGTCACCGTCCGCCTTTCCCCTCGAGCAGCGTATCGCTGCCCATCGGACCGCGCTGGAGACTGCGATCCGGCTAACCACCGAGTAGCGCGGGCATCCTGCCGGCAGGGATCAGCGAAGCCGGCAGGATGCCTGCGCTACTCTGCAATCCCGTGCGCCGCGCCGAACGCCCGCATATCCTCCGGAAGCGGGGCCCCAAACACCTGCTCCAGCCCCGCCGGCCGCAGGTCGATTTCGGCGCAATGCAGGGCCTGGCGGGGTAACAGCAGTTTCGACGCCAGTGCCTCGGTCCAGCCGGAGTCGATGAACTCCAGGTACAGTCGCGCATCCGGCCCGTAAATCTTGTCCCCCACGAGCGGGTGGCCGAGCCACTGGGCATGCGCACGAATTTGGTGCTTGCGCCCGGTTTCCGTCACCACCCGAGCCAGCGTAAATCCGCCGCCGGTCGCGACTGGCGTGAAATGGGTCACCGCCCCCTGCCCACCCTCGACCACCGCCGATTTCACGAACACCGGGCTCCCGGTGTCGTCACCCAGCGGCTGGTCAACCGTGACCGGATCCGCCAGTTCGCCCGTTAGGATCGCCTGGTAGACCTTGCCCACCTTCCGCTCCTGCATCGCCGTCTGCAGCCGGCTCGCCATCCGCGCATCCTTGGTGAGCACCACGATCCCACTGGTTTCGCGATCGAGCCGGAAGACCAGGTGCATCACCGGCAGCCGGGTGTACTCCCGCGCCGCCCCCACGAGGCTCGACCACGGGCCGGCTTTCGAGGGATGACAGACCACGTCCCCGGGTTTCGACACCACCAGCAGCCGTTCGTCCTCATAAACGATCCAACCCGGCAGCTCCTCCGGTCCGATCACCCGCACCGGCCCCTGCTTCGGCCGGCGCGGCCAGGCCGACGCCCGCTGCGAATTGGCGTGGAAGTCCACCGGTCCGTCCGGCGTTGCCGCGCTCACGGGCGCACCTGCTTCAGCCGGAACCGGGCGAGCACCAGCGCCGCTATGCGCGCGACCAGCGGTTTCGGCAGCTTCGAGGCGAAAAAAACGGACACCTTGTTCTTCCACCCGGGGACCACCTGGCTGCGCCCCGCCGCCAGGGCGCGCAACGCTGCCAACACCACGCCTTCACTCGTCACGCTCAGCGAGTCCGCCACGCTGCCCGGCTGCAACCCGGCCCGGCGGAAGAATTCCGTCGCGGTCGGCCCGGGGCAGACCGCCAGGGTCCGCACGCCCGAACCCCGCAACTCTTCGTTGAGCGCCAGGCTCCAGTGCAGCACGAAGGCTTTCGAGGCGCCATAGGCCGCCATGTAGGCGGTCGGCTGGAACGCCGCCGTTGACGCCACATTGATGATCGCCCCGCCGCGGGCCTGTAGCAGCGGCAGCAGCCGCCCGGTCAGCTCGACCAGGCCGCGGACATTCACGTCCAGCATCTCCAGCTGATGGTCGAGCCCGGGCGCGGGAAAATGCCCGTAGGAGCCGAATCCGCTGTTGTTGATGAGCAGCACGCGGCCCGCTGGCATTGCCTGTGCCAAGAAGGCCGTCAGCTCGGGGAGCACCCGCTCGATGTCCGCCGGGCGCGACAGATCGCACGCGAAATGGTTCAATTTTAACCCCGCAATTTTTATGACCGGCGCCCGCCTTGAGAGATTGCAAAACTGCAAACCCGGATTCAGTTTCGCGCCAAGCTCAATGAAAGATTTTCCAATACCGGAAGATCCGCCGGTCACAATGACGGCCGAGAAAGGCAGCAAGGCGTCGCGTGGCGGGGGCATGGAATTGGGCGGGATGTTTTTAACCAGGGCGGATGCACCGTCCTGGCTTGGGTAAACCCAGACAACACGCAGAAACAATGAACAGCCAAAACCAACGCGAACTGATCGTCTCCGGCATTCATCTCGAACTGACCCCGTCCCTCAAAACCTTTGTCCGGGAGAAAGCCGAGCGATTGTTTCGCCACGAGGAGCACATCGGTCGGATCCGCGTGGAACTTGAGTGTGACTCCAAGCACGACGTCGGCACCCGGTTCAAGGCCAAGGGCCACATCGCCATCCTCGGGCCCGCCCTCAACGCCACCGTCGAGGCCGAGGAATGCCACAAGGCCGTGGCCCTCCTCATCGACAAGCTCGACCGCATGCTGGCCAAGCGCCACCACCTCCAAAAGGTGAAGCGCAACCACCCCCATGCCGTGGAATTCAACGGCGTGGAACTGCCCAAGGCGGTCTGAGCCGGGCCCGTTCCGGCGCAGCCGGGGTCACGAAGCGGACTTCCCCCAGTCACGCCAAGCCCGTCTCATTACTTCGGCTGGCCCACGGGTCAGTTTGCGAGACCCGCCCTTCGGCGGGTCTTTTCGTTGATTGCTCCGGGGAGGGACCTAAAAAGGCGGGTCTGTTTATTGGATTAGCCGGTTTTACCCCTGCCAGCAGATCGCCTGCGCCCCGCAGCAAGCGCGCTTCTTTTTGGCAGCCCAGCGTTGCCAGCGGCGCCGCGATGGCTACCAAGCTGGCCATGGAAAGAGCCGAAACCGTCGCGCCCGCGAATCCTCATGCAGCTGAGCAGACCGTCCTCAAGGTCCTGCTCGCGATCAGTTTCTCGCACCTGCTCAACGATACGATCCAGGCGCTGCTGCCCGCGATCTATCCGCTGCTGAAGGCGAACTATAACCTGACCTTCACCCAGATCGGCCTGATCACCCTCACCTATCAGGTTGTCGCCTCCCTCCTGCAGCCCGTCGTGGGTTTCTATACGGATCGCCAGCCCAAGCCCTATTCCCTGGCGGTCGGCATGGGCATTACCCTGAGCGGCCTCGTCCTGCTGTCCCGGGCGACCAACTACCCCACGATCCTGGTTTCCGCCGCCTTTGTCGGGCTGGGCTCGTCCATCTTTCACCCTGAGGCCTCGCGCGTCGCCCACATGGCATCGGGTGGCCGGCATGGTTTTGCCCAGTCCCTGTTCCAGCTTGGCGGCAACTTCGGCTCGTTCCTCGGCCCGGTGGCCGGGCTCGTCATCGTGACCCATGGTCAGACCTCGATTATCTGGTTCACCGCGCTCGCGGCGCTCGGCATCTACGTATTGTCCCGGGTCGGTGGCTGGTATCGCCGCAATCTCGCCGGGCATCTCGCCCGGGCCAAGGCCCGCGGACAGGCCGGCGCCAGCGCCGTGCCGCGCCGCACCATGATCGTTTCGATCGTCATCCTGCTCGTGCTGACCTTCTCAAAATATTTCTACCTGGTCAGCCTGACCAACTACTACACGTTTTACCTGATCGGAAAATTTCACCTCTCAGTCCGCGAATCGCAGGTTTGCCTGATTGTCTTCATGTTTTCCGTGGCTGCCGGCACGTTTTTCGGCGGTCCGCTGGGCGACCGTTTCGGGCGGAAGTATGTCATCTGGTTCTCGATCCTGGGGGTTGCCCCCTTTTCCCTCGTGCTGCCTCACGTCGGACTGACCGCAACCGTGATCCTGAGCATGTTTATCGGGGCCATCCTGTCCTCGGCCTTCTCCGCCATCCTGGTCTACGCCCAGGAACTCATCCCGGGGAAAGTCGGCCTGGTCGCAGGCCTTTTCTTTGGTTTTGCCTTCGGCATCAGCGGCATCGCCTCCGCGGTGCTCGGCGTGATGGCCGACCACATGGGCATCGAGTACGTGTTCTTCATCTGCGGCTTCCTGCCGCTGATCGGCCTGCTCACGGGTTTCCTGCCCAATGTCGAAACCCGCCGGTCGTTCAAAACCTGAGGTCCGGATTTTTTACACGAGGAGCGCCAAGGGCGCGAAGCCTCACATTCCGCCTCTAGCATCAGGCCTTCGTGACCTTCGTCCGAACGGATGGGATCGGTCAGATCCGGACACAAAAAACGCCCGGTCAGGCAAACCGGGCGCTAAGAATGGTGCGGCCATAGGGAGTCGAACCCCAAACTCGTTTGGGCCTTGGGGACGCTGGACCTTTACCTCGAGGAACACGTCGAAATACGATTGGACACATCCCTGCACGTTGCCACTCTCGTTGCCACTTCACCCCCAGCTCACTCATGGCATCCCTTCGCAAAAAGCCCCGCTCCCCGTTCTGGTTTGGCTGCTTCACTCTCCCCGACGGGAACCGAACCCAGCGCAGCACCAAGCTCACCGACCGCAAGGAAGCCATGAAGCTGGCAGTGCAGTGGGAGCAGGCCGCCCAAGATCGGATCACGGAGGCGCAAGCCCGACGGGTGCTGTCAGACATTCACGAGCAAATCCATGGCGCTCGCTTGTCGTCGCCGACCGTCGCGGAGTTCGGAACTCAGTGGTTGAAGCGTAAGGAAGGCGAGACGGCCGCCGTCACTCACGCAGCCTACAAGCACGCAGTGACTGAGTTCGTGGGGGCCATGGGCGACCGGGCCACACAGCCCCTCCACTACATCACGCCGGCCCAGATCGCGGCGTGGCGCGACAACGCAGCGACGAAGGCCACGCCGCGAACCGCCAACAACAAGCTTAAAATCGTGCGGGTGCTCTTTCAATCCGCTTGGCGTGACGGGCTAATTACGGACAATCCCGCGGCGAAGGTCCCGACTCTCCGGGCAGCTAAGTCCAACCGTCGTCCGTTCTCTGTGCCTGAACTCGAGTCGGTCCTGCGAGTGGCTGACGACGAGTGGCGTGGCCTTATTCTCACGGGCATCTACACGGGACAGCGACTGAAAGACGTCGCGTCGTTGACGTGGGCCAACGTCGACCTCGTTCGCAAAGAGATCAAGTTCATGACCAGCAAGACGGACCGCTTTCAGGTCATCCCGATCAACAAGCACCTGCTTCGCCACCTCACGAAATTGCCCGCCGAGGACAACTCCACCGCCCCACTATTTCCCAAGGCGTACCGTGTCGCGACTGAGCACCTGCACACGGGTGCGCTCAGCAATCAGTTCGGAGAGTTGCTCTTCACCGCAGGTCTCGCAAAGCCCCAACCCGAGACCCACAAAGGCTCCGGCAAAGGGCGAGCGGCGAAGCGCGACAACACCGGGCTGTCATTCCATTCACTCCGGCATACCGCGACCTCGATGCTCAAGAACGCTGGCGTCTCCGAGGCTGTGGCGATGGATTTGATCGGCCACGACAGCGCAGCAGTTTCCGCGAACTACACGCATATCGACGAGCCGACGAAGCGGCGGGCCTTGGCGAAACTGCCGAGACTCGGCTGACGCCGTTCAGACGGCCGGCTGCTCTTCGACCACAACGGCCTCGACAACCATCGCCTGAGCGCGGCGCCTGTTCTCCGGGTTGAAGGGGGAGTCGGGGCCGTTGGCGAAGTTGAAATTGAAAGTGGCTTTGGGCGCTGGCTGCACCGTTGGTAGGCCGTGGGTCATCTGGAAGATCCGGAGAGCCTGCGCGGCGGTGCTCGTCGCTAAAGCGGTGTCCCGCAGCCGCGTCGACATGTTTGCTGCATCGAGAGCCTTATCGACCAATTGCTCGCTCTTCGCACCCCACCTGGCGAGATTTTCATTCGCTCGGGTGAGACGCTTCTCGGCGACGATCGCCGGTGAGATCTTGCAGGCCACCTCGGCATCGGCGGCCTTCCTGGTCTTGGTGTATCCGCGCCTTGAAAGCCACTGGCGCAGCGCCGGTCCGCTGACGTTGACTCCGTGGTCTGTGCGGAGCCGCTCCTCGATGTCGCAGGGGCGAAGGTTATCGTGCAGGTAGAGTGCGGAGACCATTGCGGCAATTTCCGGAGTATCGAGGGGACTCTTCACGTCGGAATCGTACTCGAACTTCCGGCCCGGCGGAAGTGGTGTTGTGGATTTCACGTCACAGTTTGGAGGCGTGAATCGGTCCCTACGGGGGCCGTGTTACCGGGGAACGAGCAGTCGGCGACTGCTGGGAAAGAGATTTGTGTGACAGGTGCGAGATGGGATTTGCGATCCTCACTTACGCAGGGTCGCGAGGCCGAGCCACTTACCGACGATTCGTGAAAGGTGAATGGAGAAACGGCGGAAGCCGGGCCCTTGGGTGCGGGCTGAGGCGTATGAATTGTTCTCCTTTCTCTCCCCCCTCAAATTTAAGAAAACAACATTCACCTTTCACGAATGAGCACCGCGCCATTGAGCGACAACCACTTCCAAAGTGTAAGATCGCGAAATTCATCCAGCGCCGATCCCTCACCCATCACCCGCTCGGCTCGCCTCACGGCTGTCGGCCCTTGAAAAGCAAAAGCCCCGCGGCGACGAAACCGCGGGGCCCCTTGTGTGAGAAACGAACCAGATGACGCCCAGAGTCTACGAGACCCCCACTCCCGGATCAACGGTTCGTAGGAAAATCACAGGACCGCGGCACTTGATTCCGTTAATACGCAGCCACTCCGTGGCCGGGTCCCAAGGATCCCTGCATCCCCGAACCCACGGCACCGGGAACCCGGGCGACTTGGGCTTCTTAGGCTCGTTTTACCTCTGAAAACGTCGGTCCCGCGAAATCCGCCGATTCCCTAGCTCGTCTGGCCCGTTTGGTTTATTCTCCGTGTGTGACCGACCACACCACCACACACGACCAACCCACCGCGCAGCAGCCTGCGTGGCTTTCCTTCGCACACATTCACGCGGAGGTCGCCAAGCTCTTCACCCCGCCGCCGCGCCGCCGCGCCATCCAGCGAGCCCTGCGCCGCGCTGGCGTGCCAGCCCGACGCCCAACCGCGGCCAGCGACACCGGAAGCCCCGCCACCATTTACTATGAGCGGCATGCTGCGGAGCGATGGCTCGAAGAAGCCCAGAAACCCCAGACGAAGTGAACCAGGACAACCCGATGACCCCCGAAACCCAGACACCCTCCTCGCTCGGATTCCACATTCCGAACCACACCTCCCACGTCCTCCGGTCTCTTCCGTTCGGAGAGATCACGAAGCTGCCCGAGCGGCCTGCGTTCCCAACCAAGGATGCGATGCTCGCTTGGGCTCACGACGGGGCCACTCAAGGCTGCTTCTATAATCTCGCCGAGCCGAAGGAACCTGCCCGTCGACTCACGAAGGATAATGCCGTGGCGTTTCTCCACGGGGTCATCGCCGACTACGACACGAAGGTGAGCCGGACCCAGCTCATTGAGGCGGTGGCCAAGTTCCCGGTGGACTTCAAGCCGGCTTTCGCCTCGACCACGTTCTCCGGCGGAGCCCGTATCGTCTGGCTCTTCGAGAAGAAGTTGCCCGTGTACAGCCCCGAGATTTGCAAGGCCGTCCTCCTGCGCCTCAAGAAGGAGACCAAGGCCGCGAAGTTCCTTGGCGGTCTGGACGAACCGGCCTTCATCGACCCAGCCCGGTATTTCGAACTCGGCACCGACTGGCTTGAGTTGGACAAGGCTGCCCGTATCTCATCGAAAGCCCTGGCTCAGTTCGTCTTCGAGGCCAGCAGCAAGGTCGACTGGCGCGACCGCGGCGTGATCATCCCGATGGAAGCCATCGCAGCCGAGGTCGAACGTCGCTGGCCCGGTCGATGGACGGGCCCGTTCGCCGTCGGCGCCATGGGCATTCGTTGGTGGGACTCAAGTGCCACACATGACAGTGGCGCATGGATCAGGGAGTCAGGCGTCCAGGCATTTTCTGGTGAGGGCCGGTTCCTGCCCTGGGCCGAAATCCTCGGCGCTGAGTTCGTCTCGAGGTTCGAGCGAGAGCGGGTCGGGGGCGCCGTCGACGGCATGTACTTCGATGGGAAGGCCTACTGGGTCAAAGATGGCGAAGGCACTTGGTGCGACAACAACTCCGAGAACACCCAGCGGTACCTCGTCGGCCGAGGCCTCCGCAAGGAAGGCCGGCGCGGTGAGGTGAGTGAGGTCGAGCGGGCAATGACCCACCTCGCATTCAATGCGCGGGTTGCCGGCGCGTTTCCATTCCTGTACCGCAACGAGGACATCGTCCGAATCGGACACCAGAAATTCCTCAATACCCTCAAACTGTCCCCGGTGCAGCCAGATGCCACGGTTCGCAGTTGGGGTGACGGCTTCCCGTGGATTGCGAAGTATCTCGGGGAGATTTTTGCGACCGACAACCAGCTCGAGATTTTCCTTTCATGGCTCGGTCACTTCTACCGCAGCGCACTCGAATTCAAAGTCCGCAAGGGCCAAGCGATCTTCGTCTCCGGGGACGCGAACGTCGGGAAAACGTTTCTTTCGCAAAGGGTCATCGGCGGCCTCATGGGAGGAGTTGGCGAGGCCCAGCGGTACCTCCTCGGCGAGGAGCAGTACAACTCAAGCCTGTTCGAAAAGCCGGTCTGGACGATCGATGACGCCGTGGCCGGTGCAGACCCGAAAAGTCATGGACGGTATTCTCAGATCATTAAGAAGACCGTCGCAAACTTCACGCTGGTCTACCGCCGCATGTTTTCGGATCCGCTGACCCTTCCGTGGGAAGGCCGGATCGTGGTGACGCTGAACGATGACCCAGAGTCGATCCTGATGCTGCCGAACATCGACACCTCCATGCTCGACAAGGTAATGTTCTTCAAGGCGTCGAAGACGACCGTGAGCTTTGGCGGAGCCGAGGCGAAGGTGGCCGCCGAGATGCCAGCTTTCGCCTCGTTCCTTGCCGCGCACAAAATCCCAGAACACCTACGCGGCGATGAAAGATACGGCGTGAAACCTTACCACAATGCGGAGCTTCGCCAGCGGGCGAACGACAATTCCAAGGGGGTCGAGTTCCTCCAGCTCCTTCATCTCTGGCGGACCTCTTACTTCCTCAGCCAGGACGAAAAGGTCACGGAGTGGGTTGGTAACTCCACTGCTTTAATCACCGAGATGGCCGAATGCGAATCGTTGAAAGGGCTCCGTCAGGCATTCGCGAACAGCATCACGGTCGGCAAGAACCTGAACGTAGTGGTGCGGAAGAACGTCGGCTGGGTCTCAGTTCACGGCCGACACAATGAGCTGGGTACCCAGTTCCGCATCAAGCGACCACAAGCGGGTGAGTTCCCAACTGCGGGCCGAGCATCCACAGTAAAGCCAGCAGGTCGTCCGATTGACGGCATGAACCCCGAAGCCCCGGTCTCCGCAGCCGCATGAACCCCGAGTCCCCCAGCATCCCAGAATCTCGTGTGTACCCGATGACCGAATACACGCCGAGGAAGATTTCGCTCCTTCCACTCAAGGAGTATTCAAAGCTTTGGACTGGCCGCGTGCGGTCAACCCTCAACCGCCGCGGCTCGGTCGGGCCTGTGGTGCTCGCCGAGGTTGAGCTCTTGGTCCCTTACATGCTCCAGGCGATCGCCAACTCAAGATGGCAACCTGACGGTCATGAGTTCTCGCCTCACCTGCGGACCTTCGACGCCCTGGTCCAGTGGTGCAATGACCGAGGGTTTATACCGTCTCCACTGACGTCGCCCGACACCTACCTAGTCGCCGCCGACTATGCCGACATCCATTTCTGCGGTGGCCGGACGACTGGTGCGCCCTCCCGCACCCTTGCGGAGAATCTGGCCAGGGTGCGTTGTGGGGGCCCTTCGCCCGGCGCCTGGGAAGTCGTCGCAGTACACCGCAGTACCCGCCGTAGCTTGGCTCCTAAGGCCCCCTGACCCAAGACATCCTGGCACACCGAAAACCATGAACCCCACGACCACACCACCCCAGGCTCCCGCCGGCACCGTCAAAGCCGAGTTTGTCGAGCTTCCCAGCCGCGGAAGCGCCAGGGTCTGCGGGATGTCACGGTCATGGTGGTACAAGGCGGAGCGTCGCGGGCTCATCCGCATGGCGAGGCCACGCCTCCCAGGGAACGTGCGAGGCCGCACGCTCCTGCCGGTCGACGAGGCCGTGGCGCTGATCCGCTCCCTGGGCGGGCTTCCCGCCGCCTCCCCCGCTGGCTGAGATGGAGAAACCGGCCTCGCCAAGTCGGTTTCGCTCCACATAGCTTGCCGACCGCAATGAACGCGGCGCTCATCGTTTCCTCGGTCGCAGTATTGATCAGCGGGCTCGTATTCTGGGTCACCGTTCAGCAGTGGCGCCTCGCACAACACAGGTTCCGCTTGGACCTGTTCGATCGCCGCTACCGCGTGTACGAAGCAACCGGGAAATTCGTATCGAGCATCTTCTCGAAGGCTGACTTTGATGATGCCCAACTGGTCGAGTTCTATCGAGGTACCGGGGACGCCGAGTTCCTTTTCGATTCTGATGTCATCAACTATCTAAACGAAGTGAAGAGTCGGTCGCTGGACATGCGAATGCACCACAGGGAATTTGGGCGTTTGGTCGGTTCCCCGGAACACGCAGAGCATGTTAAGGCGTCCCTCAGTCAAATTAGCTGGTTCGGTGACCAAATTACCGAAATGAAAATAAAGTTTATCCCCTACCTCGGCTTCGCAAAGATCAAGTGAAGCAAAGTGAGGAAGTGCAGGCCCTGGAACTGGCACCTGCCAGACGGCTCATCAACCTCGAGCCTTCCCTCATAATCGTGGGTCGTGTCCAGAACGAGGACGGGGTCATTCATGTGATGGCCGACCAGATAACGGCAATGCCGGCACTCGGTTTGCCGGCGCAAGCCAGCCACGACTACCATTGAGCTGACCAAATTGTGCGCCTCGACCAGTCACCGGACGCCGACCAAATTCCACACCGATGACCACGCTCCTCTCCGAAATCGAGATCGATTCAATCGCACGTCGCGTCGTTCAGCTCATGGGCGAGCGACTCACCGTTCCCGTTGCACAGCCTCCGGTACAGGCCCCAGAGCCTGATCGGCGACAAAACCAAGGGCCCCAAAAGCTAGCTTACACGGTTGCCGAGCTCAGCGATGAACTCGGACTATCAAGAGTTTCAATCTACCGCCTCGAAGTCCGTGGACTGTTGAAACCGGTCCCCGGCATTCGCAAGAAGCTCTACGCTCGGACTGAGGTGGAAAAATTTCTCGCCGGAAAGCAGGGCGGTTGGGCGTTAAGAGACAAATGAGCGATTACCTGATTTCAGCTGCCGCAACACTCACTGA
>Ga0316225_1000657_pt1 | contig 39984 bp, 28 predicted proteins | sample TBH18015metaG_FD_206010 | JGI IMG/M metagenome (GOLD analysis project Ga0316225, IMG submission 206010) | Freshwater microbial communities from Trout Bog Lake, Wisconsin, USA - TBH18015 | ecosystem: Environmental > Aquatic > Freshwater > Lake > Hypolimnion/Profundal zone | place: USA: Wisconsin... | reverse complement strand
TACCCGACTGAATGGCCTGTCCAGATTGGACAAGGCTGGAGAAATAACCGATGCCATAATGGGTACCGATGGCATCAAGAGCGACATCGATAACCTGCACGGCTAAGATAAAACTCAAAGCTTTCCAGAACATGGGTGTCATAAGGCAACCCCTTTTTTTGGCTCTCTAAAACTGACCTGTAAAGTTGACACTCGGACAATAGTAAGATTTTACGAACCTGTCAAGTGCAAAACGAAATATTTTACGGATTTTCTCGAATGGGTATTCAAGAGTTTAAAAGTAGGCTTCAAATGATAGTCGGGGAGGGGCGTAACGTTAGTGAATTCGCAAAAAAATGCGGGTTTACCGAAGGCGCTCTGCGAAGCTATTTGGCGGGCAAATCTTTGCCCGGACTTGATAAGCTCGTTAAAATCGCCGAGGTTGCAGAGGTCTCAATAGATTGGTTAGCAGTGGGGGCCTGGGAGATGCGGAGAGAGCAGCCTCGCGATCAACAAGATAGCTCAACACCAGAGGGCCTAAAGAGCGTTCCAAAACCTTTGGTTTTAATTGAAGAACCCGAGATCCATATTCATCCCAAGACCGCTAAAAAGCTAAGCGAGGTCATCGCTCAGCTAACTGAAGCGCAAAAGAAGGATGTTTTAAAATATGCTGAAGAGAGGCTGGTTCTCGCAAGCCATCGAAGTGAATGCGAAGGGAAGAAGGCATGAAAAACATAGAGGGGTAATTATGAAAGGGGTTAAATTATGGGAAAGGTGAGCTTAGCGCTTTTAGTGGTCCTAATTATGGGATGCGCACCCTCAAACCAGTATTTGCTTGGTCAGGGGTTTTACTCTGAAAAATTCGCGAAAGTCCAGGTCCAGGCTGCCGCCAACGCTGGTAAGGTTAAGAGCCTCGGTAAATTTTCTGTCGATTCAAGCTCTTGCGGAAACTATTCACGCTCTACAGCAGATGCAAATCTAGTTATCCCGGCCATTCAAGGAAAGCTCAAGGAGCTTGGTGGAAATGTTGTAGATAATATTTCTGCCAATGAGTCAGGTGGAGATTTTATGCTGGGGCTTTTAGTTATTCCCGCACTTTTGGGATGCAGTAACTGGACTTTAGGTGGTGAAGCTTTACTTGTTGATGAGGTTCTTCTTGGACCAAAATAGACTTCCCTAAAAAAGCCACTTGTCGTGCGATCGCATTCGGTGGCCATTCAAGGGATATTCCTGCTTGCTCGAGCGTCTCGGTAACATTCACGCCCATTCCCTCAGGGCACCAGGTTGCCGTATATCCCTGCAGCCCCTCGAGAGCTCGATCGATCTTTCCCGCGAGCTGTTTACGGGCCTTCGGTTGCCAGTACAGCACGCACCTTAGCTGGCGATCGCTCCATGTTGGGTTTCTGCTTTTCATCCGCGCAACGTGTTCGCCCAGGTTGAACTCATTCACAATAGCATAGACCGGCTGCTCCAGGTTGAACGCCACATCAAACAGCGGAGCGATCGGCGGGCAGCGTTCGCACTTCCCGACATTCGGACAGCCTCGAGGATGCAGCGGATATGGACGTACACAAAGAGCTCGGACAGAGTAATCGACCACCGGTACGACGCGCACCAGGGCGAATTCCTCGTGTTCGATATCGCCTTCAAAAAGTTCCAATTGGTTCATTGCGGCACCTCATCAAGAAAATCTTGGTCGGCCATCGTTTTGCCCTCAGTGTAAATCATTCGTCAACCATCGGCGCGGACATTTATCGAGATTACGCCCTCTTGATTACCGTCCCCCCCTTGTCTCGATCCGGAACACCGTCCCTTCCGGCGAGCTGGTGAAGCTGAGCCGCCCTCCCATGCTTTCTTCGACGATCAGTTTGGACATGTAGAGGCCGATGCCGGTTCCCTTCCCCTCGGGCTTGCTGGTGAAGTACGGCTCGTACACCCTTTCGGCGAACTCCGCAGGGATGCCGCAGCCGTTGTCCCGCACCTCGATCGCCAGGTTGTCCCCCGCCCGCTCGAGGCTCAGCACCACCCTTCCGGCGCTGCCGCCCCGAGCGTCGCCCCTGCCGTGGCGCGCGACGACTGCGTCGAAGGCGTTACTGACCAGGTTCAGAACGGACTGCTTGAACTCGTTTTGGTAGCCGTTGACGGTAAGCTTCCCTCCCGAGGTGGCGTCGACCACCTGTAAGCGGATGCCGGCGCTGGCAAACTGGGCCGCGACCAGCTGGGCCACCTCGCCGATTTTCTCCCATGCCTCGAAACGCTCCATCACCTTCTCGGGGCTGAAGAAGTTTCTGAAGTCTTCGATGGTGTCCGACATGTAGTAGAGCTGCTTCTGGGCATCCGCCTCGGCGCGCTCCAGGAACCCCGTGTCGAGGATGCGCCGTTCCCAGGCCATCCTGATGCTCTGGACGGTGGCCCCGAGGGTCGCCAGCGGCTGGCGCCACTGGTGGGCGATGGCGCCGATCATCTCCCCGATGGCTGCCAGGCGGGCGTGGCGCGCCAGCAGACGTTCCTGCTGCAGCCGCCGCTCCGTCTCTTCCTTCACCTTGAGCTCCAGTCCCTGGTTCAACTGGTTGAGCTCGCTCTCCCGAAGTGCCAGCTGGTGCGCCATCTCGTCGAAGGTTCTGGCAAGCGCCCCGAGTTCACCCCCCATGGTGGGGCCGCAGACCCGGACCCCGAGCTCTCCCCGGGCCAGCCGCTCGGAGGCGGCCTGCAGCCTGTCGATCTGGTTTACGAAGCAGAACTTGCCGATCAAGGCCACCAGAATCAGGGCGATCAGGAGAATGGAGGAAAAGAGGCCCACCTGTAGGATCAGGGCGCTATGGGCACGGGCGAGCGTCTCATCCATCGGGATGCCGGCTAGGACATAAAGGTAGGGGGATTTCTCCGCTTTTAGGTGCAGGGTGCCGAACGAGTTGATCCTCCTCCGCTCGGTGACCCCGAAGTCGAGGAAGGTTACCTTGCCGGAGCCGTCCGCCATGCGCCGGAACACGCTCTCCTGGAGGGAGCTCCCGGCCGCCTTTCCGGGATCGAGGTTGCGATAGATGATGACCCCGTTGCGGTCGGCCAGTGTGAACTGGGAACCCTTGGGGAGGCCTGACTGCAACAGGAGCCCGTTCAGGTGGTCAAAGTCGACGTTCACCGCGATGACTCCGATAACTTCCTTTTTGGTGTTCAGTATGGGGTAGCCGAAACCGAGGTTGGCCCTCCCCGAGATCCTGCCGACGAGGTATTCCCCTGAGGAAAAGCGCCTGGTGGAAAGGGCCTTTTGGAATACCACGCTGTCCCGGATGGAGACCTCGTCGCTGAAGGGGAGGGCAGATGCCCAGACCTCGCCCCGCCCGTTGCTGATGACGATGTTGCTATACTGACGGTTGATCTGCAGAATGTTGGCGAGTATGGTGTTCACGGCGGCGGCATTGTGCTGGCGCACATTGGGCAAAAGGGCAAGCACGGTCACTAGTTGTTCGGCATCTCCGGTCAGGTTGTACTGTTCGGAAAGGATGCTGTTGACCAGCATCTTGCTCTCTAATATGCCGTTATCGAGTGCATCCTCTCGCTTGTCAAAGCCGGAATCGGCGATTAACGCCAGGGCCGGCAGCGAAAGGAGCAGCGCCATCAGCATCAGGTGGGCGCGCAAGGGCAATCTGATCAATCGTTTCATGGTGCCTGGTCTCGACGAGTTTCGGCCTACCAACAAGAGTGGCTCCCGAAGGAGAACAGGATGAATACTAGCGCATCGCTCTCCGGTGAGTCAATACGCTTTCTGGTCGCCTGCCCTGGGCGCTTGTGCTGCGGACCTGCCTTTGACCAGCTGCGCAGGGATAGAAAAGGGTTAATTCGTGAGTGGCTGTTTTTGTCTTTGACTTCCGGGGTGCCTGTCCCAGTGCCTGTCCCCCTCGGATCGGATAATCGAGGGCTGAAAACCTGGTATAACTGTTTTTCATGGCATTGGTTTGAGTTGCATTGTTTTTCACGAAGTGTTATCGTTTTTCACGCACTGTCGTACGCCAATTGAAAATTCAAAGTTCGTGACATCTTTTCCGGAGGCTAGGGTGCATCTGTATCGTTTTCCGGGGCCGGTAACCGTTTTTCACCAACAAGCTTTGCCGGAAAGGGCAATGCCGGCAGGTTATGCTGCACTTATCGACGCATTTAATCTGCGGGTTCCCCTGCCCCGGACGTTGTCGGCAATAGGTGAGCGCCACCGGGTCAGCCACGAACACGGTTGGCGCATACTTACCCCGCGTCACGCTCCACCGCCTGATTTGGAAGGGCATTTGACCTTTGCCTTGAAATACGAAGGCTTGGACCTTGCCATCCTGAAGCGTCTCTTCGCCGCGGTACCTGCTTCTGAAATTGAGGCTATCGTGAAGGCGAAGCCTACCGGTAGTTACTCCCGGCGGATTTGGTTTTTGTACGAATGGCTTCTGAGTAGGCGTCTTGATCTTCCTAACGCGGTCGCAGGCAGCTATGAGCTGGCTGTCGATCCGAAACAGCAGTGGGCCTGCCCGGGAGAAAATTCTTCACGTCATCGAGTGAGAAACAACCTGCCGGGCACACCGGAATTCTGCCCGCTGGTTTTCAAGACCGAGAAGCTCGTGGAATTCGTGCAAAGGGATATTGCCCTTCGCGCACAAGAAGTTGTAGCCAATGTACCAAAGGACGTTCTTGCGCGGACGGCTGCGTTTTTACTGCTGAAAGACTCCAAATCGAGTTATGCCATCGAAGGAGAGCGCCCGCCGCATGACCGGGTCCAGCGGTGGGGACGCGCTATAGGGGAGGCGGGACGGCGCCTCGTTGACCTTGACGAGTTGTTTCGGTTGCAGGCCATGGTCATCGGTGACGCGCGTTTCGTGAAACTGGGATTAAGGGAGATGGGGGGATTTGTCGGTGAACATGACCGAGACAGCCGTCTGCCGATTCCGGACCATATATGTGCGCGTCCCGAGGATCTCCGATCGCTGATAGACGGCATGGTCGCGTTTGATCACGGTGCGGCGCGGAACCTGGACGCCGTGATAGCGGCAACGATATTGGCCTTTGGTTTCGTCTACGCCCATTCATTTGAAGATGGCAACGGCCGCATCCACAGATACCTGATTCACCATGTCCTAGCGCAGCGCGGATTTAATCCTGCGGGTGTCGTTTTCCCGATTTCAGCATCGATATTGGCGCGAATCGACGAATATCGTGCGGTTCTTGAGGATTATTCCGTTCGGCTATTACCGGTAGTTGACTGGGAACCGACAGCGGATGGGAATGTCAATGTGCTGAATGACACTGCTGATTTTTATCGTTTCTTCGATGCTACGCCGCATGCCGAGTTTTTGTATTCCTGCGTTGAGCAGACCGTTGAAGAGGATCTTCCGCGTGAGACTGAATTCCTAAAAAATTACGACGAGTTCTGCACCCGGATAGAAGCAGTGGTAGACATGCCGAACCGTCTGATCGACCTGCTGTTCCGTTTTCTCCATCAGGGCACAGGGCACCTCTCCAAGCGGGCGAGAGAGAAGGAGTTCGGGAAATTATCGGACGCAGAGGTTGCTGCCGTAGAGGCAGCTTATTCGGAGTGTTTCCAAGTCGAATCGCCCTGAATTCAGCCGGTCCGTCGACAATTTCGGTCATGGTGCCGCTGTTTCGACGGCATCCGAGTCTTCAGCAGGCACTGCGTTATATCCAGTTATACATCAATCATTGTATAAACGGGTATAATCGAGTTCAGAAGGTCGACCTAGTCAATCAGCGGAATGTGCCTAAGGGAAGGGAGCAATTAGTAGGCGACCTCATATCGGCAGACTGCTCCCTCTGGTCGAAGCTATGGAGGAAGATTGGGCTTCGCGAAGGTTTTTTACGCCTCTCGTGTACCTGTTTTAGTGGAAATGGTGCAGATTGAGACCAAACGCTTTCATCCGTGGATTATTGCCCCCCATCGCCTCCGTCCCTTGGAATTTTCCGCGTGGCTGGAAGCGAGAAAGTTGGATTCATGCCACTCCCTGAAGCCGCCCCTGCACCCAGGCGAGCGCCAGCACATCATCGCCCGGTTGGGGGACATAACCCTTCAGCACCTGCTCCGATGCATAGACATGTATCCTCATTTCAAGGGCATTGTCTGTCCTCATGATCACCCCGGTCATGCGCCAGAACAACCGCCCAATGCAGGCAACCGGAACCGCCTCCTCAACGATAAACTCGATGTCGGCACTGTCCCCGTTTTCTCCGCGCGGAAAATATTGGGCAGGATAATCATCAGGATCGGGCTGTGACGGAACCGTGGCAGAATCTGCAGCAGGAGCGATCCCGGCCACCTGCTCCGCATGCAACCCGGGCGGCGGGTTTTCGGCAGTTTCAGCTTCCTCCGGCTCCACCTTTTCCACGATATAGGCAAGGGCACTCAGGGCGATATCGAGCTCCGCCCATTCTTGATACTTTTCCTTGTTGAGGAAGAAGTAGGGATCAAAAAAACAGATGGAATCCCCCTCCGGCATATATGCCTCTACAGTACCCTCGATGCCGTTTGGCCACGGCTTGACCTCGTCGACGACCAACCGGGTGCAGGGCCCCTCGGCGCAGACCGGATAGGCCGTCCAGAGTTCTCTGTTCCCGGTGCGATCGTCGCTCACCGCGAGACCAAGAAAACTCACCGGCGACTCGATCACCGGATACTGGACGCCGAATACGACCCCTTCTTTTTTATCGAACTCCTGGAGGGTATGGCAAAAACTGTTCTCTCCCACCAGCCTCCCTTCCTGGCAGATAAGCGGAAGCATGGTGTCGATGAAATTATCCTTATCCTGCTCCACGGCTTGCCAGTGATCTCCATGTCCCATTGTGCACTCCGTCCATCCTGGCCTTAAAAAATCCCTTTCGCACCCGATCCGATTCTTCATCCCTATTTGAAAATCAATGCCGGCAGTCCGAAAAAAGGCCAGAGCTCCGGGGTTTGCGGGCTCTGGCCTTGGTCGAGCGGGGTGGAATCGAGCGAGGGAGCTCTAGACCACGATGAGGCTGACGATTGCAGACCAGGGTCCATGACCGTTATTGCCAAGACACCTGACCCTGAAATGATACATTTTCCCGAGTTCCAACCCTGTCAGTTCCATGTGGCTGCAATGCGGGAAATGCTCCCCGGCACTCCAGGATTGCTCCTGCATTGGGTCTCCCTGGCAGAACTGAACTTCGAGGCTGGCGCAGCCTGGCACCTTGGGTGAACTCAAAATCACCGTGCCGGAAATCTTTCCGCGCTTCGCTTTCACCTGGGGAGCCGTCACCGATGCCTGGTTGAGATTTTTTGCCGCCGGTTTCTTGAGCGCAATCCCAAGGTTGGCAAGCAAGCCGGAATCCTTCGTTGCCAGATACCGGATCACAGCCCAGTTGGCCAATGCCACCGCGGCTTCCTCGCCCTCAACGCGTATCGCGTCCCGTTCTGCCTTTTTCTGGCTATCCCCATACTGTGCCGCCTTGACGGCCTCGGTAAGTCGATTCGCCAGGTCCCTGAACTTTTCTGAATTCGGGACCTCTTCGGGCAGGTTCTGATAGTCGTTATGGACTTTCAGGGCGTCCGCGATGCCCCCCAGGTAAATAATGAAATTGGGGTTGCTCACATATTTAAAGATCAGGTCGAAAAATTCTCGTGCCACGGATCATCACCTCCTTTTTATTGTGTCTTGCCAGCCCACCTTCTTCAAAGCGTGGGAAATTCTGCATTTGCTGACCGTTGCCAAATTGTATTAGGTTTATTTAATCAGTCAACAGGCATTTCACTTTTTTTCTTGAGGCCGCGTTGAGGGGGGGGGTAGCTCTTTGTCCGTGAAGCGGAATTGGTGAGTGGGAAATCAAGTCGTCCGATTGGCATCGAAAGGGCGGCTTGCCTGCCTCGGGCGATTATATGCAACTCGGGAACGGCTCGCCCGTAGTCGAGGAATTTTTTTGCAGCTCGGGGACGGCTCGTGCGTCGCTGGGAATTTTTTTGCAGCTCGGATTCGGCTCGTGCGTGGCTGGGAATTTTTTTGCAGCTCGGAGACGGCTCGTGCGTGGCTGGGAATTTTTTTGCAGCTCGGATTCGGCTCGTGCGTGGCTGGGAATTTTTTTGCAGCTCGGATTCGGCTCGTGCGTGGCTGGGAATTTTTTTGCAGCTCGGATTCGGCTCGTGCGTGGCTGGGAATTTTTTTGCAGCTCGGAGACGGCTCGTGCGTGGCTGGGAATTTTTTTGCAGCTCGGATTCGGCTCGTGCGTCGCTGGGAATTTTTTTGCAGCTCGGATTCGGCTCGTGCGTGGCTGGGAATTTTTTTGCAGCTCGGATTCGGCTCGTGCGTCGCTGGGATTTTTTTTGCAGCTCGGATTCGGCTCGTGCGTCGCTGGGAATTTTTTTACAACTCGGAGACGGCTCGCCCGTCTGTCGACTGGTGGCCATCTCGTGCAGATGGAGCAAGGACCTGCAAAACCGTGCCATTCGAGGGTAGCAAGCTCATGTTCGAGTGCAAGGTGAGGTAGCGCGAGCTAGAGAGAGGTAGCGGCTTGGCTTTGGCTGTCCCCCCGGAATAGTGGGAAGCTGAACGCAAGTGAAACAGGGGGGTGCTGGTGCCGGGGGAAGACCCCCTGTTTCGCTAGGCGAGCCTTCCCCCCTGCTGCGCAGGGAGGATGACCCTAATCCGCGGCGCCACCGGGAATGTCGGCCCTGGTGCGGCTGTCCGCACCGAACTGCTGGAGTATGGCCATAAGCTCGGGCAGCACCAACAGGAACGCGTCGACCACCTTCGGGTCGAAGTGCAGCCCCCTGCCGCGCTCGATCTCCACGATCGCCTCGGACACCGGCCAGGCATCCTTGTAGGGCCGCACGGAAGTCAGGGCGTCGAACACGTCCACGACGGCGACTATCCTGCCAAAGAGCGGGATCTCGCACCCCTTGAGCCCTCCCGGATAGCCGTCCCCGTCCCAGCGCTCATGGTGCGTCAGCGCAATGCTCGCGGCGGCGTCCAGCAGCCGGTGCTGGTGGATGCCGATGATCTTCTGGCCGATCTCGCAGTGGGTGCGCATGATCTGCCACTCGTCCGGGTCGAGCTTCCCCGGTTTGAACAGGATGGAATCGGGTATGCCGATCTTCCCCGTGTCGTGCAGCGCCGCGGCATTGTAGAGCAGGTCCGCCTCGCTTTTGGGGAGCCCGTAGGCGATGGCGATCACGTAGGAGAAATGGCAGACCCTGAGGACGTGATAGCCGGTCTCGCCGTCGCGGTACTCTCCCGCGCTCCCCAGCCGGTTCAGTATCTCCAGGCGGGTGGCGTTCAGCTCCGCGGTGCGCTCCAGCACCTGCTGCTCCAGGGCCCGGTTCTGGTCGTACAGGGCGAGGTGGGTCCTGACCCGGGCGCGCACGATGGACTCGCGGATCGGCTTGGTGATGAAATCCACCGCCCCGCAGGCAAACCCCCGGGATTCGTCCTTGCTCTCACCGAGCGCCGTGACGAAGATGACCGGGATGGAGCTCGTCATGGGGTCGCCCTTCAGCGCCCGGCAGGTCTCGAAACCGTCCATTTCCGGCATCATCACGTCCAGCAGGATGAGGTCCACCGGCATGGACCGGCAGATCTCCAGCGCCTGTTGGCCGCTGGTCGCCACGATGATGCTGTATTCGTCCATCAGCGCGGCGTTGAGCAGGCTGATGTTTTGCGGCGTGTCGTCGACGATCAGTACGTGCGACGCTGGGACTGGAGCGCTCATGAAGGTTCCCCTCGGTGCTCTTCTGAAAGCAGGATGTCGTTTTGCCCCGCCAGGGCAAGGATCGCTGAGCGGGCCGCGGCGAAATCGAAATTTTTCAGCTGGGCCTTGATGCGCTCCAGATCGCTTTCCGGCAGCCCTGCCAGTTCCAGGTGGAACTCGTCCAGATAGCGCTCGGCCCTGCCGTTTCTCCCCTTGATGTAGTCGAGCAGCCGGTTCAGGATCGGGCTGACCAGGGAGCTCTGGAACCCTGCCGGCGGGGTGTCCCCGGTAGCGGGCGCCGGGGCGGGCCCGCCGCTCCCCGACCCCTCGCTTCCGTCGTGCGCCGGGACGGGCTGCCCGGCTCCGGCGGGCTCGCCGGCTGGCACGGGGGTGGCCGCGCCCGTTTCCGGGGCCCGCAGGAAGGCATGCATGACCCGCAGGAAGGTGCGGGCGTTGATCGGCTTGGTGATGATGGCGTTCATCCCGGCCTCCAGGATCGCCTGCTGCACCTCCGTCATGGCATGGGCGGTCATGGCGATGATGGGGAGCCCGGCGAAGCGGCCGTCGGACCTGATCAGCCGGGAGGCCTGGTAGCCGTCCAGCACCGGCATCTGCAGGTCCATCAGCACGAGGTCGTAGCGCGCGCCCCCGCCGGTCACCAGGGCGACGGCCTCCCGGCCGTTTTCAGCCGCGTCCACGATCGCTCCGGTGGCGTCCAGGATCTCGCTCGCCAGCTCCATATTGACCGCGTTGTCCTCCACCAAAAGGACGCGGCTCCCCGAGAAGTCCGGGGTGAGCTCCAGGGGGTCCGGCCTTGGGGCGTCGGGCGGGACGGGCTGCGCCGAGCCGCCCGGCTCCTCGGCGCCAAACCAGGCGGTAAAGCAAAAGGCGCTCCCCTGGCTCATGCCGCTTTCGCACCAGATCTCGCCGCCCATCAATTCGACCAGCTGCTTGGAGATGGAGAGCCCCAGTCCGGTGCCGCCGAAGCGGCGGGTCGTGCTGCCATCGGCCTGGGTGAAGGGCTGGAACAGTTTCCTGGCCTGCTCCTGCGTGACCCCGATGCCGGTGTCGCGTACCGTGAACCGGAGCAGGACCCGGCCGGGCGCCCTTTGCTGCAGGGCGATCCGGAGCGCGACCCTGCCGTTTTCGGTGAACTTCACCGCGTTACTGAGCAGGTTGACGATCACCTGGCTCAGCCGGTGCTGGTCGCCCACCAGGCCCAGTGCCACCTCCGGAGCCGTCTCGACGCAAAGCTCCAGCCCCTTTTGCCGGGCCTTGTCCCGCACGATGTCGGTCACGTTGACCAAGATGGTGTCGAGCCGGAAGGGGATCTGCTCCATCACCAGCTGGCGCGCCTCGATCTTGGAGAAGTCGAGGATGTCGTTGATGATGTTGAGCAGCAGGTCCCCGGCCGTCAGTATCTTCTGCAGGTACTCGTGCTGGCGCGGCTGCAGGGCGGTCCTGAGGGTCAGGTCGGAGAAGCCGATGATGGCGCTCAGCGGGGTCCGGATCTCGTGGCTCATGTTGGCGAGGAACTCCGACTTGGCGCGGTTGGCGGCGAGGGCCGCCTGCTGCGCGGCCAGCAGCTCCCCCGCGATCCGTTTCTGCTCGGTGATGTCTTCCTTCACCCCCACGAAATTGATGATGTGCCCCTGCGCGCTTCGGATGGGCGAAATGGAGGCATGCTCCCAGAAAATCTCGCCGCTCTTTTTCTGGTTGCAGAAGTCGCCGCTCCATTCCCTGCCGGAGCTGATGGTCTCCCAGAGCTCCCGGTACCGTTCGGGGGGCTGCCCCGCCGCCTTGAGCAGCCTCGGGTTGCGGCCGATGACCTCTTCGGGCAGGTAGCCGGTGACCTCCGTGAATTTCGGATTGACGTACTCGATCTGGCCCAGGAAGTCGGTGATGACGATGGAGGTGGAGCTGTTCTCGACCGCGCTGGAGAGCTGCTGCATCTTCTTGCTGGTTTCCTCGGCCTCGTTGCGCCGCTGCTCCAGCTCGCAGTTGATGGCGAGCAGCTCGCAGTTGACCTCTTCCAGGGACTGGGTCCGCTCGCTCACCCGCAGCTCCAGCTGGCGCCGCACCTCCTCCTCCGACCTCCTGCGCTCGGTGGAGTCGCGGAAGGACCAGTAGCGCCCGACGATCTCCGCGCCGATCCTCAGGGGCTGGGAATAGCGCTCGATCAGGCGCCCGTCGGCGAGCACCAGCAGGTCCTCGCAGGAGTCCTCCGGGTGCTGGTACAGGTCCATGACCCGGGCCAGGAACTCGGCCGGATCGGCCATCTGGGACACCACGTGCCCCAGCACCGGGTCGTCGACGTGGCCCGCAATCATCTCCTCGGGGATGCGCCAGAGATCGATGAATTTGCGGTTCCAGCGGGCCAACTTCCCGTCCAGGTCCACGACCAGGATGGCATCGGGGGTCGATTCCAGGACCGCGTCGATCAGGGAGAGGGAATAGCGCAGCTTCGCCTCCGCCTGTCTGCGCGCCGTGACGTCCATGATGGTGAGCATCAGGTGCTGCTCACCGCTGAACAGGAACGGGACGAACAGGCAGTTGAGGTCCACCCGTTCCCCGAAGGATGTCGTCACCTGAAAGTCCCCGTGCTGTTCCAGGCCGCTGGCCAGGGCGCGCTCCGCGACCTCCAGCAGCCCGAAGCGCCGCCAGGACTCTATGGAGCGGAAATTTTGCCGCACCAGTTGGTCGCGGCTCGCGCCTATGATGCGCGAGGCCGCTTCGTTGGCGGAGACCGTCTCGCCGGTCGCCTTGAAGGTCTCGATCCCCATGGGCGAGCTGGACAGGATGGTCTGGATGTAGTTCATGGCATCCTTCGCCTGCTCCTCGGCGCGCTGGCGCGCGGTGACGTCCCGGAAGGACCAGAAACGCCCCACGATCTCGGAGCCGATCCTGAGCGGCTGCGAGTAGCGCTCGAAACGGCGCCCGTCGGCGAGCTCGATCAGGTCGTGACTGGAGACCTCGGGGTGCCGGTACAGCTCCATGACCCTGGCCAGGAAGGCTTCGGGCTGCGCCAGCTGGCTTAGGGCGTAGCCCAGCACCCGGTCCTTGACGGAGGTGTCCAGCAGCTCGGCCGGGACCCTCCAGAGCTCGACGTATTTCTGGTTCCAGCGGACGATCTTCCCCTCCCGGTCCACGATCAGGATGCCGTCCGCGGAGGAATCCAGCGCGGCGTTGGTGAGGGCGACGGAGTAGCAGAGGCTTTCCTCGGCCTGCTTGCGCTCCGTGATGTCGCGCCAGAGGGTGTGCAGTATCAGCTCGCCGCCTATGGTGACGGGGGTGAGGGTGACTTCGACCGGGAGTTCCGAACCGTCGGCCTTGCTGTGGATCCACTCGAAGCGGTGGTAGCCGACCCGCAGCGCGGTGGCGATCATCTCCTCCGCTTTTTCCTGCGAGGAGCGGCCGTCGGGCTGCAGCGGCGGGGATATCTCGAAGGGGCAGTGCTCCAGCAGCTCGGGCTTGGCGCCGTAGCCGAGCAGCCGCAGCGCCGCGGCGTTGCAATCGACGAAGCGGCCGCCATTGAGGATCAACAGGGGGTCGTTGGTCTTTTCAAAGAGGCTGCGGAAGATCCCCTCGTTCTCGCGGACGTTGGCGGCGCTGGCGGACTCCCGCAGCCCGCGCAACCCCTGCTCCGCCAGCGCCCCCACCAGGACGGCGACGAAGTCCAGGTTCTTGCGCAACATCTGCTCCGGGATGACGGGGACCTCCCGCAGCGCGCTCAGGTAGTCGGCCTCGTCGCAGCCCCGGAGGGGGGCCTGCCTGATCGTTGCGATCGCGTCGGGCGCAGCCAGGAATATCTGATCGGTGCAGACGGTGCCGAGTCGTTGTCCGGCGACGCCGATGGGGAGCGCCGCGTGGACCAGTCCGGTGGGGTAGCGGTGGATGAAGGGGTCCGCTGCCGGCGCCGCGGCCTCGGGCGCCTGGCGCCGGCCGTCCCGGTCCGTCCGGGCCCGGAGGTCGGCGCGCCGGGGGGCGCCGCCGGCTTCGGGCGGCGAGGTGGCGGCGAGGACGTTACCTTCCAGGTCCAGAATGACGCAGGGAATGCTTTGAGCTGCACTCCAGCAGTCAAGCAGAGTCCTTAGTTGCGGAAGGTCCAGCAGCTCTTTCAGTGTGTAATCCATGGGCCTCCTCAATAAAACGCCACGGTTGAGAAGTTGATGCTAAACGGAAATATATTAGACAGTGGCAATGCGCGGTGCCGCGGGGTTCCATCGGCAGCAGCCTTATGCTGTTGCCTGGCGGCACAAGGTGATTACCTGTTCCGGACGCGGATAGCGATTGGCATACTTATCGTCTTTGGCGAGGAAAACATTAAAGAGTAAATCGGGGGTGGGGAAGGGAGGGTGGCAGACCGGCGCAGGCTGCCCCCGGCAGGGGGAACCCCCTGTCTCGCTGCGCGAGCCTTCCCCCCTACTGCGCAGGGGGGATGCCGCGAGGTCACTCGTTCATCTTGAAGTGGGGGTACTGTGGTGGGGGGAGCCGCGCAGCAAGGGCCCGCGGGAGCGGATGGCCGTCGCCTGGCGGGGAGGGGGAGCTAACCCGTCCCGCTCAGGCCGCCTGAGGCAGGCAAGGCGTGGGAATAGAAATAATACTGGTTTCTCCCCTGTTCCTTGGCCTGGTACATGGCGATATCCGCGCATTTCAGCAGGGCGACCACGTCGGTCCCGTCGTCGGGGTAGATGCTGATGCCGATGCTGACGGTCACCGAGGCGAAGCCCTCGCCCAGGTCGAACGGTTTTGCCATGGTGTCGACGATGCGGTGCGCCACCTTCGCCGCATCCTCGGTCCGGGAGATGTCGCCCAGGATGACGGTGAACTCGTCCCCCCCCAGGCGCGCCAGGCAGTCGGAGTGCTTGGGCGAGAGCTCCGTCGAGCGGTCGGTCCGGCGCACGCAGCTCGACAGGCGCCCGGCGAAACCCTGCAGCAGCTTGTCCCCGATGTCGTGCCCCATGGTGTCGTTCACCTCCTTGAAGTGGTCCATGTCGAGGAACATCATGGCGACCTTCAGGCTGTTGTGCTCGGCCCGGGCCAGCACGTGCCCGAGGTTCTCCTTGAAGAGGACCCGGTTGGGGAGGCCGGTCAGGCTGTCGAAGTAGGCGAGCTCCCTGATCTGCTCCTCCTGCAGCTTGCGCTCGGTGATGTTCTGCACGGTGCCGGTCACCCACTGGGGGCGCCCCTGCTTGTCGTCGATGACCTTCGCCTCGGTGTGGACGTAGCGCGTGGCGCCTCCCGAGATGATGATCTTGTGGTCGATGCTGAGCTGCTTGTCGTTGGCCAGCGCCTCCTTGATGGCGCAGTCCACCACCTCCTGGTCCTGCGGGTGCACGGAGTTCAGGAAGGAGTGGTAGGTCTTGTCGAACCCGATCGGGTCGATCGCGAAGATGCGGAAGGCGGCCTCGGACCAGTTCAGCACGTCGTTGGTGACGTCCCACTCCCAGCTGCCGATCTGCGCGATCTGCTGGGCGTGGCTCAGGCTCGCCCGGCTCTTGCTCAGGTCCTTCAGTATCTGGCTGGCGCGCAGCATGTAACGCACCCGGTAGCTGAGCACGAGCCAGTTGCACGGCTTGGAGATGAAGTCGGTCGCGCCGGTGTCGTAGGCCTTTTTGATGCTCTCGATGTCGTCCAGTCCCGTCATCATGAGAATCGGCGTGTTCCACCCCTCGGGGTGCCTGCGGATCTGCTTGCAGACGGTGAACCCGTCGATGCCGGGCATCAGCACGTCCAGCAGGATGATCTCCGGGTTCAGCCGGTCGAAGAGCTCCAGCGCTTTGCCGCTGTCCTCCGTCTCGGAAACCTCGAAGCCGGCTCCCTCCAGGGATTCCCGGGCGAGCAGGCGGGTGGTGAAATCATCGTCCACGATCAACACGGTGCCGGCCAGCTTGGCGTATTCACTGTCCATGATCTGTACTCCCGAGGGTGACCGAAAGGGACCGGTGCACGGCTGCATATTCCGACTCGATCCGCACCAGAAGCTCTTCTGAACCGGCCAGGGCATTGTCGCGCCCCGCGGCTTCCATCTCCTTGCAAAGCTCCACCAGGGCGTGGGCGCCCAGGTAGGCGCTGCTCGACTTGAAGCTGTGCGCCGCCTGGCGCAGCTGGTCCGGCGCCGTCCCCGAGAGGGCCTGGCGCATGGCGTCGAGATGCTTCGGGGAGTCGTCGAAGTAGCGCCTGATGACCTTGTGAAGCAGGCTGGGAGCTCCCTCCCGCTGCAGCACCCGGATATTGTCCAGGGCGGACTGGTCCACGGCCGGCGGCTCCGGCGGGCCCGCGGCCATCCCACCCGGAGGCGCGCCGCAGGGGCGGCCGAGCTCGGCGGGGGTGGCTCCGGCGCCCGACGGCCCGGAGGGGACCGTTGACTCGCTGTGGACCGGTGACTCGGACGGCACGGACGGCACGGAAGACTCGCGGGGCTGGGAGGGACCGGGCGTCGGCGGGTCGCCGGCCGGCAGCCAGCGTGCCAGCGCTGCCTGCAGCATTTTCTTGCTGCACGGCTTGGACAGGTAGTCGTCCATCCCCGCGCTCAGGCAGCGCTCGCGGTCCGCCTCCAGGGCGTGGGCGGTCAGGGCGATGATGGGAAGGTGGCGCGGCGCGGCTCCGGCGGCGGTGCGCTCCCGCTCGCGGATGCGGCCCGCCACCTGGTAGCCGTCCATCTCGGGCATCTGGCAGTCCAGGAGGATCAGGTCGAAGCGGGTGCGCTCCAGTTCGGCGAGCGCCAGGGTGCCGTTTTGCGCCGTGGTCACCTGGTAATAAAGACTCTCCAGCATCGCGGAGCTCACCTCCAGGTTGACCGGGTTGTCGTCGACCAGCAGGATGCGCCGAAGCTCGCCTCCGGGGGCCGGCGCCGCCCCGCCCCCGGGCGCCGGAGCCGCAGCCGCTTCTCCTGCCGCCCGCTGCACGGCCCCGCTTCCCGGCACCGTGGCAGCCGGCCCCGCCGGACCCGCCGCGGCCATGAAGGCCGCACTGCCGCACGCGGGCGGCTCCGCCGCACTGCCCATCAGGGCGACGATGCTGTTCAGGAGCTCCTCCTGTTTCACCGGCTTATCCAGGAAGCACTCTATGCCGGCCTGCTGCGCGCGCTCCTGGTCGCCGTCCTTGCCAAAGCAGGTCAGCATCAAAAGGCGCATCCGGGAATTGGCCGGATGCGCCTTGATGGCGCGGGCCAGCTCGACGCCGTCCATCTCGGGCATCACCAGGTCCAGGATCGCCAGGTCGTAGGGGGCCGTATCGGCCAGCCCGATGAGCGAGAGCGCCTCCTTGCCGCTGGTGGCGGCGTCGCACTGCATGCCGAAGAAGCTGATCTCCTGCTGCAGGATGCTCAGGGTGGTGGCGTTGTCGTCCACGATGAGGACGCGCAGCCCCTGCAGCGAGTGGCGCACCGGGTGCAGCGCCCCCTCCGCGGCCGGAGGGACTTCCAGACGGATCCGGAACCAGAAGGTGGAGCCGAGGCCCGCGTGACTCGTTACCCCGATCTCGCCGCCCATCAGCTCGACGAGCTGCTTGACGATGGCAAGCCCCAGCCCCGTGCCGCCGAACTTGCGGGTCATGGACTCGTCGGCCTGGGAGAATTGCTGGAAGATCGAGGAGATGTGGGCGGGCTCGATCCCGATGCCCGAGTCCTTCACCTCGAAGTAGAGCGGCACGCGTCCTTCCTGCTCCCCGGCACCGCTCACCTTGACGACGACCTCGCCGTGCTGGGTGAACTTCATGGCGTTACCGACCAGGTTGACCAGTATCTGGCGCAGCCGGACCGGGTCGCCCGCCAGGCAGTCGGGGACCTCGGGAGCGATCTGGCAGGCGAGCTCCACCCCCTTGCGGTTGGCGCTTTCGGCGAAGGAGTCGACGACCGCTCCCACGGTGGAGCGGATACTGAAAGGGACCGTCTCCAGTGCCATTTTCTCCGCCTCGATCTTGGAGAAGTCGAGAATGTCGTTGATGATGGAGAGCAGCGTCTCCCCGGAGGAGCGCACGACTTCCAGGTAGGAGCGCTGCTTTTGGGGCAGGTTGCAGTCCAGCAGGAGCTCCGTCATGCCGAGGACGCCGTTCATCGGGGTGCGGATCTCGTGGCTCATGTTGGCGAGAAACTGCGACTTGGCGCGGCTGGCCGCTTCGGCGGATTCCTTGGCCTTGCAGAGCTCCTTGGTGCGGTCGGCCACCTTTTCCTCGAGCTCCTCGTGATGGCGCTTCAGCATGCCGTCGCGCAGCTCGATCTGGTCCAGCATCTCGTTGAACCCGGTGATCAGCTCGCCCAGCTCGTCGTCCGAGTCCCGGATGGCCCGGATGGCGAAGTTGCGCTCGCGGGTCACCAGCTTCATCTTGTCCAGCAGATGGAAGAGCGGGTCGGACACCACGCGCTGCAGCGTGTTGGAAACGGCGTAGGCTAGCAGCAGCGAGACGGAGAGGATGACCGCGATGATGCCCAGGGACGCGTACAGGCGTGACATCAGCTCGCTGAGGTCGGACCTGAGGACGATGCTGCAGATATGCTGGCCGTCCATGGCGTAGGGGATGACCGTGTTCATCTCTCCGTCCAGCGCCTCGAGCAGGTTGGAGCCACCCCGCAGCCTGGCGAGCTCGGCCGGGGGGACGCTCTCTCCATCCGGGGCGCGGGTGGTCCTCAGGTCCGAGTGCCCGCCGGCGCTCCCTTTCCTGCGGTAGGAGGCGAACACCCGGTTGCCGTCCGTGATGATGTAGGCCGCCGTGATGTGCTGGTTGTAGGCGAGCCTCCCCAGGGTCTCCTCCGCCGACTTCGGATCGTTGAAGAGCACCGCGGCGGCCGAATTGGCGCCGATGATGCTCGCCAGGATCTCCTGGTTCTTGCGCAGCCCGGTGAGAAAGAGCACGGCGTCGCTTACGAAGATGGCGCTGACCGTCGTGAAAAGCACGATGCCGCAGGTGAGCAGGATTACACTCATGAGCTTTTTTCGTATGGAGAAGTTGCGGAAATCCATGTGCATGGCCTCGGGTGCGACGCTACGGTGATTAAAAACCCAACGGTGTGCCTGGCTCAAGGTTCGCTGCTGGAAGGATACGAGGCATGAGCCGTTGCGCGAGGTCGGTCGTGAAAGCCGGTCAGGCAGCTCATATAACGGTCCCGATAGGGGGAAACGAGGGCTTCTGGCGGTGCGAGAACAGTCAGAACGGATCCACGTGAGTTTATTTTAATTTACCGGGAGTGATTGTCAAATGCCGCCTGCCAGGGGCGAGCCCAGCCCGGGGCAGCGACGCGGTCGCCACCCGCCCCCGGTCAACGGGGCGACCACCTGACCATGCGACTGCTATCTCTTGGTGCTTTTATCTTCACCATCTCCCTGTCTGTGCCGCTCCAGGCGGCCCAGATGTCCAGCTCCGGCTATGTCCTGCATGATTCCGGCACGACCAGCGGGAGCAATGCTTCCAGCTCGGGGTCTTTCAAGCTGCAGGGGACGCTGCAAAGCGAGGAGGGGCAGACCGGCCAGGGGACGCTGTGGGCGCTGCGGGGCGGCGCGTGGCAGGTCCCGAAGGCTGCCGTCTTCTACGGCGACCTGAACGGTGACGGCGTCGTGGACGCCGCCGACCGCGCTTTCTTGACCTGCATCAAAGGTATGCCGGCGTTTTGTGCCTATAGTCAGATAACGGGAAACGGCAAGTTGTCAGCCAGCGCGGCGAGTCCTTGCCCCCTTCGGGGAACCCTGAGAATGGAATCCGCAACATCTAACCACAGGCAGGAAGGAGAGGAAAATCATGGCACGTTTAATCGACGAGTTGAAAAAGGATCATGCCGCGATTGAAGGCATGTTGACCAGGGCCAAGGACTCGAGCATCTCTCACAAGGAAGCCCACAAGATCCTCCTGGCGGCGCAGGCGAGCCTGCTCGCGCACTTGAAGAAGGAAGACGCCCAGCTGTATCCCGTGTTGAACCGGGCGGCGGCGAGCGACCCGAGTCTGAAGCGGACCGTGGAGTTCTACGCGAAGGACATGGAAGAGATCACCGGCAATGCCGTCGAGTTCTTCAAGAAGTACTCCGCGGCGGATGCGCCCATCGACATAGAGTTCGCCCGGGCCTTCGGGAAGCTCTTCTCCACCATTTCCAGACGGCAGCGCAGCGAGGAAAATTCCCTGTACAAGGAGTACGAAAAACTGAACCCGTAAGGTAGCCGGCGCGGGAGGCGGTCGGCACCCCCGCAGGGCGGCGCGGTTTTTCCGGGGACGGGCCAGTCGGCCGCCCCGGCCGCCTTCGATTGGCATGATGCAGCACCTGGTTTGGCTGCTTTTAGATTTTCACAGGGGGGATAAGGATGATAGTCAGGGAGCGCCCCAACGGGCTTCGCTTGTTTTTCATTATGAGGGGTTCCATCGTTCCGCGTATCAAATGGCCGCTATTTGTGACAGTTCTGCTCGCTGTTTTGGTGACAATAAGCCACGGGACACTGTTCAGGCTGAAGATAACCATGACGCCGATCCCTTTCAGCCTGATCGGGCTGGCCCTTGCCATCTTCATCGGGTTCCGCAACTCCGCAAGTTACGACCGTTATTGGGAAGGGAGGAAACTATGGGGGCTGCTGATCAGCATGTGCCGCAGCCTGACCCGGCAGACCCTCACCTTCGTGTCGTCGGAGCACGGAGAGGCGCCGAAGTGGCCTCCCTATGAAAAGGGCGATCCCCGGTCACGCATGGTGTACCGGCTGATAGCCTTCGCGAACGCCCTGAGGCATCATCTCAGGGATTCCGACACCGCGGACGAATTAAGGGAGTTTCTCAGCGCGGAAGAGGCCCTGGCGGTCGAGCAGGCTCACAGCAAGCCTCACTTCCTGCTGCAGCGCCTGGCCTTCGATCTGCGGCGCTGCATCGAGAACAAGCAGGTGCACGAGTACTATGCCGTCGCAATGGACCGTAAGATCTCCGAGATAACCACCATATACACCGGCTGCGAGCGGATCAAAAACACCCCGATACCGTTCACCTACAACCTGCTGCTGCATCGCACCGCCTATCTTTACTGCTTCCTGCTTCCCTTCGGCCTGGTCGATTCCATCGGGTTCATGACCCCCTTCGTCGTCGGCATCGTATCGTTCACCTTTTTCGGGCTCGACGCCCTGGGGGACGAGATCGAAGAGCCCTTCGGCGTGCTGCCCAACGACCTGGCCCTCTCCTCCATGTGCCGGACGATCGAAAGGGACCTGCGCGCGGCGCTGGGAGAAGTGGATCTCCCCGCCGCGCTGGTCCCGGTGAACTACCGCATCCTTTAGGCGCCTTCCCGTTGCGCAGTCTCCACCTTGAGAGAACCATCGTTCCCACGCTCCTGCGTGGAACGGGCTCTCAGGATGCTGCAGCGCCCTGCACCGGAGGTGGCGCTGGCGCTTGCTTCTCGGGGGCACGAAAGGCGGGCGAATACAAGATTCGTCCCTACTGGCTCAATTTCCACCGAAGGGGCGAACCTTGTGTTCGCCCTTTACGCCCCAACTGGCTCAATTCCCACCGTAGGGGCGAACCTTGTGTTCGCCCATTTCGCCGCAACTGGCTCAATTTCCACCGTAGGGGCGAACCTTGTGTTCGCCCATTTCGCCCCAACTGACTCAATTCCCACCGTAGGGGCGAACCTTGTGTTCGCCCATTTCGCCGCAACCGGCTCAATTCCCACCGCAGGGGCGAACCTTGTGTTCGCCCATTCCGCCCATTTCCGGCTCTTATTTGCCTGCCACCCGGTCAACATCGAAGAGAGAGGGTGGGCACCCCGTGCCCACGCGGGACACACCACGGCACTAAATCCACACCAGCAAAAAGAAGCACAAAGAACGCAAAAGGCAGATAACGAATTATCTGCCCTTTGTGACTTTTGCATTTTGTTGATGATTCCCGGAATATCGAGCGCAGTAACAACAATTCTGCCCCCGCCTGCTTCAATGCATCCCACTCAGCAGGACATGCCGGAATTCCTCCTGGAGTAGCAGTACCAGGTGAGGGCGATGCAGCTCAAGTAGAAGGCGAGGAAGCCGTACAGCGCCGCCTGGGGGCCGCCGGTGAGCGAGATGGAGCTGCCGAACGCCTTGGGGATGAAGAAGGCGCCGTAGGCCGCGAAGGCCGAGCTGAAGCCGAGCACCGCCGCCGCTTCCTTGGCCGCGTCGGTCACCGCCTGGGCTTCGGCCTTGCCGCCTTTGCCGGCCGCGGCGCGCTGCCGCTCGGTCAGGAATATCACCGGGATCATCCTGAAGGTGGAACCGTTGCCGATGCCGGTGGTGACGAACATCAGGATGAACATGGCGAGGAATCCCCAGAAGTTACCGGCCGAGCCGTCGTGGGGGAGGAAGTTCAGCACTCCGAATACCGCCGCGGCCATGGCGATGAAGTTCCAGAAGGTGACGCGCGCGCCTCCCAGCTTGTCCGCGATCCAGCCGCCCAGCGGGCGGCAGAGGGCGCCCACCAGCGGGCCGAGGAAGGCGTACTGGGTCGGGTTCATGGCCGGGAACTGGGACTTGATCAAGAGCGGCAACCCGGCCGAATAGCCGATGAAGGAGCCGAAGGTGCCGAGGTAGAGCCAGCACATGATCCAGTTGTGCTTGCGCTTGAAGATGATCGACTGCTCCTTGAAGGATGCCTTGGCGTCGGCGATGTCGTGCATGCCGAACCAGGCGGCGATCGTCGTGGCGAGGATGAAGGGGACCCAGATGAAGCCCGCGTTCTGCATCCAGACCGACTTGGTGACCCCCTTGATGACGCAGATCTGCGGGTCGCCGCACAGCGCGCTGAACATCCCGGTGGTGATGACCAGCGGCACCAGGAACTGCATGGCGCTCACCCCGAGGTTGCCCAGGCCGGCGTTGAGTCCCAGCGCCGTCCCTTTTTGCGACTTGGGGAAGAAGAAGCTGATGTTGGACATGCTGGAGGCGAAGTTGCCGCCGCCGAAGCCGCACAATAGCGCCAGCGTCAGCATGGTCGAGTAACTCGTGTGCGGGTCGCGCACGGCAAAGCCGATGCCGACCGCCGGGATCAGCAGCGAGGCGGTGGTGATGGTGGTCCATTTCCGGCCGCCGAAGATCGGGACCATGAAGGAGTAGAAGATCCTGAGCGTCGCGCCCGAAAGGCCGGGGAGCGCCGCCAGCCAGAAGAGCTTGTTGGCGTCGAAGCCAAAGCCGATGGACTGCAGGTTCACCACCACGACGCTCCAGACCATCCAGACTGCGAAGGAGAGGAAGAGGGCGGGGATGGAGATCCAGAGGTTGCGTGAGGCGATTGCCTTCCCCTCGTTATGCCAGAAGGTTTCGTCTTCCGGTCTCCATACTTTCAATACGCGTTTTGCCATCTAATGGCCTCCTTGGAATATGCTTCAGTGTAGCTGATTTTACTTATTCTGGAACCTACGCCTTTGCCGCCGCCAGGTGCAGCTTGTGGCGCTTCTTGTCCCTCTGCGTGCTGGTCAGCATCAGGAGGAGGGAAAAGGTCGTCATGGCAAAGAGGAACATGAAGGCGCTGCTTCTCACGCCGGTCAGGTCGACCAGGGCGCCGAAGATGATCGGGAGCACGAAGCCGCCCAGCCCTCCCATGAGCCCCACGATGCCGGAGATCACCCCTATGTGGTGGGGATAGTCGTCGGCGATGTGCTTGAAAACGGACGCCTTGCCGAAACCCCAGGAGATGCCCACCACGAACAGCAGCGCCGTGAAGGCCCAGATGTTGAGCCCCAGGTGAAAACTGGCCGGGCCGGTGATGGTTGTGACGGAAAGCTCCGCCTGCGGATAGGAGAGGATGAAGAGGCTCCCCCAGGAGATCCAGAGGATCCAGCAGGTGACCTTGTGCGCTCCGAACTTGTCGGAAACCCAGCCGCCCAGGGCGCGAATCACGCCGGAGGGGAGCACGAAAACCGTAGCGACCAGCGCCGCGGTTTTCATGTTCAGTCCGAACTCGTTGATGTAGTACTTGGTCATCCAGAGCGAAAGCCCGACGTAGCCGCCGAAGACGATGGCGTAGTACTGGCTGTAGCGCCAGACCACGGGGTCCTTGAGGGCGCGCAGCTGCTCCCGCACGGTGACTGATGAGGAGACCCGGTGCTTGGGGTCGGAATGGCTGAAGGCCCAGAACAGGCAGGCGGTCACCAGCATCGCCACCGCGTACACCTTCGGGACCATCTGCCAGCCGTAGGCGGCGACGATGGAGGGGGCCACGAATTTGGTCACCGCGGCTCCGGCGTTGCCCGCCCCGAAGATCCCCATGGCGAAGCCCTGCCGGGGTTTGGTGAACCAGCGCGCCACGTAGCTGATCCCGACCGAGAAGGAGCCTCCCGCGATGCCGACGCAGAGGCCCAGGGCGAGGAACTGCCAGTACTGGGTCGCGTCGCCGATCATGTAGATCGGGAGGATGGTGCTCAGCATCAGGATCAGGAAGACGATGCGGCCGCCGTAGCGGTCGGTCCACATGCCAAGCGGCAGGCGGATCAGCGACCCGGAGAAGATGGGAGTGGCGGCCAGCAGGCCGAACTCCGTCTCGTTCAGGTGGAGCGACGCCTTGATCGGGATGCCGATGATGGAGAACATGACCCAGACGGCGAAGCAGACCGTAAAGGCGAGCGTGCTTGAGGAGAGTACGGAAAGCTGTTGCAGTTTGTGCGATGCCATGAAAGCTCCCCGTACGTCGTTAAGTCGTTGAGTCTTTTTAGTATCGTTCCCACGCTCCAGCGTGGGAACGATGTTCAAACGGTTCTTATGCTGCCCTACTTCGCCCGCCACTTGTACAAGATGGGCGGGTCCTTCAAAAAGTCGATCGGCAGGTAGAGCATGTGCACCAGCTTGGTGAACGGTAGCACCGCGACGATCAGGAAGGCGCAGGCCGCGTGCAGCTTGAAGACCAGCGGCAGGTCGGTCACGAAGCCCAACTGCGGGTTGAAGGAGACGATGGACCAGAGATAGGGCACCGCGGTGTGCAGGTACCACTGGGAGCCCCAGCGCTCGAAATAGCCGATGTAGATCCCGGTCCCGGCCTGGAAGGCGAGCAGGTAGAGCACCAGCCAGTCGCTGCCGAAGGTGACCTTGCTCAGCATGCCGGAGTTGGCGCGGCGCAAAAGCAGGATCAGGCAGCCCAAAAGGGCGAAGAGCCCGAGACCAAGCCCGAAGCTCTCCACCAGCAGCAGGGTTTCCTGGTTGCCGAGGAACCCCTTCACCCAGCCGGGGAAGGCGAAGCCGATGACGTGCGCCGCCAGGATCGGTATGACCCCGTAGTGCCAGGGGTTCACCCCCCAGAAAAGGAACTTCCTTTCCAGGAACTGGGTGGAGTAGGCCGACCAGGTGAGCCGGTTGCTGATGAAGCGGTACGGCGTGACGAAAATGACCAGGGCGAGCGCCGCATAGGGAAGCGCAATGAAGATCAGGTTGTTCAGCATGTGGCAACCTCCCGGCAGTCGGCGCTGCAGAGCAGCCCGGCCGCCTCCACCAGGGTGAGCCAGGGCGAGAGTCCGCGCGGCGCGCAGGACGCGACCAGCTTGTCCAATCCCGGCAGTACCAGTTCGGCGATGAACGTACGGCGCACGGCATGCTCGCCGCGCCGCGCCAGGTGCGCCAGGAACCCGAGGAGCACCGCCAGGTGGTCCGGAAGCTCGCAGCCGGCCGGGTTGAAGTCGTACCGGATGTATTCCTGCTTCACCCGGATCATGTAGGCCCCCTTCTTCTGGTTGTCGCCGTACAGGTGGTGCCCGAGGTAGGGGGCGGCGGCCGGGTTGAAATCGAAGTGGGCGACGTAATCCTCCTGCAGCTCGGCCAGGGTCGAACTCCGCACCAGCTCCCCGAAAGGGTCGGTCGGGGAGTCGATGCCGCTCTCCTTGAGATAGGCCGCAACGTTATCGTAGGATGCAATCAGCGCCTCCTTGCCTTCCGGGTAATCGAGGAGTCGTGCCAGTCCGTCGTAGCTTTCCTGGATGCTCATTTGCCCCCCCTGGTCTTCTTGAGGATGCCGAAGCCGGCTTCCTGGTTGCGCTTGAAGGGATCGTCCTGCTCCTCGCGCTGCTGCGCCGGGATCACGTTGCGCTCGTCGTAGCCGCCGACCGTGAAGAGCCGGTAGAGCTTTTTGGCCGAAGCCCGGTCCAGGCCAGCGTCCTGCAGCACCGCCGGATCGACGGGAAGCTTCAGGTTCTCGCCGCGCATGAAGACACGCAGGGCAATCAGCTTCTTCAGGGCCTCCTCGATCACTGCCTGGTTTCCTCCGGACAAAAGGCTCGCCAGGTAGCCGATGGGGACCCTGAGCTTCTCCAGCGCGGGGATCATGCCGTGCTCCAGGAGCTTGTGGGTGTCGCCCCAGACGGAGAGCACCGGCGAGAGCGACGGGATGTAGTAGGCCATCGGGACCGTGCGGAACTCGGGGTGCAGCGGGAGCGCGACGCGCAGCTCCTTCACCAGGGTGTAGACCGGCGACTTCACCGCCGCGTCCAGCCACTGGTCCGTGACGCCGTTCTTCTTGGCGCCCGCGCGCACCTCGGGGTCGTTCGGGTCGAGGATCAGGCTCCGGTGCGCCTCGACCAGCTCGTCGTCCTTCTTGAGCGCCGCCGCCTCGACGCCGTCGGCGTCGTACAAGAGAACGCCGACGTAGCGGATGCGCCCCACGCAGCTGTGGGCGCAGGCGTTGCACTGGCCGGTCTCCACGCGCGGGTAGCAGAAGATGCACTTCTCCGCCTTGCCGGAGTTCCAGTTGAAGTAGACCTTCTTGTAGGGGCAAGCGCTGGTGCAGAAGCGCCACCCCTTGCAGACCTCCTGGTCCACCAGCACGATGCCGTCCTCGGCGCGCTTGTAGATGGCGCGCGAGGGGCAGGACGCGGCGCAGGCCGGGTTCAGGCAGTGGTTGCAGATGCGCGGCAGGTACTGCATGAACATGGAGTCGTAGGAGTCGATGACCTGCTGGTCCTGCAGGTTCGAGTCCTTGGCCGCGTAGATCTGCGAGCCGGAGAGGTCGTCGTCCCAGTTGGGGCCCCCCTGGATCTCCTCGATCTTCTTCCCGGAGATCTGGGAGAACGCCTCGGCGACCGGCTGGTCGTCGGACTCCTTGGCGCCGGCGAGATTGCCGTAGTCGAAGTCGAAGGGCTCGTAGTAGTCCTCGATCTTCGGCATGTTGGGCTGGAAGAACATGTTGAGCAGGGTGGGCCCCTTGCTCATCGCCTTCAGCTTCAGCTTCTTGCCGTCCACCACCCAGCCGCCCTTGAAGCGCTCCTGGTTTTCCCACTGTTTCGGGTAGCCGACGCCGGGCTTCGTTTCCACGTTGTTCCACCACATGTACTCGGCGCCCTTGCGGTCGGTCCAGATGTTCTTGCAGGAGATGGAGCAGGTGTGGCACCCGATACACTTGTCCAGATTGAAAACCATGACTATTTGTGCTCGTACATCCATAATGCGGCTCCTTCGTCGCCGAGATAAAAAACTGTTAAACCTGGAGACATGGTTAGCGCCAGGTATCCCCCCTGCGAAGTAGGGGGGAAGGCTCGCGAAGCGAGACAGGGGGGTCTCTCTTCCTGCCGACAACCCCCCTGCTTCACTACGTTCAGCTTCCCCCCTATTTCATAGGGGGGAAGCTGAACGCCCTATTTAAGCTTCCTGACCACAACGTAGCTGTCGCGGTTCACCCCGGTGGGGCCCCAGTAGTTGAAGTAGTAGCTCGACTGGGCGTAGCCCCCCAGCATGAGGGTCGGCTTCAGCCGGATGCGGGAGAGGCTGTTGTGCACCCCGCCCCGCTTGCCGCTCTTCTTCGACTTCTTGATGTTGAGGGTGCGCTCCGGCGCGTGATACATGATCGCGGCTCCCTTCGGGATGCGGGCGGAAACGATGGTGCGGCAGACCACGACGCCGTTGGCGTTGTACATCTCGACGGTCTCGTTGTCCTCAATGCCCGCCCCCTCGGCGTCCAGGTGGTTCAGCCAGACCGTCTGACCCCCGCGCGACAAGGTCAGCATGCGCAGGTTGTCGGAGTAGGTGGAGTGGATCCCCCACTTGCCGTGCGGCGTCAGGAAGTTGAGCACCAGGCCGGTTTCGCCCTCGGTCTCGTCCAGCAGCGCCGGGTTCAGTTTCCCCTTGAAGGTCGGGAGCCCCTCGTGGAACTCGCCGTAGTACGGGTGGTCCAGGTAGAGTGACTGGCGGCCGGACAGGGTGCGCCAGGGCACCCCGTGCTCCACGTTCAGCGTGAAGGGGGCGTAGGGGCGGCCGTTGTTCATGAGCCCGCTCCAGATCGGGGAGCTGATGGCGCGGCGCGGCTTCTGGGTCACGTCCTCCCACTTCATGCGGAAGTCGCGGCTCCCCTCGGAGATCTGGGAGAGCTTCTTGCCGACCCTCCTTTCCAGCTTCTGGAAGGCGCGGTGCGCCAGCTCGCCGTTGGTCTCGGAGGCGAGCGACAGGATCACGTCGGCGACGGTCTTCTCGCTCTCCAGGTCGACCCGCTCCTTGCCGGCAAAGCTGCGGGTGGGGAGGGTTTCCAAGAGCTTCTCCGCTTCGTCGTCCGCGTCGTAGTAGTTGCCGTGCGAGCCCAGGTGGCCGATCTCGGGACCCAGGGACATGAAACGGTTGTAGATGTTCGGGTAGTCGCGCTCCACGATGGCGAGGTTCGGCATGGTCTTGCCGGGAATCGCCTCGCACTCGCCGAGCTTCCAGTCCAAGACGCTTCGCTGGGCGATCTCGCCGACCGTGTCGTGCAGGAGCGGCGCGGCGATGACGTCCTTCACCGGGGTCGGCAGGTGCTTCGCCGAGAGCTCGCTCACCTTCTTGGCGATCTCGCCGAAGATCTTCCAGTCGCTCTTGGACTCCCAGGAGGGGGGCACCGCGGCGTCCATGCAGTTCACGAAGGAGTGCATGTCGGTCGTGTTCAGGTCGCTCTTCTCGTACCAGGTGGCGGCGGGGAGCACGATGTCCGAGTACATGGTGGAGGTGTCCATCCTGAAGTTGAGGTCGACCACCAGGTCAACTTTGCCCTCCGGCGCCTTGTCGTGCCAGACGATGTCCTTCACCTGCCCCTTGGCGACCTCCTTGGCGGTGAAGCTCGAGTTGGGCGCACCCAGCACGTGCTTCAGGAAGAACTCGTGCCCCTTGGCGCTCGCCGAGATGGCGTTGCCGCGCCAGATGAACCAGACCTTGGGGCAGTTACCCTTGCCGTCCGGGTCCTCGATGGCGAAGCGGGTCTTGCCGCTTTTGAGCCGGTCCACCAGCCAGGTCCTGATCTGGGCGTCGTCCTCGCACCCCTCAGCCTTCGCCTTTTCCATGAGCTTCAGCGAGCTGTCGTTGAAGTGCGGGGCGAAAGGGAGCCAGCCCAGCCGCACGGCCTTCGCGTTGAAGTCGGCCGCGTGCATCGGCATCTTCTCGCCGGTCTCCGGCTTGAAGTAGTCCACGAAGCTGCGGTCGTAGCGCCACTGGTCCGAGTGCATGTACCAGAAGCTCGGGGTGTTCTGCAGCCGGGACGCCTTGGTCCAGTCCTGCGCCATGGCGATGGAGGTCCAGGGCGAGAGCGGGGCCACCTTCTCCTGCCCCACGTAGTGGGCGAGGCCGGCGCCGTTGCGGCCGACGCTCCCGGTGAGGATGAGCGCCGTGATGGCGGCGCGGTAGATCAGGTCGTTGTGGAACCAGTGGTTCACGCCGGCGCCGATGATGATCATGTTGCGGCCGGTGCTCTGCTCGCCGTTAGTGCCCCATTCGCGGGCGATGTTGATCAGGGTCTCGGCGTCGATGCCGGTGTGCTTCTCCTGCCACTTGGGCGTAAAGGGGAGCTCGGAGTCGTAGTCGAGCGGGTAGTCGCCGGAGAGCCCGCGCGACACGCCGAACTGCGCCATCAACAGGTCGAAGACGGTGGTGACGACGGTCTCGCCGTCCTTGGTGGCGACCCGGCGCACCGGCACGGAGCGGATCTGGTCCTTCTCACCCTCGAAGACGAAGCGGACCTTCAGGGTGTCCTGGCCCAGAAAGCTTAAGGCGGCATCGATCTCGCTGCCGTCCACCATGTCCTTCATGTCCAGGTTCCAGTTCCCCTCCTGCTTGCTCCAGCGCGAGCCGAGGCTTCCGTGGGGAACGCGCACCTCGCCCTCCTGGTCCGCGACGCACAGGGTCCAGTCGGCGTGCTCGATGGAGCTTGAGCGCTCGAACTCGTCGGCGCGCAGGAACTCGCCCTTCTGCCAGGTACCGTCCTTTTCGGTGAGCTTCACCAGGAAGGGGAGGTCGGTGAACTTCCTGACGTAGTCCTCGAAGAAGGGAACCTGCCGGTCCGCGTAGAACTCCTTCAGGATCACGTGGTTCAGCGCCATCCAGAAAGCGCCGTCGTGCCCCTGCTCGACCGGGAGCCAGGCGTCGGCGAACTTGCTCGCCATGGAGTAGTCCGGCGACATGACCACGACCTTGGTGCCGCGGTAGCGGGCCTCGGCTAAGTAATGGGCGTCGGGGGTGCGGGTCATCGGGACGTTGGAGCCGCAAAGCACGATATAGGAGGCGTTGTACCAGTCGGCAGACTCGTTCACGTCGGTCTGCTCGCCCCAGACCTGCGGGGAGGCCGGCGGCAGGTCGCAGTACCAGTCGTAGAAACTCATGGCGACGCCGCCCAAAAGCTGCAGGAAGCGGGTTCCCGCCGCGTAGCTGATCATCGACATGGCGGGGATGGGGGAGAACCCGACGATGCGGTCCGGGCCGTCCTTCTTCGTGGTGTAGACGGTGGAGGCGGCGATGATCTCGATGACCGTCTCCCAGCTGCCGCGCCGGAAGCCGCCCATGCCGCGCTTGGAGGTGTAGGAGAGGCGCGCCTGCGGGTTTTCCACGATGCTCGCCCAGGCCTCGACCGGGTCGTCGAAGCGGCTCCTCGCCTCGGTCCAGCGGTCCAAGAGCGCGCCGCGCAGGTAGGGGTGCTTCACCCGCATCGGGCTGTAGAGGTACCAGGAGTAGCTGATGCCGCGGGCGCAGCCGCGCGGCTCGTGGTTCGGGATGGTCCCGTCGAACTGGGGATAATCGTTGGCCTGCAGCTCCCAGCCGACGATGCCGTCCTTCACGTGCACCATCCAGCTGCAGCCGCCGGTGCAGTTGACGCCGTGCGTGCTGCGCACGACCTTGTCGTACTGCCAGCGGTTGCGGTAAAACTCCTCCCAGTCACGGGATTCCGGGCTGCGCTCGTCCTTGATCCTGTTTGGCGACATTATTTGACACTCCTTTTAAACAGTATGGCGGCCACCAGGCAGAGGGCGAAGAAGGCGAGCCCCGCCGGGGGATAGGGGTCGCTCGGCGTATGCTTCCTGGCGGCCGCATCCTTGAAGAGTGCGGTGAGGGCGGTGGTCTCGTCCTCGCTCAAGGGGCGCTCCGCGTAGATCTTCTTCATGACCGGGAAGCTGAGGCTCTTCAGGACGCTCCGCACCCCGCTCTCGCCCATCTTGTCGTAGACGTTGGAGAGGTCGGCCGCCAGGGCGCCGCCGTTGATCCCGGGGTAGCTCAGGCGGTGGCAGGAGACGCAAGGGGCGCCACCCTTGGCAAAGGGGACTTTCCCGGTGAAGAGATCCCGGCCGGCGGCCAGCAGCTCCTTGGTGACGACCAGCTCAGCCTTGGGCGCTTCCGCGGGTTTGGCCTCGCCTCCCTGCGCCGGGGCACTGGCGGCGGGTGCACTGCCGGCTCCCAGGAAGGCGGCGATCTTCTGGGCGTCGTCGCCGCTCACGCCGAGGTTGGGCATCTCCATGCCGAACTTCTTGACCAATTCCAGCTGCGCCGGGTCCTTCTGCGCCGTCAGTTGGTCCGGCGCGGTGATGATCCGTACCAGCCAATCCGAGGGGTGCTTGGCGGCGACACCCTTGAGGTCCGGCCCCGCTCCGTCGCCGCCGCCGATCGTGTGGCAGCTGGCGCACTGCTTGTCGAAGAGCTCTTTTCCGGCGTCGGCCCGGGCGGTGCCGGCGCTTACCAGCAGCACCGGAAGTGCCAGCAAAACGAGAAGGCGTTGCAGCGTCGTGGATGGTTGGGCCATTGAGAAATCTCCTTTATTAATCGTCGGTTGAACCGAAAATGCTTGCGGTGTAGGGTGCTTGCCTGCTTCTGTCGTGCGCGGTGGGGCGTCTCTCTCGCTCGGGAAGGAGGCTGTGAAGAACTTAGAATACTATCGATCAAAGGTTCTTGACCTAAATCAATAAAACCATGTTCGTATAAAAAAGACCCCGATCAGTTGTGTACCCTTCCCCAGCCCGACCCCGAGCAAATCCTCCCTGTTCCCATTGCCGTTCAGTTAACGAGGGGGCCTTAACTGTGTCCCCCCTGCGAAGTAGGGGGGAAGGCTCGCGCCAGCGAGACAGGGGGGTCCCTCTGCCGGCGAAAACACCCCCCTGCGGCTACGTTCCGCTTCCCCCTATTTCATAGGCTCTGTTATGCGCAGAAGTTGCTTTTTGAGCTCTATCCGGTCCGAAAGAACGTCCCCTCTCCCGGAAGGGGGAGGGACAGAGGGAGGGGGAGCCTGCGCCGGTCTTCCCCCCTCCCGACCTCCCCCCTCCGGGAGGAGGAGAGTTGGCAGTAAGATTGAAGGGGCATGAGCAGCCAGGCTCTCTCACCCAAGCCCTCTCCCAAAGGGCGAGGGGAGAGCTTGTGACGTGCCTAGGGCCGGCAACCCGTGCCCACGCGGGGTGCATGCGGGCGCAGCTCACGGGCGAACACAAGGTTCGCCCCTACGGATACATTGCATGGGAGAGGTCGCTCCAATGGTCGGTCGACTGTCAGATGATTAGCGGATGATTAGCAGATGACAAGACACTCTTAAGACGGTACTATCTTGTGTATAGATTCCTTCATGTTCGAGGTACTACCTGCTCATTCAAACCGACCGCCTGGGCACTTTCTGACAAAAGTCCCGGGTCATGGCTATGTTGTAATAGTGGTGTGACAGTAATGCTTTTCCTTCACTGTGTTGCCCAATCGATAGCTGTGCTTACTTCGGGATGGTGTGTCATCCTCAAGCAGCCCCGGGCCCGGTGCTGGCTGCCGGCTGGCGTCCTCGCCGCCTGCCTCTGCTGCCCGTCAGCCTGGGCGGAGAGCTCCGCCCCGGAAAAAGCCCCGGGGCTTTGGTCCGCACCAGCCGGCAGCGCGCCCGAGCCGACCGCCCCCGGGCAGCCGGTCCAAGCCTCCCCCTCCCCGAAAGAGGCTCCGCCCTCCCCTCTGCCTGCCGCCCCGACGGCCGAGCCGGCACCGGATACCGCCTTAAAGAAGGGGGTGACCGGAGTCCTGGGGAGAACCGCAGACCAGACCCACGACTACCTGGAGCGCGGCATCCTGCAGCAGGTGGTCAACCTGGATGACTTTTTCGGCAAGGCGAACAGCCAGCAGGAATTGCACACCGCGTACCTGCTGCGCTGGCGCAACTCTCTGCGGCTGCAGCAGGGCGGGGGGCTCAACTTCGGTTCGACGCTGCGCGCCAACGTGGAGCTGTCCCGGATCAACGAGCGGCTGCAGCTCTCGATTTCCGGTGAGGACAAGCCGGACTCCTTCGCCCCGAGCCTGCCGGAGGACCCGGGGAACCCCGGCTTTGACCGGACCTTCCGCACCGCCCGCTTCGTCAACACCGAGCTGCGCTACCAGCTGATCCGCTCCCCCGTCACCGACTTTTTCCTCGGGGCCGGGGTGAACCTGGTGCTGCCTCCCGAGGTCTTCGCCAGGGCCCGCTACCAGCGCACCGAGCGGCTCAGCGACCTCTTCCTGATCCGCTTTGCGGAGACCCTCTTCGCCAAGACCCCCGACGGCGTCGGCGAGACCACGGAACTGAGCCTGGAGCGCTCGCTCAACCCGAAGACCCTGATACGCTGGGCCAGCACCGGCACCGTCTCCCAGGAAATCGGGGCGCTCGAGTGGGGCAGCGAGCTCTCCTTGCTGCACGAGCTCTCCCCGCGCAGCGCCGTCACCTTGACCGGCGGCGTCTATGGCAACACGGGCTTCCAGGACTGGATCAACAATTACCGGGTCCTGGTGCGTTACCGCCGCAACTTCCTGCGCAGCTGGCTTTTTTACGAATTGGAGCCCCAGGTGGATTGGCAGCGCAGCGCAAGCGGCAGCCTTCCGGTCAACTACGCCTTCACCGGGCGCATCGAAATCGTGTTCCAGGGGCAGGAGAAGCGCACCATAGACAAGCCGTGAGCTGTGCCGGTCCTACGGCTTGCGGAGCTGGATTTTAGCGGAAGTCTTGTAACAGGCTATGGCATTGGCGAGGGCATGCTGTACGGTACCTCCGCACCTCATGATGGTGCTGCCGTCGATCAGCTCGATGGTGCACCTGAATTTCGGCGTGTTGCTGTATCTGCAGGAAGGGGTCTCCGGTAGCGGCTCCGTTTTGATGTACGCGATATCCCAGTTTGCCATGTCAATGACTCCACGATAGTTGAAATCTCACAGCGCCAGCCTCACCGATGTGCCCCGTCCCGTTCCCCAAGCACCCTTGTCGAATAATCCGGCTGAAGCCGCCGCGGCCCTGCTTGCCCGAGGCCGCGGGGCGTCTTGCTGTCTGCCGCAATAAAATTGGAAAACTCTAATATGCCATTCTACCATGACCCGCCGGCATTGGAAGGCACCTCGCAGGAAATGCCGGGGCAGCGGCTGGCGACGGGAATGCGGGTCCAAAGCTGCGGGCGCCGCCTCCCGTCAAGATAATTGGATTCAAGTTTTAGCGGCAGAAACCGATAGTTACAGAGCGCGTTATTGGGAAGAAAAAGGGACCCCGGCAGCTGTCCCCAGCGGAGAACGGGAAAAAGTACATGTCCAGAGTTTGGAACAGATTTCAGGCAAGCCAGCTCACCATCGCCTTCGGGGCGTTGTCGGTCGTTACCATCATCGCCTTGGCGATCAGCGCCGCGTACGTGCTGCGCTACCAGGAGATCGAGGTCTGGCGCAAGCAGATGGGCAACAACTCGCTGGTCCTGGCAGAGCACACCTACCAGACCATGCTCTCCGCCAACATCGCGCTGGACGGCATCGCGGAGCGGGTGCGCGCCGCGGGCGCCGACAGCCCGGAGCAATTCAGGAGTCGCCTGGCGACCCCGGAAATCTTCCGGATGCTGCGGGACAAAACCGAATTCCTCCCCCAGGTCGACGTGGCGACGGTCGTCGCCAACAACGGGGACGTCATCAACATCACCCGATCCTTTCCGCCTCCTCCCATCAACCTCGCCGACCGCGACTACTTCAGGGCTCAGTCCAAGGACAACAACGCGGGAAATTTCGTCAGTATCGCCGTGCGCAACAAGGGTAACGGCAAGTGGGTGTTCTACCTGAGCCGCCGGCTCAACGACAGCCGCGGCAACATGATGGGGCTGGTGCTGGTCGGGATATCGGTCGACGCCTTCACCAAGTTCTACGAGCGCCTGGGGCTCAACCTGGGCCAGGGCGCCTCCGTCACGCTCTACCGCAGCGATTTCTCCATCCTGACCCGCTGGCCCTTCAAGGATGAACTGATCGGCAAGGTAAACAAGAGCGGGTCAAGTTACGCGACCGTCCACACCCAGAAGAAAGACAACGAAGTCTTGTACCTGAACGCCCCCAGGTTTTCCGAGAAGGACCGCCCCGTGGCGCGGCTCGGTGCCACCCGGGTGGTGCGGCGCTATCCGCTCATCGTCAACATCACCATCACGGACGACTTTTTCCTGGCCAACTGGCGCCACTCCGTCAGGGGGATCGCGTTGCTGTCGCTGCTTTGCTCCGCCGCGCTGCTTTCGGGAATCGCCGTCATCGTCAGCGTGCTGCGCCGGCGCGAGAAGGATCTGGTCCAGACCATCGAGCTCAAGCGCAAGGCCGAGGCGGCGAGCCTCGCCAAGAGCGAATTCCTGGCCAACATGAGTCACGAGATACGCACCCCGATGAACGGCATCATCGGCATGACCGAGCTGATCCACGACACCGAGCTGAACACCGAGCAGCTCGAGTACATCCGCTCCATCAAGATCTCCGCCGACAACCTGCTCGACATCATCAACGACGTGCTGGATTTCTCCAAGATCGAGGTGGGACGCATCGAGATCGAGGCTACCCCCTTCCTGCTGCGCAGCATGGTCGGGCAGTCCCTGCGCGCCGTGTCGCTGCGGGCCGCCCAGAAGGGGCTGGAGGTCGCCTTCAATGCCGAGCCCGAGGTGCCGGACGCCCTGCTGGGCGATCCGGGGCGTCTGAGGCAGGTGCTGATCAACCTGGTGGGGAACGCGGTCAAGTTCACCGAAAAAGGGGTGATAGAGGTTGTCGTCAGCCTGGTCCGGGAGTCCGAGGAGGGCGTGCTGCTGCTGTTTCAGGTCACCGACCAGGGAATAGGCATCCCGCACGAGGCGCAGCTGCGCATCTTCGAGGCCTTCGAGCAGGGCGACGCCTCCACCACCAAGCTCTTCGGCGGCACCGGCCTTGGGCTCGCCATCTCCAAGCAGCTTGCCTCCCTGATGGGCGGGACGATCACCGTGCAAAGCGAGCCCGGGGTCGGCAGCACCTTCGGCTTCACGGCTTTGCTGCGCCTGCAGGACGGGGTGCCGCGGGACGCCGGCGAGGACCTGGCGCTGCGCGGCACCAGCGCGCTCGTGGTGGACGACGTGGAGATCAACCGGCGCATGTTCGCAGGGGCGCTCTCGCGCTGGGGCATGCCGGTACGCCTGGCGCGGGACGGGGCCGAGGCTCTCAAGCTGCTCGCGCAGATGGGACACGAGGGCGGGCTGCCGCGCCTGCTGCTCACCGACGTGCACATGCCGGGCATGGATGGCTGGGAGCTGGCGCGCCGGGTGCGCGCGCTGCCGGACTACGACCGGGTCCAGATCGTCATCATGCCGAGCGCCGGGATCCGCGGCGACGCGCTGCGCTGTGCGGAGCTGCGCATTGAGGGGTACCTGACCAAGCCGGTGGTCCAAAACGAGCTGCACGACGTCATGGTCGCCGTCCTGAACGGGACCGGGCAGGGGCACGAGCCGGTGACGCGCCACAGCATCCGCGAGGAGCGGGCGCGCTGCACTGTGCTGGTGGCCGACGACGTGGAGATCAACCGCGAGATGGTGCGCATTATCCTGGAAAAGCAGGGACACCGGGTTACCATGGCGTGCAACGGACGCGAGGCGGTCGACCTCTTCCGCGAGCGCCGCTTCGATATCATCTTCATGGACATGCAGATGCCGATCCTGGACGGCTATGAGGCGACCCGGGAAATCCGGGAGCTTGAGCGGCAGCTGGGCTGGGCGACGCCGGTAGTCGCCATGACCGCCTACGCGTTGCAGGGCGACAGCGACAAGTGCCTGGCAGCGGGGGCCGACGCCTACCTCTCCAAGCCGGCGCGCCCGGCCGAAATCTTAGCGCTGCTCGACAAGCTGGTGCCGGAGGCGGCTCCCGGCGCTGCGGAGCCCGCAGATACGAAGGAGCTGGCAGGAGCGCCTGAGCTTGGGGCGCCCGCTCCGGAAGACGCCCTGAAAGTGTTCGATGTCGACGATCTGGTGGAGCGCCTTGGAGGGCACGCCGACATGGTGGCGCGCTTCGTAAAGATGTTCGGCGTGGTGACCGCCGGATACTTGAAGGTATTGCGGGAGGCGGTGGAAAAGGGAGACCTTGAGCAGACCCGCATCCAGGCCCACACCATCAAAGGGGCGTCGGCCAACATCTCGGCCTGGCGCATGTGCGAGATCGCGGGCGCCCTGGAGACCCTGGCCCGCGACGGGCAACGGGAAGGCGCCGCGGATCTGTTGAAAAGGCTCGAAACAGGCTACTCCCAGTTCGCCCGTGAGACCGAGAGCTACACCAGAGAGTCCGCCGCGTAGCGGACTCCTCCCCTGGCTCCCGCACGGGAGCCTCGTTCGGGGTCGCTCCGCGTCCCGGTGCTGCCCGAACGTCACCTGCCGTATCGATTCCCCCACCATGGCAATACCGCTGGAACCCACCAGGTCAAAGAAGGCCCGGACAGGACTATGTCCTCATTCACTTGTGCAGAAAAAACGACGAGGTTGCATTTCCGGCGCCACCGGGTATCCTTACTCAACCCGTGATGGTTAATGTGGTGCTTCTAACCAATCTTCGAGCCCTGTCGCTGCGGCCGGGGGAGGAGAGGGAGGTGCGAAATTGTCGATACATGTTCGTAACAGAATTTTGCGGAATTACCGAAGCATGGGGCCAGGCAAGTTCTATGTCTTCAACCAGGGTGTCAGGAAGGGGCTGACTGACAACCCAAAGATCCCGGCTTCAACTTGGGGGGCGAATCCGGAACTGCTCACGTCCTACTTGGCGACATCCGAGAAGCACGCCGCTGTGTACCACTCAGCCAGTTTTGGCAGTGTTCTGGACATTGCCGAACGCGATCTCCTGCAGGCGCAGCTAGTCAACTATCTGGACGAAATCGCGGCGGATTTGGAGGCGGAGGCCGTCCGGAATGCCGACATCCTGCTTTCCTCGGGCTTTGATCTCGCAAAAGAGCGCAGGGGAATTAACAGCAGGAAAAAGGCTGCCCAGGTCGCTGCTGAGTTGGCTAACGGCCAGCACAATGGAGGCACTACCTGAACCCCTGCTTGCGGTGGCGACGTCCGGCCTGTATTTTAGCGGGCACTACTCCACGGTTACGCGGTCTGAGTATTTAGCTGGAATATTGAGGGGGGTTGCAGGTCACGTAACCCCCGTTTTTTCGCCTCTTAAGCCCTTCACCTGGGGCACTCCTTTACTGTAAGTGGTGTCTGAAGGCAAATATATTGTGACTTATCTCCGGAAATTAGCGATTTGTATCTCGTGCCCCGCACCGGACCCCTTCTCCACCCCACCGGACCTCTTCTCCGACGTACCGGACCTCTACTCCGACGCACCGGACCTCTACTCCGACGCACCGGACCTCTTCTCGGGAGCACCGGACCTCTTCTTCGCCACACCGGATCTCTTCTCTGCACCACCGGACCTCATCTCCGACGTACCGGACCTCTTCTCCGACGTACCGGACCTCTTCTCCGCCACACCGGACCTCTTCTCCGCCACGCCGGACCTCTTCACCGACGTACCGGACCTCTTCTCCGCCACACCGGACCTCTTCACCGACGTACCGGACCTCTTCACCGGAGCACCGGACCTCTTCACCGGAGCACCGGACCTCTTCACCGGAGCACCGGACCTCTTCACCGGAGCACCGGACCTCTTCACCGGAGCACCGGACCTCTTACCGGGAGCACCGGACCTCTTACCGGGAGCACCGGACCTCTTACCGGGAGCATCGGACCTCTTCTCCGACGCACCCGACCTCTTCTCCGACGAACCCGACCTCGGTGGACTGTAAAGAGCTTTGCGTAAATGGCCTCCGCTTTATAACATAGGACGGGTAAAGGGTATGGTCCTTGATGTGGTTGCGATTATCGCTCAGGGTTGCATTTGGGGTATCAATTACGCATGTCTTTCTTTTCCATTTTTAATTTACATGCTGTAAATATTGACCTATAGTCACCCTGCAGGATCGTCACCATGCCGGAAAGTCACTGCCGTGGAGAAGCTATGGCGAGCCGTCAGAAACTGAAAGTGGGCCTGAAGGGGGTCAAGAAGTTGTTGGGCGGCGTGAAGAGCCTAGTGCTTGTCCAAAGGAGACTCATATGATCATCGATGGCATGCTTATGAAGGACACAATTTCCCCGGACCCGCAGGCCCCATCCCTCGTTGTGTTTGGCAAGACAGCCGGCCGCATGGACGAGGTCATCCGACTCTTCCGAGACATGGGCGGCGTCAGCGCCTACGGCGCCTTTACCGAGGCGGAAGCGCTCCATCGGATTGCCACGGTGCCGCGATTGGGAGCCGTGCTCATTGGCGGTGCCGTCGAGGAAGCCTCGCGCGCCTGCATCCGTGAGGAGCTCTCGCGGAACCACCCGGGCGTACTCACGAGTGAGCCAGGGCACCAGTACCCCTACTCCGACGAAAACATCGTCGCAGACGTCCAGATGAAGCTTGGAGCGCAGGGTCGGGGTCAGTAGAGCACAGAGGGGGCCGACCCTGGACTTGTGTAGGATTTGACCCACCTACACTCTGATACCTTACGGCATAATGAAGAGGGCAGAACTGGAAAAGCATATAATATTAGATGCCGTTCTCTTCAGCGGATACCGAAAAAGCATATAATATTAGATGCTATCGAAGCATATAATATCAGATGCAAGTATATAACATTAGATGCTTGCATATAATATTAGATGCTTTTTGCTAACCGACCAATACAGCGTTGAACAAAAAGAGGCCAAGGAAGTTAATTGTCACCTTTTATAACTATATAATAACATTTTATGAGTATCACGGCTAGTGTACTACAGTGACGCATTGCGTCAAATAGTATGTAAAAGTTGCGATAAAGTGCGCGAGTTGGAGTGAGCCTGTCCGGTCGACGCGAGCTGATGAAAGGTGGTGAAAGCGGAATAAGCGG
>Ga0316225_1000640_pt1 | contig 40710 bp, 36 predicted proteins | sample TBH18015metaG_FD_206010 | JGI IMG/M metagenome (GOLD analysis project Ga0316225, IMG submission 206010) | Freshwater microbial communities from Trout Bog Lake, Wisconsin, USA - TBH18015 | ecosystem: Environmental > Aquatic > Freshwater > Lake > Hypolimnion/Profundal zone | place: USA: Wisconsin... | reverse complement strand
GCAATAGCTGCCGGACTAAAACCAGGGGCAGTCAATGATATACGGGTGGAACTGCCATACATACCCGTAGCAGTCGGACAAACTCCCGTGAGTTGTAAACCAGTTTGATTGAGACATGAAGCCGGCATTAGCCCCTTAACATCAAGCATCGTTCGTTTTAAACATCTCAAAAGTAGGCTGTCATCCATTTTTAAACGCTAAATTTAATTATTCAAGTAGATTGCAATGCCTAAATCCAGTTTTCTTCCCGAAGCGGATTACCACTTTCTGGCCAGTCTGTCGAGAGGCTGATTCGCGCCGAAGTTCGTCGCATCAAAGCGCGTTCTGATTACACCAAAAGTACAGGCGCACATCTGGGAATCGAAGGACCTGAAAACACCTTTGACCTTGTTAACGCCAAGCCTGATTTGAATGGCATTGACAAGACCGGAAATCTGGTTGTGTTAAGTTTTACTAAATACACCAGTTCCGGCATTACCATCTATCGCCGGCGAGAAAATGATGCCGACTGGGTAAAACTGGCTCGCGCTACGATTGCTCCCTTTCAGGATAATCGCCCGCTGCTCCAAGCCGGCAAAGTCGAAATGCGTCACTACACCGCTGTTTATATGTCGAATGATGATGAAGTCAGTCAGTTCAGCAATGAAATAGCCATTAGTTGCGCACCCTGATTCATTTTCAGGGACTGCTGTTCGGCATTCATCACTTGGAAGGTGTTATTACAATGCCTTCGGCGTGTGCGGTATGCAGAGATTTGGCGGGACGCAGTAAAAAAAGCGGCCCCCCCAGGTTTGATGGCGTTAAATTTAAGGTAACTACCAACCCCATCCGTTTAAGCTGGATCGGGTGTAAGGGGTTGCCTGCCAGGGCATCTTTAATGGCGGACAAGATATTCTTGCCATTTTTTCTGGCGTTTGAGCTATCCGCGCGTATGCTGGCAAAGTTCTCCGCACCGGCGACTGTTCGGAATCCGCCCGATACTTTTTGCTTGAGCTTTACCATGCGGACATCTCTTTCGGCTTGATTGTTGCCGAATGGCACCCGAAAGTCTTCCATACAGCGGACATTTCTACTTGGGAAAAAGCGGATATTTTTGCGCGAACAGCCATCACGGGATGGCGGCTTGCTGCTGCGACTATTTTTACCCCGCTTTGCTTCCAGGCTACCTATGGCGTCCACCGGCTTGCCGAGTTGCGCTGCAATCAACGAGACTGGCGTCAACATCGGCATAACAACAGCCTCCTCGCCTTCACGATAGGCGAGTCGAATATCTTCAATTGTTGGCAGATTCAGCTTCATGTGCATCGTGTGTATTTAAAATGCCTGATTAGTAAGTGGGTGGTACAAGCAATTTATGTAAAGCCTATATAGCTATTTTTTTCACTAACACCTGAACTGTAAATTTATTTTCCACCACAAGGTTAAAACCACCGGCTAAAGCCGGTTAGCTTTAGCTGCGATAATACGCTTTTTGAACGGAGGCGAACATGGACTACAGGCACCGAAGCCATACAGTTTTTTAAATAGATTATCACTTTTTTTGAGTAACAAAATATTGATACAAGGTGCTGACGGGTGAGATTGCAGATTGAGTGCGAGCGCTGGTTAGGGAAACTTGTGAAGCTTTTGAGATTCGGATAATAAGCGGTGTAGTGAGCAAGGATCATGTACATATTCTGGTCAGTTGTCCGCCGAGGATGGCACTGAGTGAAATTATGAGGCGAATCAAAGGGCGGACATCGAGCAAGCTTTTCGAAGAATATTCTCACTTGAAAAAGAGATACTGGGGCAGGCACTTTTCGGCAAGAGGCTGTTTTTGTGCCAAGGTAGGTCATGTAACGAAAGAAATGATCGAACAGTATTTGGAGACTCACTTTGAACCAAGAGAGAACGATAATTTTCAAATGGAACCAAATTAGGACACATCGTTTAGGCGATGCGTATCAGGACTTTAGTCCGTATTTCAAACCCACCGGCCTTAGCCGGTGGTTGTTTAGTCCAAAAATGGCAACTTCTACAGTTATCCTGTAAGTTACATCCGACAATGGCGAAAATATTTCCGCCATTGTGCTTTACAACCAAACGACTACAGCTTTTCAGTCAATCAGAAAGCTATATTCAACTCCACTCGACCGCTGTTGCCGTAACGATGATAATCATATTTCATATACATTGATGTCGCTTGCGTGAATTCATAGTTAACACTCAGCCCCAGCATTCCGCTGGTATTCCTGTCACTGGCAAAGCTGATCGGGAATTGAACTTGAGGAGAGGTGACCATGATGGCATTCATATTTCCCTTATTGTCATTGATTGCACTATCCACCCCTGCATTTAGTGCCAGCTTTACCGCGTGACCGTTCAGATTGGTGTTGCGAGAAAACAATACGCCAGCCTGCAGATCGGTACGCGTTGCCTTATAACCAGCAAGATTAAGCGCTTGCGCAGAGCCTGTTTCCGTAAAACCATTCACCGACATATCGGCATAATTCAGACTAATACGCGGCAAAATGGATAACTCATCTTTGTCATAAGCCAGATAAGTCGCGCCGACACTGGCATTCATGCCATGCGCGGAAGTAGTACCCTGCGCTGCGCCAGTTACAGAAGCACGATTCAGCCTGAAATCCTGCCCTGAATAACCGATACTAGCCAAAATGGATAACACAGGACTCACGGCGGATCTTGCATAAAGGGTTGCGCCCTGGCCTTTGACATCCCCGCTGCCATAGGTTGAACTGATAGACCCGGTGCTGCTCATGGCCAGCGCGCCTACAATCAACCGACCGCTGCCGCCTTCAGCGCCGATATAAGCATCATTACGGTTCACATTATTGCTGGTGACATTATCCTTATTGTTCATGTAACCGACAAAGACTGATTTATCATCAACCGTATCCCCGCTCGACATCCCGCTGGCCTTGCCTGCATTTTCCGAACGAACAAACAGGAAGTCGGAGACTGCCTGACTACTCAGCAAACCGAAATTGGCAAGCCCTGCGTATTGTTCAGGCACCAGACGCGCAGCATTGGCTGAGGCGGTTGCACCATTTGCACTAAGCAGCGCATATGCTGAATTACCCGCAGCCGTAGTGGAATGTATCTGATCGACGTGTCCACTGGTTGCGACTGCCATCAGCGCATTGGCCGCTGCACGCTGACTGGGCGTTGTACCCAAGTCAGCAAACACGCTATTGCTGGCATTGAGTCCGGTGGTTAGCAATCTGCCCGTATCCAGGTCAAACACCGCCGCCGCATTGGGGCTGGTATTAGTACCAAACAACACATTGCCAAAAGCGCCGTTTATTGCGATAGCGCCACCCGTACTGTTCGCGATAGTCTGGTAAACATTGCCGCTCACAGGAACAATCCCGCCGTAAGGTTGTACGACCAGTGTACTGTTTGGATTTAGCGTAACCGTGCCAGCCACTCTGACCTGATCGTAACCGCCTGCTGCTGTGGTCTGAATTTGCGCCTGCAAGGTAGCATTTTCAGTATAGTTACCCCCGATTGTCGTGGTTCCAGGCGAATTGCCCGGGGCGAGAATACCGTTATTGACAAAGTTGCCGGTAAAAGTCAAAAATCCCTCTACGCTGGAACCAGTTGCATTGGTGAAGTTCGCGGCGGTAATCGTGCCGCCGGGTGTAGCTGCGCTACCGCCGTTGAGCATGACATAATTCAAAACTGCGCCGGACTCCAGGGTAATACCGGAACCGCCTGCTACATTAATAATACCTGTGCCGCCTGTTGCCGTTGCGCTGAAGGTACTGCCGCTACCGACTTTGAGCGTACTGTTGCCTGTAATGCTGGTACTTTGCGTGCTAACAGATCCCCCTGCCGTTGTAATAGAAAGCGTACTGCCATTGGTAACGGTTGTATTCTGGGTGACCGTAGCCCCGGTCAGCGTTAACGTACCGCCAGTCGTATTGAGCTGGGAATTCGTCGTCAGGATATTGCCGGTAAAAGTTCCCCCCTGAGCCACATTGAGCTGATAGGTATTCTCATTTATGGTACCCGAACCGCTAAGGGTATTGATCGTCTCACTGCCGTTGTTGAGATTCAACTGACCGTTCACCGTGACAATCGGACTGTTCGTCAGGGTGGCGAGCGTGCCGCCAACTACAGCAGGCGAGTTCCCCAGATTAAGCGTGCTGCCGACATTGACGTTAACGACATTCGCCGCACTGGTTCCTGCGAGAGTAACCGTACCGTGCGTAGTCAGCGTGCCGGTACCCAGATTGGCGTTGATCACCGAACCGTTGTTGAGATTGTAGTTCGCAGCGGTCAGCGTGCCGGTGCCGTTAAGCGTGCCGGTATTGTTCAAGGTGGTAATAGTGTTATTTACCGCTAGGTTGACCGTGCCCGCATTGGTCAGTATTGCAGTTGCCGCCAGTCCATTGCTGTTGTTGTCGTTCAGCGTAGCCCCGCTCACTACGTTCACCGTACCACTTGCCAGCGTGCCGTTCAGCGTCAGCGTACCTGCGTTGACATTAGTCGTGGTGCTGGCAAGCGAACCGTTCAGCGTCAGCGTGCCTGCATTAACGTTGGTCGTACCGGTGTAAGTATTGGCTCCGGAAAGTGTAAGCGTCCCGCTGGAGACTTTTGTCAGACCATAAGTGCTATTGCTGCTTTGCAGTACGCCTGAAAAATTGCCCGAATCAACCGTCAGTATACCGGCAGTCAAATCTACATTACCCGCACCAAACAGCGAACCGATTTTCTCGGCACCACCCAGCAGCAAATTGCTGGTACTACTGACGGTAACGGCTACCGTATCGAGAAGGCGTTCAGCCGAACCTAACGTGGTTGTACCACTAGCGATATTCACTGTAGCGGCAGAACTCGTGCCGTTAATTTGTACAGCACCGTTGTCGGTCATGACTCCTGCACCCAGATTTGCGTTGATCACCGAACCGTTATTCAATGCATAGGTCGCAGCGGTCAGCGTATTGGTGCCGTTGATTGTACCGGTATTGGTCAAACTGGCAACCGTGTCGTCAGCACCCAGATTGACTGTGCCGTCATTGGAGAGCGCAGCATTGGCTGCCAGTCCGCTGTTGGTGTCATTTAGTGTCGAACCACTGCCAATATTTACCGAGCCGCTCATCAGGCTGCCGGTCAGATTTAGTGTAGTAGATGCGATGACATTCGTTGTCCCTGTATAAGTATTCGCACCTGACAAAGTCAGCGTGCCGCCACCTTGCAGAATAACACCGGCGCCCGTGCCGCCTGACATGCCGCCGTCCTGAAGCACACCTGAAAACGTGCTGCTGCCGGTCTGGGTAACCGTCAGCGTATTCGCACCCAGACTGACAACGCCAGCCCCGGTGCCTGAGAGACTGCCTACCGACTGACTACCGGCACCGGAAATATCCAGCACACCGTTATTATTCACGGCAAGCGTGCCGCTTCCGATCAACGCCTGTGCGCCAAGCAAAGCCAGTGTGCCATCATTGATGGTCGTACCACCCGTATAGGTATTGGCTGCAGTCAGGTACAGCAAACCGGTATGCCCGGCGTCACCCACCGTGAGAGAACCATCCGAGATGACACCCGTCAAGGTGGCGGTATCTTTATTGACCTCGTTGGTCGCCACATTGTCCGCATTGGATGCAACCAGTATCGTACCGTTGCCGCCGTTAAGATCCATTGCATTGGTGAAGGTTACCGCATCGGTTGCAGTATCAGAACCGAAGATAAGCGCATTGGCGTTGGAAACAAAGCCACTATGACCCCAGGTCAGCTGATCATCGTTGTTCAGTGTAACCGTGAGCGCACCGCCTGCCGCAGCAAAACCGCCTGAACCTGTCCATTGGATATCAGGACTGGCCGTACCGGTAAAACGACTAAAAGTGCCGTTTGACTGCAATACCCCGCCAGCCATATTGGAACTGGCCAGGTTGATATTGCTGTTCGCCGAGATACCGGTTCCATCCTGCGCTTGCAGCACACCATCATTACTAATGATCGTCTGGCCTGAATAAGTGTTAGCACCATTAAACACCACCAGTCCGCCGCCCTGCACAGTAAGACTGGCGCCATGTCCGTCGGCAACGCCGGTAGAACCGCTATTATCGGCGATTGTGCCGTTGAAAGTGATGACATTACCTACGCCTGGTGCCAATACAACCGTAGAACCTTTCATCATAAAAAGATCGGAACCGGCGCCTGAACCTGCCGAGCCACCCGCTAAACTATCCGTTGCTACCTGCCCGTCCCCACCCAGTGCTGCATTTTGGAAAAAAGTGGCATTACCCGTAATGAGCAGCGAACCAGTCGCAGCGACAAAGATCGCGCCGCCATCGCCGTTACCGCCACTGCCGCCGCCGCCGACGGAGTCGTAACCTGAACCACTGGCACCCGCACCTGCACCAAAACCAGCGGTGCCGCCTGATCCCCCGCCGCCATCAATCCCTGCTACTGAACTTGCCGAAGTACCGCCTGTTCCGCCATTCCCGCCCGCACCGCCGCCGCCGCCAAAACCGCCGTTGCCGCCATTGGCACCGTTACCGCCGCCGCCGCCAATAGCAGCAGAAGTTGATTCAGCAGCGCCACCATTACCGCCGTTACCACCCGCGCCGCCACCAAAAAAAGCACTTCCCTTCGCGCCATTACCGCCGTTGCCGCCACTACCGCCGTTACCCGCCACGCCGTCAACCAGACCGGTCACGGTCAGCGCGGTAGTATAGGCCGCATCGATAAGAATTTTTGCACCATCTGCCGAAACAAGCGTAGGTTGCTCACCATCCGCTATCCCGAAATAGGTTACAGAAAGTTGACCCAACGCAGTACCAAGCGTCGATACTACGGGCAAGGGACCCGCTACCTGAGCTGAGGCCTCAATCGCTGCCTCAGCAAAGGCTGCGCCAATGTCGTTATAAATGCCTACATTCGTCGTATCCGTTGCCGTTTTCACCGCATCCCAGATTGCATCTCCTGCAGCCTTGATGGTATCAGCGGTGACGGCTGATCCGGCTGAACCTGCACCGCCATTTCCACCTGTACCACCAATACCATGACTGGCATTGTTACCTGCCGCACCGTTGTAACCATTGCCGCCGTTGCCGCCGTTAACATAAGCAGCACCAGAAGGGGCATCACTGCCACTGCTGCCGTTGCTGCCTGCAATATTGGTTAAAGGCATATTATTCAATGTACCGCCCGTTGAACCGCTTCCTCCTGCGCCGCCCACTACAATATTGTGGTATAGATTGACGTTATTGAGTACGACTGATGCGCCATTATTAACAAATACTGCCCCGCCCAGTCCCGCGCCGCCGCCGCTGCCTGCGCCGCCTGTGGTGGCGAAGTTTTGCAAGGTTGCATTGCTGATAGCCAGACTGCCAGACTGTACAAAATAACCGGTGCCGCTTGCACCATCAATAATGGTATTGGCTCCGGAAGCCGCAGTAGCGTTCACGGCGTTAGTGCCGGTCAACACCGTGCCTGACGAGGCATCCGCACAAGCCGCGTTGCTATAAATTGCCAGCAAAGCTGCTGCGATGGCACAGCTCACAGCTTTATGAGCTGAACTTGCCTTGCCGACCGATTTTTTGCTTGAACTCGCCTTACCGCACGACGCGGTATTTTCAGGAACGGCGACAAAACTATTGCTGGCCTTATTCCAGATGGTGCGGTAAAAATGGTTCATTATTTGTTCTATCCTTTAAATTAATAAAAATTATCTTGTTTCGACGTGAGATCAGGCGCTGTTCAGCACATTGATGACATTTCGTATTTAACAATTCTGCATGAACGGTAAAAATTGATATTTCCTACAGCGGATAAAACTTTTCCTATGGATTATTTGTTTGTGCGGGTATTTTTATAGCGAACGTATTATTTGTTATCCTGTGGCACTTCAATATTTTCCGTTGCCACTAGACTGGTAGCGTCCTTCCTTACCTTGGGACCCAATGAGTTCACAAATTAAAAGCAGCATTCTGTTGATCGATGATTCGACTGTTGATTTGCGCGTATTGATGGAGATGCTGTCTACACGCCAGATGAGGTTGAATGTCGCCTTCAACGGGCGAGACGGCTATCACAAGGCGGAGCTGTTGCGCCCGGATCTGATTCTGCTAGATGTATTCATGCCGGTGATGGATGGTTTTGCCACCTGCCGCATGCTCAAAAATAACGAGCGCACATGCCATATCCCTGTGATTTTCCTGAGCGCAGCCTGCGAAGTAGAGAAACGTATCGAGGGTTTGTTATTAGGCGCGGTGGATTACATTGGTAAGCCTTTCAGCGAACAGGAGGTCGTCGCTCGAGTGAACATCCATCTTGACCTGGCGCATCAGCGGCACTTTCTCCATCCGGTAATTAACCGTGATGAGAAGGATGTGTATGATGGGATGACGCAACGAGATGCGGTGCTGATTCGCACCGCGACCCATTATCTGCGCCAACATCTCCGCGCCACGCCCTCACCAGAAACCTTGGCTAAGATACTCGGTACGAACGAAACTTATTTAAATCAGGCATTTCATGCCGCCTTCAGTATGCCCGTGTATACATGGCTGAGGGAAGAGCGACTGCGTCAGGCGCGCGAATTGTTAGCTCTAACGGAAACACCGATCTCGGATATCGGCGACCATCTGGGTTATTCCAGCGGGGCTAATTTTTCCAAGGCGTTCCGCAAACGCTTCAATTGTTCACCTCGGCAACTGCGAGAAGAACTGAAAAAAACATCACAACAAAAAGAGATCGAAAAAAACAAATAATGCGTTTATCTTTTATGTGGTTCACAGGACTGTTCGTCATACTGTTCTCATTGAATGGTACTGCTGCAATTATTGATGTCCTGACGGCCGCCCCCATCGCGTTGACGGAGCAGGTGGAATGGTGTTCTTCCAAGGTAAAAATGAGTATTGTGGAAGTGGCTGGCGACAGTTGCGTATTTAAGCCAGGAAATACAGCAGATATGGTACACGGGTTTTCCGATCAGGCGTTCTGGTTGCGGCTGACTTTGAACAATCCATCTCGGGCTCAAATCGAACGCTGGCTGCGGATAGGTCACCCGCGTTTGCAGCAGGTAAGCCTGTTCGAGCCGACTACCAGCGGCGGTTGGCGGCGCACCAACACAGGAATTTTAACACCGTCATCGCAGCGTCCGATCCTTGCGACTTATCCTGTACTTCCGCTGATGCTGGGCGCCTATGAGACAAGAACAGTCTATGTGCGCGTTGCTTCAGAAAGTCTCATCGATCTCACACCTACGCTTTGGACACCTCATGCGTTTGCCAACACACACCAACGCATGGATCTTTCCCGGACACTGTCCATAGGAGGTCTGCTGGTAACGTGTTTTTTGTCTGCGTTGCTCTTTTTCAAGCAACGCGAGTGGTCATATCTTTTTTTCGCTGGAATGCTGATTTTTTCGGTCATATACGATGCGAGCTATACAGGGCTGTTGCCAACTTATCTGTGGCCGTCAGACCTGCCTTATGAGATTCGGCTACAGGGCTTTGCAATAGGCCTGTCCACGCTATTTTTCATCTTTTTCGTGCGAAGTTTCGCAGGGGGTACCAGCCGTTATCGGACAAACTATAGAGTGATGTATGTCATGGCCGCATTCATGGTGTTGGTATATCTCTGGGCAGGCGTGGTGAATTACCGGTCAGTAATACAAATAAGCTCACTACCGGCCATGGCGACCGGCTTGAGCGGCGTTGCCATTTTTATTCGCTCCTGGCGTGACGGCTCACGCGCCGCCGGTTACATCCTGCTCAGTTACAGCGCAATCATCCCGTTAATATTTTACCGCACGGTCATGGAGTATGGCGTGATCGGCTATAACAGCTCACAAACCTCAATTTTGCTGGCTTTCATGTTGTGTACGCCTACCATTTTAATCGGTATCGCCACCCATTCGGAGTCGTTGGTCGCAGCGCTTTTGCTTGCGCGCGCCGACAACCTTGCCCGCATGAAATTCATGGCGCAGATGAGCCATGAATTCCGTACGCCACTCAACACGGTGCTGAGCTACGCGGAGCTTTTGCTGCGCGGCAGTACGCGAGTCACGCTAAAGGAAGCGGTTAATGCGATCACAAATAGCAGCCGCCATCTACTGGAGATGATCGACGATATTCTCGATCAGGTACGTGGCGAATCGGGACAAATAGCGCTGCGTCTGGCGCCGGTTCACTGGGTAAATTTCATCCATTCGCTAGAACAGAATGCGTCCATGATGATGCAAGATCGCGGCAATCATTTCCTATCAATACGGGAAGGCAATATGCCACAGGACGTAATGGTTGACGAAATTCGTTTGCAGGGTGTGTTGAATAACCTGCTGTCCAACGCCAATCGTTACACACAAGACGGCAGCATCACGCTCATATGCAGGAGTACGGTATTGGACAGCCGGTATTGTCGATTTACTTTTACGGTCAGCGATACCGGGCCGGGAATTGCTACGGATGAGCAAAAATACATCTTTGAACCCTTCGTGCGCGGCACAGCCGGAAAGTCCAGCGGGATCGACGGGATTGGCATGGGTTTGGCCATCGCACAACAGCTGGTCACCCTGATGGGGGGAGAAATACAGCTGGACAGCAAGCACGGACAGGGGAGTCGTTTTTTCTTCTCTATCGTATGCGAACTTGCTGAGTCAGCGGCACGGACAGCTAACCTTTCGGAGGATGTTACAGCGCTCGGTGCGCACACAATTCTGGTAGTGGATGATGATGAAAGCAGTCGAAATCTGCTGGCGATGCTGCTCGCCGATGCCGGTTTTAAAGTGGTTACAGCTAAGTCCGGAAACGATGCGTGGCACCTTCTTAACGGACATGCGATTCACCTCGTGATCACCGACCAGTTTATGCCAGATGGTGATGGTTGGAGCGTGCTGAAAGACTGGTCTGCACGAAAGATTCCCATCATCCTGCTTTCCGCAGCTCCGCCCGATAGGCCAAAAAATTTGTCTGAATCGCTTCGCTTTGCTGATATCCAGCTCAAGCCACTTGATGTGAACTCATTGCTGAATGCAATAGGTAAAATCTTGCCCATAGAATGGGCTGCTACAGAAAGTCACGACATGGAAGAGAATATAGTCCAACATCCGCCCATGGAATTGCTTGCACCAATAAAAGCAATGATTGAACTAGGAGCTGTGACAGATATTGCTGAATGGTTGGAAGATTTTAGCATTCAATATCCTCAGTACGCGCCCTACGTCAGCAATATTGCAGCAGCAAATCTGGCACTGGACTTTAAAGCTCTGAGAAAGCTGATAAAATGATTTTTCTGTAAAGAAACAGGCTGTGTTACTGCATAGCCGTTTCTACTACGCCAATCCGCCTCATTTCAAAAATAGAAAAATATCGAGTCCTTATGGTTCTATGTGATTTAGCATGGGTAAGGTGTTAATCCAAATAGCTAAACTAAAAACTTTCATCCACGAAAATTATGTTGTTTTGTTCGTGTATTTTCGTGCCTTTCGTGGACAAACCGTTTTTAAATTCTCAATACACATGAAGTTAAATAAACGCGCATTCAAGTTCGAAGTGCGACAGCCGCTGGTCGCTTTGTATAACGCATTTCCACCCCGAAGAATACCTCGTGCGGGGTTCTGTACCCAAGCACTTTTCGCGGTCGATGGTTAAGTTTCCAGGCCGCTGCCAGTACTTGTGCCTCTGTAATGTCGGTCAGTTCCATGCCCTTGGGAAAGTACTGCCTCAATAGTCCGTTGCTGTTCTCATTGAGCCCGCGTTCCCAGGAATGGTAGGGGTGAGCAAAGTAGATGTCCGCCTTCAGCTCTTTCGCCACTTTCTCATGCTCCGCAAATTCCTTGCCATTGTCGAAGCTGATGGTGTGGCATTGATCCTGGTGGGGTGCCAGCAAGCCGGTAATGACGCCGGTTACGCCATCGGCATGCTTGCTGCGGATATGCCCTGCCAGTACATAACGCGACTTGCGTTCAGCCAGCGTCACGAGGCCGCCCTTGTGATTCTTGCCAATCACAGTGTCACCCTCCCAATCCCCGATGTGTGACTTTTCTGCAACGATCTCCGGACGCTCATCAATACTGACTCGATTCTTGATGGCGCCTCGTCTTTCCTGCCCGCTGGCATAACGTTTGCGGTGTGGTTTCTGGTTGCGCAAATGAACATGCAGATCGCCACCATTATGTTTGTCCGCATAAACACGCTGGTAGATGATCTCATGACTGATTTGTAAAACCCCTTCAAATTCAAGTCGTTCTGAGACTTGTTCCGGACTCAGATCAAGCCTGATCAACCGTTCAATTTCCTGCCACTCACTAGACGAAAACCGGCTGCCATTAAGACAAGCCTGCCGACGATCATCTCGCAGGGATTGCGCCTGTTTGGGACGCCAACCGCGCCTACCCTTGTTACGCCTGAACTCCCGCGAAATCGTCGATTTACTAACCCCAGCTTTCTCGGCAATCTCAGTTTGATTCAAACCCGCTTGTTTCAGCCCGTAAATCGGGTATCGTAGCTCACTGGTGAGCTGCTTATAAGTCTTCATCCGTGTCCCTTTTACTTGGTCGTTTAAGTGGCGCTGATTTTAACGCAGCTCGCCACCCAAAATCACTTACAAAAGTTGCACTTCAGAGTTGAATCCGCCATGATTTGGTGGAAAGTTGACGTTTGATTACCCACTAGGAATCACATAGAGCCGTCCTTATGAATCTCGCACACCCGTTTTGGAATCACCGATTGCGTGCCTCTGTGATCTGTTTTCCAATAGCAATTCCGTGCTCCGCTGCAATAAACGCTGTCGCAATTGGACAATTTATTTGAGAGCAGCTATGCGTATCTGACAACGGCAATGCAGGGGGCTGGAATCAGGATTGTGATCAGCCTGTCGTGGTGGATAAGAGCCGCGCTTGGTTGCATTGCATCGAGCTTTTGTTATCCATACACCTTAAGCGAAACTGATTGTGTGTATCCGCGAGCTGGGACAGATTTACGGCTCCATCGAGGTGCCGCATCAAAAAACCATCCTGATTGATTTCATCGATCATCTGGCCGATTTTGACCGCCTGAGTCGCGCGGACATGCTGTTTGCCAAAGACAAGTCGATCGGTGCGCCGCTGATCTCCCTGCATGCCGTACCCGAATTGCCCAAAAGGGTGCAGGAACGACTGTATTTTGTGCGCTTTGAAGAGTTGATGGCGCAACCTGTGGCCTGCATGTCGCATATCTATCGGTGGCTGGGCTTATCTCCCTTCGAAATTAACCCTGAAAAACTGGTATCCAGGAGAGCGATAGTCACTACCATATGAAATATACGGACACCCAGTATCCATCACAAAGCCAAAATACCCCACTATTTCTTCGCGCATCCAGGCGCAGATTGAGTCCCTATGCCTGGTTCTATCAAATGTACTCTCCGCAGAAAAAATAATCATTGCCATCGCTTTGGAATATTTCTTGTCGGGCAACGAAATTATTTCGTCAAAACCTTGCCGTATTTACAATAAAACAAGGTTGTCCCGATGGATGATTTCGCTGTCGCCGCCATAGCCCAATAGAGTAGCGATATCACCGCTGGCATGACCTGCAATGCGGATAGCTTCATCCGAGTTGTAGTTGATCAGGCCGCGGGCAATATCCACGCCTTGTAAGCTTACGCAGGCGACCACAGCGCCGCGCTGGAATTCGCCGGATACCTGTTTGACGCCTATCGGCAACAAGCTCTTTCCATCGTTGCGTAACGCACGGATTGCGCCGTCATCGAGTATTAGCTTGCCGGTAACTTGCAGGTGTCCGGCCAGCCATTGTTTGCGTGCTGCGAGTGGCAGTGCGGGTGCCGTGAGCAGTGTGCCGATAGACTCGCCCTTGAAAAGACGCAGCAGGACATCGGGTTCATGTCCGGAGGCGATCACGGTATGTGCGGAGCTAGCCGCCGCGCGTTTGGCCGCCAGTATTTTGGTCAGCATGCCGCCACGTCCGATGGAACTTCCAGCGCCGCCCGCCATACTCTCCAGTTGTGCGTCTCCTGCGGTTGCGGTGTCGACCAGTGTGGCCGTTGGATCGCGGCGTGGATCGGCAGTATATAAGCCGTCCTGATCGGTGAGGATGACCAGTACATCTGCATCAATCAGATTAGTGACCAGCGCGCCTAGGGTATCGTTGTCGCCGAACTTGATTTCATCGGTTACCACGGTGTCATTTTCATTGATGATTGGAATCACGCGTAGCTGCAGCAGAGTGCTGAGTGTGGCGCGAGCGTTCAGGTAGCGTTCACGATCGGCCAGATCAGCATGTGTGAGCAGCACTTGTGCTGCATGCAGGTCATGCTTGCGAAAACAGGTCTCGTAGGCTTGCACCAAACCCATTTGTCCGACTGCGGCGGCGGCTTGCAGTTCATGAATCGCTACAGGGCGTGTGCGCCAGTTAAGACGTTGCATACCCTCCGCAATCGCACCGGAGGATACCAGTACCACTTCGTAGCCACTGCCGATGAGTGCGGAGATTTGCCTTGCCCAGTTGTTCAGGGCATCAAGATCAAGCCCCGCTCCTTGATTGGTCACCAGAGAGCTGCCGACCTTAACGACGATGCGACGGGCTTCGGTCAATACGGTTTTTGTCATTGCATCCTCACTCAACTAACCACTTCCCACTAACCACTACAGTGTATCTGCGTCAGTTTCCTGTGCACTTTCAGCCGCAATTTGTCGTTCTTTTTCTTTAACTTCCAGCAGGTGATCCATGATTGCAAAAGTCAGTTCCTTGCAGCCTTCGCCACTGATCGCAGATATCACAAAAACCCGGTCGTAGTCGGAAAACTCCTTGAGGAATGCAGCGACAGTCGCGTCTTTGTCTTCCAGCAGGTCAACCTTGTTGAGCAGCAACCAGCGCGGTTTTTCATACAGCGCCTGATCATATTTTTTCAACTCATTGAGAATCGCTTTTGCTTCTGCTACCGGACTTGTGCCTTCATACATCGGTGCGACATCCACCAGATGCAGCAGCAGGCTGGTGCGCGCCAGATGGCGTAAAAACTGGTGGCCCAGACCGGCACCTTCGGCAGCCCCTTCGATCAAGCCGGGAATGTCGGCGATCACGAAACTTTTTTCATGCGATACGCGAACTACCCCCAGATTAGGGTGCAAGGTGGTAAACGGATAATCCGCGACTTTCGGGCGCGCCGCCGATACCGAACGGATAAAGGTGGACTTTCCTGCATTCGGCATGCCGAGCAGACCCACATCGGCCAGCACTTTGAGTTCAAGCTGCAATTCGCGGGTTTCACCTTCCGTGCCCGGAGTGCATTGGCGTGGCGCTCTGTTGGTGCTGGATTTAAAGTGGATATTTCCGAGTCCGCCTTTTCCGCCTTCAGCCAGCAGGGCTTTTTCACCGTCATGGGTCAGGTCTGCAATTACTTCACCGCTGTTGATGTCGGTGATGACCGTGCCGACGGGCATGTGCAGAATCACATCTTCAGCGCCTTTACCGTAACAATCCGAACCGCGTCCGGATTCGCCGTTGCGGGCTTTATGCGTGCGCGCAAAGCGAAAGTCGACCAGCGTATTGATGTTGCGATCAGCCTGTACGTAAACGCTGCCGCCGCGTCCGCCATCGCCGCCGTCCGGGCCGCCTTTGTCGATATATTTTTCACGGCGAAAGCTGGCAATGCCGTTGCCGCCATTGCCCGCAAAGACTTCGATTTTGGATTCGTCTATGAACTTCATGTTTTTGTACCACTAAATAAAAAAAGCCCTACCTTGCGATAGGGCTGATTTGCTCCAAACGAAACAGCTTAAGCTGCAATGATGGAAACTGTCCTGCGCTGTTGCGCGCCCTTGATGGCGAACACAACACGGCCTGTAACTTTGGCAAACAGGGTGTGATCTTTACCCATGCCTACATTTTCGCCGCGATGAAATTCTGTGCCACGTTGACGAATGATAATGCTGCCCGCATTAATCAGTTCACCGCCGTAACGTTTGACGCCAAGTCGCTTTGAGTGCGAGTCACGTCCGTTACTGGTACTGCCGCCGCCTTTTTTTGATGCCATGGTATGTGCTCCTTAAATTACGCGGAAATGCCGTCAATACGGATTTCGGTATAGTTTTGACGATGACCTTGATTCTTCTGGTAATGCTTACGACGGCGCATCTTGAAGATGCGAACCTTATCGCCGCGACCATGAGAAATGATGGTTGCTGCAACGGTTGCGCCAAGCAGCATAGGTTTACCGACTGACAGCGTTTCTCCATCAGAGATCATCAATACCTTGTCCAGTACGAAGCTAGTGCCGATTTCGCCTGGAAGAATTTCAACTTTTAAAGTTTCGCCGGTAATGACGCGATATTGCTTACCACCGGTTTTAATGACTGCGTACATAACAACCTCGATCGAATGCGGATTTTGCGAAAGCGAGGATTATACAGAAAAAACCGCTCACGTCAAAAGCCTTTTGTAAATAAAAATAAAATATCGCTAACGGGTCGCTTTGCGCTGCCGTTGGCGAAGAGCAGGGTTTAACGACGCATAGAATCGAAAAACTCGGCGTTGTTTTTTGTTGCCTTGATTTTTCCGAGCAAAAATTCCATGGATTCAAGTTCGTCCATCGGGTAAAGCAGTTTACGCAGCAGCCAGATGCGTTGCAGCACGTCAGGCTTTAATAGTAATTCTTCCTTGCGGGTGCCTGAACGGTTAATGTTGATCGCAGGATAGATGCGCTTTTCAGCCATACGTCTGTCCAGATGGATTTCCATATTGCCGGTACCCTTGAATTCCTCGTAGATCACATCGTCCATCCGTGAACCGGTATCGACCAGGGCGGTTGCGATGATGGTCAAAGAACCGCCTTCTTCGATATTGCGTGCCGCGCCAAAGAAACGCTTGGGACGATGCAGCGCATTGGCATCGACACCGCCGGTCAGCACTTTTCCTGAAGAGGGGATGACGGTGTTGTAGGCGCGTGCCAAGCGGGTGATCGAGTCGAGCAGAATGACCACATCCTTCTTGTGTTCGACCAGGCGCTTGGCTTTTTCCAGCACCATTTCAGCAACTTGTACATGACGGCTGGCCGGTTCGTCAAACGTTGAGGCAACCACTTCGCCGCGCACGGTGCGGGTCATCTCGGTTACTTCTTCAGGGCGCTCGTCGATCAGCAGCACGATTAATGTTGCATCCGGATTGTTGGCGGAAATCGAGTGTGCGATGTGTTGCAACATCACCGTCTTACCGGATTTCGGCGAGGCGACCAGCAGGCCGCGCTGACCTTTACCTATCGGCGCCACAATATCAATGATACGGCCGGTGATGTTTTCCTCGGCGCGAATGTCGCGCTCCAGGATCAGCGGTCGGGTCGGGAAAAGCGGGGTGAGATTCTCGAACAGAATTTTGTTCTTGGCATTTTCCGGCGGCTCGTCATTAACCTTGTCGACTTTTACCAGCGCGACATAACGTTCACCGTCTTTCGGTGTGCGGATCTCGCCTTCGATCGAATCGCCGGTGTGCAGATTGAACCTGCGTATTTGACTGGGACTGACGTAAATATCGTCAGGTCCTGCCAGATAGGAGGTATCAGGAGAGCGCAGAAAGCCGAAGCCGTCCGGCAGTATTTCCAGTGTGCCGTCGCCGTAAATACTTTCTCCTTTTTTCGCATGGCTTTTTAGCAGCGCGAACATCAGATCCTGCTTGCGCATCCGGTTGGCATTCTCGATCTGATTGGCGGCTGCCATTTCAACGAGTTCAGTAATATGTTTTAACTTTATTTCAGATAAGTGCATGGCAACGCGAGAAGGATGAATAGGATTTGGGTTGAGCCGGACGATACGGTGTAGGTATCCACCCGCAAGACATGAGCTGTTATCAGCTTTTTCTATAAGTAATGCGGGTGTGACAATAAACGTTTTAGATGTGGCTGTCAATAAAAGCGGTCAACTGAGATTTTGACAGTGCGCCGACTTTGGTGGCTTCGATATTGCCGTTCTTGAATAGCATCAGTGTCGGGATGCCGCGCACGCCGAATTTCTGTGGCGTTTGCTGGTTCTCGTCAACGTTCAATTTCGCGATGGTCAGGCGTCCTGCATATTCCTTGGCGACTTCTTCAAGTATAGGTGCAATCATGCGGCAGGGGCCGCACCATTCTGCCCAGTAATCAACCAGCACTGGCAATGCAGCCTGGGTAACGTCGGCATCAAAGGTTGCATCGGTAACGTAGTGAATATGTTCGCTCATGATTAGGTCTCGCTGTGAATTAGGGGTTGAGTCAAGTTGTAATGAAGAGGGGATTGGCAACTTTGTTTGTTGCAATAGTATGCATCCTATATAAAAAATACGTTGTTGTGAAGTGCTATTGTGACAATCCGCAATCCGCAATCCGCTTGCGTTCTGGTAGAATGCAAAAAATTTTGCACAGTGGAGTATTGTCATGACTTATGTAGTTTCAGAAAGCTGTATCAAATGCAAATTCACAGATTGTGTGGATGTGTGTCCGGTTGACTGTTTTCGTGAGGGCCCGAACTTTCTGGTGATTGATCCCGATGAATGTATCGATTGCACCTTGTGTGTGGCTGAATGCCCGGCTGAAGCGATTTTTGCCGAGGATGATTTGCCACCTGAACAAAGCCATTTCATCGCATTGAATGCCGAATTGTCCAAATTGTGGGGCGTTATCGTCGAGAAGAAAGATCCGCCAGTCGACGCAGATGACTGGCTGGGCGTGAAAGATAAACTGCATTTGCTGGAACGATAGATATCAGGCTTGTCGTGTGACGTTCAGCGGCGTGTGAATTGACAGTCAATGGGAAATTGAGTGATGCTTGACTAAAAAGCTGTGGTATTATTTCGTTACTGCTTTGTTAATTTTTATATTTTAAAGGGAACAATATGGAACATACTTTACCTGCTCTGCCTTACGCAATGGATGCACTGCAACCGCACATGTCCCAGGAAACATTTGAATATCACTATGCCAAGCATCATCAGGCTTATGTGACTAATCTGAATAATCTGATCAAAGGCACTGAGTATGAAGCGCTTGATCTGGAGTCGATTATCAAAAAGGCACCAGCCGGCGGCATTTACAATAATGCAGCCCAGGTGTGGAATCATTCATTTTTCTGGACTTGCATGAAACCTGCAGGGGGCGGTGTGCCTGCCTGCGCACTGGCTGACGCAATCAACGTAAAATGGGGAAGTTTTGAAGAATTCAAGAAGGCTTTTCAGGCTTCCGCAGTAGCTAACTTCGGTTCCGGCTGGACATGGCTGGTTAAAAAGGCCGACGGATCGGTTGAAATTATCAATATGGGCGCTGCCGGCACGCCGCTGACGACAGGTGATACCGCCTTGTTGTGCGTAGACGTATGGGAACATGCTTACTATATCGACTATCGCAACATGCGTCCGAAGTTTGTTGAAACCTATCTGAATAATCTGGTTGATTGGGATTTTGTCGCGAAAAATTTCGCCGCATAACGGGTTTTCAGTAACAGCAATATAAAAAGGCACCCGGATCGGGTGCTTTTTTTCTGATAGCCTGTCGACTGCATAAGGGCGTTTCAGCACACGGTTACTATGGTTTCAGGCGGATATCGTTTTTAGTGGAGAGTATCATGAGCTTACATCCCGCCACACAAATATTGATCTGGTGTGTACTGGTCACAGTGACGCAATTTCTGCCGCCTGCTGGCTTGCTTGCCTCAGGAGGCATGCTGCTGGTAATCGCCTTTATTTTGTCGCGCCACAAATTTATCCAATTGCTGCGTCGTACACGCTGGATTATGTTCTCGCTATGGCTGATTTATGCTTACACCACACCAGGACAACCGGTTTCGGTATTATTAGGCGCGTTTAGCCCCCGTCTTGAAGGCTTACAGGATGGACTGCTGCAACTGATGCGTTTATTGATGGCGCTGGCCGGTCTTGCGATTTTGCTGGAGCGCTTGCACCGTCAGCAACTGATAGCGGGTCTGTATTCGCTATTCGCTCCGCTGAAATGGCTGGGGCTGTCGCGCGAACGACTGGCAGTGCGCCTGGCGCTAACCTTGCATTATGCCGAAGTCGCTGTGCTGCGCTCGCAATCATGGCAGGACAGTTTGCATATGCTGAAAGCCGAAAATGGCGAAGCAATGACTGAAAACAAAGTTGGTCTGCCTGCTCGAGAGGCGGTTAGAACAATGGAATTACCGGTTTTTCATTTCTCCAGAGTTGATGTGTTGTTGCTGGTCACTGCTGTGCTGCTGTTATGGCGGGTCGTTATATGAGAATTGCGCTGGGCGTGGAATACGATGGCAGGCCTTATTGCGGTTGGCAGAGCCAGCCCAATGGCATGACGGTACAGGATAATTTGCAGCAGGCCTTAACTCAGATTGCAGCGATGCCAGTTTCAGTGAATGCAGCCGGGCGCACCGATACCGGGGTGCATGCGCTGGAGCAAGTGGTACATTTTGAAACAGAGGCCGTGCGTCCTTTGACGGCTTGGGTGCGTGGCGTGAATGCGTTGTTGCCGGACAGTATCGCAGTGCGCTGGGCACATGTTGTCCCGGACGAATTTCATGCAAGATTTTCAGCGCAGGGACGTAGTTATCGTTATTTGCTGATCAATCGTCCGGTTCGCTCCGCAGTGTATGCGGGTCGTGCAGGCTGGTTTCATCAGCCTCTGGATATCGCATTGATGCAGGAGGCTGCGCAATATTTACTGGGCGAACATGATTTCAGTGCATTCCGTGCTGCGGAATGTCAGGCCAAGTCGCCGGTCAAATGCCTGAGTAGAGTTGATATTTATCAAGACGGAGAGATGCTGGTATTCGATCTCGCTGCGAATGCATTTTTGCACCATATGGTGCGTAATCTGGTGGGTTGTCTGGTATATGTGGGCAAAGGGAAATATCCGCCCTTATGGTTGGCGCAAGTATTAGCCTGCCGTGAACGCAGCCTTGCCGCGCCGACTTTTTCGCCGGATGGCTTATACTTGCGCCATATTAAATATGACGCGAAGTGGGGATTACCTCAAATACAGGATTCAGGAGTCAGGAGCGTCAAATGAAAAATACGAATGAGATTGAATATGATTGAGCAGGAAATGGGTAATGTGTCGGTACGATGCGTTGGATCGAAGACTGGCTTTTCTGAATCCCGAATCCTGCATCCTGCATCCTGCCGTGTGAAAATTTGCGGGATCACCCGAGTCGAGGACATGCTGGATGCGGCGATGAGCGGGGCGGATGCGATCGGATTGGTGTTTTATGAAAAAAGCCCGAGGAATGTCAGCATAGCGCAAGCGGTAAGGTTGTTGACGCACTTGCCGCCTTTCGTGACGGTGGTCGGTTTGTTCGTTAATGCCACTGCACAAAGGGTGCGCGAAGTGCAAAATTCAGTTTCGCTGGATGTACTGCAATTTCATGGCGATGAGTCGCCGCAATTTTGTGAGCAGTTTCAAAGCCACTATCTCAAGGCAATTCGCGTCAAGCCGGGTGTGGATTTGTTACAATGCGCGGCTGATTTTAGTTCGGCGCAAGGATTGCTGCTCGATGCGCATGTGGAAGGAATACCCGGCGGTACCGGTGCGGTGTTCGACTGGACGCTGATACCACCGCAATTTCCCCTGCCGCTGATTCTGTCCGGTGGCTTGCATGCCGAGAATGTTGCAGAAGGAATCAGACTGGTTCGGCCCTGGGCGGTGGATGTGTCAAGCGGGGTCGAGCTGAGTAAAGGAATAAAGGACGCGGCGAAGGTGAGTCGTTTCATGCAGGAAGTTAGGCAAATTGATTACAAAAGGGTAAACGAATAAATGTATAACTATCCAGATAGTACAGGCCACTTCGGTCAATTCGGTGGCATTTACATGGCAGAAACCCTGATTCCTGCTGTGGAAGAATTGCGCATGCAATATCTGCGTTACCGTGATGATCCTGAATTCAAGGCTGAATTTGCCTACGAATTGAACCATTATGTCGGACGCCCCAGTCCGATTTATCACGCCAAAAACTGGTCAGACCGGTTGGGTGGTGCGCAGATTTATCTAAAGCGCGAAGATTTGAATCACACCGGTGCGCATAAAATCAACAACGCCATCGGCCAGGCGCTATTGGCAAAACGCATGGGTAAGAAGCGCGTGATCGCCGAGACCGGCGCGGGCATGCATGGTGTTGCAACAGCTACCGTCGCTGCGCGTTACGGTATGGAATGCATCGTGTATATGGGCGCGGAAGATATTTTGCGCCAGTCGCCTAACGTCTATCGCATGAAGTTGCTGGGGGCTACGGTAGTGCCGGTTGAGAGCGGTTCCAGAACGCTGAAAGATGCCTGTAACGAAGCGATTCGCGACTGGGTGGCCAATGTCGAGAATACCTTTTATATCTTCGGTACGGCGGCAGGTCCGCATCCCTATCCTATGATGGTGCGCGATTTCCAGAGTGTGATCGGCAATGAAGCGAAAGTTCAGATGCCGGAAATGATCGGCCGTCAGCCGGATGCGGTGATCGCTTGTGTTGGCGGCGGTTCCAATGCCATCGGTCTGTTTTATCCTTACATCGAAGAAAAAAACGTGCAGATGATCGGCGTGGAAGCGGGCGGGCACGGTCTGAATAGCGGCTTGCACGCAGCGCCGCTGACCTCCAACAGCAAGGTCGGCGTATTGCATGGCAACAAGGTGTACCTGATGCAGGATGAGAATGGCCAGATCATTGAGACACATTCGATTTCTGCCGGACTTGATTATCCCGGTGTCGGCCCCGAACATTGCTGGCTGAAAGATACCGGCCGTGCCCAATATGTCGCAATCACCGATGATGAAGCCATGCAGGCGTTCCACAATTTGTGCCGTTTTGAAGGCATTATTCCGGCGCTGGAATCCAGTCACGCCTTGGCATACGCGGCAAAAATTGCGCCAACGATGAGTGCGGATAAAGTATTGCTGGTGAATTTGTCAGGCCGGGGTGACAAGGATATTAACACCGTTGCACGTCTGTCGGGAATCGCACTATGAGCCGCATTCAAGCCAGATTCGAAAAACTTAAACAGCAAAACCGTCGCGCACTGATACCTTTTTTTACCGCAGGGGATCCGTCTCCCGCTTTCACCGTTCCATTAATGCATGCCCTGGTTACTGCAGGCGCCGACGTAATTGAACTGGGCGTGCCGTTTTCCGACCCGATGGCGGATGGCCCGACCATTCAGCGCGCATCCGAACGTGCGCTCAAACAAGGCATGTCACTGCACGGGGTGCTTGACCTGGTAGCCGAATTTCGCCGCGAGGACAACGCGACCCCGGTGGTGTTGATGGGTTATGGTAATCCTATTGAAGCGATGGGTTGGGAGTTGTTTGCCGGGCGTTGCGCCAAAGTCGGTGTAGACGGCGTGCTGACGGTGGACTTTCCGCCGGAAGAGAGCCATGAAGCTTTCCTTCATTTGCAATGCCATGGCATTGATCCTATTTTCCTGTTAGCCCCTACGACTTCGGAGGCGCGTATACAACAGGTAGCCAAACTTGCTCGCGGCTATGTCTACTATGTCTCACTCAAGGGCGTGACCGGTGCGGGTAATATTGATCTTTCGGCCATTGAGCAAAAATTGCCGCAACTGCGTAAACATATCAAACTGCCTATCGGTGTGGGCTTCGGTATTCGCGATGCACAGACTGCAAAAGCAGTGGCCAGACTGTGTGACGGGGTGGTCGTAGGTAGCCGCATTGTGCAACAAATTGAGGATTCGAATGAAACTACCGTGCTTGCCAATGTCACTCAGTTGGTGAGCGAATTGCGCGCGGCAATCGATCAGACGTAAATATTGAGTGGATTGATCTGTCGGGCGGAATCAGTACTGCTTGCGATAGATCAGCCCCAAGGGAGACAAGATGAGTTGGTTTCAAAAATTATTACCGCCGAAAATCAATCGCCGCGAAGGTGATGTTCGAAAGACCGTACCGGAAGGGCTGTGGAGTAAATGTCCTTCCTGTGAAACGGTGCTGTATCACTCCGATCTGGAAAAAAATCTTGGCGTTTGCCCCAAGTGCAGTCATCATCATCGTGTCGCTGCGCGCACCCGCCTGGACTGGTTGCTCGATGGCCAGGGTCGCTTTGAAATCGGCACGGAGGTGCTGCCGGTTGATACGCTTAAATTCAAAGATAGCCGGAAATATCCCGAGCGTCTGCTCGCGGCGACGAAGAGCACCGGTGAAGATGACGCGCTGGTGGTGATGCAAGGTAATATACATGCCGTTCCGGTCGTTGTCGCAGCATTTGAATTTGCCTTTATGGGCGGGTCTATGGGGTCAGTGGTCGGCGAGCGCTTCGTGCGCGGCGTGCAAGCGGCACTTGAACAGAAATGTCCGTTTGTCTGTTTTGCTGCCAGCGGTGGTGCGCGCATGCAGGAAGGTTTGCTGTCCCTGATGCAGATGGCTAAAACCTGCGCAGCGCTGACACAGTTATCTGAAGGGAAATTGCCGTTTATTTCTGTGTTGACTGATCCTACCATGGGTGGCGTGTCTGCCAGTTTTGCCTTCATGGGAGACGTGGTCATCGCAGAGCCGGGTGCCTTGATCGGCTTCGCGGGTGCGCGCGTAATCCAACAGACTGTGCGTGAAACCCTGCCGGATGGCTTCCAACGCGCTGAATTTCTGCTGGAACACGGGGCTGTGGACATGATCATTGACCGGCGCGAAATGCGTAACCAGTTGACGACTTTGATTACGCTCCTGACAAAACAGCCTGCAATTGTTGAGCTGGAAGCGCTCTGAAGCGCGCAGTTATAAATATGCAAACAGAGGCCGAGTGCTTTTCGCGTAACTATGAGTACAATTAATATGTCCAAAAATTTGGCCGACTGGCTTTCCTATCTTGAAACACTGCATCCCAAAACCATAGACCTGGGACTGGCGCGCGTGGCTGACATGAAACAGCGGCTGAATTTATCGCCGGACTTTCCTGTTATTGTCGTGGGTGGCACTAATGGCAAGGGCTCTGTGTGCGCCATGCTGGAATCCATCTTTTATGCTGCGGGCTACAGCGTCGGTTGTTATACCTCGCCGCATCTGCTGCGCTATAACGAACGCGTGCGCATCAGTAAACAGACGGTTTCGGATGAGATGTTGTGCGCATCATTTGAACGTATTGAACAAGTGCGTGGCGATATACCATTGACCTATTTTGAATATGGCACGCTCGCCGCGATGCAATTGTTCATCGAACAAAAAGTTGAGATTGCGATTCTTGAGGTGGGTTTAGGCGGACGGCTGGATGCGGTGAACGTGTTTGATGCTGATTGCGCGATTGTGACTTCAGTGGATATTGATCACACCGATTATCTGGGCGAGACCATAGCGGAAATTGCCTTCGAAAAAGCCGGTATTTTTCGCCCCAATCGCGTGGCAATTTTTTCGGATTACACTGTTCCCCAGGCGATCGTTGAACATGCTGAAAAAACGGGCGCGCAGCTATGGCGCCTCGGGCATGAGTTCGGTTTTAAGCTGCATCAGGGACAATGGGATTATCGCAGCAATTCGGGTACCCGCAATGCATTGCCGCATCCTGCGCTGCGCGGTAGCTTTCAGATAAACAATGCCTGCGCTGCATTGGCAGGAGTGGATGCCTTGAAAGAAAAGCGGCCTGTGAGCATGGCGGCCCTTCGTCGCGGTTTATCTGAAGTGCAATTGGCCGGACGCTTTCAGTTTGTGCCCGGTAAGCCACAACTGATTCTGGATGTGGCGCACAATCCGCATGCGGCGCGTTCCCTGGCGCAAAATCTGGCCGCCTTGCCGCCTTGTCCGCATACTTATGCTGTTTTTGCAATGCTAAAAGACAAGGATATGGCAGGTGTGATAGCGGCCTTAAAACCTTACATCAATACCTGGCTGGTAGCGGATATAGATGCGCCGCGCGGGGCAAAGTCCGAAGAATTGAATGTTGTATTGCACGAGGCCGGCGTGACGGCAAAGATCATCTGTTTTGCTGACACGGCACAAGCGCTCTCTCATGCCTGTAATGTGGCGGGTGAAAATGATAGAATTGTAGTGTTTGGATCGTTTTATACTGTGGCGGCGGCGATGAAAGTAAAAAACATCGTCATGGCATAGACTAAGCTTCTTTAACTTGAAACGCGCGTAAGCGTCCGTTTGCTTCTTCTACCTCCGGGAAATGATTGAGATGAGGGACGCGGGCAAGGCAAGTTTGCGGGAAGCATTGCACCATCAGGCGTGGTATATTCGCCACGCCCGTTTGAACCACGATCATGCTGCAATTAAAGGTTTTCATCCATGGCCAAACAACCCGAAGCGCAAAATATTAAAAGTCGCGCACGTCGACGCCTGATAGGTGCTGTTGCACTGGCGCTGGGAGTCGTCGTCATCCTGCCTATGGTGCTGGATAGTGAGCCAAAAACAAGTGGAAAAGACATCGAATTGCGTATTCCTTCACCGGATAAGGCCGGGGTATTCGTGCCCGGTATTGCAATATCCGACGTGCTTGAAGCCGATGTGCTGGCTGATTCCGGCGTCAGCCCTGCAGGTGAAGCCGCTCCGGCATCTGACGTCGTTCCACAGGAAACAGCACCGGGAAAAATAATTCACGCTGAGGCCGGGTCGGATGCGACAAATCAGGCCGGCGCGTCTGCTGTCAAACCTGTTGAAATTAAACCGCTAGCGCCCACAGAGCCTGTCAAAGTAAAACGAACTGAAAAATCGCCGTTATTATCGCCGGGGAAAACAGCAGAAAAAAAAGCAGAAAAGCTCCCGGAACAATCAGATTCAGCAACCGGCTATACCGTTCAGGTCGCTGCGTTTGCAAATGCAGAAACGGCTGCGCAGCAAACCGAGCAGTTAAAAGCGTGGGGATTCAAGGCTTATACCGAAATGGTCAGCGGCACGACCAGAGTGCGGGTGGGGCCTTATGCTGACAGAACAATTGCCGAAGAAGTCCGTGCTCATTTGCTAAAACACAGGTTGCATCCGGTCATCATGACAAATAAATGACCAATTTTGATTACACCATTATAGGCATCATGCTGTTGTCCTGCTCGCTTGGTTTGTGGCGGGGACTGGTTTATGAAGTCTTGTCGCTGCTAGGCTGGCCGCTGGCATTTATGCTGAGCCGACAGTTCGCCGGGAAATTAGAGCCGCTGCTGCCGGTCAGTCTGGAGACAGCACGGATCACTTTAGCTTATGCGCTGGTCTTTATTGCTTCGCTGATTTTGTGGAGCATACTGGTCTGGCTTTTTACAAAATTGATACATGCGGTCGGCTTAAATATGCTGGACAGCCTGCTGGGCGGATTGTTCGGCTTAATGCGCGGCGCACTGATCATACTGTTGCTGGTTTGGCTGGCCGGTGCAACGAGTATCCCGGCACAAGACTTTTGGCGCGAAGCGAAATTCAGCGGTGTCGCTGAAAAAACTGCGCAATTTGCCAAGGTTGTGCTGCCTGACAACATCGCACAGCGCATACATTACAGACATTAATCAAGGAATAAAATATGTGTGGCATTCTCGGAGTAGTCTCCTATTCACCAGCCAATCAGCTTTTGTATGACGGCTTACAGGTTTTACAGCATCGGGGGCAGGATGCCGCCGGTATCGCGACCATGGATGGCGATACCATTCATCTGCACAAGGGAAACGGTTTGGTGCGCGATGTGTTTCGTACCCGGAATATGCGCGCCTTGCTGGGTAATACCGGCATTGCACACGTGCGTTACCCGACTGCGGGTTCTTCAGTCGATCACAACGAGGCGCAGCCGTTTTATGTGAATTCGCCGTTTGGTATCGTGCTGGGGCACAACGGTAATTTGAACAATGCCGAGGAATTAAAAAGGCAATTGTTTGTTCAGGATTTGCGTCACGTTAACACCAATTCGGATTCGGAAGTGCTGCTCAATGTGCTGGCGCATGAATTGCAATCCAAATCAAAAGGTTTGCGTCTGGATGCGGCGATTATTTTTGCTGCGGTATCCGGTGTACATAAGCGTTGTCACGGCGCCTACGCGGTAGTGGCAATTATTGCCGGTTATGGCTTGCTGGCGTTCCGCGATATTCACGGCATAAGGCCGCTGGTGATCGGCGTCAACGAAACGGCAGATGGCACGGAATATCTGATCGCCTCGGAGAGTGTGGCGCTTGATACGCTAGGCTTTAAATTCCTGCGTGATATTGCGCCGGGTGAAGCGATATTCGTCGATTTTTCAGGCCGTTTGCACAGCATGCAGTGCAGTGACAAGGCAAAGTTGACCCCTTGTATCTTCGAATATGTTTATTTCGCTCGTCCGGATTCGGTCATCGACGGGATCTCGGTGCATGAGTCTCGTCTGCATATGGGGGAATATCTGGCAGACAAACTGGCGCGTGTCTGGCCTGACGTCAAAATTGACGTGGTGATTCCTATCCCTGATTCCAGCCGCCCCAGTGCATTGCAACTGGCAAACCGCCTGAATATTTTGTTCCGTGAAGGGTTTGTCAAGAATCGTTATATCGGACGTACCTTTATCATGCCCGGCCAGGCGATGCGCAAGAAATCAGTCAGGCAAAAACTGAACGCGATTGGCCTGGAGTTTAAAGGCAAGAATGTTTTGCTGGTAGATGATTCCATCGTGCGCGGCACGACCAGCCGGGAAATCGTGCAAATGGCACGGGATGCTGGCGCGCTAAAGGTCTATTTTGCTTCCGCAGCGCCCCCTGTTCGTTTTCCGAATGTGTATGGCATAGATATGCCCAGTCGAACCGAATTAATTGCAACCGGGCGTTCGGATGAGGAAATCTGTCGGGAGATAGGCGCTGATGCGCTGATCTATCAGGATCTGGAAGACTTGAAGGCCTCGGTGCGTAAGGCTAATCCGGCTATCGTGGATTTTGAAGCGTCCTGTTTTGATGGCATCTATATTACCGGCGACATTACCCAGACTTATCTGGATAAGATAGAACGCGGTCGTGCGGGGAGTAAAGCCAATAAAACAGCGGATGATGATCAACTGGAGCTGGAATTGGCGATGAATGCCAGTTCAATGTAAGCCTGGCGTGTTTTTTTGCATGGCTGCCATAGCACCGTAACACCGGCAAAGCACAACGCCGGATGCAAAGTCAGAAAAACAGGCTCAAGGCTTGCTGCTGCAGGCATATTGGTCTTTTCGATGATAAATCTGGCCGCTCGCAATCCTTCCGCATTTCGGCAGATGCTCCGTTAAACTGCTCGCTTTGCCTGATCAGGCGGAACTGCCTGCAGGCGGCATCTTGCCGGAGCAGGGCCGCGCTCAATTGATTGACCTTATCGCCTGTTTGTCCGCCTTGGCGCAAGGAAAAACGAAATACAGCAGCACCGCGCGTCAAGAATGATCCGGCCGGTGTCGTTTAAAAGCCCCCGTCAATCGGAAATTTTTCATCTATGACGGTTAATAAATTGTATTTATTTACTATGCCGCTGCAATTTTGAACATACCATCCACTGGCAGACCCGGCAAGTCTCTTCGCGTATCTCTGTAGTCATTCCGCTCGTTGACCGGTGGCAGCGCGTCCGAATTTAAACAATCAAGGAGCAGCCAAGACCCACGATGGCACAAACGCCGATCAATTTCATGACGTCCACTTTGTATTTCCAAAGTGCAATAAACGACAGAACGGCAATGATTAACGGTATTGCATTAAAGGGGCCTGCGAAAGGCAAAGCCACAGACGCTTTGGGCCAAAAGGTGTGCCAGGCAAAAAAGACAGCCAGATTGATAATCACGCCCACAACAGCGGCGGTAATTGCGGTAAGCGGCGCAGTATATTTGAGTTCGCCGCGTGTCGATTCGACGATGGGGCCTGCGACCAGAATAAAAAAGAAGGAGGGTAAAAAGGTAAAAAAAGTGGCCACCGCCGCGCCGGCAAGTCCTGCGACAAGAGGATAGTCAAAGGAATGCCGGGCGACACCTCCCAGAAAACCTACCCAGGTTACGATCATGATGAGCGGTCCGGGCGTGGTCTCTCCCAGCGCCAGACCATCCATCATCTGGGACGCACTGAGCCAGTTGAAATGCTCAACCGCACCCTGATAGACATAAGGCAGTACGGCATAAGCGCCGCCTATGGTGAGGAAAGCCGCTTTGCTAAAGAAGATCCCCATATCATAAAGATTTCCATCTTCAGCATGGTCGCGCAGAATTAACATGGCTGTCAGCCATATTGCGATAAAAATCATTGTGGTGAGCGTCAGTTTCCACCAGCTAAATTTCGCATAAAGCGGCGGAGGCGTATCGTCGTCGATCAAGGCGGGACCGTAAGTTTTACTGCCGGCAGCGTGATTTGCCTGCGCTTTAAACTTGTCAGGCATTAATTTACCGCCGATGGCACCCGAAATGCCAGCAGATAGCACAATCCAGGGAAAACCAATTTTAAAAAAGAAAATCCCGGCGAATGCCAGTATTGCAATCGCAAATAATAGTTTGTTTGTAATTGACCGGGCAGCAATGCGCCAGGCGGCAAACAGTACCATGGCGACAACGGCGGGTTTAATGCCGTAAAAAATCCCTTGTACCGCAGGCATCGTGCCGTAACTCAGGTAGAGATCCGCCAGCAATGACAAAAGCACGAAAGCCGGCATGAAAAACAGAACGCCTGCAACGACCGCGCCGCGTACGCCATGCATCAGCCAGCTGATATATATCGCAAGCTGGGTGGCTTCAGGTCCCGGCAGCAGCATGCAGAAATTGAGCGCATGCAGATAACGGTGCTCGGAAATCCAGCGGCGACGCACAACCAACTCTTGATGCATCATGGAAATCTGTCCGGCAGGCCCGCCAAAACTGATCAAGCCAAGTTTGAACCAGTACCCAAAAGCGTCGGACAGTAAAACTTGCGCGGGCGGGTGTTTATGGTCGGAATTTTCTAGCTGCGGTACGTTCATAATGCTTCCCTGGCATAGCCAATTTCAGAGCAGACCCTGAACAATAATTTCTCTTAATGCGGGAAGTGTGCATTATTCCCGACGCAGGGAATTATCTGTTGTTTTAGGCTGAAAGGGCAAGAGTAATAAGCCAAGGCGCTTATGCGGCCTCCGGCCTTCTTGTGCAATTAAAATCCTTAACATGCTGGACGGCATGAAAAAACCATCCGCATAGTGCCGGGCGGCGGGTATTCGCAGAACGATTATTTCGGGACTTTTCCGGAGAAGCTGCAGCGCCGGAAAAGCGCCGAATCAGGCACTGAGCGGCATGTTCAAGACGTCGCTCCATTGACCGACCTGTTCATCATGCAGCCGGTAAATTGCCTTGTATTTCCAGATAGCGCCCATCGCCGGCAACGCTGTTTTATTAATGGTATCGGGTTCGATATTGATGGTGAAAAATGCAAAACCATTACCCCTGTCCACCCAGATCTCAATCGCGCCAGCCTCGCCCTTGATTCAGCAGACAATAGGATGACTCGCACTGTAACGGCCCTTTAATGCCGGCAACCAATGTGGACAGAGGCACCATGATGCCGGGGCTGACCGCAGGGAGATGGCCTGATCGCTTTGAATCTCAACCGGCCAGCTAGCCGAACCCGTACCGCCATCGCGCAGCTGATTTTTATACGCAGTCCATTTGTGCGCTTTGCCTCTGCTGCTGCCGGGTAACTGAATAATCAAAAGCGGCAGTATCCGCGTTCAGCCTTTCCTGCGTCTTCGTGCTGATACCAAAATTAGCGACATACGCGGATAAATTTGCTGAAAAATGCTTAAGCAATGCCAGCTTGCCCCTATCGTCTTTGGGCAGGTAGCTCTTAGTCGCCATGATCAATCTCCTTAAAAAAACATTAAAATACGGATTTTATAGGCGTACGATAGAATTAATTGCTGCTTTTATACTGCCGGATGTTTCTTTATGCTCCCTGTTTCCTGTCAGATGTTCCCCGACTCCTGAGGAATGCTCCTCGATTTTCGCGGGATACCCTTCAATTCCTGCCTGACACCCATTCTATTTCGCTTATTCTGCTGTCGGGAAAATGCAGAGAAGAAATACTGCACCGCCACGACTTGCATTCTGAGCGCACGGCTTCAATAAAATAATAGACCAAAATATATATAGGCCGAAAGGTATAGACGCAATAAATTGCATGCAGCAGATTGACAGTGTGAGGTGGCGGGTGTTACTTTTGAACCGCGCCGGTTTAAGAATTCGCTTGCGGATACCTTGATAAATACAGCTAAAGTTGGATTTGTCCGCTTTGACAGCAAACTTACCGGTTTTTTATTAATGAATTTTCCGGATAAATAGTAAGGAAGAATAATGACTGAATTGTATCAACCTGAAACATTGGCAATCCGGGCCGGCAGTGTGCGCAGCCAGTTTGGCGAACACTCCGAAGCGATGTTCCTGACTTCAAGTTTTGTCTTCGAGAGCGCAGCGCAAGCTGCCGCACGCTTCATCGGCGAAGAACCGGGCAATATTTATGCGCGCTTCACCAATCCGACGGTCAGCATGTTTGAAGACCGGTTAGCGGCAATGGAAGGGGCGGAGCAATGCGTTGCCACGGCTTCCGGTATGTCGGCGATACTGGCATGCGTGATGGGGTTGCTGCAAGCCGGCGACCATATTGTCGCCTCGCAAAGCCTGTTTGGCTCTACCGTGAACCTGTTTAACAATGTGATCAAGAAGTTCGGTGTGGACACAAGCTTTGTCTCAGCTAGCAATGTGGCCGAGTGGCAGGCTGCCGTGCGACCCAATACCAAATTGTTTTTTCTGGAAACCCCCTCTAATCCGCTGACGGAGATTTCCGACATTGCGGCGATTTCGGCTATTGCAAAAGGGTGCGGTGCACTACTGGCGGTGGATAACTGCTTTTGTACGCCGATATTGCAGCGCCCGCTGGCGTTGGGTGCTGATATTGTCATTCATTCCGCAACCAAGTATCTGGATGGCCAGGGACGCGTGCTGGGCGGTGCGGTGCTGGGCAATCGCGCAAATATGGCGGGTGTGTATGGCTTTTTGCGTACTGCAGGACCTACCATGAGTGCTTTTAATGCCTGGGTGTTTCTGAAGGGCATGGAGACGCTCAAGATTCGCATGGATGCACATTCGGCGTCTGCCCTGGCGCTGGCAGGCTGGCTGGAAGCACAACCGTCGGTAGCGCGGGTTTTCTATCCGGGTCTTGCTTCTCATCCGCAGCATGAACTGGCCATGCGTCAGCAAACAAGCGGTGGCGGGATTGTTGCCTTTGAAGTCAAGGGCGGCAAAGCGGCTGCCTGGCGGGTCATCGACGAGACGAAAATGCTCTCGATTACCGCCAATCTGGGCGATTCCCGCACCACGATTTGCCATTCCGCCAGTACGACGCATGCGCGGATCAGTCCTGAGGCACGCGCCGCCGCCGGTATCAGTGACGGTTTGATTCGTATCGGCGTAGGGTTGGAGGCGCTGGTGGATATTCAGAACGATCTGGCACGCGGACTTAATTATTAATGGATATTCTGGCGACTGAAGCCGGCAATTTGCTCAAAGTCCATGGCTTGCTGCTGGCAACAGCGGAATCTTGTACCGGCGGCGGGGTGGCGCAAGCGATTACCGGCGTGGCCGGGAGTTCAGCCTGGTTTGAGCGCGGCTTTGTGACTTATTCCAATCTGGCCAAGCAGCAAATGCTGGGTGTGAGTGCGCCGACCCTGGCGCAATACGGAGCGGTATCCGAAGCGGTGGTGCGTGAAATGGTGGCCGGTGCGTTGATTAACAGTGCGGCACAGATAGCTTTGTCGGTCAGCGGAATTGCCGGACCCGATGGCGGTACGCCGGACAAGCCGGTCGGTACGGTATGGTTTGCCTGGGGCCTGAAAAATGCAGCCGTATATAGCCGGTGTTATCTGATCGCCGGCAATCGCGCCGAAGTGCGTGCCGAAGCGGTACGAATCGCTTTGCAGGGGGTAATCGACTTGCTCAAGGTTCACACTGAGTTAACTTGAAAAGATAAAAAGAACGTTCGTTCTGTTCAGACGGGGATTGATGTGCCATAATCCATGCATTAAATTATTAAGGAATGCCAAATGGATGAGAATAAAAGCAAGGCCCTTGCCGCCGCACTGAGTCAGATTGAAAAGCAGTTCGGCAAGGGTTCTATCATGCGCCTCGGGGAAAACGAAGTCGCACAGGATATTCAGGTTGTCTCTACCGGCTCGCTTGGTCTGGACATTGCGCTGGGCGTGGGTGGCTTGCCGCGTGGCCGAGTCGTGGAAATTTACGGACCTGAATCTTCCGGCAAGACGACTCTGGCCTTGCAGGTGATCGCAGAAATGCAGAAACTGGGCGGCACAGCGGCCTTTATTGATGCGGAGCATGCGCTTGATCCGCAATATGCGCAGAAACTCGGCGTCAAGGTCGAAGATCTGCTAATCTCACAACCCGATAACGGCGAACAGGCACTGGAAATTACCGATATGCTGGTGCGCTCCGCTTCAGTGGATGTGGTAGTGATCGACTCAGTGGCCGCTTTGACTCCCAAGGCAGAAATCGAAGGCGAAATGGGGGATGCGCAAATGGGCTTGCATGCGCGCCTGATGTCTCAGGCACTGCGCAAGCTCACTGCCAACATCAAACGCTCCAACACGCTGGTGATTTTCATCAACCAGTTGCGCATGAAAATCGGCGTGATGTTCGGTAATCCTGAAACCACCACCGGTGGCAATGCGCTGAAGTTTTATGCCTCCGTTCGTCTGGATATTCGCCGTATCGGGGCTATCAAGAAGGGGGACGAAGTGATCGGCAATGAGACTCGCGTGAAAGTGGTCAAGAACAAGGTTGCGCCGCCCTTCAAGGAAGCGTTGTTCGATATATTGTATGGTGAGGGCACTTCCCGCGAAGGTGAAATTATTGATCTGGGCGTGTTGCATAAGCTGATTGAAAAAGCCGGTTCCTGGTATAGCTATAACGGCGAAAAAATTGGCCAAGGCAAGGACAATGTCAGAGAACTGCTGCGCTCCCGTCCTGAAATGGCACGTGAAATTGAAAACAAGATCCGTACTATTGTCGGCGTGACGCTGATGGAAGGCGGTCCGTCGCCGAAAGAGGCCGCCAAGGCCAAAGCGGCGGAAAAGCTGCTGACCGCCAATTCAGGTGAAGAAAAGCCCTGAGCTGAGTCTTCGCGGGCGAGCCTTGCAATATCTGGCCCGCCGCGAATATAGCCGGGCGGAGCTGGCAGCCAAATTACGTCCCTATGTGCAAGTTGAAGATGATTTCGAGCAGTTGCAACGGGTCGATCTGGAGGCCTTGCTCAATGAGCTGACTGAAAGCGGTTATCTGTCTGATGAACGCGCCGCAACGCAACTGTTGCATGCCAGGCGATCCCGCTTCGGTATACAGCGTATTACCCGTGAAATGCGCGAGAAGGGCATGGGCGAGGAATTAATCGAACAGGCCTTGCCTGAATTAAAAGATAGCGAGCTGGAGGCGGCACGCAGCGTATGGCAGCGAAAGTTCGGCACAATAGCTGTTGACGCAAAGGAGAAAGCACGCCAGATGCGCTTCTTGCAGTCGCGGGGCTTCGGCTTTGACGTGATATTCAAAGTGCTGCAATCGTCTGATGTGGAGGACTGATAATGCCTGTTGTTTTACGTTTTAAGGGCTACACGTTTTTCTTCTTTTCGAACGAGGGTAATCCGAGAGAACCTCTACCGTTCATGTGCGAAAATCAGGTTCGAGCGCGAAATTTTGGCTTGAACCGCAAGTTCGTGTATCGGAAAGCTACGGGCTAAACAGTCAGGAATTGAATGAGCTTACAAAAGTAATTGTAGATAACCGTCAATTGATAGAAAGGACATGGTATGAGTTCTTTAGCTAATGCAGTGAGTTTCGATGCGAACACGATGTGGGTGGACTTCGTTGATGGACGCAAGTTGGGTGTGCCGTTGGCTTACTTTCCTCGATTATTGAATGCCCAAGCTGCGCAACGTGAACAGTATGAAATCAGCGGAGGCGGTAGTGGACTGCACTGGGATCAGCTTGACGAAGATATTAGCGTCGAAAATTTGTTGTTGGGTATCGGTGACAGAACACGTAATCAATTGCTGGCGGCCTGATTTATGAAGCTAAGTGTATTCTGAGGTAGAAAGCTAGGCCTCTTCGACATCTCTAAATTATGTAGGTTTGTGTATGCCAAGGTTGACCAACACAGAAATATGATGCCCCTTTATGTGCAATACATGGTTGGGCTGAAAAGTGTAATGGTAGCGAGGGATAAAAGCTTGTTGGGTGTAGGATTATCAGTTCGAAAGCAGGCAGTCGCCACTGGCAAGTTTGTGCCAATATCGGATACACGAATCATAACTCAAGTTGATAATTTGGCAGGCAGCAACGCTTGCTGTACAAATCACTGCGCAGGGACTCGAACGCATCGAGTATACATTCGATGACCAACTGCTATATTGGTAAATAATCGGACTGAATTTTCCCAGCGGCATCGTGCATTATCAGACTATCGTGCGTACCATTAAGGGGGCGCTTTTAAAGCGTTATGTGTGGAAGGTTTGGAGTGGTGGCTTTGGAGCATAAAATGCAAATAAATAGGAAGCATTATGGCAAAATTTACTTTTGAACTCACAGATAAACGATATTTTTACTCAGCAACCAAAGACAAGTCGATGCAGCGTTTTATGTTTGCCTCTAAAGTTGCGTCAGGATATACCGTTGAGATCAAAAATAATGGTCAATTAGCAACAGGGGATGTGACGTTTTTTGAAATTGGAGATGATAGCAGTAAAATATATCAAGGAAAGATTTCTTACGGAGAAAGAACCAAGAATGAACCCCATATCTTTTCTGTTAATGCATATTTGCCAACAACTATCTTCTAGAATTTGTTCAGAATAAATTTAGAGCAGGTATCAATTTACTTAACCTTTTCCACTAATATTCAAGCCTATCTAGCAGGCGAAAGCAGTGTTAGTTATAGGCATGTTACGGGTGAAACCATTTGGGATGTTGAAAAGGAATCCACTGTAACTGCGGAATCAATATGCTTGACCGTGATATATAAAACAGCGTCACAGTCGTCTCAGGAAAGTGATCAACAAAAGAAGGAAGATATTCCAATCGCCAACACCTTGGTGACTGACAAACTTGATGAACTAATTAACGCAATATCCTGCAACAATCAAAATTTAATACAAACAGTATTTCATCAGCTCCGAGACTCATCGCTACCCACTAGTTCAAATTCATCTGTCAATCACGAGACAAGCGTCGAAAGTGTGCAAAAAATTTACCGACTCTTAAATCGGATTTTTCTGGCTATTGTCGTTGTCGGTTGTCTAGTAGCGCTAAACCTCCTGTCTGCAAATATACACTAGCATAACATTGCAACAGAGCTGATTCTCATGCCATTTATACTATGTCTAGTCTCGAATCTACCCATTTCGACAGAAACGCGCCTTGCGTGGCAACGCTCGTTGCTTGATCGTGCATACGGTAAGGATATTACGGCTGCGCGAAAGTTGAAAGATAATGTTAAAGTTGAATCTTTGGGATGTGATCATCGGTTCGAGATTGATCTACTTGATGAAGAAGAAGACTCGCACCTAACCAAAAATATACTCGCCAAGGCGCGCCGACTTCGTGTACCCGTTCCGCACAGATACAACGATGACAAGACCGAATCTGAACACTGGTATGAAGGTCAATATACATACCGATGGTATTTAACAACCAGCGGATTTTCTGCGTTGAGGGAGGAGATTCGTCGTGAAGAAAAAGCTCGACATGAAGCGCGTGCACACTGGCTCGTCTGGCTCTCCGGCTTCACAGGCGTTATCGGTGCAGTTACTGGTCTCGTTGCCTTACTCACCCATAAGTCGCCGTGAAAGTGCTGGCTATCCTTACGGTTCAACGGAAGTGCGCAAATGTGTATTCGGGCAGTCCCTTACTTCGTTAGGCCTGTATGCAAAGGATTTCTGTCATGTAGGACAAACTGCTTTTCCTTACGTTAATCACGGTGTTTTTCCCGGGGATGTGGCTTGCTCAGTGCGTCGGATGGTATGATACGAGCCTAGTCCGGCGTGCTTAGCCGCCAGTATCAACCAGATGGATACCAAACATGAAAAGCAGTGAAATACGCCAGCAGTTCCTCGATTTTTTCGCCTCAAAAGGCCACACCATCGTCGCTTCCAGTTCACTGGTGCCAGCGGATGATCCGACGCTGCTGTTCACCAATGCGGGGATGAATCAGTTCAAGGATGTGTTTTTAGGGTTCGACAAGCGTCCCTATACTCGCGCAACTTCTTCACAAAAGTGCGTTCGGGCAGGCGGCAAGCACAATGATCTGGAAAATGTTGGTTATACCGCGCGCCATCATACTTTTTTTGAAATGCTGGGCAACTTTAGCTTCGGTGATTATTTCAAGCGCGATGCGATCGCCTTTGCCTGGGAGTTGCTGACTGAAGTATATAAACTACCCAAAGATAAGCTCTATGTGACGGTCTATGCCGAGGATGATGAAGCCTATGATATCTGGACTCAGGAAATGGGGCTGGATGCTTCCCGGGTGATCCGCATCGGCGACAACAAGGGTGCACCCTACGCGTCGGACAATTTCTGGATGATGGGCGATACCGGCCCTTGCGGTCCTTGTACCGAGATTTTTTACGATCACGGCGAGCATATCCCGGGCGGCTTGCCGGGCACTCCTGAAGAAGATGGTGATCGTTATATCGAAATCTGGAACAACGTGTTTATGCAATTCAACCGCGATGAGGCCGGCGTGATGCATCCCTTGCCCAAACCTTCCGTTGATACCGGCATGGGGCTTGAGCGCATCTCGGCGGTACTGCAGCATGTGCACGCCAACTATGAGATTGATCTGTTTGTCGCGCTGATTGCCGCTGCGGCCAGAGAGACGAATTGTTCCGACCTGGATTCTCCCTCGCTCAAGGTGCTGGCTGACCATATTCGGGCCTGCTCGTTTCTGCTCGCTGATGGCGTCATTCCCGGCAATGAAGGTCGCGGTTTTGTGCTGCGCCGTATCATTCGCCGCGCGATCCGTCACGGCTACAAACTGGGCGCAAGAGAGGCTTTTTTCTATCACATGGTGCCTGATCTGGTTGAGCAGATGGGGGCGGCTTTCCCTGAACTGATTGCTGAACAGGTGCACATCAAAGGCATACTCAAGCTCGAAGAAGAACGCTTTTTCGCCACCATCGAAAATGGCATGGCGATACTTGATGCGGAGCTGGCGGTGATGGCGCACGCCGGCAATAAGGTATTCAACGGCGTGACTGCCTTCAAATTACACGATACCTTCGGTTTTCCGGTCGATCTGACGGCAGATGTGTGTCGCGAACATAGCGTGACGGTCGATTTTGCCGCCTTCGATGCGGCAATGGCGCAGCAAAAGCAACAGGCACGCGCTGCCGGCAAGTTTAAGATGTCAGCGAATCTGGAATATAGCGGCCCTGTAAGCAATTTTCATGGCTATGAAATGCTGGAACATAAGGGGTGCGTCTTGGCGCTGTACAAGGATGGCGTGTCAGTCAATGAGCTGAAGGAAGGCGATAGCGGCGTAGTGGTGCTGGATGATACGCCGTTCTATGCCGAATCAGGCGGGCAGACAGGCGACTGTGGCGAGCTACGCAGCGTGCATGGCATTTTCGCGGTGGAAGACACACAAAAGATTCAGGCAGCCGTATTCGGTCATCATGGTGTGCTAACTACCGGCAAGCTTGCCGTGGGCAACGGTGTTGCTGCGAAAGTGGATGTGGCGGCCAGGCAGGCCACGGAGCGTAATCACTCGGTCACGCATCTGATGCACAAGGCGTTGCGTGAGGTGTTGGGTGCGCATGTGCAGCAAAAAGGATCGCAGGTTGATCCTGACAAGACGCGTTTTGACTTTGTGCATAGCCAGCCGATGACGGACAGCGAGATTCTCAAGGTTGAAGCCATCGTCAATGCCGAGATATTAACAAATGCAGCCACTCAGTCACGCTCAATGGGCATAGAAGAAGCACAACAGACCGGCGCGATGATGCTGTTCGGTGAGAAATACGGCGATCAGGTGCGCGTGCTGAACATCGGTTCATCTATCGAATTGTGCGGGGGGACGCACGTCAAACGCACCGGTGACATCGGACTGTTCAAGATACTGACTGAAAGCGGTGTCGCGGCAGGTGTGCGCCGCGTCGAAGCGGTGACAGGCGTTGGTGCACTGGCGCTGATTCAGAGTCAGGAACGGCAACTGCGGGCAGTGGCTGATGCGGTGAAGGCGCAGCCGCATGAAGCTGCCGCGCGCATAGTTCAGTTACTGGAGCATCAAAAGCTGCTTGAAAAGGAATTGGCCGCGCTCAAATCAAAACTGGCTTCGGCGCAAGGCGATGAATTACTGGGGCAGGCGCAGGATATAGGCGGTGTTAAAGTATTAGCCGCCTTGTTGCCGGGGGCGGATGCGGCTATTTTGCGCGAGACGCTGGATAAGTTAAAAGACAAACTTAAATCTGCGGTGATTTTGTTAGCGTCAGTGACCGATGGCAAAGTGGCGCTGATTGCCGGAGTCACTGCGGATCAAACCCGTAAGGTAAAAGCCGGAGAACTGGTCAATATGGTAGCCCTGCAGGTAGGCGGTAAGGGCGGCGGTCGTCCGGATATGGCACAGGCGGGTGGTACGCAGCCTGAGCATCTGGCGCAGGCTTTGGCTACGGTGACCGCCTGGGTAGAAAGCAAGCTTTTGTAGTCTGGAATTTTATCTGGCGATAGCCGCAAACCGGCTGCTACGGAAGTGGCGGCCGGTGATGCTTTATATTCTTGCCGGCAGGTTCAGAACGGCATGTGCAGGTGTGGTGCGGCCAGCGTGAATAGTTGGCGAAAGTCCTTTTGAA